>Ga0209343_10002407_pt1 | contig 24163 bp, 21 predicted proteins | sample RifCSPlowO2_02_FD_184026 | JGI IMG/M metagenome (GOLD analysis project Ga0209343, IMG submission 184026) | Groundwater microbial communities from Rifle, Colorado - Rifle CSP2_plank lowO2_0.2 (SPAdes) (version 2) | ecosystem: Environmental > Aquatic > Deep subsurface > Groundwater | place... | reverse complement strand
CAGCTCCTTGAGCGCCGGGTTGAGTTCGATGCCCTCGATGTCCACCGCCAGGCGCGGCGGGTTGGCGATAAAAAACTGTTTGACCTTGAGGGCCGTGTCGGACTCAATGGTGACGCGCGAGTAGTCGGGCGCCGGCCACACCCGCACCGCCAGGATGGTGGCGCCCCGGGCCAGGTGCTGTGCGCCCAGTAACAGCACGAGGGCACCGGACTGCAGCAGGCCGCGCCGTTTCATGGCGGGTCCCGGGGCTGGTCTTGCGCGCCCTGTCTTCCTGGTACCGATGGGTCGAGGCTGACGGCCTGCAGCAAGGCCTGGCCCAGCGCGGTCTGCGCCGTCAGGGTCACTTGTCGCGACGCCTCGGTCACGGCTTCCAGGTGAATGATCAAATCGGCGCGGGGCAGAAAGCCGGCCGCTTTCTGCGGCCATTCGGCCAGCTTGAGACCGCTGCTAGCGAAAATATCCCTGAAACCGGCATCCTCCCACTCACGCGGGTCGCTGAAACGGTAGAAGTCGAAATGCCAGACATTCAAGTTGAGGTCAGCCAGCTCGTAGGGTTCCACCACGGCATAGGTGGGGCTTTTGACCCGGCCCGGCACCCCCAGGGCGCGCAACAGGTGGCGCACCAGCGTGGTCTTGCCAGCACCCAGATCACCCTGCAATTCGATGAAAGCGTTGCGCAGGGCCGGCGCGCTGGCCAGCGCTGTGGCGAAGTCCCGCGTGGCGTTCTCGTCCGGCCACAGCAGGCTTTTTACAATCGGGCGGTGACCAACTTCAATATTCATACCGAGGCCAGTCAATGGGTCTCCAAAATTCAGGCCTGGGCCCGGGAGCTGGGATTCTCCCAAATTGGCGTGGCCGGTGTGGATTTGTCTTCATCTGAACAGGGATTATCGACCTGGTTGGCCCGTGGTTTTCATGGTGACATGGCCTACATGGCCGCACACGGTCTCAAGCGCGCCCGCCCCGCCGAGTTGGTGCCCGGCACCGTGAGCGTTATTACGGTGCGCATGGACTATCTGCCTGCCGCCACAAAGCCCGGGTGGCAGGCCATCGAGTTTGACCGGTTGACGCGACCGAGCGAGGGCATCGTGTCAGTCTACGCCAGGGGGCGGGACTACCACAAGGTATTGCGTAAGCGCCTGCAACAGTTGAGCGAGCGCATCGCCCTGGAGATGGGACCGTTTGGTCATCGTGTCTTCACCGATTCAGCCCCGGTGCTGGAGGCTGAACTGGCCGCGCGCAGTGGCCAGGGCTGGCGCGGCAAACACACGCTGGTGCTCAGCCGCGAAGCGGGATCGATGTTTTTCCTGGGTGAAATTTATGTCGATCTGGCCTTGCCGGCCAGCGCGCCGGTGACGGATCACTGCGGCAGCTGCTCGGCCTGTATCGAGGTCTGTCCGACGCAGGCCATTGTGGCGCCGCAGCAACTCGACGCCCGGCGCTGCATCTCTTACCTCACCATTGAGCATGCGGGGCCGATTCCTTTGGCGCTGCGCCCCTTGATCGGCAACCGCATTTACGGTTGTGACGACTGCCAGCTGATCTGCCCCTGGAACAAGTTCGCGCAGCGCAGTGCCTTGCCCGATTTTGATGAGCGCCCCGGCTTGGGCGGCAGTCAGCTGGTGACCCTGTTTGCCTGGACGGAAGAAGATTTTTTGCGTCTCACCGAAGGCAGCCCGATCCGGCGTATCGGTCATGAGCGCTGGCTGCGCAACATTGCGGTGGCCCTGGGCAATGCGTTACGCGCGGCCCCGGCGGCAGAACTGGTGCAGGCGCTGGCGCTGCGCGCCGAGCACCCGAGCGCACTGGTTCGGGAGCACGTGGCCTGGGCCCTGGAAAGTCGACTTGCGGTCCCCTGGTCAATCGACCCGGGCGCCTGACATCTTCACCAGTTTTTCATACTTGGCGCGTTCCTTTTGCATCAAGGCGCCAAATTCTTCTGGTGTGCTGGGCGCGGGTTCGGCCAGCAGGCTTGCAAAACGGGATTTGGTCGCGGGTGCGTTCAGCGCGGCGACAAAAGCCTGATTGAGCCGTGTGATGGTCTCTTTGGGCGTGGCGGCAGGTGCCACCAAACCCCACCAGGTGTCAATGGCAAAACCCTTGAGGGTGTCGGCCAGCGGTGGTGTGTCGGGCAGGGCGGCCACGCGGGTTGGCGTGGTCACTGCCAGTGCAATGAGCTTGCCGGAGCGAATGTTGGGGGCCGCTGTGGCGAGATTGTCGATATTGAAATCGACCTGGCCACTGAGCAGGGCCAACTGCGCCGGGTTGCCGCCGTTGTAGGGAATGTGCACGGCAAAGATGCCGGCCTCTTTCTTGAACATTTCACCGGCCAGATGACCGGCGCTGCCGTTGCCGCCGCTGCCGTAGTTGAGTTTGGCCGGGTTGGCACGGGCGTAGGCAATCAGGTCGCTGGCGCTGCTGATTTTCAGGCGACGGGCGGTGTCGGCGTTCATGACCAACACATTGGGGACGCGCACCATTTGGGTAATGGGGGCAAAGTCGCTGGCCGCGTTAAATGGCATCTTGGCAAAAAGCCAGGGGTTCACTGCGTGGGTGGCGGTGGCGGCGATGCCGATGGTCAGCCCGTCGGGGGCGGCTTTGGCGACGGCGTCAGCGCCGATGTTGCCGCCCGCACCGGGCTTGTTGTCGACGATGACGGTGCCCAGGCTGTCCTTGACGGCCTCGGCCAGCACCCGCGCTGTCACGTCCAACGGGCCGCCCGCGGCGTAGGGCACGATCAGACGAATGGGTTTGCTCTGGGCCTGCACGACCGGCGCCGTGGCGGTGGCGAGAAGGGTGAGAGCAGTGAGAAGGAGTGATTTGTAATGCATGGGAGTACCTCGTGTGAATGTTAGATGGTTGCGACATCCCGGGCCTTGTCGGCCTCGGTGATGAACGCGTCGGCATAAAACTCGTCTGGCGGCAGGCCCGCCTGCGTGTAGGCGGCGTGGGCCGAGTCCACCACGATGGGCGCGCCGCTGGCATAGACCTGGTAGCCAGACAGGTTCGGTATGTCCTGCAACACGGCCAGATGGACAAAACCGGTGCGCCCCAACCAGCTGTCTTCAGGCAGCGCATTCGACACCACCGGCACATAGCGCAGGTTCGGCATTTGAGCCAGTTTGGCCCTGACCCAGGCGTCCAGGTACAGGTCCGCCGGGCGCCGACCGCCCCAATACAGCGTCACGGGGCGCGTGCTGCCCGTGAACTGGAGCTGTTCTATCAAGGCTTTGACGGGCGCAAACCCGGTGCCCGCGGCCAGCAGCACGATCGGTTTGCTGCTGTCTTCACGCAAGTAGAAGCTGCCATACGGGCCCTCGATGCGCAGGATGTCTCTCTCTTTCATGGCGCCAAACACATGGTCGGTAAATTGGCCGCCCGGCATGTGGCGAATGTGCAGCTCCAGCGCGCCGGGCTTGCCGTCGGGGGCTGCCGGCGTGTGCGGCGCGTTGGCGATGGAATAGCTGCGGCGCACGCCATCGCGCAAAAGAAATTCAACATACTGGCCGGCGTGGTAGTTGAACGGCTCGCTGGCGGGCAACTGCAATTGCAGGCGCATCACATCCGGCGACAGCTTTTCCATGGCACTGACGCGGGTGGGCATCTTCTTGATGGGCAAGGCGTTTTCCCGCGTGACCTGGCGCGACTCCAGCAGCACATCGCTGTGGGCCACGGCGCAACAGGTCAGGACCCAACCCTGGGCCTCTTCCTCGTCGCTCAGTGCCTTGCTCTGGTGCGCGCCATGCACCACGATGCCTTCGAGCTTTTTGCACTTGCAAGAGCCGCAGGCGCCATCCTGGCAGCCATAGGGCAGGCCGACGCCGGCGCGAATCCCGGCCGCCAAAATCGTCTCGTCCGCCTTGGTGGTGAAGGCGCGGCCGCTGGGTTGAACCGTGATGTGAAAGCCCGGAGCCCGGGTTGCGCTGCGCGTCATGGGGGGTATGTCCTTGGGGTAGAGTTGTAGGGTTGATATTTTGCGGGACGGACCGCTGTTGCGTCGCAACAAGCACCGTCCTTAATACGTGAGTACCCCGATTTTGCCTTCAAATCCAAGCCCCGCCCGCAGCCTGTACGCGACCCGCCCCGGCGCCTTGCCGGCCCGTTTCCGCCGACTGCGGGTGTTGATCGTCGGCTGCGGCGATATCGGCCTGCGCGTGGCGCAGGCGCTGCCCGCCCGGGTGCGGCTGCTGGCGCTCACCTCCAGCGTGGAGCGCACCGCTGAACTGCGTCAGCGCGGCATCACGCCCTTAGCTGGCAACCTGGATGCGCCCGCGTCGCTGCGCCGCCTGGGCGGGCTGGCGCATCGGGTGCTGCATCTGGCGCCGCCGCCCGATGAAGGCTGGACTGATCCACGCAGCCTGGCCTTGACCCGTGCCTTGGGCCTGCGCAGTCGACCGGATGCCCTGGTGTATGCCTCCACCAGCGGTGTGTATGGCGACTGCCACGGTGATGTTGCTATAGAAACAAGAGCAACTCATGCAGATACAGCAAGGGCCAGGAGGAGAATTGATGCGGAAAACATTGTGCGCTTCTTTGGCCGCGCCAGCGGCGTGCGCAGCAGCATTTTGCGCATTCCCGGCATCTACGCACCCGACCGACTGAACGGCACGCCGCAGGCGCGGCTGATCAAAGGCACGCCGGTGCTGCAGGCCGATGATGATGTCTATACCAACCACATCCATGCCGACGATCTGGCCCGCGCCTGCGTGGCCGCGCTGTGGCGCGCGGGGCCGCAACGCATTTACAACGTGAACGATGACACCTGCCTCAAGATGGGCGACTACTTTGATCTGGCTGCCGACCTGTATGGCTTGGCGCGCCCGCCGCGCGTGCCCAGAAGCACGGCCAGCGCGCACTTGTCCTTGATGTTGCTGAGTTTCATGAGCGAGTCGCGCCGCATGGACAACACACGCCTGAAGCGTGAGTTGCAGCTAGCGTTGCGCTACCCGACGGTGGCCGAGGGTTTGCTGGCGCGGGCACCTGGTGCCAACCTTGACACCCTACACAGCGCGGCGGCGTCGCGAAAGGTAGCGTGAGCATGATGACAATCAAACCGGTTCCCCAAGAGCGCCTGCCCGAGCTGCTGCGCACCATGCCGAAGGCCGAGTTGCACATCCACATTGAAGGCTCGCTGGAGCCGGAGTTGATGTTTGCCTTGGCCCAGCGCAACGGCGTGTCCATCGCTTATCCGGATGTGGCGTCCTTGCGCGCGGCCTACGTATTTGACAATCTGCAGAGCTTTCTGGACATCTACCACGCGGGCACGCTGGTGCTGCGCACCGAGCAGGATTTCTATGACATGACGCATGCTTATCTGGCCCGCGCTGCGGCCGACAACGTGCTGCATGCCGAGATTTTTTTCGACCCCCAGACGCATACGGCTCACGGCGTGAGCGCGGACGTGGTCGTCAACGGCCTGTACCGTGCCTGCGTTGATGCGCGTGTCGAATTTGACATGAATGCCTCCTTGATTCTCTGTTTCTTGCGCCACCTGAGTGAGCAGGAGGCGTTTGAGTGCCTGGAGCAGGCCCTGCCTCACCTTGATAAATTGGTTGGAGTCGGCTTGGCGTCGAGTGAAATGGGTCATCCGCCGGAAAAGTTTGCCCGCGTGTTTGCCCGCGCCCGCGAATTGGGCCTGCGGCTGGTGGCCCATGCGGGCGAGGAGGGCCCGCCGGCTTATATCTGGAGTGCGCTCGATGTTCTCAAGGTGGAGCGTATCGACCACGGCGTGCAGGCCGTCAAAGACCCGTTGCTGATGGCGCGTCTGGCCAGGGACCGCATTGCGCTCACCGTGTGCCCGCTCTCCAACCTGAAGCTGCGTGTCTTCCCCACCCTGGCGGCGCACAATTTGGGGCGCCTGCTGGACGCCGGCATCGTGGCGACGGTCAACTCGGATGACCCGTCCTATTTTGGCGGCTACATCAATCAGAACTTCACCCAGACCTTTGCCGCCCTGGGGCTGACGGCCCAGCACGCCTACCAGTTGGCGCATAACAGTTTTGAGGCGAGTTTCATTGACGACAGGCTCAAGCGGCAGTACTTGGATCGTTTGGCGGGCGTATTCGAGACTTTTGAATAGCCGGTTTAACGCTGATTCGCGACGCCCCGTGCGACGTTAAAATCACAGCCAAGGCCCGCTGCTCCGACGGGCCTTGCTTTTATGTTTCGGAGCCATGTAGAGGACTACCATGTATAAAAACCTCGTCGCCGCGCTCGCGGCCGCCTGTTTTATTTCTCCCGTTTTTTCGCAGACCGCCGCGCCGATGACCGCCAAAGAGCCGCTCAAAATTGGCTTTGTGTATGTGGCCCCGCTGCTGGACACCGGCTGGGTGCGCCAGCACGACGAGGGGCGCCGGGCCGTTGAGGCGGCACTGGGCGCCAAGGTCAAAACCACCTATGTTGAAAACGTGGCCGAAGGGCCGGATGCCGAGCGTGTGATCCGCGACCTCGCAGCCAAGGGCCACAAGCTGATTTTCACGCCCAGCTTTGGCTACATGGAGCCCACGCTCAAGGTGGCGCAGGAGTTCCCGGACGTCAGGTTCGAATCCATCACCGGCTACAAGACCGCGCCCAACGTGGCGGTGGCCAACGCGCGCTACTACGAGGGCCGCTACCTGGCCGGCATTGCCGCCGGGCGCATGACGACCAGCCATGTGGCCGGCTACGTGGCGGGCTTTGCGATTCCCGAAGTGCTGCAGGGCATCAACGCCTTCACCTTGGGCATGCGCTCGGTTGACCCGAAGGCAGAAGTCAAAGTCGTGTGGCTCAATACTTGGTTTGACCCCAGCCGCGAGCGCGACGCTGCCATGACGCTGTTCAACCAGAACGTCGATGTGATTGCTTTTCACACCGGTTCATCGGCCGTCATGGTGGCAGCGCAGGAGCGCGGCAAACTGGCCGTGGGCTACCACTCGGACATGCGCAAAATTGCACCCGACGCGCAGATCCTTGCCGTCACCCACCAATGGGGCCCGTACTACACCCGGCGCGCGCAAGCGGTGCTCAATGGCAGTTGGAAGAGTGGTGGCGTGTGGGGCGGCGTGCGTGAGGGCATGATCAAGGTCGAGGGCTTTGGCTCGAAAGTGCCGAAGGCGGTACAGCAAGAAGTACTGGCGCGCCAACAAGACATTGCCGCGGGCAAGTTGCACCCGTTCCATGCCAGTCAAGCGGTGCGGGACAATGAGGGCCAGGAAGTCATCGCCAAAGGCCAGACACTGACGGATGATCAGATTCTCAAGATGAACTGGCTGGTGCAAGGGGTGCAGGGCAAGCTGCCCTGATGCAAGCGCCATGAAAGCCTACCGCGCCGCCATCCTGCGTTTCGCCCCTGAGCGCGAGCCACGCCACGCGGCTGTCTTCGAAGAAGACGGTCTGCTGGTCGTGGGTCCCAATGGCGCTGGCATGCAGGTGGTGCAGGCGGTGGGTCCGTACCGCGATCTGAAAGACAAGTTCCCCGCCATCGAACCCGAGTACCTGCCGGGGCGCATCATCGCCCCCGGCTTTGTGGATATGCACATCCACTTCCCGCAGACCAAGGTCATCGGTTCACCCGCCGATGGTTTGTTGCCCTGGTTGGAGAAGTACACATTTCCCGAGGAAAAACGCTTCTCAGACCCCGAATACAGTGCACAAGAAGCTACATTTTTCATAGCAGAACTGTTGCGCAACGGCGTCACGACGGCGCTGGCGTTTGCCACCGCACACGCCGAATCGGTCGACGCGCTGTTCACCGAGGCGCTGCATCAGCGTCTGCGCCTGATCTCCGGGCTGTGCCTGATGGACCGCCATGCCCCGGCCGAGCTGCTCAACCGCGCCGCGCCCGACGGTAGGCTGGACGCGACCGAGCAAAGCTTGATCGACTCCGAGGCCTTGCTGCAAAAATGGCATGGCAGGGGGCGTCTGGGTTATGCCATCACACCGCGTTTTGCGCCCAGTTGTTCAGCGGCCCAATTGCGCGGGGCCGGTGTGTTGGCGGCCAAATACCCCGGGGTCTGGATTCAATCGCATGTGGCGGAGAACCCCGATGAAATCAAATGGGCGCGCGTGCTGTTTCCCGCCTCGCGCAGCTACCTGAGCACCTATGGCGATTTCGGCCTGATGCGTCCGCGCGCAATTTACGCCCACTGCCTGCACCTTGATAAGATGGATCGCGCCCTGATGCGCGACACCGGTGCCGGCGCCGCGGTCTGCCCGACCAGCAATCTGTTTCTGGGCAGCGGCTTTTTTGACTATGCAGCGGCCGACCGGGCCGGCTTCTCCTACGGCCTGGCCAGCGATGTGGGCGGGGGCACCAGTTTCAGTCCGTTTCACACCATGCTGGCGGCTTACTACGTGGGCCGCGAAGGGCAGACCAAAGCGGGCTTGTCGCTGGCGCCGCAGCATTTGTGGTGGCAACACACCTTGGGCGCGGCGCAGGCGCTGGGGCTGGACGGCCGACACGGTGCGCCAGCGGTAGGCAATCTGCAGCCCGGTTGCGAAGCCGATTTTGTGGTCTTGGACCCGCAGGCCACGCCCTTGCTGGCGCGCCGGACCGCGAGCGCCAACAGTCTCGATGAGCTGCTGTTTGCCATGATCGTGCTGGGCGATGACCGACTGGTGGAAAAGACCGTTATCTCTCAAAACATTTGAACCTTTTCGGCCTCTAGCCCCCGTCTTTATTGGGTTTGTAGCTATTGATTTTGAATTTATTGCAGGCGCCAGACCGGTCCGGCCCCGGTGACGCCAGCGCTTGGCTGGGCCGTTCGCTACTCGTTGGCGTCCAGCACGTAGTCATCAACCGGGTACGAGGCTTGTGGATCATCATCTTTGGCAAATTCATGCTCCAAGGCCAGATGATGCTTGTGAACAAGGCTGTGAAATTCCGCGAATGGTCCCGTCGGCAGGTAAATCGGCTGCCGGGTGTCTGGATGAAATGCCGCCTCTGAAGCTGTGGCGCCCGCCCAGGCACGCTCGACCTCGGCCAGCCCCAAGCGCAGCAGATCCTCCAGAAGTTCACTTCGCTTCTTGCCCGGATACGCCTCGCGCAGGGCTTCCAGCCGGGATGCCAGTTCAAGCGGCAATCGGCAGACATACCTTTTTCGCGCGACGGCTTTGCCTCGTGCGGCCTTGTGCTCAACACCAGTCGATTTGATCGCTTTGCGCATGTTTCATCATCGCGTCACGCGGTGGCGAAGTTCTTGAGGATTCGCAAAGAAACAGGCCTCCAGCCCGCGACCCTATTACGTCAATTCACCTTAATTGATAGCAGGTGTCACGCTTACAATCTGGCGCAACTCAGGAGCCTCATTCCCATGACGATCAAAAGCGACAAATGGATCCGCCGCATGGCGCAGCAGCACGGCATGATTGAACCCTTTGAGCCCGGCCAGATCCGCCAGGATGCCAATGGCAACAAAATCGTCAGCTATGGCACCAGCAGCTACGGGTATGACATCCGCTGCGCACCCGAATTCAAGGTTTTCACCAACATCCACAGCACCGTGGTGGACCCGAAGAACTTCGACGAAAAAAGCTTTGTCGATTTTCATGGCGACAGCTGCATCATCCCGCCCAACAGCTTCGCGTTGGCGCGCACCATGGAGTACTTTCGCATCCCGCGCAATGTGCTCACCATCTGCCTGGGCAAAAGCACTTACGCGCGCTGCGGCATCATCGTCAACGTCACGCCTTTTGAGCCCGAATGGGAAGGTTATGTCACGCTCGAATTCAGCAACACCACCCCCTTGCCGGCCAAGATTTACGCCGGCGAGGGCTGCGCGCAAGTGCTGTTTTTCGAGAGCGATGAGGAGTGCGAGACCTCGTACAAAGACCGTGGCGGCAAATACCAGGGACAAGTTGGCGTGACGCTGCCCCGAGCTTGAGGTCGGCGCATCGGGCGCTTGCGGCAGGCGCTATAAGCGGAATTTCAGCGAGTACCATTGGCAACCTATGCATTCGACCTGTTTTCCTGACTAACGCGCCATGAACGCTTTCTTTCACCCCTTGTCTTGGGTCCATCTGGACTGGGTGTTGGTGGTGGTGGTTGCCTGGCTCTTGATTGGTGTACTGGGTGTGTTTGCGCTGCGGCGTTTCAGGCTGGTGGCTGTGGTGCTGTTTCCGGCGGGCGGGCTTGTCGCTTTGCTGTTGCTGGGTGTGGGCCTCAGCGCCGCGTTCAGCGTGCCCGAGGTGGCTATTCTGCCGATCGGTTTGCCGCAGTTGCCCTTTCATTTGCGGCTGGACAGTCTGTCGGCCTTCTTCCTGATCGTCATCGGCGGGGTCGGCGCCGGGGTGTCGGCCTTTGCCGCCGGTTATTTTCGCCAGGGTGAAGGCACGCCGCCTGGCTTGATCTGCCTTGAATACCATATCTTTCTGGCCAGCATCGCCATGGTGGTGATCGCGGACGACGCCTACGCCTTCATGGTGGTCTGGGAGACCATGGCCTTTTCCTCGTTTTTTCTGGTCATCGCCAACCACCGCATTCCTGAAATCCGCTTTGCGGGCTATCTCTACATGCTGGTGGCCCACATCGGCGCCTTGGGCATTCTGCTGTGTTTTGGTGTGTTGCAGGCCAACACCGGTGACTACACCTTCGCCAACATGCGGGCCCAGCACCTGTCGCCGTTCTGGGGCTCGGTGGCGTTTGTGCTGGCGGTGTTTGGCTTTGGCGCCAAGGCCGGCATTTTGCCGCTGCACGCCTGGTTGCCCGAGGCGCACCCGGCGGCGCCTTCCCCTTTCTCGGCCTTGATGAGCGGCGTGATGCTCAAAATTGCCCTGTATGGCATCCTGCGGGTGTCGTTTGACTTGCTGCAAACGAAAATCTGGTGGTGGGGTGTGCTGTTGATGGCGATTGGCTTGTCGACGGCGTTGTTCGGCGTTGTTTTCTCCACCGTGCAGGTGGAAATGAAGCGTCTGCTGGCTTATTCCTCGATTGAAAACATCGGTTTGATCTGCGCCGGTTTCGGCTTGTCGCTGTTGTTCTCAAGCTATGGCATGCACGCCCTGGCCGCCCTGGCTCTGACGGCGGCCTTGTATCACCTGCTCAGCCACGCGTTTTTCAAGAGCCTGTTGTTCTGCAGCACCGGTGCCGTCTTGCACGCCACCGGCGAGCGCAGCCTGGGCAAATTGGGTGGCCTGATGCGCTACATGCCCTGGGTCGCCTGGCCGACCCTGATTGGTGTCCTGGCCTGTGCCGGTCTGCCGCCGTTTGGTGGTTTTGTTGCGGAGTGGTTGCTGCTGCAAAGCTTCTTGTTCACCTCCGGCTTGCCGAGCTCGGTCCTCAATATGCTGGTGCCGGTGCTGGCGGCCTTGATTGCGCTGATTGCCGCGCTGTCGGGTTACACCATGGTCAAGTACTTTGGCGTCATCTTCCTGGGCCAGCCGCGTGAGGAAAAACTCTCGGGCGCGCACGACGCCGGCACCTGGGAGCGCGTGGGTATGCTTTGGCTCACGGCGGGCTGTGTGGTGCTGGGGCTTTTTCCGAACCAGGTCATTGCCCTGATTGATCCTGTCACCCAGTTGTTGGTGTCGGCGGGTCTGGCCAAGATGGTGGCGGCCAGCGGCTGGCTGCTGGTGCCCGTGAGCATCGAGCGCGCCAGTTATGCGCCGGCGATCTTTCTGCTCGGTGTGATGTTCTTCTTTGCCTTGACCTATTTGCTGGTACGCCGCTTTTACAGCGGCCGTATTCGGCGCGCGCCTGCCTGGGACTGCGGCTATCCGTGGCAAGACGCCCGCATGCAGGACACGGCAGAAGGATTCGGGCAACCGATCCGGCAGATTTTCGAGCCCATGTTTCGCATGAAACGCGAACTGCCTTCGCCCTTCGATGAGCAGCCACGTTACCGGGTGACAGTCGAAGATCCGCTCTGGTACTGGCTCTACCTGCCGATAGCCAGACTGGTTGAGCGCATCTCGAAAGTGATTGGACTGTTGCAGCAAGGGCGCATCGCGGTCTATCTGATGTACAGCTTTTTGACCTTGATCGTGGTGCTGCTGGTGGTGAAACAATGAGCTGGCTCGGTCTCCTGTCTCAATTGATGGCGATTGTGATGGCGCTGGTACTGGCGCCTCTTCTGACCGGCTGGGTCAACCAATGGCGGGCCCGGTTGCAGAACAAGTCGGCGCCCAATCTGTTGCAGCCGTACCGCGTTTTGCACAAGCTGTTCAACAAGGAATCGGTGCTGGCCGAGCACGCCTCGCCCTTGTTTCGCATGGCCCCCTACATTGTCTTCGGCTGCATGCTGCTGGCCAGTGCCATCATCCCGACTTTGTCAACCGACCTGCCCCTGTCACCGGCTGCTGACGCCATTGCGCTGGTGGGCTTGTTTGCCCTGGCGCGGGTTTTTATGTCCCTGGCGGCGATGGATGTCGGCACGGCATTTGGTTCGCTCGGTGCGCGCCGGGAAATGCTGGTCGGTTTTCTGGCCGAGCCGGCGTTGCTGATGGTGCTGTTTTGTGCGTCCATGATTTCGCGCTCGACCTCGCTCACCACCATTGTCGAGACGCTGGCGCATCGGGAGCTGGCCATTTACCCCAGCCTGCTGGTGGCCGGGGTGGCGTTCACCATGGTGTCGCTGGCCGAGAACGCCCGGGTGCCGGTGGACAACCCGGACACCCATCTGGAACTCACCATGATTCACGAGTCCATGATTCTGGAGTATTCCGGGCGCCACCTGGCGCTGCTCGAATGGGCGGCCAGCCTGAAACTGTTTGCCTATTCCTGCATCGGTTTGGCGCTGTTTTTTCCCTGGGGCGTGGCCGAGGCCCATGCGCCACTGGCGCTGTTGCTGGCGCTGCCGGTGCTCGTCATCAAGTTGGCCTTGGGGGGCGTCTTGATGGCCCTGATCGAGACCTTGAGTGCCAAGATGCGGATCTTTCGCGTGCCGGAGTTTCTGGGTACTGCCTTTTTATTGGCCGTGATCGGCCTGCTGGTCAACATCTTGCTGGGGGTCCGATGATCAAGTTAGCGCCCCAGTTGATCAACCTGTTTGCGACCCTGATCCTGATGCTGTCGTTTGCCATGATCTCGCAGCGGCGCATCGTCTCCCTGATCAATTTGTTCACCATCCAGGGCGCCGCCCTGGTGGCAGCGTCGGTATTGCTCGGTTATGTCACGCATCAACCTGACCTTTACGTTTCTGCGGCCCTGACCCTGCTGCTCAAAGTCATTTTTATTCCCTGGATGCTGCACCGGGTCATCCGCAAGCTCAATGTGCGCTGGGACGTCGACACCCTGATCAACATCCCAACCACCATGCTGGTGGGGATTGCGCTGGTGATTTTTTCCTTCAGCCTGGCCTTGCCGATCTCGCGTCTGTCGTCATCCATGGCGGGCGGCTCGCTCGGTATTGCGCTGGCCTGTGTGCTGCTTTCGTTCTTGATGATGATCACCCGCTCCAAGGCGGTGCCGCAGGTGATCGGATTTCTATCGATGGAAAACGGCCTGATTTTTGCCGCCACCACGGTCACCAACGGCATGCCGATGATTGTCGAGTTTGGCATTGCGCTCGATGTGCTGGTGGGCGTGCTGATTTTGGGGGTGTTCATGTTCCAGATTCGCGAGAAATTCGACAGCCTGGACATCCACAACCTCGAAACGCTCAAGGAAGACTGACCGTGTCCACCCTGTTTTTTGTCCTGGGTTTCCCCTTGCTGGGCGGTGCGGTGCTGGCGCTGATCGGGCACCGGCCGTACGCCCGCGACATCAACGTCGTCTTCAGCCTGGGTACCTTCCTGGCGGCCTGCGTGCTGACGGCAGAGATCGTCGCGGACGGTCCGATTCTGGTCTGGCATGACCAATTTTTCATCGATCCGCTCAATGTGTTCCTGGTCACGCTGACCGCCTTTGTCGGGATGACGACGGCGATATTTTCCCGGCCCTACATGCGCATTGAGCAAGACCACGGCAAGATGACGCCGCCGCGCATGCGGCTGTACCACAGCATGTACCAGTTGTTCAGCTTCACCATGCTGCTGGGCTTTACCACCAATAACCTGGGCATCCTGTGGGTGGCCATGGAGGCGGCGACCTTGACCACGGTGCTGCTGGTCAGCGTGTACCGCACGGCTGCGAGTCTGGAGGCGGCCTGGAAATACTTTATTCTGTGTGGTGTGGGCATTGCACAGGCCCTGTTTGGCACGGTCTTGCTGTACATGGCGGCAGAAAAAGTGCTCGGCCCGGAGGGGGCCACGCTGCTGTGGACCAATCTGGATGCGATCAAAGGCCAGTTGGACCCCTCCATCATCACCCTGGCGTTTGCTTTTCTTTTGATCGGTTATGGCACCAAGGTCGGCATGGTGCCCTTGCACAGCTGGTTGCCCGATGCGCATGCCGAAGGCCCGACGCCGGTCTCGGCTGTGCTGTCGGGTTTGCTGCTCAATGTGGCCATGTATGCCCTGTTGCGCTGCAAAGTGCTGACCGACGGGGCTTTGATGCGGCCCCTGGCGGGCCAGCTCATGATGGGTTTTGGCCTGCTGTCGGTGGTGGTGGCGACCTTCTTCCTGTCACGGCAAAAAGATGTCAAACGCATGTTTTCCTATTCGTCGATCGAGCACATGGGCTTGATCACTTTTGCCTTTGGCATGGGCGGGCCGGTGGCCAACTTTGCCGGTTTGTTGCACATGACGGTGCATTCCCTCATCAAGTCGGCCATCTTCTTTGCGGTGGGGCACGCGACGCAAAAAGCCGGGACGCAGATCATGAGCGAGATTCGCGGTCTGATCAAGGTGAATCCGACCATCGGCTGGGGCTTGATTCTGGGCGTGATGGCGATTCTGGGCATGCCGCCATTTGGCGTGTTTGCCAGCGAGTTTTTGATATTGACCACCGCCATGCGCGAGCAGCCCTGGGCGGCGCCGTTTTTGTTTGTGTCGCTCGGTGTGGCCTTTGCCTCCATGATGATCCGGGTGTTGCCGATGGTGTTTGGCGAGACTTCACTTAAACCCCTGCCGCATCCGCCGGCCTTGGTGCCGGTGTTTGTGCACCTGAGTCTGGGCTTGGTGCTGGGTTTGTACATTCCGCCTTACCTCAATACCTGGTACGTCCAGGCCGCGCGGATGTTGGGGGGCTGAGCTGATGAAGATTTCTGGCTTCGATGTCGAGCTGCAATGCGTGCTGGCACCTGTGCCGATCTGGCACGCGCGGGTCACCGTGGATGAGTGGCGCGCCGCCGCTGCGGCCGTGCGCGAGGGGGGCGGGCGCTTGCTGGCGATGTGGGGCGCAGCAGGGCTGGCGGATGAGCCAATGGTGCTTGCCTGCGCCGCTTATGTGGTGCTGGAGGGTTTGATCTGGCTGGAGTTGCCACAGGGCGGCGAGCAGCTGACTTATCCTGACCTGCTGCCTTTTTTTCCCGCCGCCGCCAGAATGCAGCGGGCCGCCGCCGACTTGTCGGGTATTCGCACCAAGGGCAGCAAAGACCAGCGTCCGTGGTTGAACCACGGTGCCTGGCCCCTTGACTATTTTCCTCTGCGCCACGCCGGCGACGCGCCGTCATCATTTCCTGAGGAAGTCTTGATCGATTACCCGTTCGTGCGCGTCGAAGGGGATGGCGTGCATGAAATCGCGGTCGGTCCGGTGCACGCCGGCATCATCGAGCCTGGGCATTTTCGCTTTTCGGTGGTTGGTGAGAAAGTGCTGCGCCTGGAGCAGCGCCTGGGCTACACGCACAAGGGTATTGAGCAGCGCATGACCCAGTTGGACCCGCTGCTGGCGTATCGCCTGGCCGGTCGGGTCTCGGGTGACTCAACCGTCGCCTACGCCTGGGGTTATTGCATGGCCTTGGAGTCGGCCAGCGCCTGCGCGGTGCCGCCCCGGGCCTTGTGGATGCGCGCCTTGATGCTCGAGCGCGAGCGCGTTGCCAACCATCTGGGTGATCTGGGGGCCTTGGGCAACGACGCCGCCTTCGCGTTTGGCTTGGCCCAATTTTCGCGTCTGCGCGAAGACTGGCTGCGCTTGTCCAAGGAGATGTTTGGCCACCGTTTGATGATGGACTGCTTGCTGCCCGGCGGTGTGACGCATGACATTCATGGCGCTCATATTGACCAGCTGACCCGGCAATGCGACGCCGTGGAGCGCGAGGTGCGGACCTTGCGTTCAATCTACGAAGAGCATGCTGGTTTGCAGGATCGTTTCATGACCACCGGGCGGGTCACGCCGGCGCTGGCGGCCCAGTTGGGCTTGACCGGTCTGGCCGGGCGGGCCAGTGCGCAGGCGTGGGACTTGCGCTGTGATCATGCGGCTGCACCGTATGACGTATTGCAGGTCAAGATGGCCACGCACAGCAATGGCGATGTGGCAGCCCGAGTGATCGTGCGCTTTGATGAAGTGTTTGAGTCGCTGCGGCTGATCCGGCAAATTCTTGCGGGTCTGCCAGCCGGCCCCTTGCGTCAGGACATTGTTTTGCCCGAGCAGGCCAGCCGCGGGGCGGGCTGGGTGGAGGGCTGGCGGGGCGAGATTTTTGTCGCGCTGGAGCTCAACGGTGCCGGCAGCGATCAGCGCATTCGGCGCTGCCATTTGCATGATCCTTCCTGGCAGAACTGGCCGGTGCTGGAGCACGCCGTCATGGGCAATATCGTGCCCGACTTTCCGCTCATCAACAAGTCGTTCAACCTCAGCTACTCCGGGCACGATTTATGATTTGGAAAATCGTCAAGCAAATTGCCAGGAATGGCATTCGCACCGAGCCCGCGCCCGATATCGGGGCTGCAGTCACAGGTGAGATCAGTCGGATTCAGGCTGAGGTGCTTCAGATCCTGGGTCAGTCCCTGGCCATTCGCCTGGTCGATGCAGGCTCGTGCAATGGTTGCGAGCTTGAAATCAACGCACTGGGCAATCCCTACTACAACATCGAGGGCCTGGGCATCAAGTTTGTCGCCAGCCCACGCCACGCCGACATGCTCTTGGTGACCGGCCCGGTGTCGCGCAACATGGTCACCGCGCTCAAACGCACGTTTGACGCCATTCCTGAGCCCAAGCTGGTGGTGGCGGTGGGTGACTGCGGCTGCGACGGCGGTATTTTTGGCGAGAGTTATGCCAGTTGCGGCCGGGTGTCGAACGTGATTCCGGTTGATTGGGTGATACCGGGTTGCCCGCCGCCACCGATTGAGATATTGCGCGGCATTCTGACGGTGGTGCGCCGGCGCGCCTGAGCGTATTCAGCGGCGCAAGCCGAGCCTCTCCAGGCAGTCTCCCAGGGCGCCCGCACTTCAACTCAAGATCAGGTCTTGTAGGTTCCGCAGGCAATGATCAGGTCAGCGGCCAGTTCAAAATAGGTGGACTTCATCATCGGTTCTTTGGTGACCGGATTGCTCCACTTGTATTCCACCCAGCCTGCGCCTTCGCGTCTGGCAATGCTCATGATGTCCTTGATGAAGAACTTGTCGTCCAGGTCCTTGAAAGTCAGCGCTTCGACGCCCAGCAAGCGCCGGTTGGTGCCATGGCCGACACATTGGCCAGCCACACTGTAAATACTGATGTAGAGATCGCGGTCGATGAATTGTCCTTTGTTCATCTTGTTGACCTCTTCAATGAATGCTTCCCTCCCGCGAGTTGCCATGAATGCCCCCGCTCTGTGCACCATGTCGACCGCTTCATCCGAATTGCCAAATTCGCGCGCCCCGAGATTGAAGATCGACACCGTTTGCGACAGCGCCACTGCCTGCTCCTGCAAGCCCGCTGCGGTGCGCGAGGCTTCTTCGACCAGTGCCGCATTTTGCTGCGTCATGGTATCGGTGTGAATCACGGCCAGATTGATTTCATCGATGCCGCTGCTCTGCTCCACGCTGGCCGATGCAATTTCACTCATGATGCTGGCGACCCGTTTGATGCTGGTGACAATCTCGTCCATGGTCTTGCCAGCAGCATCGACCAGTTGGTTGCCGGCGTTGACTTTTTCGACCTCGTCGCCGATGAGTGATTTGATTTCCCTGGCGGCGCTGGCCGAGCGCTGCGCCAAGTTGCGTACTTCGGCCGCCACCACCGCAAAACCACGTCCCTGTTCTCCCGCACGCGCTGCTTCCACTGCGGCATTCAAGGCCAGAATATTGGTTTGAAAGGCAATGCCGTCGATGACACCGATGATGTCGCCGATTTTGCGCGAACTGTCGCGGATCGAGCCCATGGTGTTCACCACTTGCCCCACCACGCTTCCGCCTTTGACGGCGAATTCAGTGGCAGTCACCGCCAGTTGGCTGGCCTGCCTGGCATTGTCGGAATTTTGCCGCACCGTCGCCGTCAGCTGTTCCATGGTGGCGGCGGTCTCTTCCAGGGCGCTGGCTTGCGATTCGGTGCGCGAGGACAGGGCGGCATTGTCCGCGGCAATGAGACCCGAGGTGCTGGCGATCGCCATGGTGCCCGCGCGTACGTCGGCGACTATTCTGAACATGCGTGCGCTGGTCTCTTGCAGGGCCAGTTGCAGCTCACCGATGGCCCCTCGCGCATCGGCGTCAAAAGGCTCGCTCAAGTCGCCCGCTGCCATGCGCTTGGCGATGCCGATGGCTTGCTGCAGCGCTGCGGCCATGCTGCGGTTGAGCCACCAACCCAAACCTGCGCCAACACCAAGCGAAACGAATCCGAACAGCAGCACAAATTGGGCTGCACCACTATTAAAGCCACCCATGTTGCTCACGGCGAAGGCAGTCAAGCCGACGATCAGTAGCAGGAGCAGGCCAAAACTGATGACGAGTCGGGCCCTGAAATCAGGTTGGGCGAAGTTCATGCGCTTTTCTCTCCCTATTGCAAACCCAGGCGCCGAGTCGGCGGAAATCTCACTGCGCAGTCCAGCCCCCATCGACCGGCAAGGCCACGCCGGTGATGCCTGCCCCCGCCAGGCCGCACAGAAATACGGCCACATCGCCGATGCGTTCGGGGGGTAGCAGCGTCAGGTTGGGCTGCTTCTCGCTCAGCAGGTCGCGGATGCCCGTCTTGCGGTCGCCGCCGAACTGGGCGGCGCGCGCCTCGATTTGGGGCTGGATGATCGCGGTGTCGGTCCAGCCCGGGCAGATGCAATTGACGGTGATGCCCTGGGCGGCGGTTTCCAGTGCCACGCCCTTGGACAAGCCCACCAGTCCGTGTTTGGCGGCCAGGTAAGCCCCCTTGTTGACCGAGGCCACCAGGCCGTGCACCGAGGCGATGTTGACGATGCGGCCCCAGCCGCGCTCGCGCATGCCCGGCACCGCCGCCTTCATGGTGTGAAAGGCTGCCGACAGGTTGACCGCCAGGATCGCGTCCCAGCGTTCGGCTGGAAAACTCTCGATCGGGCAGGTGTACTGGATGCCTGCGTTGTTGACCAGAATATCGGGCGCGCCCAGCGCCTGCGTGGCGGCGGCCACCAGTCCGGCGGCCTCGTCGGCGAGGGCGAGGTTGGCACGCACATAGGCGGCGTGCACCCCGCCCGTGGCAGCCACTTGGGTCGAGATGGCATGCCCCTGCGCCATCGACTCGATGCCGTGCACAACGACGTTGGCCCCGGCCCGCGCCAGCGCCTGGGCGATGGCCAGGCCAATCCCCTGGGTTGAGCCAGTGATAAGGGCGGTGTGGCCTTTCAGCATTCTTCCTTCTCCTTTTTCAGCAAATCGCGCAGCATGGTTTTGGGCACCTTGCCGTAATTGTTCTTGGGCAGGCTGTCGACGAAGTGGTAATGCTTGGGCCGCTTGAAGCGGGCCATGTGGTCCAGGCACAGAGCGTCCAGCGCCTGCGGGCTCACACCAACGCCGACCACGAAAGCCACCACCACCTCACCCCACTCGGGGTCGCTCTGTCCGATCACCGCGACCTCGCGCACGCCGGGGTGCTGCAGCAACACTTCTTCCACCTCGCGCGGGTAGATGTTGGAACCACCGCTGATGATCACGTCCTTGGAGCGGTCTTTGAGCGTCAAGAAGCCCTCGCCGTCCATCGCACCCATGTCGCCAGTCCATAGCCATCCGGCGCGCAGCGCCTTGGCACTGGCATCCGGATCGCGCCAATAACCCGCCATCACCGGCTCGCCACGCACCACCACTTCGCCGGTTTCGCCGTCGGGCACAGACGCGCCTTCGGCATTGACCACGCGTACTTCGACCAAGGATTGCGCCACGCCGACGGAGGCAATGCGGTCATGCCATCGTGGACTCGCAGATTCATTGAGCTGCTCACGCGACAGCGCGGTGATGGTCATGGGCGATTCACCCTGCCCATAGATTTGCACGAAGCGCGGCCCCATGGTGGCCAGCGCGCCCGCGATGTCCTCCACATACATCGGCCCGCCGCCATAGACAATGGTCTTGAACCCGTCACACGCGGCGCCGGTGGCCGCGACGTGCTCGACCAGACGCTTGACCATGGTCGGCGCGGCGAACATGCACAGTCGGCCCACGCTGCGTGAAAGCGCCACCAGCTCGGCCGGGTCAAAACCGCCCGAGGCCGGCACCACATGGCGCGCCGCTTTCGCGACAAACGCGAAGTTGTACATGCCCGCACCGTGCGACATCGGCGCGGCATAGACGATGGCGTCGTCGGCCTGGACCTCGTCCACATCCATGAAGTAGCAGGCGGTCATGGCATACAGGTTGCGGTGCGTCTGCATCACGCCCTTGGGCCGGCCGGTGGTGCCGGAGGTGTAGAACAGCCAGGCCAGATCGTCCGGTGCGCGATGGGCCGGGGCAAGTGGATCCCCCGCCAACGCCAATTCGTAGCCGGGCTGGCCCGGTGTGAGCACCTGGCGCAATGAACTCACATGACCCAGTAGCGGCTGCACACCGGCGGCAAGATCGTCGGACGCCAACAGCACGGCGACTTGGGCGTCGTTCAGAATAAATTCCACCTCTTTCGGGTGCAGCTTGGCGTTGATCGGCACCACCACCAGGCCAGCCCACCAGGTGGCGTAGAGCACTTCAAGGTAGGCCGGGTGGTTGGTCATGAACACCGCCACGCGCTCGCCGGGCGCCAGCCCCAGCGTGCGGCTCAAATACGCGGCCAGGCGCGCGGTGCGATCGGCCAGCTCACGGTAGTTCAGCACCGGTTGGTCACCCAGCAGCACGGCCGGTCGGTCCGGAAAGACACGCGCGGCGCGCACCAGCAGTTGCGCCAGGTTCATCGCAGGCGCTCCAGGATGCTGACGTAGTTGGCCACCGCGGAACCCCCCATGTTGAAAACGCCCACCAGCTCGGCCCCGGGCACCTGCATCTCCCCGGCCTCACCCATCAGTTGCATCGCCGCCAGCACATGCATCGATACGCCGGTGGCGCCGATGGGATGCCCCTTGGCTTTGAGACCACCGGACGGATTGATCGGTAACTTGCCGCCGGCAGCCACGGTCCCCTCGGCCAGCAGTCGCGCGCCCTGACCCGGCGCGGCCAAGCCCATCGCTTCATAGGTCAGCAGTTCGGCAATGGTGAAACAGTCATGCACCTCGGCCAGCGACAAGTCATGCACGCTACAGCGGGCATCGTCCAGCGCCTTGGCCCAGGCCCGGCGCGGGCCTTCGAACGCGACCGCATCCCGGCGCGACATCGGCAGAAAGTCGTTGACCTGCGCGCGGGATCGCAACGCGACCGCACGGGGAAATTGTCTGGCGATCGAACTGTCGGCCAGGATCACCGCGGCGGCGCCATCCGAGACCATGGAACAGTCGGTCTTGCGCAAGGGTGCTGCGATGAGCGGGTTTTTATCCGACACCGTGTTGCAGAACTCGAAGCCGAGATCCCGGCGCATCTGCGCCCACGGGTTGCGCACGCCGTTGGCATGGTTTTTGGCCGCAATATGCGCCAGCGTGGCCGAATGGTCACCATAACGTTCGAAATAGGCGAGCGCCACCTGGGCGAAGATGCCCGGGAACGTCAGACCCCGCGCCGCCTCTTCCTTCACATAGGAAGCGTTGCCCAGGATGCGCGTGACCTCGGGACCCGACACCCCGGTCATTTTTTCGGCGCCTATGACCACCGCCACGCGCGCGCGCCCGGCCTCGATCGCGTCACAGGCGGCATAGAGGGCCGCCGCGCCGGAGGCGCACGCGTTTTCCACGCGCGTGGCGGGTCGCCAACGCAGCGCATCATCAGCCTGCAGCGCCAGGGAGGAGGTGAAGATGTCCGGCACGAAGCCGCCGTTCAAGTGGCCCAGCCAGACGCCGTCGACTTCGCTGCCCGCGATCCCCGCATGGCCAAGCGATGCCCGCGTCACGCCGCTGATCAGTGATTCCAGATCCAGTGTGTCGAGGCGCCCGAACGGCGAATGCGCCCAACCAACGATACAAACACCCATGTCTTGCCTCTGCTTTCTTGCTACTGTCGGCAGAGTGTAGGAAACTCCCCCTGTTTTTAACAGCCGTAGAACTACCTGATGACAGTACCCCTCTCCACCCGCACCGCGCAGCACACCGCTGCGTCGCAAGAGCCCGTGCCTGCCGAGGACGATCTGGGGCTGGTATTCGATCTGGCGCCGGTGGGTCTGTGCATCTCGCGCGAACGCACGATCCAGCGCTGCAACGCGGCCTTCGGTGCGATGTTCGGCTACGCCCCGGCGGAGCTGCAGGGTCGCTCGCTCGAATGCCTCTACCCCTCGCGCAGCGAGTTCGAGCACATCGGCGCGCAGGGTTTTCCGGTGATGCAAAGGACCAGCAACTACAGTGACGAGCGCATCATGTGTCACCGCAGCGGCCGCTTGTTTTGGTGCCATGTGGCGGGCCGTTCGCTGCAGCGTGACCAGCCCTTCGCCTGTGCCGTCTGGATGTTCGAGGACATCTCATCGCGTCGACCGGTGGCCATGACCCTGACCGCTCGTGAACGCGAGATCGTACGTCAGCTCGCGGCCGGCCAGGGTACCAAGCAGATTGCCCGCACGCTGGGTGTGAGTCCGCGCACCATCGATGGGCACCGCGCGCGCATCATGAGAAAAGTCGGCGCGCAGAGTTCAAGCGAAATGATTGCCAGGCTGATCGGCTTGAGTTGAAAACAATCCTGCATCCTTGCCCATCATGGGATTGACCGGGTTTCAGGGCGCGATGCCCAGCAAGTCCATGATGCCCGAAATAAACGTCAGCGGATGCGCCGGGCAGCCCGGCACATACAGCGCCGGTTTGAAGTTGTCCAGAAACTCCCGGTCCAGCGCATCGCTGTCGGCAAACACACCGCCCGAAATGGCGCAGGCGCCCACGGCAATGACCAGTTTGGGTTCGGGAATGGCATCCCAGCAAATTTGCAGGGCTTGCGCCATGTTGCGGGTGATGGGGCCGGACAGCACCAACGCGTCGGCATGGCGTGGTGATGCCACGATGTCGATGCCATAGCGGCCGATGTCGAAGTTGACGTTGGAGAGGGCGTTGATTTCCATCTCGCAGCCATTGCAGCCGCCGGCTGACACCGAACGCAGTTTGAGCGAGCGGCCAAAGCGCTTGTGCAACGCCGCGGACACCTTGATGGGGTCAAGGTTGGGGTGGGCGCTGCTGACCGTGAGGGCCTCGCGGCTGGTGGCGCACAGCTTGACATCATTGTTAAAGCTCAATTTCTGGCTGGGGCAGACTGGCTCGCAGTCGCCACACAGCACGCAGCGACCCAAGTCAATATGGACCGGGTCAGGCTGCGTGGGTTCCAGCCTGATGGCGCGGCTGGGGCAGACCTGCACGCAGGCCTGGCACGCATCAGCGCACGCGGCATCGCTGATAAGGGGCTTGCCCCGAAACCCACCCGGTGTGGCTGCGCGCAGATCAGGAATGTATTGCGTGCCCTGGGATTTTCGAACCGAGATGGACTTAAACATGGGACATCCTACAAATCATTGCCGCAGTAGGAGAGGTCAAAACTCTTGTTGCAGATGGGAAAGTCAGAAATGGCGTTGTCGCGCATGGCAAAAGCCAAACCGAACCAGTTGGCGGTTGAGGGGTCCTGCACCTTGTAGTGCCGCAGTTCACCGGTGGCAGATGTCTCAAGCACCTGCAGCACCGGCCCGCGCGTGCCTTCCACCAGCGACACGCACAGTGTTTCAGCCTGCAGTGCGGCCGGGATGCTGCGCTGGACTTGACCCGCTTGGCTCAAGTCCAGCGTGGTGTCGCCCAGCAGTTGGAGCAGCCAGGCCACCGAGGCATCGACCTCGCGCATGCGCAGCCGCATGCGTGCCCAGCAGTCGCCGCCGGGCTCGGTCACCATGGACAAGGGCGCGTGGCCGTACGCCACACCGGGCCATCGGCTGCGGCCATCCAGCGCGACGCCACTGGCGCGC
>Ga0209343_10002405_pt1 | contig 24185 bp, 22 predicted proteins | sample RifCSPlowO2_02_FD_184026 | JGI IMG/M metagenome (GOLD analysis project Ga0209343, IMG submission 184026) | Groundwater microbial communities from Rifle, Colorado - Rifle CSP2_plank lowO2_0.2 (SPAdes) (version 2) | ecosystem: Environmental > Aquatic > Deep subsurface > Groundwater | place... | reverse complement strand
AGCAGCAGAGCGGTCCACCTTGGACGGATCCTTGCCGGAGAACGCGCCACCGCCGTGGGGGCAGGCGCCACCGTAGGTGTCCACAATGATTTTGCGACCTGTCAGGCCGCAATCACCCTGGGGCCCACCAACGACGAAGCGGCCCGTGGGGTTGATCAGGTAACGGGTGTTTTGCAACCATTCCTTGGGCAGCACGGGTTTGATGATTTCTTCGATGATGGCTTCGGTGAAGCTGGCTTTCATCGTGGTCTGGGTTTCCGACTGGTCGGGACTGTGTTGGGTGGACAGCACCACGGTGTCGATGCTGTGGGGCTTGCCGTCCACATAACGCATGGTGACCTGGCTCTTGGCATCCGGGCGCAGGAAAGGCAGGCGGCCATCCTTGCGCAGCTGGGCCTGGCGCTCCATCAGGCGGTGGGCGTAGTAGATGGGCGCGGGCATCAGTTCGGGGGTCTCGTCGCAGGCGTAGCCGAACATCAGGCCTTGGTCGCCAGCACCCGTGTTGAGGTGGTCGTCAGACGCGTGGTCCACGCCCTGCGCGATGTCGTTGCTTTGCTTGTCGTAGGCCACCAATACCGCGCAGCCTTTGTAGTCGATGCCGTATTCGGTATTGTCGTAGCCGATGCGCTTGACGGTGTCGCGGGCCACCTGGATGTAGTCCACATGGGCATTGGTGGTGATTTCACCGGCCAGCACGACCAGACCAGTGTTGGTCAGGGTTTCAGCCGCGACGCGGGACTTGGGGTCTTGCTTGAAAATGGCATCCAGAATTGCGTCGGATATTTGATCGGCAACCTTGTCGGGGTGGCCTTCAGACACAGACTCGGAGGTGAAGAGAAAATCGTTCGCCATAGGTGTTAACTCCAAAAAAACATCAAGTCGCGTTGCTTGGGCCTTGGAGCTTCGGCGAACGCTTTAGCAGAATTGTCAATATTGACAAGGCACAATGGCGGTCTTTTTGAAGATGGCCGGTGTGGGTGTCGCCCTGCAAGTAGTTCCGTAACTCAGCGACAGCGCAGATTTTATCTCAGTCATGATCCGTTTATTTAAGTTGCTGTCCTTTCTGCCCTTGTGGTTGTTGCATGGTGTTGGATGGATGCTGGGCTGGTTGGCATTTTTGGCATCCCCAACGTACCGGCGGCGCTTTGTTGAAAATGCCACCCAGGCGCAGTTCGCACGCAAGGACTGGCTTCCTGCCGTGGGGGCCGCTGGGCAACTGGTGAGTGAGCTGCCACGTCTGTGGTTTGGGAAGCCAGTTTCTATCTTTTGGGATGGCGCGCAACACGTTGAAGCAGCGCTGTCGTCTGGTAGAGGCGTAATTTTTTTAACGCCTCATCTGGGCTGTTTCGAGGTAACAGCGCAAGCCTATGCCGCCCGTTATGGGAAAGCGGGTCGTCCCATGACGGCGCTGTTTCGTCCGCCACGGCAGTCTTGGCTTAAGGACCTCGTGGAATCAGCCCGCGTGCGGCCGGGGCTGCTCACCGCACCCACGTCACTGGCGGGTGTGAAACAGCTGTTGAAGGCGCTCAAGCAGGGGCAGTGCGTGGGTTTGCTTCCTGACCAAGTCCCCCCCACGGGACAGGGAACTTGGGCGGCGTTTTTTGGACGGGACGCCTACACCATGACCTTGTCGTCGCGTTTGGCGGCGCAGACTGGCGCCACATTGGTGTTGGCTTGGGGCGAGCGCTTGGCATGGGGGCGTGGTTATGTGGTCCATGTGCGTCCCTGTGGTGAACGTTTATCTGCCGATTCGCACGAGGCGGGTATGCAAATGAACAGGGCCATGGAGGGCTTGGTGCGTCAGTCACCGGGTCAGTACTTGTGGGGCTACGCGCGCTACAAACAGCCGCGAGATCTGGTGTAAATGCTTAACAGGAAAGTTTGGTCGTGTTGACTCGCCTATTGTTGGAAATCATTCGATGGATCGGCTATTTGCCGCTGAAGTGGGTGCGCGCCTTGGGCTGCGTTTTAGGACTGGTTTTGTATGCGCTGATCGCTTCTCGCAGGCGGGTTGTCTGGACCAATTTGTCCTTGTGTTTTCCGCAATGGAACCGTCAGGATATTCGGCGTTGTGCAATCCAGACCTTTGTGCACTTTGCTCAGGCGTGGTTGGATCGGGGCTGGTTATGGCATGGTTCGTCCTCCGTGAACTTGCAGCGGCTGCAGATAACGGGGGCTGTAGAAGGACTTCAGGGTGATGCGCCCACGGTCATTTTTGCACCGCACTTTGTTGGATTGGACGCAGGATGGACCGCGTTGACCCAGCAACTTCCACGGCGTTTCACCACCATTTATACCGACCAGGCCAATAAAGTGGCCGATGCCTGGATTCTTTCGGGGCGAAAACGCTTTGGCTTGGCGCGATTGTTTGGGCGCATTGAAGGCGTCAAGCCCATCCTAGCTGCCTTGAAAGAGGGCGAGCCACTGTACCTTTTGCCCGATATGAATTTCGGACCGGAAGAGTCGGTGTTTGTGCCGTTTTATGGCGTTGCAGCTGCCACAGTGCCATCCCTCGCCCGTTTTGCCAAACTGGGACGCGCCAAGGTGGTGCCGGTCATTTCCTGCATGACCTCCAGTGGGTATGAGATCAAGGTCTTGCCCGCGTGGGAAGGTTTTCCGTCAGGGGATCTGGTGGCCGATACAGCCCTGATGAATGTGCGCCTGCAGGCCTATATCGATGCCATGCCTTCCCAGTACTACTGGGTGCATAAACGGTTCAAAGATCGACCTGACGGCGCTGCAGCACCTTATTGAACGGGAGTCTCCGGCGCTTGCGTTGGTGGCACAGGCGTTTCGGTTTGTGGATGGGTCCATTTCCACAGCAATTTCGCCACGTCGTCCACCCCTTTGTGCTTGGGTGCCGAAAACAGCATGACTTCACCACCACCGGCTTGCAATTTGGTGATGGACAGCACCTTCGTGGCCTCGCTGCGTGTCAATTTGTCAGATTTCGTCAACACAATCAGGAATTTCAGACCTTCCTGGACGCGCGGGCGAATGATGTCCAGGAGGATTTCATCCAACTCGGTCATACCGTGGCGCGGATCACACATCAGCACAATCCCTTTCAGGTTTTCGCGCGTGATCAGGTAGTTTGCCATCACTTGCTGCCAACGAATTTTGTCCTGCTTGGGAACCGCGGCGTATCCGTAGCCCGGCAGGTCCGTCAAAATGGCATCGGTGACCCCTTGTTTGCCCAGTGAAAACAAGTTGATGTGCTGCGTTCTTCCCGGCTTTTTGGAAGCGAATGCCAGCTGTTTCTGTTGCGTGAGGGTATTGATGCAGGTTGATTTGCCTGCATTGGACCGGCCAACAAAGGCGATTTCAGGGACGTCCAGCTTGGGCAGAAAGTGCAATTGGGGTGCAGTGGTCAAGAATTTTGCGGTATGCAACCAGCCAAGCGCAACAGTGGCTTCCGTCTTGTCGCCGTGGCTTTGCGCGGCTCCGGGTCGGGATGCAGGGGGTGGGTTTGTGTTTGTAGTCATTAATTTAAGAGTGGGACCCGGACCTGCATTGTAGAATGGCGCTGTTTTGCTCACCAGACACAGCACCCCTATGACGTTGATTGCCCACTTGATCCTTGCTGCTTCCGTTGCAGTATCTGCCGTCTCTGCATTTGCAGCTGATGCCACACCTGAGCCTGCTGCGCACACAGGAACTGCCCCAGCCAAGGCGGCCAAGCCAGATCTGGCCAAAGGTGAGGCAAGTTTTGGTGCGATTTGTGCGGGCTGCCATGGTGCTGACGGTAATTCAGGCGCACCCGCCTACCCCAAGTTATCGCAGCAGCATCCTGAATATCTGGTTAAGCAACTGCAAGAATTCAAGTCCGACAAGCGCACCAGTGCTGTCATGAAAGGATTTGCTTCTGCCCTGTCGGATGAAGATATGAAAAATATCTCATTTTGGGTCACCACCAAAAAATCTAAAACGGGTTTTGCCAAGGACAAAGAACTTGTGACATTGGGTGAACGCATCTACCGTGGTGGCATTGCGGATCGGCAAGTGCCTGCATGCGCAGGTTGCCACAGCCCCAATGGTGCGGGTATACCCGCGCAATACCCACGTTTGAGTGGTCAACATGCGGAATATGCAGCGTCTCAGCTCACGGCATTCCGTGATGGTGCGCGCAAAAATAGCCCACAAATGTCCCAAGTTGCCGCCAAAATGAATGACCGAGAGATTAAGGCCGTTGCGGATTACATCGCTGGCTTGCGCTGATACGTCATCGGTAGCTCGGGTTTCTCGGGAAACCTGACGACTGCAACAAATCCAAAAAAGGCAGACCTTTCGCAAGAAGGTCTGCCTTTTTTCATGGGGTAATCGTGTTCTGTGCAACAGACGGTTCGTCGGCTTGTAAAACGTTGTAAGAAAAGTTGTCTGCTGGCGACCAATGGGGAAATGAGGAAGTCTATATGCTGATCAAGCCCCGAAACGATGGTTTCAACCATCCTGTCGCCAGTGAAATTACCGAGCGCCATGTGTATGAAGGCCGACGCAATCTATTGAGGTTGATGGCGGTGGGTGCGGCAGGGGGGGGCATGGCCTCCTGGGCCTCTCGGCAGGCGCTGGCGCAAACCTCGGGCGTGGTCCAGCGGCCCGGCAAGTTAGCGGTTTTGAATACGCGCCCTTCTGTTGTCGATGGCGCTTTGACCATAGAAAAGCCAACCTCTTACAAAGATGCGAGCAGTTACAACAATTTCTACGAATTTGGCACGGACAAGGCAGATCCTGCAGTCAGCGCCCATACGCTGAAGACCACGCCGTGGACTGTTGAGATCGAAGGCTTGGTGAAGAAGCCGGTGCGGCTTGGAATGGACGACTTGCTCAGACTCAGTCCATTGGAAGAGCGCATCTACCGTTTGCGCTGTGTCGAAGGTTGGTCGATGGTGATTCCATGGGTAGGCTACTCACTCGCTGAACTCATCAAACGCGTCGAACCGCTGGGTAGCGCCAAATACCTTGAGTTCGTATCGTTGGCAGACCCTAAGACGATGCCTGGCGTTCGGTCGGGTGTTTTGGACTGGCCCTACGTAGAGGGGTTGCGCCTGGACGAGGCAATGCACCCCTTGACTTTGCTGACCTTTGGCATGTATGGGGAGGTTTTGCCCAATCAGAATGGAGCTCCCCTACGTTTGGTCGTGCCTTGGAAATATGGTTTCAAGAGTGGCAAGAGCATCGTCAAGATTCGTTTTACGGAGAAACCGCCTGTCACCGCCTGGAACAAGGCTGCGCCCAATGAATACGGATTTTTCTCCAACGTCAACCCCACCGTAGACCATCCGCGCTGGAGCCAAGCCACGGAGCGGCGTATTGGAGAGGATGGCCTTTTTTCTAAAAAGCGGAAAACCCTCATGTTTAACGGCTACGAGGCGCAAGTGGGACAGTTGTACACAGGCATGGACCTGAAAAAACTGTACTAACTGTGTCGGTATCGTCCTTGATGAACCGTTGGCTTTCCACGCGGCTTGCAAAACCGGCTTGGTTTGGTGCCGCATTATTACCCGCACTCTGGTTGTTGCTTGCCGCATTGACAGACCAATTGGGAGCCAATCCTGCTGAGGCCTTGATACGTGCCACGGGTGACTGGACGTTGCGTATGCTGTGTGTCGTGCTGGCGATTACCCCCGTGCGGGTGACGTTTGGCATGCCAGTATTGGCCCGCTTTCGAAGGATGGCAGGGCTATTTGTGTATTTATATGTTGTCTTGCACTTGCTGGCCTACAGTGGTTTTGACATGGGTTTTGACGTAGCCGATATTGCCAAAGACATCGCCAAACGCCCCTTCATTCTGGTGGGCTTTAGCGCCTTCGTGCTGCTTACCCCTCTGGCGTTAACCTCCTTCAATCGGGTAATTCGGGCGCTTGGGGGGAAACGTTGGCAGGCTTTACACCGCCTGATTTATGCCATTGCTGTGCTGGCGTTATTGCATTTTTTTTGGATGCGGGCAGGGAAAAACAACTTTGCAGAGGTCGCTGTATACGCTGCCGTCATTGGTACCCTATTGGCCTGGCGGATAGCGAAAAATTTGAGGGAAAAGTCCTCCTAGCCCGCGAATTTATTGCGTAGACAGCTATATAAATAGTAGCGTATACGCATTGCTGCACTGGTTCCAGAATGTGGCAGATGGTTTGCTTCAAGAAAGGACGCAGGTCTTACCTGGGGACGACCGGAGTTACGTCAGAGTTGGGCTTGGCGGGCGTGGTTTTGGCAGGCAAATACAGTGGGCCTGTCTGCCCGCATCCTGACAGATTGAGCATGCCAGCGCCAAGGATAAGTGCAGTGACTAAAATTTGCTTTGTAATCAACATGGTGAAATTGTAATGACCGACTCAGAATTTTTGGATCGTGCGGAAATCCTGCTCAAAACTATTGAAGCCAGCTGCGACTCGATCAATGATGAGAGTGATGCAGATGTGGACAACCAGCGCGTAGGCAGCATGGTCACCCTGACATTTTCCAATGCTAGCCAAATTATTATTAATTTGCAGAAACCACTGCATGAAGTCTGGATGGCAGCCAAGTCGGGTGGATACCACTACCGGTGGACCGATAGTCAATGGCAAGACACCAAAGGGCAGGGTGAGTTTTTTGCAGAACTCACCCGCAATGCCAGTGCCCAAGCCGGGCAGGCGCTTCAGTTTCGTGCGTGATCAGTTTTTGAAGAGATCCAGAATTTTTTTCTTTTCGTCTGCAGCTGGTAGTGCTTGAGACGTAGGATCAGCCTTGGCTTCCAATCCCAGCCCAGAGACGCCTGCCCCCTTGGCAAATTCATCGAAGTACCATTCGCCACCGACATGCACCACGCCTTCTGGTGCAGCCGGTTCGTTTACAGGAGCGTTTCTGAGCGCGGTTTCCATGAAGCTGATCCAGACGGGTAGGCTCAGACCGCCGCCTGTTTCACGGTCGCCGAGCTTGCGCGGGGTGTCGTAGCCTATCCATGTCACTGCGGTGAGGGTTGGCTGGTAGCCCGCAAACCAAGCGTCCATGGAGTCGTTGGTGGTGCCGGTTTTTCCGTAGATGTCGGGGCGTTTCAAGGTCGCTTGGGCACGTGCTGCTGTGCCAGAACGTGTGACTTCTTGTAGCAAACTCGTCATCAAGAATGCATTGCGTGCGTCAATCGCGCGTTCCGAGTCATCCAGAGCTGGTGCTTGTGATTGCACCAACACTTTGCCACGTTGCTCACTTACTTTGGAAACCAGCCAAGGATTAACGCGGTAGCCCCCATTGGCAAAGACGGAGTAACCTGTAGCCATTTGCATTGGCGTGACGGCGCCCGCGCCCAAAGCCATGGTGAGGTAGGGTGGATGCTTTTCCGCTTCGAAACCAAATCGGGTGATCCATTCTTGTGCATATTGGGTCCCTATGGATTGCAAGATCTGGATGGAGATCATGTTTTTCGATTTCGCCAGACCCCGCCGAAGTGACATGGGGCCTTCGAACGTTCCGTCATAGTTTTTGGGCTCCCAAGGCTGTCCACCGGTGACTCCAGCGTCAAAGAACAAAGGCGCATCGTTAACCACGGTGGATGGAGTAAAACCCTTCTCCAGAGCCGCTGAGTAGATAAAAGGCTTGAAACTGGAGCCTGGTTGCCGCCATGCTTGCGTGACGTGGTTGAACTTGTTTTTCGCAAAATCGAATCCCCCGACCAATGCTTTGATGGAGCCATCGCGTGGATCGATGGCGACAAAAGCACCTTCAACCTCAGGCAACTGGGTAATTTCCCAGCCTCCTTTTGTCGTTTTGCTGACACGAATCACTGCCCCCCGTCGAATTTTGATGTTGGGTGGCGCCTTATCTGAAAGGCCCGATTGCGCAGGCTTGAGTCCGTCCCCAGTAATCTCCAGTGTCTCCCCATTTTGTCGAACGGCTTTGATTTTCTTGGTATCTGCTTCCAGTACCACGGCTGACATTACGTCACCGTTGTCAGGGTGTTCGTCCAGTACTTCGTCAATCGCGTCGTCAGTCTCCTGCGCATTGCCAGGAAGGTTGATGTATTTTTCTGGCCCACGGTAGACTTGGCGACGTTCAAAATCCATGATGCCGCGGCGCAAGGCTTTGTAGGCAGCATCTTGATCCGATGCCTTTAAAGTGGTTTGCACATCGAGTCCACGGGTGTAAGTTTCATCTCCGTATTGCGCATACATCAATTGGCGCACCATTTCGGTGACGTATTCGGCATGTACCTGGCTTGTATGGGCGCTGGTTCTGACCTTCAACTCTTGTTTCTTTGCCTCATCAGCCTCCTGCGCTGTGATAAACCCGTTCTCCAGCATGCGGCCAATAATGTGAAGCTGGCGAACTCGCGCTCTTTTGGGGTTAACAATGGGGTTGTAGGCAGAGGGGGCTTTGGGCAGGCCCGCGAGCATGGCGGCTTCGGCAATCGTGATGTCTTTGAGTGGCTTGCCAAAATAAGTATCCGAGGCAGCCGCGAAACCGTAGGCCCGATTTCCAAGGAAGATCTGATTCATGTAAATTTCCAGAATCTGGTCTTTGCTTAGAAGATGCTCCAGCTTAAAGGTCAACAGTATTTCGTAAATCTTCCGCGTAAACGTCTTCTCTGAGGATAAATACACGTTGCGAGCCACTTGCATCGTGATGGTGGATGCCCCCTGACTTTTTACCCGCCCCACATTGGCAAGACCTGCGCGAATAACACCCACATAATCTACGCCACCATGTTGGTAAAAGCGCGAGTCTTCAATGGCCAGAACCGCGTTGGTCATGACCTTGGGAATTTCGCCGATGGGAGCCAGGTTGCGCCGCTCTTCCCCAAACTCCCCTAGCAGCTCGCCTTCTTCGGAAAATATACGCAAGGGTAACTTGGGTCGATAGTCTGAAAGATCTGAGATGTCGGGTAAATTCGGGAAGGCAACTGCCAGGGCCAGTGCAATCACCATGGCCAGAGAAAGCACCCCGGCCAATCCAATTCCGACAGTCCACAAAACTATGCGTACAAGCCAATGCGGACTCGGGCCGCCTGGGCGCGTTTTGGAGGTGGACTTTTCCGGGGAGGGGGGTGTGGTTGGCATAAAAGGAGTTGATTGGGGTCCGTCAGCATTATAAAAACCGGCCGTCTGGTCGCTTACTGGCGCACGCGCTGGCATTGTTTCTGGTTGTCGATTCACTATGCGAAACTATGCCATGGGTTCTAATTGGAAAATAAACGTCTGCTTTTGGCAACGTTTGAAACAGGTTGAAACAGAAAAAACCTTTGCGGGACAATGATCTTACTGATAGCATTGAAGTGAATTCTTAAGTTTGACCGGTGCTTTATCGGTCTGTTTCAGGGGATAGTTTTGATCTCATTGGGGTCGCTTTTTAGTCGCAAGCCAGCACCTATGGTCGGTTTGGATATCAGTTCCTCTAGCGTGAAGCTGGTGGAGTTGGGCCATGACAAGGCCGGAAATCTCGTTCTTGAGCATTGTGCTATCGAGCCGCTGGAACGAGGGTGGATCACTGACGGCAACATAGAGAAGTTCGATGAAGTGGCAGATGCACTGCGTCGGCTTGTCAAAAAAAGTGGCACTAAAACCAAAAATGTCGCAATGGCGTTGCCTCCATCGGCGGTGATTACCAAGAAAATCGTTTTACCCGGTGGTATGTCTGATCAAGAGCTTGAGCAGCAAGTAGAGACAGAAGCCAATCAGTACATCCCATTTCCACTTGATGAGGTGAGTTTGGATTTTTGCGTCATCGGACCGAGTGCTGCGTCGGCTGGCGATGTGGAGGTGTTGATTGCAGCATCTCGGCGCGAAAAAGTACAGGATATCCAAGGTTTGGCGGAGGCCGCAGGGTTAACGCCGGTCATTGTCGATGTTGAGTCCTATGCTTCTCGGCTGGCTGCGGGGCGGTTGATTGAAAACTTGCCAGACAAGGGGGCAGGTTTGATTGTGGCCTTGTTTGAAGTGGGCGCATTGACCACGAGCATGCAGGTCATTCGCGATGAAGAGGTGCTCTATGACCGTGACCAAGCATTTGGCGGGGCACAATTGACGCAGTTAATAGTGCGCCAATATGGATTTTCTCAAGAAGAGGCCGAAACTAAAAAACGCAGTGGTGAGCTTCCAGATGATTATGATTTGTCCGTATTAAGACCTTTTATTGACACCATGGTTCAGGAGTTGGGGCGTGCGCTGCAGTTTTTCTTTACTAGCACTCCTCACAACAAGGTTGACTACATCATGCTTGCCGGTGGGTCGGCGGCATTGCCGGGGTTAACGGTGGCGGTCACACAGCACACCAGTTTCCCTTGTAGTCTTCTCAATCCCTTTGATGGCATGGAGATTGGCGATGGTATTCGCCTGAAAAGAATGACGCGTGAGGCGCCTTCCTATCTTACGTCGTGCGGATTAGCCTTGCGGAGGTTTGTGCAGTGATCCTGATCAACCTGCTTCCGCACCGCGAGGTCGCACGTAAGCGGCGTCGCGATTTGTTCAACGTGTCTTTAGGAATTTCAGCCCTTGTGGGTGGGGCTATAGCTGGGATGGTTTTTTTGTGGTTTCAAACAGCGATATCGGTGCAGCAGGACACCAATGTGGTTTTGGAAACTGAAATCAAGAAGCTTGAGGGGCAGATCAAGGATATTGCTGGGTTGGAGGCTGAGATTGCGGCGTTGCGTGCACGTCAGCAAGCCGTGGAAGATTTGCAATCTGATCGCAATTTGCCAGTGCATCTGTTGACGGAGTTGGTCAATCAGCTGCCGGATGGGGTTTTTATTTCTAAAATGGTCCAGGCTGACCAATTGGTAACCATCAATGGAACTGCTCAGTCGAATGAGCGAGTATCAGAATTATTGCGCAACCTTGCCACTAATACACCTTGGTTCAGTAAGCCAGATCTCGTGGAAATCGTTGCAGGCAGCGTTGCGTTGTCGACTAAAGAGCAAAAACGTGTTTCGAATTTTACGATTCGGGTCAAACTTGTGCGAGCAAGTGAGGCGGAAAAGGCGGCAGTTAAGGCCGAAATTATTGCAATTGTCGATGGAAAGAAATAACAGGATCCCGCATGGCAATGAAGATCCCCAATACAGTTGATGTATCAGCTATTCAAGAGAAAATAGTTGCGCAGTTTCGCGATCTTGACCCCAAAGATCCTTCCCTATGGCCGATGTTGCCACGAAATGCACTGTTTGTGCTGACTTCCATAGTTATCGTTGGGGTGCTTTGGTTCGTTTGGCTCAGCGGTTCGCAAGAAATTTTGCAACAGGAGCAAGAAAAGGAAATTAAGTTTCGGGAAGATTACAAAACCAAACTGACCAAGGCTGTCAATTTGGATGTACTCAAGAAACAGCGCGAACAGGTGCAGCAGTATGTGACACAGCTTGAAAAACAGTTGCCTAGCAAGGCAGAAATGGATGCACTGCTCTCTGATATCAATCAAGCGGGTTTGGGGCGGAGTTTACAGTTTGACCTTTTTAGACCAGGTCAAATTGCGGTCAAAGAATATTATGCAGAGTTGCCTATTGCGATCAAAGTTACCGGAAAATACCACGATATCGGCGCTTTTGCGTCCGACATTGCTAACTTATCTCGTATTGTTACCCTGAATAATTTGACAATCATCCCCAAATCGGAAAACACTCTGACTCTGGATTCCACTGCCAAAACTTTCCGTTATTTGGATAAAGACGAAATAAGTTCTCAACGTAAAGCAACTGCAGGGAAGGGAGTCGCTAAATGAGGCTCTTTTATACTTTTGCGATGGCCTTCGTGCTTGCAATTTTGACTGGCTGTGGGTCTTCTAAAGAAGACGATATTCGTCAATGGATGGTGGAGGAACGGAATCAAACACGGCCGAAGGTAGCACCTATTCCGGCACCAAAACAGTTTAAGCCAGAGGCTTACACCAATGCTGCAGCAATTGAACCGTTCAGTAATCAAAAGCTGACACAAGCTTTAAAGCGAGATTCGTCGCAAGTGGCCGCCAATGGTGCTTTAGTGGCGCCAGAATTGGCACGTCGGAAGGAGCCATTGGAGGCTTTTCCACTTGATGCTATGACCCTGGTGGGCAGTATCCTGAAATCTGGGCAGCCAGTAGCTTTGGTGAAGGTTGATAGTTTGTTATACCAAGTAAAGCTGGGTAACTATTTAGGGGAGCACTATGGGCGGGTTACCAAAATTGATGAAACCGAGGTGACTTTGCGCGAAATCGCACAGGACGGTGTTGGTGAGTGGGTTGAACGCGTTGCAACCTTGCAATTGCAAGAGGGGACAAAAAAATGAATAAGCAAAATCAGCGGGTGTGCCTGCATGTGTGGCAATGGTTAGTTTTTCCGGTGATGTTGTTGTTGAGCGTGACTGTTGGGGCACAGCCGGTTATCGAATCCGTCAGTGGGTCCATTCAAGGTGGGACCGAAATTGTCCGCATTGATTTGTCGCAGGAATTGAAGGCCGTTCCGACCGGTTTTTCAATACAGTCGCCAGCCCGGATCGCGCTCGACTTTCCAGGTGTTGCAAATGCCATGGGTCGTTCTACGATTGATATCAACCAGGGCAATTTGAAGTCTGTCAGTGTTGTGCAAGCGGGGGACCGTACCAGAGTGGTTCTTAACTTAAAACAGTCTGTGGCCTATAAGGCTGAAATTCAAGGAAAATCGTTGTTGGTGGCATTAGAGTCGGCCTCATCTGGCGCGGCAGGCACCACAACTACGCTCACTTTTGCTGAGAGTCGTAGCAGGGATTCTGCCCCCCTAAAAGATCTGGACTTTCGCCGGACGGCTGAAGGGGCTGGGCGTATTGTGGTGACATTGCCCAACAACCAGGTGGGCGTTGATATCCGCCAGCAAGGTCAGACTTTGGTGGTGGAGTTTATGAAATCTACGCTTCCTGAAGGCATGCGTCGTCGTTTGGATGTGGGAGATTTTGGTACACCTGTGAAATCGGTAACCACAATCCAGTCGGGTGACCGTGTACGCATGGTCATAGAGCCCAGGGGGCAGTGGGAACACAGCGCCTACCAGAGCGATGAACAGTTTGTCATTGAAGTCAAAGAGATTAAGGTAGATCCGAAAAAATTAACTCAGGGTGTGGGGTACAACGGGCAAAAATTGTCACTGAACTTCCAGAACATTGAAGTTCGGTCCTTGTTGCAAGTCATTGCGGACTTTACCAATTTCAACATCGTTACCTCTGATTCAGTCTCGGGCGCTGTAACCTTGCGCCTACAAGATGTGCCGTGGGATCAAGCATTGGACATCATTCTTCAGGCCAAAGGCTTGGGCATGCGCAAGAGTGGTAACGTTTTGTGGGTTGCACCGAAAGATGAGATTTCCTCAAAAGAGAAACTTGATTTGGAGGCTGTAGCTGCAGTGCAGAGTCTGGAGCCTTTGCGAACCCAGTCCTTCCAAATCAATTACGCCAAAGCCATAGATATAGCTGCACAACTTACGGCAACGGGCAGTGGCACAACATCCAGCGCACGTTTGTTGAGTCCGCGGGGGAGCGTGATGGCAGAGCCTCGTACCAATCAGCTTTTTGTGACGGATATTCCCAGCAAATTGGAGCAAGTTCAGCAGTTACTTGCCAAGTTGGACGTCGCAGTGCGCCAGGTGATGATTGAAGCGCGAATTGTTGAAGCGTCCGACACATTTGGCAAAGCTTTGGGTGTGAAATTGGGCGGTACTGACTTACGTGCCCAAAAGGGAGGTGATGGCGGGTATCAATTGTCGGGGGAGAATCGTGTTGCATTCGGAACTAGCTATGCCAATGCCGTGGCAAGCAGCGGAGCGGGTGGAACAAATGACCTTAGTAGTAATTTTGTCAATCTACCCGTAGCGGGCGGTGCAACATTTGCGTTGTCAATTTTTAGCTCAGCAGCAAATCGTTTCCTTAATTTGGAAATTTCAGCGCTTGAAGCTGATGGAAAAGGGAAGGTTGTTTCTAGTCCAAGGGTGATTACAGCCGATCAGAATAAAGCCATGATTGAACAGGGAACAGAGTTTCCCTACCAAGTGGCTTCTGCGAGCGGAGCGACTTCTATAGCCTTCCGAAAGGCTTCCTTGAAGTTGGAAGTGACGCCACAAATCACTCCCGAAGGCAACATTATTCTCAATCTTGATGTTAATAAAGATACGAGGGGAATTAATACCTCTGCTGGTTATGCCATTGACACCAAGCATATTCAAACCCAGGTGCTGGTCGAAAATGGTGGCACGGTGGTGATTGGTGGAATATTCACTGAGGATCAAGTCAATACGGTAGATAAAGTCCCATTTTTTGGTGATCTGCCGGGTGTAGGCGTTTTGTTCAGAAGAACAGCCGTTTCATCAGAGAAGCGGGAAATGTTGGTGTTTATCACTCCCAAGGTTCTGGGTGATATCGGTGCTGGTCACTAACCCATGCAGCCAATGCAGAATCACAGGATGATGAGTATGAATGTAATTAAATATGTGGTTTGTTTACTCGTGGCGATGGCGCTTGCCGCTTGTGGAGGTGGGGGGGGGAGTGCCAGTAGTTCATCAAGTGGGTCTTCGAGCGGATCTTCTGGTAGTTCGGGTAGCGGCTCTACGACTTCTGCACCAACCATGGCCTTGACATTTGTTGATGCCGCTGGAGTTGAAGTTTCCAATCACGTGCTTTCACAAACACAGGCACAATATCTGAAAATTGTCCTTACTACGGCCACTGGAGCGGTTGCTTCCTATGTTCCGGTGACGGTGACCTTTGATGTGGCGACTGCGGTGTTAGTGCCAGCGGTCTCTCGGCAACTGACCGATTCGGCTGGCATTTTGCTGGTACGAGTGGCCCCAAGCAGCGTCAGCTCTGCCGGAGTCGCGACAGCTACGGCGACCGCCACGGTCGGTACAACGTCACTCAGCAAAACTGTGGATCTCGCAATGGTCAGTGGCACTGTCACTTTGACGAATTTGGCGGTGTCCTCCACATCGGTTCAAAAAGGGCAGTCCATAAATGTAGTTGTGGATGTACTTGTCAACGGAGCAGCGGCTACATCAAATTCAGTTTCAGTTGCATTTAGCAGTGCGTGCGGCACGACCACTCCGTCATCCTCTCTGGTGGATGGAACAGGTAAGGCGAGTGCGGTCATTCAAACCACTAGCACGGGCAGTTGCACGGTTAGTGCATCAGCATCAGGCGCGGTGTCTACGCCAGTCAGCTTTACTGTGACAAGTGCTCCGATTGCGGGGATTGTATTTGTGAGTGCTACGCCGAATCTGATATATCAGTCGGGTTCAGCGGGGGTGAACACTTCGACCGTCAAGTTCATGGTGGTCGATTCTGGAGGAAATGCAGTTACTACGGGGGTGGTGGTGGATGCGAGTCTAACTAACACAGACGGAGGCATTAATTTTTGCGGATCACCGTCTTCCGTCACCTCTGGAGCGGACGGAATCGTGACTTTTTCAGTGTGCGGCGGAACCCTGCCTGCAACCGTGCAGGTTCATGCGGCATTGCACAGCACGCCTGCGATATTTACAAACTCCAACCTGTTGACCGTGCAAACGGGAATGGCAACCCAGCGTTTCTTTGATATATCGGCAACCAAGCTCAATTACTATGTGGGTGGCAGCTTTACATCGAGGTTCAATGGCAACACGACGGATATTTCCGTTTATGCAGCTGATCGGCAAGGTAACCCGGTTCCGGACGGGACCAAGATTATTTTTGTCAGTGAAGGTGGTCAGTTCAATACCGGGGGGCAAAGCAGCTGTCTTATCAGCGGCGGAAAATGTTCCGTAAGCTTAATAGGGCAGGATTATCGTCCTATGGGCTCAAGTGCCGCAGGTGGTGATCCACGGCCCGGTCGCGTGACGGTGCTGGCGTATACAGATGGGGAAGAGTACTTTATCGATGCTAACAATAACAACCGTCGCGACACGGGGGAGCTGTTTGAGGATTTAGGTAATCCTTATATTGACAAGGATGAAAGTGGCGCCTACGTTGCTGCTTATACCAATCTGATAACGCTTACAAACGAGGGGGAAACTTTTTATCCGCTGCCTGCCGGTGCAAGTGGAAGTACTTCGTGTCCTAGCAATTCAAACGTTGGACTATCGGTCGCTGATACCTGCAATGGAACCTGGGATGGCTATACCAAAGTGCGCCGTTCGATGGTGATCGTATTTTCGGGGGGTGAGATTGGGCAACCTGGAGACTACAATGCTGTGACGAATCCTGGGGGATATGACCCCACCATTCCCCTTGCAAAACGTACTGAGTTGCTTGGCGTCTCCAGAAGTGCGGTGGTTGTCCGTTTGGCCGATCTTGACGGAAATCCATTGCCAGCGGATGCCGCCTTAGCGACCGAAATAATCCCTAGTACGAGTGATTGCAAGGTGGTAGGGTTGGGTTCTGTGATAGGAAATGCAACCGAGCCAACTATTCACGCCGGCACACTCGATAGTTGCGCCAGTGGGAACATTGTTCTTTTTAAGGTTTCTGTTACTGCGGGTAGTGCCACGAAAGTTAGTAGCTTCTCAGTGACGGTGCCTTGAGCGGGGTTAGTGCGCCGTTGGCTTCATCCTTGCAGTTCAGCCTTGTTTTGGTGGGCCTGCCCGGCTCCGGTAAAACCACCGTCGGGCGTCAACTCGCCCGGCGACTTCAGCTTCCCTTCGTTGACTCCGACCACGCCATTGAACAGCGCCTGGGCTGTTCCATCCGCGAGTTCTTTGACCGGGAGGGGGAGGCGCATTTTCGCGATGTCGAGGAGGAGACGATTGATGCCTTGACGCTGATGCCTGGGCGCGTGTTGTCCACTGGCGGAGGGGCGGTGCTGCGCAGTGCCAATCGCCAGCATTTACGCGAGCGTGGACGTGTGATTTATCTCAAATCCAGTCCAGAAGAGTTGTACCGGCGCTTGCGTCACGATGTCAACCGGCCCTTGCTGCAGGTGGCAGATCCGTTGGCCCGTCTGCGTGATCTCTATGCGCAACGTGATCCTCTGTACCGCGAGACGGCGCATTTCGTAATGGAAACAGGGCGCCCTTCTGTGGCCACTTTGGTCAATATGATCGTTATGCAGTTGGAGTTGGCCGGTGCCATACCGCAAAAATAGCGCATCAATATGAAGGCTTGCACCGGCTTTTTGCCCTAGCAAAAATCTGCGACTGAGTGTGGTTACAGCGGGAGCCTCTAAACTCGGGGGTATGACCCTTTCAACTCTTTGTACGGTTTCCATCGCCTTAGGCGAACGCAGCTATCCCATCACTATTGGCACTGGGTTACTCGGCCAGTCGGCCACATTTGCGGCACTGCCCTCCGCCGCAACCGCGGTGATTGTCAGCAACACCACGGTGGCGCCGCTGTACGCACGGCAGCTCCAGCATGCATTGGCAAGCAAATATAAATCAGTGCACTTGGTGACCTTGCCCGACGGCGAAGAATACAAAACTTGGCAGACTCTGAACCAGATTTTTGACGCACTCTTACAGAACAACAGTGACCGCAAGACCGTCTTGTTCGCCTTGGGTGGTGGCGTGGTGGGGGATATGACGGGTTTTGCCGCTGCCAGCTATATGCGTGGTGTGCCGTTTGTGCAGGTTCCCACTACCTTGCTGGCGCAGGTGGATTCTTCTGTCGGGGGCAAGACTGGTATCAACCATCCCATGGGAAAAAATATGATCGGGGCGTTTTATCAGCCGCTGCAGGTGGTGTGTGATCTGGACACTCTTAAAACCTTGCCCGGCCGCGAACTCAGTGCCGGCTTAGCAGAGGTCATCAAATACGGGCCGATTGCCGATTTGGAGTTTCTGGACTGGATTGAAGTAAATATGGACCGCCTGCTGGCGCGTGATGTGCAGGCGCTGGCGCATGCGGTGCAGCGCAGCTGCGAAATCAAAGCCTGGGTGGTGGGGCAAGACGAGCGGGAATCCGGCTTGCGTGCCATTCTCAACTTTGGGCATACTTTTGGGCATGCCATTGAGGCAGGCTTGGGGTATGGCGCGTGGCTGCATGGGGAGGCCGTGGGGTGTGGCATGGTCATGGCCGCGCATTTGTCGCAACGCCTGGGGCTCATCGACATGGCCTTCGTGCAACGGCTCACGGCATTGATCGACAAGGCGGGTTTGCCCGTGGTGGGGCCACAACTGCATGCGCAGGACAACGCGGGCCGCTATCTGGAACTGATGCGGGTGGACAAGAAGGCAGAAGGCGGTGAAATCCGCTTTGTGCTGATCGACGGCCCCGCGCGGGCCACCATGCGGGCTGCACCCGATGCGCTGGTGCGTGAGGTGATTGATGCTTGCTGTATCTAGTTGCTATGAAAACGATAGCTGCTTGCGCAATATATACGGGGGCCAGAGGCACTTTTTGCCTGTAAATTGATGACCTTGGCCCCCTATGCCTGCGATCCTGCGCAAACGCGCGGGCGACGCTTTTCGGAAGTTCCCGCTCCTACGCGTACCGACTTTCAGCGCGACCGCGACCGCATTGTGCATTCCACCGCATTTCGCCGCTTGGTCTACAAAACCCAGGTGTTCCTCAACCATGAAGGCGACCTGTTTCGTACCCGCTTGACCCACTCTCTGGAAGTAGCGCAACTGGGGCGTTCCATTGCCCGGTCGCTGCGGCTCAACGAAGACCTGGTGGAAACTATCGCTCTGGCGCATGACCTGGGTCATACGCCATTTGGCCATGCCGGACAGGATGCGCTGAACGACTGCATGGCTGCATTTGGAGGCTTTGAGCACAATTTGCAGAGCTTGCGGGTGGTGGACCACCTTGAGGAGCGTTACCCCGCGTTTGATGGGCTGAATCTGTGCTTTGAAACCCGCGAAGGCATTCTCAAGCATTGCTCGCGCCACAACGCGGCACTGCTGGAGGCGGACGAGCCGCCGTTTGCGGACGGCCAAGGTGGTGTGGGTCGTCGTTTCTTGGAGCGTGCGCAGCCTAGTTTGGAAGCGCAACTGTGCAATCTGGCCGACGAGATCGCCTACAACGCCCACGACATTGACGATGGCGTGCGCTCCGGCCTGATCACGCTGGAACAATTGCAGGAAGTGCCTTTGTTTGAGGGTTTTCGCCAGCAGGCCTTGGCCTCGCACGCCCACCTGGCGGACCCCTTGCAGGCGCGGCGCTTGTTGTATGAGTCAATCCGGCTCATGCTCAGTGCGCAGGTCTATGACGTAATTGCAAGCACCCAGGCCACACTGGCCGTCGCTCGACCGGACAGTGTGGCGGCGGTACGCGCACTGTCGCCTCTGGTGGCTTTTGGCCCCGCCATGCGCGAGGGTTCCCAGGTTCTTAAGGGTTTTTTGCTGCGCAAGTTGTACCGCCACCCGCAGGTGGTGCAGACCATGGCCCAGGCCAAACAGGTGGTGCACGATTTGTTTGCGGCCTATAGCGCAGCTCCACAGGAAATGCAAAGTGGATTTGCGGCACGGTCCAGCGCCTTGCGTGCTGCGGAGCAACCCGACCCAGTCGCCGTCAGGCGTGTGGTCGCCGACTATATTGCAGGTATGACGGACCGTTTCGCCGCACGGGAGCATGAACGGTTGACCGGCGTGCGCCTGCTGCCCTAGGCCGTGTGCGCCGGTAAAATCAAGCCAACAGACACCATAGTCGGGGATTCACCATGAGCTTTTTAAATCAATTGAAATCGCAAGCTTCAGCCTTGCAATCGGAGCAAAATGCCCAAAAAAACCACAGCGAGGCCAACACCCAACTGACGGAAGCAGCTGCCAAAACCACCTGGTTGTACATGGTGGAGCTCGCAAAACAACTCAATGTGATAGTGCCCGCGGGGCCCCAACTGGGGCTGGATAACCGCACGCCCTGGCCGGTGATGAAGCTGGTGGATTTTCGGGTGGATGCCCGCAAAAAGCAGCTGCGTGACAAGGAGGTGTATGACTACATTGCCATGGGGTGGCGCATCGTGCCACGCGACGGTGTGCCGGTGGCGGGCAGCGTCAGTGCGAACTTTCCTCCGGATTTGCAGCGGATTGAAACCCGTCTGTCGGCCGGTGCCGTGAAACACGAGCGTCTCGAAGTGCGGCACCCCGAGAAAAATACCTTGCAGGCGATTCGATTCAATTACGCCACCGAAGCCCGTGGTGGTGTCACCATCACCGCCCACCACGATGAAGCGAAGTTGGTGTTCCGGCTCATGAGTTTGCAGAGTTTCGAGGTGGTGAACACCAGTTACCCCGCAGCGCAAATCCAAAGCGCAATACTCGACGAGTTGGCCAAGCTCTTGGTAGGCCAAACGAGCCGTTTTGTCTAAACCATGGAAACCCATGCACACCAGTCCCCAAACCGTCATTGATGACACCCGTGTCTGGCTGGAGCGTGCCGTCATAGGACTGAACCTGTGCCCGTTTGCCAAAAGTGTGCACGTCAAGGGGCAGATCCATTACGCAGTAAGTGCCGCCCAGACCCCCGAAGCCTTTCTGGAAGACCTCATTCATGAGCTCAAAGCACTCGCAGCCCACGACGCGACTGCGCGGGATACTACACTTTTGATAGCGCCCGACTGTCTGGCTGACTTTCTGGACTTCAATGACTTTCTGGCGCAAGCCGATCAGGCCTTGGTGGACCTGGATTTGGATGGGGTGCTGCAAATTGCCAATTTGCACCCTGATTACCAGTTTGCCGGAACTGCCGCCGACGACATCACCAACTACACGAACCGTTCGCCCTACCCCACGCTGCACTTGTTGCGGGAAGACAGCATCGACCGTGCGGTGGACGCATTTCCCGAGGCAGAAACTATTTTTGAAAAAAACATGGCAACCATGGAGCGCATTGGCCCCACAGGTTGGGCGGCTTTGGGAGTAGGGCGCTCGCAAGGATGTCCCCATGCAATGCCGGGCGTTGCATCCCCCCAAGCCGAAGTACCCGGCAGAATGGAAGAATGAAAACACATAAAACGGGCCGCCAGGCGGGCCACGGTGCGCCTACAGCGGCACCAGCGGCCAGTGCCATTGCACCGGAGATCAGGCCAGAACAGTCGATTGAGCTGCTCAAAGAGCTGCACATCCTGACCCGCGAGGGCAAGCTCAACCAGGACTCACGGCGCAAGCTCAAGCAGGTCTACCACCTGTACCAGTTCATTGAAAAATTGTTGTTGGAGTTGCCTGAAACGGCGGCCGGCACCACGCTGGCAGACCATGGTGCAGGGAAGTCGTATCTGGGTTTCATTTTGTACGATCTGTTTTTCAAGGCGCAAGCGGGCAAGGCTCGGGCCGGGCATATCTATGGCATTGAAACCCGGCCGGAGTTGGTGCAGAAGTCCCGTGAATTGGCGGAGCGGCTGGGGTTCGATCGCATGTCGTTCTTGAACCTGACCGTGGCGGAGTCGGCCCACTCGGATGCCTTGCCGGCGCAGATTGACGTGGTCACCGCATTACACGCTTGCGATACCGCCACCGACGACGCCATTGCCTTTGGCCTGCAAAAACGTGCCAAATTCATGGTGCTGGTGCCCTGTTGCCAGGCGGAAATTGCCCGCTGCCTGAGCCAGCACAAGGCGCTTTCCCTGTCGCGCACACCGCTGGCCGAGCTATGGCGCCATCCGCTGCACACCCGGGAAATGGGCAGCCAGATCACCAACGTGCTGCGTTGCCTCTACCTGGAAGCCTGTGGCTACCAGGTGACGGTGACGGAGCTGGTGGGTTGGGAGCACAGCATGAAGAACGAACTGATCATTGCCCGGCATTCAGGACGCGCCAACCGGGCGGCAGCGCAACGCCTGCGTGCGCTGTTGCAGGAGTTCGGTTTGTCCGAATTGCTTAATACCCGCTTTACATTGCCCGCAGACAATGCCCCGGACAACGAAACGCTTGCCTGATGCGTTGAGCATGGCATTGGCACCTTTCCCCATTCTTTGTGGAGTTTTTGATGAAAAAAGTAGTGAATTTAGCCCTGACCCTCGCCATGGCTGCCATGTTGGGCGCCTGCGCCAGCAGCAGCCCTGACGTTATTGCGCGTGGCGATGCGCAGCGCATGGCGCAGGTGCAAGACGGCGTGGTGCTGACGGTGCGCCCGGTGGTGGTCGATGGAAGCCAGTCTGGTATTGGCGCGACGGTCGGCGGCGTGGTGGGTGCGGTAGGGGGTTATGGCGCCAGCGGCGTACAACGTGAAGCCCAGGTCTTGGGTGTGTTGGCAGGTGTGGCTGGTGCTGCTGCAGGCAATGCCATTGAGCGCTTCTCCACCCGTGAAGACGCGGTGGAAATTCTGGTGCAACTCAAGGGCGGCGACCGCCGTGCCATTGTGCAGGCTAAGGCAGCAGAAATCTTGGCACCTGGCGATGCCGTCATCATCGTGACCACAGGCGGCAAAGTCCGGGTCACCAAAGCCCCCAAGTAATCAAGCCATCGTCGCGGGTTCGGTCGGATGGGTGGGATAGGCGCCTGAATTGGGGGGGCATGAATTGGGGTCGGATTCCAATTAAGATCGTGCAAAAATGGACGCTGCACTATGGCCCGCCTTCCGCGACTCACCCTTCCCGGCTACCCCCACCACATCATCCAGCGCGGCAACAACCGCCAGGCCATCTTTTCCAGCAGTGCGGACTACCAGACCCTGTTGGATTTGCTCGCCGAAAACGCCAAAAAGTTTGACGTGGCCATCCATGCCTATGTGCTGATGGGCAACCACTTCCATTTGCTGGCCACGCCCCAGACCCCGGACGGCCTGCCGCAGATGATGCAGGCCGTGGGGCGGCGGTATGTGCGTTACTTCAATGACATCCAAAAACGCAGTGGCACCTTGTGGGAAGGGCGTTACAAGTCCACCGTGATCCAGACCGAGCGTTATTTGTTGGCCTGCATGGCCTATATCGACCTCAATCCGGTGCGTGCCGGGCTGGTGACCCAGGCGCGGGACTACCCGTGGTCTAGCCATGGGCATTACGCGGGGCAGCGTACCGACAAACTTATCACCCCGCACGCCCTGGTTTGGGACTTGGGCAACACCCCATTTGCCCGAGAGGCCGCATACGCCGCCTTGGTGCAGGCCGGCATCAACCCGGTGCAACAGGCTGCGCTGACGGACTCGGCCCTCAGCGGTTGGGCCTTGGGGGAAGCAGACTTTGTAGCGGATTTGCAAAAAAGAACACCGCGCCGCGTGACAAAAAATGTGGCAGGGCGGCCAGTTTCGGTCAATAAATCTTAGTCAAATAGGGCGCAAGCCCGCGTCGGTGGTGCGCAGACAGCTATCAATTTTAATATGTCCCTAATTATTTGTTGATTGAAATATTCAACAAATAATTGGAATCTGACCCCCATTATTTTTCTTGGCGTGTTTGTTGCAATGCAGTATTCTCCCTATCTCTGATATTTTTTTTAGGAGCGCGCCATGACAACGGCTGCCGAGATCAAGCATCTCCAGGAACACGGTTTGTATTCTTCTACCCAAGAGCACGACGCTTGCGGTGTAGGTTTTGTGGCGCACATCAAGGGCACCAAGTCCCATGACATCGTCAAAAACGCGCTCAAGATTTTGGAAAACCTGGATCACCGGGGTGCGGTAGGTGCCGACAAACTGATGGGTGATGGCGCTGGCATCTTGATCCAGTTGCCCGACGCGCTGTACCGCGAAGAGATGGCCGCGCAGGGTGTGGTTTTGCCACCTCCTGGCGAATACGGCGTGGGCATGATCTTTTTGCCCAAGGAGCACGCCTCCCGTCTGGCCTGCGAGCAGGAGATGGAGCGTGCCATCAAGGCCGAAGGCCAAGTCTTGCTGGGCTGGCGCGATGTGCCGGTCAACCGGGACATGCCCATGTCGCCCACGGTGCGCACCAAAGAACCTATCCTGCGCCAGGTGTTCATTGGCCGCGGCAACGATGTCATCGTGCAGGACGCGCTGGAGCGCAAGCTGTACGTGATCCGCAAGACCGCCAGCGCCAACATCCAGGCGCTCAAGCTCACGCACTCCAAAGAGTATTACGTGCCCAGCATGTCCAGCCGGACTGTGGTCTACAAGGGCCTGCTGCTGGCCGACCAGGTGGGTGTGTACTTCAAGGATCTGGAAGACGTGCGCTGCGTCTCGGCCCTGGGCTTGGTGCACCAGCGCTTTTCCACCAACACCTTCCCCGAGTGGCCACTGGCCCACCCTTATCGCTATGTGGCGCACAACGGCGAGATCAACACCGTCAAGGGCAACTACAACTGGATGAAGGCGCGCGAAGGTGTGATGTCCTCGCCGGTGCTCGGCGCTGACCTGCAAAAGCTCTACCCCATCAGCTTTGCCGACCAGTCCGACACCGCCACCTTCGACAACTGCCTGGAATTG
>Ga0209343_10002403_pt1 | contig 24195 bp, 29 predicted proteins | sample RifCSPlowO2_02_FD_184026 | JGI IMG/M metagenome (GOLD analysis project Ga0209343, IMG submission 184026) | Groundwater microbial communities from Rifle, Colorado - Rifle CSP2_plank lowO2_0.2 (SPAdes) (version 2) | ecosystem: Environmental > Aquatic > Deep subsurface > Groundwater | place... | reverse complement strand
CATATCCCTTGAATTGGCTCAGCGCCAACGATTGGGATCAGCCACCCGCCACTGCGGATAGTAAGACGGAGCCGTCACCACCCGCACCTCATGCCCTTGCGCAACAAGCCATTCCGCCATCTCGCCGGTGTACTTGCCAATACCTGTCAGTTCTGGAGAAAAGTTGATGCAATGAATTAGGATGCGCACTTATCCCCAGACCCTCGAGACTTAACCGGTTTTGCTGGACTCCCAACACAAACCATCATTGGGGGTAAATCATGAAACACTGAACTGCGCGCACCCACTACTGCACCCATACCAACTGTCACTCCCGGAGAAACGAACACATCGGTTGCTAACCATGCCTGTTCGCCAATACATATTTTTTTTGCATAAATCGGGAAGTCTGGCTTAGTGTAATCATGACTGGCAGCGCACAAATATGAGCGCTGTGAAATCACAGCATTGGCTCCAATCTCGATTTCACCAAGGCTATATAGCACCACATCGTCCCCCACCCAAGCTAAATCACCTATGCTCAACTTCCATGGATACGTTACTTTCACAGATGGGCGAATCAATACCCCTCGCCCGATTCTGGCACCAAACAAACGCAACAAAAAACAGCGCCAGCCATACATAAATTGAGGCGATAGACTGAATAGCCACATTTGTATCAGCCACCATAACTGCACAACAAAAGCAGAGCGCCCTCTAAATCCATGCGGTAGCTTAAATGAACTGAGTTTTTGAATATCACCCACCAGAAAGGTCATTTGCTCTCCCTAATAATATTCAGCAATCGCTCAGCTGAGCGCTGCACATGAAAGCGGTTCTTAAAGCAAGGAATAGTATTCGCCTTTACATCCGCGAATTCATTTGAGTTCATTGTGAGCCAGCGATTTAGTAAATCTTGTGTGCCTGCAAGGGTATCATCAGCCACCAGACCTGCGCCATCTGCTTCAATCTCACGCCAGATATTCACCTTATTACTGATTAACACAGGTTTGCCACAAGCCAACGCTTCTGCCACTACAATGCCAAAATTCTCTTGATGCGAAGGTAAGCAAAATACCTCAGCCGCATAAAATGCCCCCCATTTCATTTTGCCTATTAACATTCCCGGCCAAGTTATACGGTCTGCCACACCTAATTGTTTAGCTTGTGCTTTCAATTTAGGCACCCAACCTACCTGATCCGGCCCCGCCATCACTAAGTGCAGATTTTCATCACGTTGGGCAACTTTGGAAAATGCCTCGACCAACAGATTGCAGCCTTTTTTCTCATGGATGCGACTAAGGTACAGCAGAATACGTTTGTCTTGAAGGTGTGGATATTGCGCTATGAATTTCAATGCTAGCTCTGCCCCATTATCAGGAGGATTGTCCACACCCAATGCCGTTACCGCCTCACGAGCCTTGTATAGCCCAAAAGACTCTCTAGCTAGCAGCCGCTCTTCTTCACTGGTAAATATCACATTGCGCGCATCGCGTAACACCCTGTATTCAGCCCACGGCCAATACAACCATTTTTTTAGATGTTTGAGTGGATATGCATGCTTAAACCAAGGGTCGAGCATGCCATGCGGGAACACATAGTAGGGTATAGAAGTACTCTCCAAAGCACGCCAAACGGCAAAACCATGATACTGCCAAATTCCTTCAACAATTACCGCATCAAATCGATGTGCATTGAGACGCAGCCAAGGGAGCAAATGTGGCGTGTAGCCATAACTAGATATTGAAGGCCCAAGCGCATGAATAGGAAGTTGGTCAAGCAACCAAGGTGAGTCGGGTGAATCACATGAAGCAATTTCAACCTCAACACCACATGCTATTAAAGGGGCTTGTTGCAACCTTACTGCCTCAATAACACCGCCTAGCTTGGGATTGGACGAATAAACTACTCGGAGAATTCTCTTTGGATAAATAATCACGATTTACTAAGGTAATTCAATGCGCTATCAATAACCCTGTCCTGTCCATCGCCTAACTCCAACCACAGCGGCAACCTCACCAAACGGTCTGCCAGATTGCAGGTATTAGGCAGATCGCCCACTGCCCGCCCACTCACAATTCCTTGTGGTGATGTATGCAATGGCACATAGTGAAACACGCAGTTAATCTCCTGCTGCTTCATGGCCTCAATGAAGGTTGTGCGGTCTTTCAGATCATGTAGCAATAGGTAGTACATGTGGGCGTTATGCGCGCAATCCACAGGTATCACGAGTCGGCGAACTCGGCCAGCTTGCTCCAGCACTTCGAAGGCTGCATGGTATCGACCCCAGATGTCCAACCGATGCGCAGTAATGCTCTCGGCCGCCTGCATCTGTGCCCACAGAAAAGCAGAGATAATCTCTCCGGGCAGATAGGACGAACCGATATCAACCCACGTGTATTTATCCACCTGACCACGGAAAAACTTGCTGCGATTAGTGCCCTTCTCGCGGACGATTTCCGCCCGCTCAGCAAGAAGAGGGTCATTGATTAACAGCGCGCCGCCCTCGCCGGAGATAATGTTCTTAGTCTCATGAAAGGAGTAACAGCCAAGATGACCGATCGAACCTAACGCTCGCCCCTTATAGCTTGCCATTACGCCCTGAGCGGCATCCTCTATCACCATTAACTTGTGGCGATGTGCGATATCCATAATGGCATCCATCTCACAAGCCACACCGGCATAATGTACGGGCACTATAGCCCGGGTCCTTGGGGTAATGGCTGACTCGATCAGGGTCTCATCAATATTCAATGTATCTGACCTTATGTCCACAAACACCGGTACCCCACCGCGCAAGACAAAAGCGTTCGCCGTGGAAACAAAGGTGTAAGAAGGCATGATCACCTCATCACCTGGTCGAATATCGGCGAGTATTGCAGCCATTTCCAGAGCAGCGGTACAGGAATGAGTCAATAGCGCCTTTTGACATCCGGTGTGCTGCTCGAGCCACTGATTGCAGCGCAAGGTAAAACGACCATCTCCGGCGAGTTGTCCATAGCTATGGGCCTCGGCCACGTTGGCAAGCTCCTTACCAGTTAGGTATGGCTTATTGAACGGTATTTTCATTATATTTCTCGAATCAAGTCTGCAAGAATCTATCTCTGCCGCATCTTGCGGTTTTTTGAAATACCATCCTGATACGGCATATCTCTTACCCAATGAAAAGTCATTTCAGGGGGCAAAAAGCGAAAGTTTAGTCTTGAATATAGATTGAGCACAGGCACATTTCGAGCAGAAATGGTAGTAAGAATCCGCTGGAACCCCATTTGTTTATGATGTTCGATCATCGCCATCCATACGCGATACCCTAAACCTTGACCCTGCCACTCAGGGGCGACAGCCGTTAGATGCCAGTAAACCAAATCATCCTTATATTCCACCAAAAAAAAACCAATAATCTTTCCATTTAACGTTGCTTTAAGTAGATGCTGCTTCTTATCGCCATAACTATTTTCAGCCCATTTTCGATATCTGATGTCACCAAGACTCGGATCTAGAAAAGGATCCACATGAAAACGCTCGTAGCCAAAAGCACGTGCCGCGATGTTCCCAATATGAGGCACTTCAGAATTCTCAACACTGCTAACAGACAGTTCATGCTCATAAATCACCATATCTTGTATGTTAGCAAGTGTTGGATGAAGCACCATTTCAATAAAGCGAAAATCATTGCGTTCTAGCAAAGATGATTCCAGCAGCTTATCGTGCGGCAAACGACATGAAATCATTGCATAGTTATTTTCTTGAATCCACTTATTGAAAGCATCAAATTCACGCTGTGATGATGCAATATCATTAGATTCAAATCTAACAATATCCCCGACGGGAACGCCCAATATATCGCTATCCCATGGCACTCTACGTACGGCCAGACGAAGCGACTTACTTTCCAGCTCAAAATCGTTCAAACTACCGCTCCCCTTAAATACTCTTTTCGAAGTTAGCGCCCCTATGTTTTAGGCTGAAGCCAGGAAATAAATCTGTCAACTTGATATACCCATGTATGGGTCTCGTTAAAACTCTCGATGCGAGCACGCATGGCATCATAATCCTTCTCTTCCATATTCAAGACATGATGTATTGTCGCAGCCAGACAAGCTTCTGTCTCTTCGGGTATCGGAATAAGGACGTCTGCATAATCAGGGCTGATGCCCTCGGTGAATGTTGATATGACCGGCTTTTCATATGCGAGGTAATGAAGTATCTTCGACGGATAATTGAACTTGTTGGGCCCAAAGGAACCGGGGCGCGGATTCGCGAAAGCGGTAGCCACGCTTGCCAATTTATTCAGCTCAAGCTCATTGACAAAGCCTATGAGCTTGATTCGTTTGTCGACCTCCGCCATATGCACCAATTCGGCATTTTCCCCTCTTCCGCAAATCCACAACTGGATGTCTTCGTCACGAAGCGAATGAAATGCACGCGCAAGTTGTGTAGCCCCACCGTGTTGAGTCAGAGCGCCCATGTACATCAATATCTTTTCCCTCCGTCGACCGTCATCCACCCAATCTTGATCAACTTCGATTGGTATGTCGGGAATCCCGCCATCAATATGGATTGATGGCCCTTGTTCCGATGGGGACTTAAAACAGGACCAAGTCAGATAGACGTACCCATCCGCACCTGGAGGGGCAGCACCATCGGCAACGATACATATCCAAGGTATACCGAAGTGCTTGCGAATATATTTTGCGGACTCATTCCCGGGAGCTCTGTCGGTCGACTTATTCAAACAGGAAAATGTCATTACATAACCCGGCTTCTCTTCCGCAGCCATCAGGTAGCGTTTTGCAGCCCGCAAATAATTAACAAATTGAATGGAGCCACGAAGAAATGGCACATTAATATAACCGACTGCGACGCCACTTAAGCCAGGCGATAAAGAAGCCTGCTTGCCACGGATAATCAGCCGGCCAAATGGCCAAACACGCTCGATCGGATGCCCAATCACTTCAACCTGGTGACCAAGCGTTTGCAGCGCATCAACAAATCCACGCTGCCAAAAATTGGCTGCCGGACTGATTGAACGAAATGTCTCGACAGACTTCTCGTCAAATATTCCATCAAGCCAAAGAAAACGATAATTTTTGCGCATCTTAATTTAGCGAATAATTGTCAGGAGCGTATTAAGGTTGTCCAATGGACGAATATTCTTAGTGCTAACCTTGGCCGCATCCCCAATCCGCCTTCTCTCATCTTCATTATTAATTAAAAAGCTCAACAAATAAGCCAATGCAGTAGTGTTCCCGGCCGGGAAAATATATCCGTTAGTTTTGTCGATGATTCTGTCATACCCCGATCCGGTTGCATCGCTCGAAATGACCGCTTTACCCAGCTGCAAACCTTCGTCAACAACAATCCCCCAGTTATCCTCGAGCGAGGGCACAATGACGATGTCGGCAGATCTTATCAGCCAGCTATGCTGGTCATACTGGCAAAAACCCAGAAAACGGCAGCGGTCAACGATACCATATTGGCGAGCAAGTGCGATGTAACTCTCCAACTCTGGGCCCGCCCCCTCGATCCACAACACCCAGTCTCTTCCCATCTCAGTGCCGGAGAGCGCCGTAAGCAACGAAGGCAGCCCTTTTCTTTCGATCATCCGTCCGCTAAAAAACAAGACAGGCACTGAACCGTGCACATCAGCGAGGCACTGCTCAGGAATCTCTTCAGGCATATCTCCCAGAATCCTCTCCAAATCGACGGTGTATGGAAAATCATGGATCTTGCTCGGAGCACAACCAGCCTTGATTGCTGATTCCATTCCTTTTCGCCCGCAGACAAAAACTGCTTTGGCATACGTGAAGGAAAATTTACGTAAAGTCTCACGAACAACCCACTTGAAAAAGCTGAATCTCCCCGGTGGTCGCTTATTGTTGAATTCGTCCACATAAATCAAAAAGGGTTTTCCAAGTATAAAGGCGGCAAGAAATGCGAAAATCGCCTGAATGTGCGAATAGCCACATATGAGAACCACATCCGGCTTACGCTTAATGATATTTTTTACCACATTAATGGCAGACAGGAATGAGCCCGATAGCCCGCGGCCTGCGAGAATAACACTGGCATAGTTATGTTCTGGGAACCGCAGATAATTGTGCCCACCATCCGGAGCCCAATTTTTCTTTTGCGTGTGGATCACAAAGAGATCAATAAATTCCGAATCTGAAACCACATTCCACAAGTCAGTTTTATAGTGCGTGGGCTCTAACTCTACGACCAGTATGCGACAAGTTTCAATATCAGATTTGCTTCCTGCAGCTTCTTTCACTTAAACAACCTCTTTGGATAAATTCAATTTTTTCTCTGGTAGATTGCCCTGGCGCATGACAACGGCAAGAGAATTAAAGCAAACAGCACCACTTTATTCGGACTGAAGACTGCACCGTTCTGCATAATCAACGCCAGAATCATCAAGACCAGGAATGCAGACATCTTGATGGGCTTCGCCAACCGATGCACCGTACGAAGAAGGAAAAAGACATACCAGATACCAGCCAATCCGGAAATTGCAATGATGTAAAACAAACCATTGTGAAAGCCTTCGCTTGGAATCCTTGATTCATCCTTCAGGCCGAACAGATAGTCATTGATACCAAAGTCCAACAAAGAGCCGAAACGCTGGGTCAGACTTATGCTGTCCTGCATAGTGATTCGGTAGAGGGCATACTCAAAACTGTCCCTGAAGACCAAGGCGACAAAAGCCACAAAGACAAAAATCGCCAATAATCTCGAAAAAGAAAATCGTTTGCCAATCGGTGCCCTGAACTCGAAAAACAATATCAGCAAGGCATAAATTATCGAGCTCAATGACTGAAGGTAAAGCATGGATATTATGCCAGCCACAACCACGTACCTATAGTGCCTGCCGCGCGAGAATGATCCCTGAGAAGACGGATCACTACTGCGATTAAAGTCTGAAATAAGCCTGGAAGTGAGCATGTAACAAGCCACACAGGAAAACAAAACAATACCCAGATAGCTCGGTTCACCATAGAACAAATCGATTCTTGGCGCCAGGTCGCTCATCGTCCGGTATGCCAATTCATTCATCAGGACGTCTTCACCCGCATAATTTGTAACCAATCTAATGTTTTGAATCAATAGCGCTTCACGATTCAGGAAAGGCAACAGGGACAGGTCCGTCAGAACGATGAGGCTGGCCAGCACGATGACAGTCGCCGCAGATGCCCGTTTGAACCCATATAGAATCAGGCCGACACGCCTGGGGACAAGGCTGGGCAAGCAGATAATCACGAGTGCATATGCCAGAATCCCAATAATAGTGAGAATAATATTTGAGGTATTTCTGCTAATCACCATAGGCGAATATGCCGCAGTGATACCGATAGAAAATGACAACACAAAGAACACCAGAAGCAGATGCCGGATGTTTATCATGGAAGGCTTGGAGGCGTACATCAGAACAAGGACGAATGCCAGCGCCATTGTCTGGAAGGAAATGTAGTAATTGAAGCCCTCTTGCAAAAAGACAAGTGCAAGAGCGAAAAAGAGCCCCAATGGAGTACTGAAGCCAAGTTTTGTTATAGCAAGGTGAGGTGAGTTCTTCACTGAACAGAACAATCCATAAAATATAGCGAAAACACAATTAAACAGAGGCTACAGGACAAATGTTGCGCACGGCAGCCACTCATGAGGCCACTTTAATTATATCCATCATAGCCCCAACATAACCCTCAAATGTAAGCTGGGAGCTATTGATACCTGGAATAGGCTGACGCATTATTTCGGCGCGACTGCCTTGGCAAGTCTCAAGAAACATGACCAGAGAGTCACTGATTGCATCACTAGTAAGATCCTGAATAATGAGTCCATTCTGGTTGTCAATGATCAGGTCATTAGCCACGCCGACAGATGTTGAAATGACAAATTTTCCGAGCGCAACGCACTCATTTATCATCAACGGCCCGGCATCTTCACGCGACGTAACAATCAATGCATCGGCTTTTTCGTAAATGGACAGCAACTCTTTTCGTGGCACAAGACCCAGATAGGTATGGTCTACATAATTGTCTATCTGGGCATTCTTAAGAGTTGCATCACCTATCGAAATCACCTCCAGGCGTAATCTAAGATCCGGAATTTTTGCACTGAGCTTCTTGATGGCCGCAACAAATAAATCACAACCCTTACGATATTCGCCACTCGACCTGACTAATAGGATCAGCTTTTCTTTTTTAACCCTGATTCCTGAAGCTTTTCGATTTGCAGAAACCAATACTGAATTCTGCTCCCTGCTTGAAACAGCTCCCAAAGGAACCACCGCAGACCGGAGGCTCTTCAATACGGCCGATTTTTTACCCATCTGCTGCAGATTCGTAGTCGGATAAAGAACAATCGGATTTATGGCGGAAATCATGGCCACTCTTTGGTGAAGTTCTTGTTCTATTCTTCTTTTCCTGAAAGGCGAAAAAGTTGCTGGACAGTTGTTGCATGTACCCTCATAACCATGACAGCCCCACGAATAATGGCAGCCACCCGCAAGGAAACCCTCGTCCAGGCAGATAAATACAAATGGAATATCTGGATAGGCCCGCCGCAGCTCAAACATGCATTTGAAGCTGACAAAATATGAAACCCAATAGAAGATGAAGGCCTGGGGCTGCCGCGAAGCAAGTGCATGTTGAATATCGCTGAACTCAACAGGTGATTTCTCGATCCCAAAGGTCGCATATTTGTTATCGATCAAGCCAAGCTTGCCGAGAATCTTAAGCCGTCGCGCACGCAAAGACTTTTCCACTCTTGTCAGCGGCTTGATGATTACAGTGTCCTCGACATCATTCCGCTCTCGCGTGACGAGTACAGAGGACATGCCAAGCTCCTGCATAGCAATGTGGATAGACTTGGCAAAAACACCAGCCCCCCCAGACACTTCAGTTGAGACGTGGACAATGCTCAAATCGTTACACTCATGCGATCCATGCTAGCGAGATAATCCGGCGCCTTGACCGCCTCCATAAAGAGTGATGTAGGACAATCCGGGTTACCTTGGCTGTCGCAGTCCAATAATGTCAGATTCCAGTTGGGAATTTTGCTTTCCCTTGCACTGACGAGTGCAATATCGGCAAATCGACACCCGGCAAGAAGCGTCGACAACAGGTATTGATCATACATACAGAGGTGCGACTCACCCGACAACCGGAATTTACCAACCCGATACGGATTCGGAATTACTTTATTGATGCTTTTTATCAGGCTATGCTTGACATGGCGCATGACATCTCTGCCTGATCTCACCTGCCCCGAACTCTCGGTTGCGGGAATCAATTCATCACCGCTTCTCCCCAACCTTTCACGAAGGTAATTGCGAATCTTCGATCCCGACCGAGCCAGGAAAGCCACCATCTCACCACCCGATGTGTGTCGCGTGAGCTGGTCTATCATTTCAAGTCTGATCCAGTCGTATCGAAGTCTTGCCTCCTCATCGCCGGGATCACGCAATACCGCCTGCAGATTACGCAGGTATTCAGCAGCCTGATTTTCAAGATCTGGCGTTACAACACGCAACACCCCATTCGGCTTAAGAACCCGACAACACTCGGCCAGAAAAACATATGCTTTATCCATAGGCAAATGCTCGATGAATTGAGAGTGATACACAACATCGAAAGTATTGTCAGCGAACGGAAGCGGCTTGAGCAGATTGATCTGCATAACCCCTTCAGTGCTGGGACTATGGTCTGCATTAATCCAGCCCGGCTGCAGACATAACTTACCGCCACAGGCCAGATTGATCGCCGCAAAACCCGTAGAAAACTGTGAATGTATTTGACTCATTAGATGTTTATGAACATGCAAAAATATTGGCTTTCATTCCACCTTATGCCAATTCGATCTCGGCAGGGTGGCGAGGTCAGTTCTCTTTCTCTTGAGAAGCACCACCCCGCGACAGCTGCTCGACCACCTGCAGCAAGGCATCGTTGCGCGACTCTCTTAGCGCTTCCAGAGACATTGCCTCATTTCCCAAGTAGCGGTCTGCCCCAATAGTCGCGGGATACACCTCATGAAGATATTTTTCGACATCATCGATGATGGACTGGGACGACACGCCCGACGCCTGCACGATCTTCTCTCTAAGTTCAATTTCATCTGCAAACCTGTCCACAAAAGCGGGGGTAGAAAGCCCTCTGAGCGCATGCTTGCCAAATGCAACTGCCGGCTTTCCCCGCAGCAAGGCCTCCAATAACACGGAACCAGTAATACTTGACACGGCGACAGAGTTCTCAATCAGAGAAAATGGATCTGAATTAATGTTGTCGAAGTAGATATTTGAGCCGATGCTTTTGATTGACTTGTAAAAATTTTTTGGCCTCCACTTCGGACCAAAAACTGACTCAAAGGTCGCCGGGTGCTCTCTAATGACTAAAGAGATTCCCAAGGATGACACGGCAGAATAGAGCATTTGTATGGCGAACAACTGATGCACAAAAAGCCCACCATCCGGAAGCGTGGTTTGTTCCGGCTGATACTGAAGAAACATACAAATATATTTCAAGCCTTGGAACTGACTGCGCTCAGAGGAAGCCCTCTGGCACTCGGCAAAGGCAAGCTGACTCAGCATCGCCCTCCGAGGATTCCAGCCATTCACTTTCAGCTTATTAAAGAAACGCCCCCCCAAACCACCGCTCAAGTCCCTTTTCTCATAAAATGGCTTCGCCACCCTGTAGTGGCCTTGCTTTTCATCGATCAGCTTCTTGACCGAGTCATCAGATGTCTCGCTTTTCTGCATTACTCGACCGTCCATCCAGGGCAGATCATGATCTCCTTCCGCACCTTCGCAAAACAATCTCCAAACAAATGGTGAAATTGTCAGGGTATAAGTTCTAATACCGAGAGCTGACGCAACTTTCTTGAATATATACATTGGAAGCATGTGCGGCTCATAGCTAAACACCACGACACGAGGCTTGACGGTCAGGCAGGTTTCCAGCGAACTCTTGATCAGCGAATAGACCACCTCGTAGCGTTTGACTTCACTTTGATTGCGCCGTCTCGTCTCGCTCTTGAAGCGAGTCCACAGCAACGACAGGTGCTTGTCACTCATAACGGCATTGATGATCGGCAACAGGTTATGGTCGCTGACCGGAGTAAAGCCTATTTCGCCCGATTCAAGCTGAATGGCGGAATCAAATGAAATAACCGACTCATTAAACGCCTTGTCCTCGAGCAGCGAAGGAGGCGCCTCGGGAAAGAGGCTACTTGAGATAAAACGGATCGCGGGGTTCAACTCCAGGAGTTGATGCACCAGCTCCTGGTGTGCATTGGCACCAAGATAGACAAGCATGGAATCGGTTGAATTCATTGACATTGAAATTTACACTCCCACTCAGTTTTCGGCTCACAAAGACTCAGCCCGGATGTAGACGACCGCACTTCACCGCATTTGAAGCATTGTGACCCAAGCTCGAGGATGAAGGTTGAACGTGTACGCTTGGGCATCATGCGTACAAGGCGACTTGCGGAACAGAATGCTCCTTCGTAAAGTCAGGCAGCGGATCGCAAGGATAAGCCACATTGCAGGCACGACAAACCAGACGCTTTTCCTGCGAGATCAAATCGCCCCTGCAATCCGGACAACACAGAATATTCTTCAAGTCAAAATCCTTAAGTCGCTTGGCTCGCCGCATCGCATACCAACGATTCAGGACGCTCAATCCGAATTTTCGCCATCCCCTGTCATTCTGAAGATAACTGTTCTTTGCCTCGCCAACCGGACTCTCTTTGTTGATGCTCTCGATCCAATCACAGGAAACTTCCGGATTCTGGATCTTGTATTTAATCTCGCCGTCCCAAAAGAACCGGACATGGAACATGTCCAGACACTCGAAGAAAAGGGCTTTCCATTTGGAATCATGATCCAGAAAACCGAGAGTGCCCAAAAAGGGATCCTCCAGTGGACGCGCCTTCTTGTGAATGTGAAGAACGCCATCGACAGACATCACTTCCAGGCAGTGGATATCGTAAGGCATGAGCCGCTCGAATATGGCATTGGGCGTTTCAATATATCCCGCCTTGCCAACCCGCTGCAGTTCCTTTAAGAATTTCTCTGGCTCGGCCATATGTTCGAGGATGTGCGAAGCAACAACAAAATCGAACGCCTTGTCCTTGAATGGCATCCTTTGAGCATCGCCGAACACGGCGGGCCTATCTATCATCATCGAATCGCCACATCGATGTTCGGCACCAGTTAATCTGTCCAGAAGCACATCCGATCGCGGATATGGTGTACCACCGCTACCCACATCAAGCACCAACCCATCTTCTTTTACTGGAAGGCGACTCTTTCTGAGGGCCCATTCAACTCTTTTAAATTTAAACATGAACCTTATGCCTGGAAATTCAAATGTAATTCAACTTTAGATTAGCTTCTTGATACCTTTGTTGATTATATATCGTACTCTTGTTCGTCATCATAACCGATGGTTTCAATGGCGTCGTTTTCCATGCCTCTGGACGATCACCTCTGGCATGTCGACGCCAATTACTGAACACGCCCTCTTTCATTGATGGCTCTGAATGACATCTTGATAGGCACCAATGCGTTTGATCAAGCCATTACTTAATTCAACGACCTGAGTACAACCTTTAAGTGTTGTGAGACGATGGGCAACGATAAGCACAGTAATTTCGTTACTGATGTTGTCGATTGCATCCATCACGGCGCGCTCAGTTTCCACATCCAGAGCGCTGGTGGCCTCATCGAAGACGATGACATCGGCCCGCTTGTAGAGAGCGCGGGCAATTCCGATGCGTTGCCGCTGACCACCTGAGAGTCGCACGCCCCGCTCCCCGACCTTGGCATCGTATTGCCGATCCATGGCCTCGATGGTTTCGGCAATCTGCGCCTGCCGCGCCGCCTCGCGCACGCGATCGATATCGATATTCTCCGCTGGTGTACCCAAGGCGATGTTTTCAGCGATCGTCGTGTCAGCCAGAAAGATCGCTTGCGGCACGTGAGCGACATGCACCTGCCAGGCACGATAATTTGTGGGGGTAATTGCCATTCCGTCGATCTTGAGATCGCCCGCAGTAGGTTGCAACAGCCCCATGATGATGTCGAGCAGCGTGCTTTTCCCACTGCCCGTGGTGCCGATGAAACCGACTCGGCTGCCTTTAGGTATGGTCAGATCTACGTCTTGCAAAACCCAGGGACCCTGCGAAGAATAACGGAACGCCAACCTGTTCATCGCAATGTCATGCTGGAACGGAACTGGCATTGGCGGCGGTTCGTCTGCATGTTCAGGCATGGGCTGATCGAGCAGATCGAGTGCATCCCGCAACGATGCCTGCCCACCACGAACAAGCGCCCAATTAGCATAGGATTGCTGCAAGGCAGGCAAGAGTCTCTGTGCGCCAAGTGCCAGAGCCCCCAGCACGGGAACGGCGCTGGCAAATCCGCTCTCGTTTCCGGCGAGCGAGTAAGCCAGCGCCGCAATCAACATCATCCCCAGCGCCTCGATACCGAATCGCGGGCTACCTGCGATGATTTGGATATTGGCCTTGGCTCGGCGCAGCGGCAGGTCTGCATTACGGAACAGCTTGCAGTATGTCTCCTGCGCACCGTCGATCAATACATCGCGAATTCCCCCGAGTCCCTCCTGTAGTGCCTTGACCACCTGATTCTGCTCATAAGCCGCTCGTTGACTGTTGCTTGCCAGCCTTTTTTTTGTGAAGCCGATTATCGCCAAATAGATTGCGCCGAAACCGGCAAAGGCCGAGACGGCGATGGTAGGCTCGATAGCAAACAGCACGGACAGGATGGCAACCAGCATAAAGCACGAACTGATAATGACCAGCATAGGCAGGATCGCCATATGGACGACCTCATTCGCCTTTTGGGTAACCCCTGCGATCACCTCGCCGCTGTTGCGTGCCACATGGACGGCATAGGGTTGATACAGTGTGCGGCGGTAGATGTTGATGCTCAGATCTGCGCCAACCGCATGGCTCAAACGGGTTTGAGCCCATAAAAGGATCAGCCGCATCGTGCCCGAAAACAATGCCGCAATTGAAAAGGCGATGGTGAGAGGCAAAAGTAGTTGCCGTGGCTCTGTTATGTTCAGCAACTGGATGGCAGGCTGCACCAAAGCATGGCCATACAATTGCGCAGGGTTCGTGAGCACGGCCAGAAACGGCAAGACTGCACCTATGCTGACGACTTCGGCAAAAGAGGCTGCGACCATCAACACCAGCAGCAGACCAAACTGCTTGCGGCGGCGTGGCGCAATGTGATTCCAGAGGCGTAATAAATTTGACTTCACAACTGATTTATATGACGTGGTTGGAGAAGGATCAAGAGCATAGGGCAGCGAACAGTTGCTTGGCGCGGTACTTGATCAGGAAGTCTCCAGCATTGTTTTTGCTTCCTGTCAGGATGCCATAATGGTCCTTCATTCAAACATGCCCCACTGAAGGACTGTATCTTCAGCAATGGCTTGCGCCGCAGATTTCCCAACCAGCTCATCGATGACACGGGGGCTGATGCCATGGGCTGGACGCTTGAAGGTCAAATCAGCATTTTCGATCACTTTACCCGCTGGAATATCTTTGGCAGCGACCAAGCTACGGCGCGCATTGCGGCGTGCAGATTCTTCCTCTTTCAGCGTTTCGACCCTGAAGTTACCTAGAATGGCAAAGGTGCGCTCGAGATTGCTCAAGAAGACTTTCAGGTCATTCTTGTCCATCGCGTGGTAGTGGTCGTTGCCTTGCAGGGTCTTATCATGGGTAAAATGTTTTTCGATGATCACGCTACCTAGTAGGGTGGCTATTTCACAGACCTTCATGTCATTCGGCAACGTATGATCGGAATAGCCGATAAGTTTGTCCGGAAAAGCGCGCTTGAGCCCAAGAATCATGCCCAGATTAGCGTTCTCATCGGATGTGGGATAGTTCAGCACGCAGTGCAACAGGGCCAGCGGATTGCCGAATGGCTCGATCCAGTTGACTGCTTCTTGAATTTCCCACAAATGGCTTGCTCCGGTGGATAGAATAATCGGCTTCTTGAAGCCGCACATATACTGAATGAACGGTTTATTGGTGATATCCGAAGAAGAAATTTTGTAGACGTTCATCAACTCGTTGAGGAAGGTGGCAGATTCGATATCGAACGGCGTGCTCATGAATTCGATGCCGTCTTTGTCGCAATACTCCTTTAGAGCCACCATTTCGGTCTTCCAAAACTTGTCGTGTTTGGAAAACAGCTCGTGCTGTGACAAGGTTGGCTCCTTGCTCGTATCCCAATAGGCTGGTGAGTGCCGTGAAGCAAGAGTATCTGCCTTATAAGTTTGAAATTTGATTGCATCGGCACCACCTTCTTTCGCTTCGTCTATCAAGCGCTTAGCAATTTCGATAGATCCTTCATGGTTTACGCCTGCTTCGGCTATGACGTAGGGCCTGTAGAGTTTGGCGTCATAAGGGTTGATCGTGTTAAATAATTTGAGAATGTTCATTCCATCTCCGCAATGTCGTTGATTAATTTCAGTACACGCTTTCGACCACTGATTAAGTCAGCCTTCGCCATCAGATTACTCATACATTGACGTGATGCGTGGTTTTCAACCAGGCCGGCGAATGCCATCAGGATTTCATCTTCCTTAACAGCAGTACCAAGTCCAAGGTTCAAAAACCCGTATTCAGCCGAGGCAAAAAAGTGCGTTAACTCCCGTTCGTTCTGAGCGAGGACAATGGTCGGCACACACAAAGACGCCACTTCGTAGGTTGTTCGCCCGGCAGAAGTGAAGATGATATCGGCTTCACGTATGTGCTCGGCTATCGTCATACTATTTTTGAAAATCCTGATGTCTTTATACGGCTCCAGCGATTTGTATTCGGTGTAGCCAAAACCCGCTACGACCGTGATTTCTATGCCTCGCTCCCTGCAGTATCCATAAATTGCCTCGATCACCTTGCGGGTGTAGTTGTTGGGGTCGACGCCGCCGAATGTCAACAGGACGCTACGAGTCTGCTCAGCCTGCTCCCTTGAAGTGGTCAACATAAACTCATCGCGAAGAATAAAGTACTCGTGGCCGAAATAATGCTTAGGTAGGACTGTTTTTTCTGGATAGATGGCATTTATCACTAGGTCAGCATACTTGGCGCCAGAGCCGAGATCCTCGAAGTTGATCACTTTGATGCCGGCAACTTTAAGGGCTCTTATGTAGTGCTCGGTCGTGTCGAGCCGATCATTAATCACGATATCCGGAGCCATATTGCGAATGTCATCGACAATATCCGCTTCGCATTGCATATGAACGGAATAATTCTTGGAGGCGATCTTGTCGAAAGCCAACTGACTGTTGCTGTCGACAAGGAACTCTACCTGGTGATTCAGGATGTCGTTGGCAATCAACAGTGCGTTGTAGACGTGGCCAAGGCCAATCTGTTGGTAACCGGAGACTACAAACAGGATTTTCTTGCGCCTGAGATAAAACTCACAGAGGCTCCAGTCTTCATAGGTATCGATATCGATGTCTTCTCCACCCTGAAGAAGGTGCAGTTCAACGCATCGACCGATACGACTCCCCTCAGAAATGGTCGAGCTGCGTGTGATGAGAAAGCCACCGGTTTCCTTGAAAACGGGTTCCAAATATTGACGGTTAACACGCTTCAGGTAGTTCGGTACGTATTGGCCATTTACCCGCTTCCAGGTCAAGTGGGTATCTTCCTTGGCAGAAATGATGGTGTCCAGTTCGGGTACCTCGCTGATCCTATCCAGTGCGGCATCTAGGCTAGCGGTCTTCAGTAATGGCGAGGTTGGTTGCAAGGTGACGATTAGCTCATACGTCTTGGATTCCCTTTTCATCGCTTGTTGATATCCATCGAATATTACGGGATCCAAGGTTGTATGGTCCTGCGCCTTCGAGACGTCGCGGTGAATGATCTTTGCACCAAGTTTTTCTGAGATGGTTGCAATTTCTTCGTCGTCAGTGGAGACATACACATCTGGCTCATACTTGGATCCTAGCGCTGTCTGTATGCTGTAGTAGCTCAACGGCTTGCCAGCGAGGGCGCGTAAGTTTTTCCTGGGAATACCTTTTGATCCCCCGCGTGCAGGGATGATAACAAGAACCCTCATATTATTATTTTCACCACTAGATCAAAGTAATTTTTAACGTGCACCATCAATAACCGAGCGTGTGTTGAAGCAGTCGGTTTCGGTGCCGTAGTCGGCGGGCGTGGCAATGACCACAAATTCGGCATCTTCGTAGGCCTCGTTCTTGCACAGTGTGGTGCGCAGGTTGAGTTGCTTGTGGGCTAGGAAATCCTCGATCTCGGAATCGACGATCGGGCTTTTCCTGGGGTTGATCATCAACACCTTTCCGGGAACGATACCCAGCGCAACTACTTCGTTGTACTGGGCCAGCAAAACGGCGTTGGACAGGCCGACATAACCAGTGTCGGCAATGGCGATTTTCATGAATTCATTTCCTCTGCAAAACTTGGGCTTTTTGGGTTTGGAAGTACCAAGTGCTCGCACACATGTCTTCCAGGGTTCTGTGGGCTTTCCAGCGCAACGTGGTGGCCGCTTTGTCTGCCTGGGCGTAGCAAGCGGCGATATCACCGGGGCGGCGGGGTACAATGTGGTAGGGCACACGCTGCCCGCTGGCGCGTTCAAACGCCTTGAACATTTCCAGCACGCTGTAGCCTTTGCCGGTGCCTAGGTTGAAAGTACTAAGTGCTGAGGGCTGAGCACTAAGGAAGTTCAATGCAGCGAGGTGGCCTTCTGCCAGATCCATCACGTGGATGTAGTCACGCACACCGGTGCCATCGGGGGTGTTGTAGTCGTTGCCGAAGACGTTGAGGTGCGGGAGTTTGCCGGCGGCCACGCAGGCGATGTAGGGTATGAGGTTGTTGGGAATACCATTGGGGTCTTCGCCAATCAGTCCACTGACGTGGGCACCAACCGGGTTGAAGTAGCGCAGACAGGCGATGCGCCAACTTGTGTCTGATTTCGCCACATCCGCCAGCATATCTTCGATGTGAAGCTTGCTCCTCCCATAAGGGTTCGTCGCGCTGGTGGGGTGGGCTTCGTCGATGGGTAGGTATTGCGGATCGCCATAGACGGTGGCACTGCTGCTGAATACCAGGATCTTGACCTGAGTGGCCTGCATGGCTTGCAACAAGCTGATCGTGCCGCCCACGTTGTTGTCGTAGTACTCGATGGGTTTTGCAACTGATTCACCAACGGCTTTGAGCCCGGCAAAATGGACAACGGCTTCTACTCGATGCGCCTGCAGGGTTTGGACTAGCGACGCTGCGTCGCGAATGTCGCCTTGGACGAACGGCAATTGCTGGCCTGTGATGGTGCGTAAACGGTCAACGACGCTAACGCGGCTATTGCAGAGGTTATCGTAAAGCACCACTTGGTGGCCGGCCTCCGCTAGCACCACGGCTGTGTGGCTACCGATGTAACCGGTGCCGCCGGTGAGCAGAATGTTCACCGGGCGCACTCCCGGACATCGAGCAAATCCTGCTCGTTGGCTTCTTTTTGCAGCGCCTCAATCAATGCCTTTAGCACCTCATATTCTTCCATCTTTCTGACTTTCCCCTGATTTTTGTCTTCCTATAGGTGGAGTTCATGCCACCTGTTTTTCCTGCAATTGAGAACGGAGCCAATCGCTCAATATCTGCATCGGCGACTTGTAGCCCAGCGTTGATTGCAGCCGCATGCGGTAGTGGTATCACCATGCACGAGCACTAAATCCGGTTTCCATTGATTGAACACATCGCGCATACCGATCAAGACATTGCTGGTGATATCGGTCAGGTCTTGGCCTGGTTTCATCAGGTTAAAATTGAAATCCGGCTTGATGTTGAACAAGTCCAAAACCTGGCCCAGCATTTGTCGATGTTGTGCAGTCACACAAACCTTTACTTCCCATTGTTCGGCTTCGCTTAAGGCGCAAACAACAGGTGCCATTTTTATGGCCTCGGGGCGGGTGCCGAAGACCAGCATGATTTTTCTAATTGGTTGCATCGTCATTTCAAGCTTGTATTGGGGTTGGCCTTTGTTTATGAACCAGCCGATGCGACTTTTTCTTATCTTTTCATTAATTTTGCACTGGCTGCATTTTAACTGACTACGCCGCTAAACCCTATAGGCCGAACGGCATATTGACAGCGGTGGTGGAAGGTGAAACACAGAAACTGGCTCACTGCGAGACACGAAGTGCTGTGTCAGCTGCGGTAGTCATCCGGCGGGATCGCAAGTGTTCCGCCCTACGCGGGCTGCCCTTGACATTATATACGCAGCTTGCGTATGATTGTTTTATGAAAGCCACCTTCACCGAATTGCCGCCATTCGAGCGACATCGGCAGAATTATCTGGACGACGAAAGTTTTCGCGCGTTTCAAAAGATGCTGATGGAGGCCCCGGAAGCTGGCGTCGTGATTGAGGGCACGGGTGGACTGCGCAAGATACGTTATGCCGATGCAAAACGAGGTAAAGGCAAACGTGGCGGACTCCGCGTGATTTACTACTGGTGGCAGCCAGGAAAGCAATTCTGGCTGTTCACCGTGTACAACAAAGACGAGATGGATGATCTAACCGCTGCACAACGCAAAATCCTGAAGGAACTGCTCAAGCATGAATTGGACGCAAGGAGAATCAAATGAAACGTAACTTGTTTAATGAACTGAAAGAGGGATTCACCGCACTCGATTCTGCACGCGAGGGCAAGATTACCTTGCGCCAGCATGTAGTAGAAAAGAAACCTGCGCCCTCCATCACCCCTGAAGAGTTGCTTAGTCTGCGAGAGAAGCTGCACTTATCGCGAACCGTATTCGCCAGATACTTGCGCACTAACGAACGCACACTGGAAAACTGGGAACAAGGCCGAGCCAGACCGAATGCCCAAGCTGCAATTTTGATCCGCATGGTTGAGCGCTATCCGGACACAGTTGAGCGTCTGTCTGCCATCTGAATTAACCAACATCAATAAACCCGGTTAGTCCAAGCCGGACACTCTCTGCCAACAACCGCTTGTCACGCGTCCATAACAACACTCCCGGAGAAAGGCGCACAGAGGCCAACAAGTGTGCATCGATATAACCAATTCCGGTGCCGAAAAGAGTATGGGTCTCGATGAAATGCAATACTTCCTCATCTGAGGCGAAGGTGACCTGCGGCAGGTTTTGCAAGGCACTTAGAACGATATTGCGATTTTGTAAACCGCCCAAGGCCAGTTCGCCAATTACTAACCGGTGAGCCAGCACTTGGCCTGTATTCAGAAGTCTCGTCAATTCCACGTCACCATGACGTAAATGGTCTATCCAGACCGATGTATCTACCAGAATCATGCTGGTTCAGACTGGCGCCGTGGAACATATTCAAGCAAAGGTTCTGAGCCGCCGAGCAATGCCAAACGTTTGGCGCTCTCGCGCTGGATCAATGCCTTGAGAGCTTCGCGAACCAAAGCAGTCTTTTCCATTGGGCCGATAAATGCCTGAGCTTTTTCAATCAAGTCGTCATCAAGTGCAAGGGTAGTACGCATGATCATTATCTCCGTTAACAACGGCACGAATAATAACATTAAATGATGTTGCAATCAATGCATGCCATGGCTAATTGCTACATCGCACAGCACCAAATCAATCATGGAATACGGATATCCCATGCTAAGTCACTACTTAAGCCCGAACGGAGTTGATACTTGGATCTCATATCGTAATTCATAGTGTCCGACCAGAATGCGACGAACCTCGCGCGGCTCGAACTCTTCAAGTTTTTCTCCGATACGGGGTTGTGCCAAAAGCCGTACAGGTGGTCGTTCTGCACTTCACGGCGAGCACGGGTAACCAACATCAATAAACTCAGTCAGGACAGCCTGCACAGATTTAACATCTTGGGACGATAAATGCCCGATAGTCTTCAAAACCAGGTTTTGATCCAAGGTGAACAATTTCAAACGAAAGTGACAAACTACTTTTAGCCCGGCTGCTTGCCAATTAGTTAATGAAACATCACTGGGCCAAACGTTATCCGTGGTCGTGGTGATCATGGCCAAAACAAGTTGATTATGCTGCTGATTAAATCGCTCATTGGAAATCACCAATGCCGGGCGGCGCTTTGTTGCATCACGATCTGTGAATGGAAAAGGTACAGCGACCACATCAAATGCTTTAAAGGTCACGCCACGCCTCCTCGTCCTGAGGTGAGTTCCATTCAGATAGAGTCTCTTGCAACGCTGATAACTCGACGTCAACGATCGTATCAATGCGCTTAATGGTGATCCGGTTATTGCTATCCAGATCAAACGCCAGCATATCGCCCTCCCGAATATGAGCGGCTTCTCTGATGCGCTTGGGGATTGTTGCCTGGCCTTTGGCCGTAACGCGTGCAAGTTCCATAAATTTCCTCCATCAATTACCACAAGTAGTAATTTACTACCTTTACCACTAAGAGTCAAATACGCCCCTCAGGGTAAACACGGAGCCTGGCCCTCAAAAATCAAGAAGTCTGGCACCGCTCACGAATCGCCGGTGCAGCCTGGTACGCACGGTTCAGGATTTCGTAGATACGCTCCAAACTTTGCGCCGACGAGCGCGCCGATCGGCAACTGGATGCACGTTGCGCTCAGGCTATCGGTATTGGGCAAACGCTCCAGATGCTGCGGTAGCTCCTGCACATACGGGATGCTGCGATGCAAGGCCGGATAAAAATAGCGCCGCGTATTACCTGAAGGCCGTGGCAGTCCAGTAGCGCAGCGTCAGTCCCATTGGAAACCTCTGGATTGCCACGTCGCTACCTGCCGCGCTTCGCTCGCAGCTAAAGGCTTTTTCGCAATGACGGGGGGTTACCATCCACACTGCGCTCGCGGCTAAAGGCCCGCGTCTCGCCATGACACCTTCTGTCACTGCGAGACCGCAAGGCCGTGGCAGTCCAATAGCGTAGCGTCAATCCCATCGAAAACCTCTGGATTGCCGCGTCGCTACGCTCCTCGCAATGACGAGCGTTAGCAGATAACAGCGCAAATTCTCATGCAATCATTCAGGTTTGATCGCGTAAGCATTAGCACAAAAATCCAGCAATCGTTGGTGGCATCCGAATAATTCTGGTGTGGCTTTGACTATTTCTGTGAAGAATTGCGTGAGGCGGTCGGAATCTTCTTCATACTCGTGATTAACCGCATTTCTCAACTCGCGGATAAGTTTCCAGCGTTCAGCGGATTCAAGCACGCCCAATTTTTCCATAAAGGCGAGTACCGAGCCAAAGCGTTCTGCTTCAACTTCTTCTTCGATGGCAACCGCACGCATGGTTTTGCCGAGGTGTTCCTGAAATTCGCTGAACCTGACACGGAATGCCGCAAGCGTTTCGTGTTGTTCCAGACTCAGTGCTCGCCAGTTTGTTATGGGTAGAATTCGTTGAGCCCTTTGTGTTGAATAAGCCAGATATTCGCGCATTCGTTGCAGATGCGCGAGCTGTCGTGCAATCAGGCGCAGATGTTCGGTCATAGCTGAACTCCCTGAGTTTTGGCTAACCGGTAAATCGGCTTGTCTTTTCCTGATTCTTTTACAATCAGGTCAACATGCAAATCCAGGCTGTCCTCGAGTGCGATTTTGCAACGCAGTTCAGACATGATGGTGTTTTCCCGGGCGGGTTCTATGTATAAATCAACGTCGCCTCCACGCCGTGTATCGTCCACACGAGAGCCAAACAGCCACACCGATGCCTCGGCACCAAAGTTTTGGTGGGCGACTTGGCGGATGGTTTCAATTTGTGATGTGGTTAGTCTCATAGCGCGATGTTACCCTGATGAGGTTCAAGGCTCAAGGTTCAAGGGCAAGGCGAAATGCCGGGGAGTTACCAAATGACGGCGCGTTTTCGTCCGTAATTCGTGACAATATGCGATTTACCGTAGGTTGGGCTCCGCCCGACATGTCGGGCGGAGTCCGACCTACAAGTGCGGAGTTCCATGTCTTTAATTATGGAAAGTTCAATAATCTCATTCGGTCAGAAGCCTCAATATTTCTGTGCTGCATCAGCGGCGCGTGATGATGCCGCGCAGCGACATTTCTCCGAGAACCTGCTGTACACAAGCTTCCAATTCATCTGCACCCGTATTCACTGCAAGTTCGGGGCTTTCCGGGGCTTCATAAGGCGATGAGATGCCGGTGAATTCGGCGATCTGGCCGGCGCGGGCTTTTTTGTACATGCCTTTTACGTCGCGGCTTTCGCAAACCTCGATGGGGCTGTCGCAATAGATCTCGATGAAGTCGCCGTGCTCGACCATGCCGCGCACGCGCTCGCGGTCGGCACGGTAGGGGGAGATGAAGGCGGTGAGTACGATGACGCCTGCTTCCATGAAGAGCTTGGCCATCTCTCCGATGCGGCGGATGTTTTCGATGCGGTCTTGCGCGGAGAAGCCCAGGTCGCCGCACAGGCCGTGGCGCACGTTGTCGCCGTCCAGCACGAAGGTGTGGCAGCCGCGCTGGTGCAATTCTTCTTCGACGGCATGTGCCAGGGTGGATTTGCCCGCGCCGGACAGGCCGGTGAACCAGATGATGGCACCGCGATGGTTGTTTTGTTCTTCGCGGCGCGCGCGGGTGACGGTGGCGTGGTGCCAGACGGTGTTGGTTGAGATGGGGGGCTGTGTGGTCATGTCAGGTTGTTCGGTTGGTTCAATTGGTTAATGTCGAAAGTCATTGTTGGGTAAGAGCGCTGGGTTTTGTCGCTGCGCGTATTGTTTATTTGGCTGGATTGCCACGTCGCTACGCTCCTGATGAAACTACTGGCCATCTGACTAAGGCAGCAAGCTGCCAAGTCATTGGTCATCGCAATGACGGGGGGCTGTCATCGCGAGGCCCCTTCGACAAGGCTCTCCTGAGTTTATCGAAGGGCTCAGGGCAGGCTAAGGCCGTGGCGATCCAGTAAATCAAAAAGGGTATTTAGCCAAAGGCGTCGTTGAATTACTCAGCAGTCAGAAATTAAAGCTGCAAAAAATTGATATTCATGTGTAGGAGCCCGATTTATCGGGCGATAGCCAATCTTGAAATCGCCCGATAAATCGGGCTCCTACAACGACGTTTTGGCTTACGCAATGATTTCGACTATTGGTACATGTGTCGCCTAACTAACCGACTGCTGTGTAATGCGGCTGGATTGCCGCGTCGCTGCGCTCCTGATGGAACTACTGGCCATCTGACTGATGGAACAACTAGCCATCCCACTAAGCAACCACAAAACGGTTGCCA
>Ga0209343_10002402_pt1 | contig 24197 bp, 27 predicted proteins | sample RifCSPlowO2_02_FD_184026 | JGI IMG/M metagenome (GOLD analysis project Ga0209343, IMG submission 184026) | Groundwater microbial communities from Rifle, Colorado - Rifle CSP2_plank lowO2_0.2 (SPAdes) (version 2) | ecosystem: Environmental > Aquatic > Deep subsurface > Groundwater | place... | reverse complement strand
GACCCGGTCTCCCGTCGCCGGGTTGCGGATTTCGAGGCTGGCACCAGTTGCCGACAGCCATTCGCCGTTGATCAGGCAGGTATTGCGCAGGAGTTCGGAATTCTTCATGGCACGCTTTCGATGTTTCGGGACAGAGCCGGATTCTGCCGCATTGTCATGAAAAGAGGGAGCCGGCGCAAACTTGCCGTATCGCCAGCGCCGACTCTTGCTATGTCGACTGCCGAATCCCCTGCCTAAGTCTCACTTTCAATTTCAGGAAACCGAGCCGGAATCGGATTTGTTGTCGCGGAACGACACCGCCAGCTTCGTCGCCGCCGTGCGCAGCAACGAGGTATCGGCGCCGACGGCGATGAAACTCGCGCCACAATCGCAGTAGTGCCGCGCCAGCTTCGGCTCGGTCACAAACACGCCGGCGGCCTTGCCGCTGGCCGCAATGCGCACTAACGCGTCTTCGATCGCGGCCTTTACTTCAGGATGTCCGGTCTGACCAAGATGGCCCATCGATGCAGCGAGGTCGGCCGGGCCGACAAATGCGCCATCGACGCCCTCCACCATCAGGATCGCATCGAGATTCGCCAAGCCATGCCGCGTTTCGATCTGAACGATCAAGCAGACCTGGTCGTTGGCCTGCTCGGCGTAATTCCTGATGCCGCCCCAGTGCGCGGCGCGCGCCAGCGAGGTGCCGACGCCGCGGATGCCTTGCGGCGGATAACGCAGGGCGCGCACCAGCGCCGCCGCCTCGGCGACGCTTTCGACCATCGGCACCAACAGCGTCTGCGCGCCGATGTCGAGATACTGCTTGATCAGGGCAGCATCATGATTTACCGGCCGCACCACGAGTGGCGCCGGATAGGGCGCGGCGGCCTGCAGTTGCGCCAGCACGCTGGCGGGATTGTTGGCTGCATGCTCGCCATCGATCAGCAACCAGTCGAAGCCAGCGGTGGCCAGCACTTCCATGCTGTAGGCATTGGCCAGGCCGACGAAGAGCCCGATCTGCTGACGCCTTTCCCGCAGGCGTTGCTTGAAGATGTTTTGCGGCATGTCCATGTCGGACCTATTCGAGGTCGAGACCTTGGTCCCAGTATGGCTCGGGGCCGAGCCTTGCCGCTAGGAAATCGACGAAGGCCCGCACCCGCCGGGGCACGAAGCGGTTGCCTGGAAACACCGCGAACATATCCAGTATCGGCGTCTGGAAATTCTTCAGGATCGGCACCAGCTTGCCTTGACGAATCGCCTCCGCCGCAATGAAGGTGGGTTCATAGACGATCCCCATGCCCTGTATCGCCGCCTCCTGCAGCGCGTTGCCGTTGTTGGCGGTTATCGGCCCGCGGATGTCGACCCAATGCGGCGCACCGTCGATGATGAAAGGCCAGCTCGAACGCGAGACCAGTGAATAGGCGAGACAGGCTCGTTGCGTAAGCTCGTCCGGATGCTTCGGCTCACCGTGACGCCGCAGATAGTCCGGCGACGCGACGACCACCGAGCGGCAGGTCGTCAGGTGTCGCGCCACCGTGGTTTCGGGCAGTTGGCTGCTGATCCGCAGGGCGAAGTCCATGCCTTCCTCGATCAGGTTCACCCGCCGGTCGTTGAAGTCCAGATCGATATGGATGTCCGGGTGAACCTTGGAAAACTCCAGGATCAACGGCGTCAGATGCATCAAGCCAAAGGTCATCGGCACGCTGGTGCGAATCGCGCCGCGCAGGGTCTTGCGCTCACCGGCCAGGTCTCCCTCGGCTTCGTCGATACGATCGAGAATGTCGCGACATTGGTCGATATAGGTCGTGCCGGCCGACGTGAGCGACAGCCGGCGCGTGCTGCGGGCAATCAGTTTGACCCCCAGGTGCGCTTCCAGCGCCGCAATCTGCCGCGTGATCGCGGAGCGCGCCACATTCATCTGCTCCGCCACGGCGGTGAAGCTGCCAGCCTCGGCCACTCGCACAAATGTCCGCATTGCCGTCAATCGATCCATGGATGCCCCTGCCCAATCAAAAAACGAAGTTTCAGCGCCGGCCAAGGCCGCCCAGTCGGCAGCGAGCGCCGCGGCCGACGCTAAAATTTCCGTCTTCGGCCATTGTATGGGGAACGCTGTCTTACAATTCCACTCAAAGCCGCTTTCCATGGAGATTTTTATGAAGAAACTCGCTGTATTGCTGTTTGCCGGACTCATTTCCGCGTTCGCCATTTCAGGCCTCAGCCTTGCCGCGGAACCGTTAGCCGGCCGCGACTACAAGGCGGTCAATCCGCCACTGGCGACAGCTAAGGGAAAAATCGAGGTGATCGAATTCTTCTCTTACGGCTGCCCGCATTGCAGCGACTTTCATCCCCTGATCAGCCAGTGGGCGGCCAAGCTGCCCAAGGACGTGAGCTTCCGCCGCGCCCCGGTCAGCTTCAACCGTCCGGAATGGGCGCGCCTTTCCAGGCTCTATTTCGCGCTCGACGCCACCGGCGATCTGGCGAAACTCGATGCGGCGGTCTTTATCGCCATCCATGAGCAGCGCGTCATGTTCAGGACCGACGAAGCAGTAGTGTCATGGGCCGCAAGCAAGGGGGCCGATGCGAAAAAATTCGGTGATGCGCTGGCCTCTTTTTCCATGCAGAGCAAGGTACAACGCGCCGACCAGGACGCCACCGCGGCGCGCATCGCCGGCGTACCCGCACTGGTCGTGGATGGCAAGTTCCTGATCAACAACGAGGCGGCGGGCAGCTATGACGAACTCTTGAAGCTGGCCGACGGCGTCATCGCCAAAGCCCGCCAGGAACGCAAAGGCAAATAGTGGAACAGCCGCTGCGTCTGCTTTTTGCGCCGCGCGGCCTGATCGCCGCCACGGGTTTGACCGCCTTCGGCCTGGTCGCGGGGGGCCTGGTTCTGGCCCACACCATGAACCTCGCCGCCTGCCCATTGTGCATACTGCAACGCATGCTCTACCTCTTGCTGGGGCTTGAAGCGGTTGCCGCCTGGGCATTGGCCGGCGCGGCATGGCCGCGACGTGCGGCGGCGCTGGTGATGGCCGGGACGGCGCTGACGGGCGCCGGCATCGCCGCCTACCAGACCTGGCTGCAACGCTTCGCCAAGGGTGTCAGCTGCACGGCGGATCAACCGTGGTGGGAACGCTTTGTGGACTGGGCCGGCAGCCAGTGGCCGCTGTTGTTCGAAGCCACCGGTCAATGTTCGGAGGCGGGCTGGAAGTTTCTCCACTTGTCGATCGCCGAGTGGTCGTTGATCGCCTTTACCTCGATGACGATCGCGATGCTGGCGGCAACCCTGCGCAAGGCATAGTCGCGCTTCGCCGTTACCTGCCCGCGAAGCGGAGTCCCAGGTACGCAAAGCGCGCGCCAGCGCCGACTGTTCGGCGGGCGCCTCAGGTTTTCTGCCCGATCATCCTTCGACACAGCGCCAGCGATTCGCCGACGATGCCGCGGCGGAAGGCCAGCACGCAGATGACGAAGATCGCGCCCATGATCACCGTCACCAGCGAGCCGACCTTGTCGGCCAGTTCGTTCTGCAAGGTGACGATCACCGTCGCCCCGACCAGCGGGCCGAATACCGTGCCCATGCCGCCCAGCAGGGTCATCAGCACCACCTCGCCCGAGGTGTGCCAGTGGGCGTCGGTCAGCGTGGCGAACTTGAACACCAGGGTCTTGGTCGCCCCGGCCAGGCCGGCCAGGCCGGCCGAGAGGACGAAGGCCAGCAGCTTGTATTTGGCCACGTCGTAGCCGAGCGAGATCGCGCGCGGCTCGTTCTCCCGGATGGCTTTGAGGATCTGGCCGAAGGGCGAGTGGATGGTGCGCTGGATCAGCCAGAAGGCGCCGGCGAAGATCGCCACCACCAGGTAGTAGAGGTTGATGTCGTTAGCCAGGTCGAGACCGAACAGGCTGCCGCGCGGCACGCCCTGCAGGCCGTCCTCGCCGCCGGTGAAGGGCGCCTGGAGGAAGAAGAAGAACACCATCTGCGCCAGGGCCAGGGTGACCATGGCGAAATAGATGCCCTGGCGGCGGATCGCCAGGCTGCCGATCACCCAGCCCAGCAAGGCGGCGGCGCCGGTGCCGACCAGCAGGCCGAGCAGGGTCGGCAATTCCCAGACCTTCAGGGCATGGCCGGTGACATAGGCGGCGCTGCCGAGAAACACCGCGTGGCCGAAGGACAAGAGGCCGGTGTAGCCCAGCAGCAGGTTGAAGGCGCAGGCGAACAGCGCGAAGCACAGTACCTTCATCACCAGGATCGGGTAGATGAAGGTCGGTGCCAGCAGGAGCAGGACAAGACCGGCAAGATTGCCGAGGCTGCCGGGCATGAATCGGGCATTCATCACTTTTCCCTTCCGAAGAGCCCTGTCGGGCGGACCATGAGGACAATCGCCATGATGATGAAAACCACCGTGGCGCTGGCTTCCGGATAGAAGACCTTGGTCAGGCCTTCGATCAGACCCAGGCCGAGGCCGGTCAGTACCGAACCGAGAATCGACCCCATGCCGCCGATGACCACCACGGCGAACACGGTGATGATCAGGTTGGAACCCATCAGCGGCCCGACCTGGGTAGTCGGCGCCGCCAGCACGCCGGCCAGGCCGGCCAGGCCGACGCCGAAGCCGTAAGTCAGCATCACCATCAGCGGCACATTGATGCCGAAGGCCTGGGTCAATTTCGGGTTTTCCGTGGCAGCGCGCAGGTAGGCGCCGAGCCGCGTCTTCTCGATCGCGAACCAGGTGCCGAGGCACACCGCAAGCGAGGCGAAGATCACCCAGGCGCGGTACTTGGGCAGGAACATGAAGCCGAGGCCGATCGCCCCGGACAACTCGTCAGGAATCGCATAGGGCAGGCCGGCGACGCCGTAGAGGTCGCGGAACAGGCCTTCGACCATCAGCGCCAGGCCGAAGGTCAGCAGCAGGCCATAGAGATGATCGAGCTGGTAGAGCCAGCGCAGCAGCAGCCTCTCGATGAGGATGCCGATCAGGCCGACGCCCAGCGGCGCGAGGAGCAGCGACCACCAGTAGCCGAGGCCCAGGTATTCGAGAATCAGCCAGGCCAGCATGGCGCCGACCATGTAGAGCGCGCCGTGGGCGAAGTTGATGATGTTCAGCATGCCGAAGATCACCGCCAGGCCGAGGCTCAGCACGGCATAGAAGCAGCCGTTGACCAGGCCCAGCACCAGTTGGCCGAAGAGCGCCGGCAGCGGAATGCCGAAGAAGTCAGTCATGGTTGCAGGTCCGAAAAAGGGCGGAACGGGCCGTGGGGCCGGTTCCGCCAGAAGGGCGTCGCCCTAGGAGGCCGTCTTCTTGATCAGTGGGCAGCGCGAGGCCGACAGCGGCTGGAAGGCCTCGGCGGCGGGGATGGTCTGCTTGACCCGGTAGTAGTCCCAGGCGTACTTCGATTCATCGGGCTTCTTGACGTGCATCAGGTACATGTCATGGACCATGCGGCCGTCGTCGCGGATCTTGCCGTTCTTGGCGAAGAAATCGTTGACCGGGGTTTTCTTCATCTGCGCCATAACCTTTTGCGTGTCGTCGGAATTGACCGCCTTGACCGCCTTCAGGTAATGCGTCACCGCGGAATACATGCCGGCCTGGATCATGGTCGGCATCTTCTTCTGGCGGTCGAAGTAGCGCTTCGACCAGGCCCGCGTCTCGTCGTTGAGGTCCCAATAGAAGCCTTCAGTCAGGTACATGTTCTGCGTCGACTTGAGGCCGAGGGCGTGAATGTCGGTGATGAACATCAAGAGGCCGGCCAGCGACTGCTTTGGCGTGACGCCGAATTCGGCGGCCTGCTTGATCGAGTTCATGGTGTCGGTACCGGCGTTGGCCAGGCCGATCACCTGCGCGCCCGAACTTTGCGCCTTGAGCAGGAAGGACGAGAAATCGCTGCCGGGGAAGGGATGGCGGACGGTGCCGAGCACCTTGCCGCCATTGGCCAGCACCACGCCGGAGGAATCCTTTTCCAGCGAGTGGCCGAAGGCATAGTCGGCAGTGATGAAGAACCAGGACTTGCCGCCTTGCTGCACCACGGCCTTCGCCGTGCCGTTGGCCACGGCGTAGGTGTCGTAGGTCCAGTGCACCGTGACGTCGTTGCAGTCCTCGTTGGTGATCCGGGTCGACGCCGCGCCCGAGATCAGGGCCAGCTTGTTCTTCTCCTTGGCGACTTTCATCACCGCCAGCGCGGTCGAGGTGGTGACCAGCTCGGTGACGACGTCCACCTTCTCGCGGTCGAACCATTCGCGGGCCTTGTTCGACGACAGGTCGCCCTTGTTCTGGTGGTCGGCGGAAATCAGCTCGACGGCGAACGCGGGTTTCTCCTTGGCCTTGAAATCCTCGACGGCCATCTTGGTCGCTTCCACGGCGCCGAGGCCGGAGAGGTCGGAATAGGCGCCCGACATATCGGTGAGCACGCCGATCTTGACCACGTTGTCGGAAACCTGGGCCTGGGCCGATGCCGAGATGGTGGCGGCGACCGCCAGCGCAATGCATTTCATTTTCATGGTGACTCCTCCTGTGAGAAAAATCAGACGCCCAGCATTTCCTGCAGATAGCCGAGCTTGTCGTTCAATTCGTGCTGGGCAATCTCGCCGGCGATCTGGCCGTGCTCGACGATGAACATGCGGTCTGCCAGCGGCGCGGCGAAGCGGAAGTTCTGCTCGACGAGGACGATGGTGTAGTCGCGCCGCTTGAGTTGGGCGATGATCTCGCCCAGCTTCTGCACGATCACCGGCGCCAGTCCTTCCGAGATTTCATCGAGCAACAGCAAACGGGCGCCGGTGCGCAGGATGCGCGCCAGCGCCAGCATCTGCTGTTCGCCGCCGGACAGCCGCGTGCCCTGGCTGTTGCGCCGTTCCCAGAGGTTGGGAAACATCTCGTACAGTTCGTCGATGCGCATGCCGCCGCTGCCGAGCCGGGGCGGCAGCATCAGGTTCTCTTCGCAGCTCAGGCTGGCGTAGATGCCCCGCTCCTCCGGGCAGTAGCCGGCGCCGAGCCGGGCGATCCGGTGCGGCGCCATGCCGATCACCTCGCGGCCGTTGAGCATGATCGAACCGCTGCGTTTGCCGGTAAGGCCCATGATGGCCCTCAGCGTGGTGCTGCGCCCGGCGCCGTTCCTGCCCAGCAGGCTGATGCACTCGCCGCGCCGCACGCTGAAGTCGATGCCGTGCAGGATGTGCGATTCGCCGTAGAAGGCGTGCAGGTCGGAGACCCGCAGGTATTCGGTGGCACTCATCGGACGGCTCCTGTCGCCGGGCGCAGCACGCCGAAGTCGCCTGCTTCCACGGAAAGGGGGCTGGGGGGATGGTGGTGCGCCTGGGGTAGTGAAGCCAGCTCGCTGGCTTCACTACCCATATAGGCTTCGATCACCTGCGGATCGGCCGCGACCGTGGCGTAGTTCCCTTCGGCCAGCACCGCGCCGCGGGCGAGGACGGTAATCGTGTCGGAGATGCCGGCGACGACCTTCATGTTGTGTTCGACCATGAGGATGCTGCGCTTGGCCGCTACCTGCTTGATCAATTGCATGATCCGGTCCACGTCCTCGTGGCCCATGCCCTGGGTCGGCTCGTCGAGCAGCATGAGCTCCGGGTCGAGTGCCAGCGTCGTGGCGATTTCCAGCACGCGCTTGCGGCCGTAGGGCATTTCGATGGCGACCATGGCGGCATGGCGCTCCAGTCCGACGGCGGTCAGCAGCTCCATGGCGCGGTCGTTGAGTCGATCGAGGCTGCGTTCGGATTTCCAGAAATGAAAGCTGGTGCCAAGCTTCTGTTGCAGCGCAATGCGGATGTTGTCGAGCACGGTGAGATGGGGGAACACCGCGCTGATCTGGAAGGAGCGGACGATGCCGCGGCGAGCGATCCTCTGCGGCGGCTCGCCGGTGATGTCGGTGCCATTGAAACGGATGGTGCCGCGCGTCGGTTCGAGGAACTTGGTCAGCAGGTTGAAGCAGGTGGTCTTGCCGGCGCCGTTGGGACCGATCAGGGCATGGATTTCGCCGCGGCGGACTTTCAGATCGACGCCGCTCACCGCGACGAAGCCCTTGAACTCCTTGACCAGGCCGGTGGTTTCGAGGATGTAGTCGCTCGCCGTAGCGCCGGCGCCGACTCTTCGCGCGACAGACGGCCGCGCGGCAAGGGATGGCTTGCGTTCAGACATGGATGGTCGCCACCGTCGCGGGCAGGATCAAGTCGGCATCGGTGGCGGCGACGACGTCTGCCACCGTCAGCTCCGGCGCAATCTCGCGCAGCACCAGTCCTTCAGCCGTCACCTCGATGACGGCCTTGTCGGTCACGATCAGATCGACGACCCCGACCGCGGACAAGGGCAGGCGGCAATGCTTGCGGATTTTCGAATCGCCGTCCTTGTCCGCATGCTGCAAGGCGACGATGACTTTCCTGGCGCCGGCCAGCAAATCCATGCCGCCGCCCATGCCGGGCACCCGCTTGCCCGGGATCTTCCAGTTGGCGATGTTGCCCTGGCTGTCCACTTCCAGCGCACCGAGCACCGTGGCATCGACATGACCGCCGCGAATGATGCAGAACGAGGTCGCCAGATCGAAGGTCGCCGCGCCAGGCAGCAGGGTGATCGGCTCGCCGCCGGCATTGGCCAGATCGGGGTCGGCCGCAGCGCGCGACGGCCTGGGTCCCAAACCCAGACAGCCGTTCTCGCTTTGCAGGATGACGTCGACCCCGTGCGGAACATGGTTGGCCGAAGCGGTCGGAATACCGATTCCAAGATTGACCACCATGCCGCAGCGGAACTCCTGCGCGATGCGGCGGGCGATGAATTCGCGCGCGTCCATGCTCTCCCTGCTCCTCATTGCAAACGACCGCTATCGACCCACAGGTCGGTGAATTCCAGCTTGCGCTCCTGGTGGTCGCGTCCCCGCACCAGCGCATCGACAAAAATGTGCGGCGTGCCGACATGTCTGGGAGCGATGACGCCGACGTCGACGATCTCATCAACCTCGGCCACCACGTACGCGGCCGCCATGGCCATCGCCGGATTTGAATTCAGCGCGATGCCCCGGTATTCGAGGTTTCCCAGACGATCGCCGCGATGCGCCTTGATCAGGGCCACGTCGGCCTTGAGCGGCGTGTAGAGCAGAAACTCCTCGCCCTCCACCTCGATGCGCGCCCGTCCTGCCGCCACTTCGGTGCCGAATCCGGTGCGCGTCAAAACGCCGCCGAGCCCGCCACCGCCGCAGCGGATACGCTCGATGAATGTGCCCATGGGATTGAACTCGACCTCCAGGTCGCCCGCCAGGTATTGGCGCACCAGTTCCGGATCGGTGCCGATGTGGGAAGTGACGAGGCGGGCGATCTGGCGGTTGCGCGACAGCTTGCCGACGCCGAAGCCGCCGCCCGGATAGCTTCCCACCACGGCGATCAGACTCAGTTTGCCGACCCCGCCGGCCACCAGTTCGTCGATCAGCAGCAAGGGTTCGCCGACCCCGAGAAAGCCGCCGATCATCACGGTCATTCCCTCGCGGATGTTGCGCACCGCCTGTTCGGCGTCAATGATCTCGGTCATGGTCATCTCCTCTGGAAGCGATGATGGCCGCCAATCTTTGCGCCACTGTTGGCGCAATGTAACGAATCGTATCGGCGATGAAACGCCGCGCCGGGCGGCCTACAATTCCGCCATGAACCCGCCGCTGTTCCCGCCCATCGACGCTGCCGATATCGTCGCCCGCCTCGACCTGATGCAGGCCGGGCTGGACATGGTCAATCAGGGCTTCACCATCATCGATTCCGACCTGCGGCTGGTGGCCTGGAACCGCGCCTTCATCGAGATGCTCGAATTCCCGCCCGAGTTCGGCCGCTTCGGCACGCCCTTCGAAACCTTCATGCGCTACAACGCCGAGCGCGGCGAATACGGCCCCGGCCCGGTGGATGAGCTGGTGGCCGAGCGCGTCAACGCGGCGCGCGCCTTCGAACCTCACTATTTCGAGCGCATGCGGCCCAATGGCCGCGTCATCGCCGTGCGCGGCGAGCCGGTACCGGGGCGCGGCTTCGTCACGCTGTACACCGACATCACCGAGCAACGCAACTTCGAGCGCCTGATCCGCGAACAGAACAGCGAGCTGGAACGCCGGGTCGCCGAGCGCACCGAGGCGCTGAGCCGTAGCGAGCAGCGGCTGCGCCTGATCACCGACGCCATCCCGGCGCTGATCGCCTACTTCGACCGCGACCGGGTCTATCGCTTCGCCAACCGCGGCTATGCCGAATGGTTTGGGCGGCGCAAGGAGGATATTCCCGGACGCGAAATCGCCGACGTCATGGGCGAGCGTCTTCATGCCGAGCTGCTGCCGCACATCGACGCGGTGCTGGCCGGGCGCAGCGTCAGTTACGAATACGCACTGCGACGCGGCGACGGCTGCCTGCGCCATGCCAGCAGCACGCTGGTGCCGGAGTTCGGTCCCGACGGCGAAGTGCGCGGCGCCTATGTGCTGTCCGCCGACGTCACGGAACAGAAGAACACCCAGGCCGCGCTGCTCCAGGCGCGCAAGATGGAAGCCGTGGGCCAGCTGGCCGGCGGCCTGGCGCACGACTTCAACAACATGCTGACCGTGGTGATCGGCAACCTTGCCGCGCTCAAGGAGCGCCAACCCGACGACGTGGCGCTGGCCGATTGCCTCGACCCGGCGCTGACCGCGGCACGACGGGGCGTCGACCTGATCCGCCGCCTGCTGTCGTTTTCCCGCCAGCAGTCGCTGGAACCGCGTCCGGTGGACGTCTGTCGCCTGCTCGGCGAACTGTTGCCGCTGATGCGTCGTTCGCTGCCCGAAAGCATCGCCGTCGCCACCTGTTTGCCGGAGGCGGCCCTGGCCGCCATGACCGATCCTCCCCAACTCGAAAACGCGCTGCTCAACCTGGTCTTCAACGCGCGCGACGCGATGGCAGGCGGCGGCACGCTGACGATCCGCGTCGCGGCGCGGACGCTGTCGGGACAGGCGGCGGCCGACCTCGACCTGGCGCCCGGGGACTATATCGAGATCGCCGTCGTCGACAGCGGCAAAGGTATGAACGCAGCCGTTCTGGCGCGGGCGCTGGAGCCCTTCTTCACGACCAAGGGCTACGCCGCCGGCAGCGGCCTGGGCCTGTCGATGGTGTATGGCTTCGCCAAGCAGTCGGGGGGTGGCCTGCGCCTGTCCAGTACGCCGGGGACCGGCACCGAAGCCCTGTTGCATCTGCCGCGTTGCGCACCGGCGGCGCAAGCGGAGACCGAAGGCATCGGCGCGCTGCCGGCCGTCGTCGGACGCGAACTGGTGCTGCTGGTGGAGGACGATGCCGAGGTGCGCCGCGTGGTGCGCATGCAGCTCACGGGACTGGGCTATCCGGTGATCGAGGCGGCCAACGGCGCGGAAGGGCTGGCCTTGCTCGACCAAATCCGCGAGATCGCACTGGTGGTCAGCGACGTCGTGATGCCGGGAGGAACGGATGGCCTGAGCCTGGCGCGGGCGGTGCGCGAGCGCCGACCGGAAGTCGGGATGCTCCTGATCAGCGGCTATGCCGGTGGCCCGGACGTGCCGGCGGGCGATGTCCCGTTGTTGGCCAAGCCCTTCGCCCGCCACGAATTGGCGGCGGCGCTGGAATCATGCCGCCCGCTGGCGCGCGAAAGTCCTCCGGCGAAAATCCCGCGCCGCACGAGGGAGGCCCAGTGAGCGCCTCGCGCGACGAGATCCACATCCTCGAGGATGATCCGCTGGTCGCCGGCACCGTCGCGCGCGCGCTGGAGGAATACGGCTTCGCCACCCGCTGGTTCCGCACCGCCGGCGAGCTCCTGGCCGCCGCCGCACGTCATCCGCCGCCGCTGGTGGTGGTCGATCTCGGCCTGCCCGACCGCGACGGCATGGACGTGGTGCGCGAACTGCACCAGACCGCCGATTGCGGCGTCCTGATCCTGACCGGGCGGGACATCGTTTCCGACCGGGTGCTGGGCCTCGAACTCGGCGCCGACGATTACGTCGTCAAGCCCTTCGAGCCGCGCGAACTGGTCGCACGCATCCGCAGCATCCTGCGTCGGCGCGCGCACCCGGCGACAGGCGGCGCCGCGCATCGCGTCGCCGTGTTCGAGGACTGGCGCTACGACCCCGGCAGCTTCACTTTGATTGCCGGCGACGGCGCCGAGGAAATCCTGGGAGCGGCGGAAGCGCGCCTGCTGCTGTGCTTCCTGGAAAAACCCAATCGCGTGCTGAGCCGCGAACAACTTGCCGGTACCGCCGACCTGGCGCCGTTCGACCGCAGCATCGACGTCCGCGTCTCAAGGCTGCGCAAGCGACTGAACGACGATAGCCAATCGCCGCATCTGATCAAGACCGTCTATGGCGCAGGCTACGTGCTGTCGGTCGGCGTGCGCTGGGAAACGGGCTAGCAGCACCCTGGCAGCGGCGACGTGAACCGCGGCCGCCGTCAGCCCGGTTGCATCCGCATCGCGACTACAGGTTTCTATCCTGCGTTGGGCTCGGTCCGGTACGCGGCTTCCGCCTGGAGCCAGTCGGCCAGTTCGTTACCCGGCGCAAAACCACGCTGTTCGGCTTTAAAGTAGGCTGCAACGGCAATCATTTCCTCAAGCTGGGCGGTATCCGCTGGCGGCACACTCGCGGCAATCCCACGGGCATTGCCGGTGCCGTTGCCCTTGCCGGACTTCTGCTTCGAATCGCTACTGAGTTTCATGTTTTCCTCCAAATACTGGTAGGGTTGATTTGTGTTGCGGCAGCGGAAAGTCGGTGCGGCCGGGAGGAAATCAATACCCCCGTGCACCGCTGCGCCGCGATTCCCGGCTGCTGTAGGCCCACACGAGATAGGCAACGTGCAACTCGACCAGTTGCCGCCTGGCCTTCGCATCCCCGACCGACGCCCTATCGAACAGCGTCTGGCAACACCTGTCGGCAGCGCTGGCCAGTTCGTCGGGTGAGGCTGCTGGTGGCAGGCCGATGATTTCGTTCAACGGCTGGATCATGTCTCACCTCCATTGCGTAGCGCAGACCTGCGCCATGCTCAAGTCCAAGGGATCGTGACGGGTGACGCCGGCGCGCCGCGGCGACCGGCGCAGTCCGCTGCCTCAAACCGCCTTGCGCGACCGGGCGGCGGACGTATCACCGCCATTACCGCGCCGCGCTGCGCTTTCCACCGACGTGGAGTTGCTTGCCGCGATGGCGGGACCGGCCGTTTGGCCCAGGGCGGCGAAGAACTGCCGGTTCAGTTCCGGCATCCGGGCCTGCATCATCCGGATCAGTTCGTTTTGGTAATCGACAGTTTGTTTCAGCATGGCCGTAGAGCCTTCGATGGTACTGCGCGTGCTGCAGTCCATCGCTTTCGACAAACCCCGGACCATCTCCAATGGTTCGGCTGGCGTCAGCAGTTCGCGATAGCCGTTGCTGACCGTGCTGACGATGTTCTCAGTCACATCGAGCTGCGAACGGGCCAACTGGAGGGTGCGCTCCATTACCTGCTGCGCGTAGTCGAGCGTGCTCTCGGAACCGGGCTTAAGCAGGGCGGCAAAACTTGAAATCATTCGGGTCTCCTCGGAATTTGTTCGATGCCATACAGCACTCGCCAACGTCATGACGAGCAATTATGATCCGCCAGGGGACGCGGTCGCGCCATCGGAACACGCTGAACTTGAGTAGGCGGTCGCCGTGACCGTTGTCGGTTTTCACCTACACGCGGCCGAACGCAGGTTAGCCGTCACCGCTATTGATCCAGTTTGTGCTCTATCGCGTAGCGCGTCAGCTCGGCGTTGTTGCGGAGGTTCAGCTTTTCGAGCAGACGGGTGCGGTAGGTGCTTACGGTCTTCGGGCTCAGATGGAGGGTTTCGCCGATGGCGATCAGCGCCATGCCACGGCAGAGCAGGCGCATGACCGCGAATTCGCGCTCCGACAGGTTCTCGTGCAACTCCTTGCGACCGCGCGGGGTGGCGCCGGCGAGCAGCTTCTCGGTCAATTGCGGGCTCAAGTAACGCCCACCGCAGCCGGTACGCCGAATCGCCTCAAGAATCTCCGCCGGTGCGGCGTCCTTCGGCAAGTAGCCGGCGGCGCCGGCCTCAAGCGCGGGCATCGCGTAGTCGTCCTCGGCGTACATGCTGAAGACCAGCACCGGGAGCCCCGGCTTCTCATGCTTGATGCGCTTGAGCAGATCGATACCATTCAAATCCGGCAGTCCGATATCGAGCAACAGCAAATCCCACTGCTCGGCCGCGACCAGCGCCAATGCCTCGCGCCCGCTGCCGGCCTCACCGACGATACGGCAGTCGGCGGCGTCGGCAAGAAATTGCCGCAAGCCGCCGCGCACCACGGAATGATCATCGACGATCAGTATCTTGAGCATTTGCGAACGATTCTACCCGCTCGCAGCATCGCGCTTACGCGCTTGTCCTGCGGCAGCTTCCGAATTCCGCGGCACCGAGAGCGTGGCGATGGTTCCCCGGCCGGGTCGGCTGGCGATCTCCAGCGAGCCGCCGAACATTCCCAGGCGCCGCTCGATTCCGGCCAGGCCGGAGCCGCCGGTAACGACCGCCGGATCGAAGCCGCAACCGTGGTCGATGACGCCAATGTGCAAGCTGCCGTCCTCGACGAGGCGCAACCTCAGACTGACACGGGACGCACCGGCGTGCTTGACGACGTTCATCAGCAGTTCGCGCACGGCATTGAAACACAGCAGCCGCAAGGCGATTTCCTCGGGTTCGGCATCCGGGTCGCCGTTCAGTTCCACCTCCAGCCCGTGGTTGTCCTTGACCCAACGGCACAGGGATTCCAGCGCCGGAACCAGGCCACGTTCGCGGATCAAGGGCGGACTGAGTTGCAGGCTCAGGTTGCGCGCAACCTGGATGACCTGGCTGATGTAGGCATTGGCGTCGGCCGCGATGCGCCGGCAATCGGCTTGTGGCGTGCGTGTACTGAGGCTGCTCAGCGACAGACGGACGGCGACCAGGAGCGGCTGCATGTGATCGTGCAGCAATTCGTAGAGGCGATCCCGCTCACGTTGCTCGGCGCGGGTGAGTTCGCCGGCCAGCTCACGCAGGTGCCTGGCTTGCTCCGTGGCGAGTTTTCCCAGGCGTTCGTTGGCCTCGCGCAACTGCGTGACGATCTGCCGGTGCTCGGTATTGTTCAATGCCATGCCGCACAGCAGGGAAGATCCCTGCGCGTCGCGAATCGGAAACTTGACAACCAGGAACTCGCCGGGGCTCCCGTCGGGAAGCACGCCCGGCTGGATGGACTCGATCGGTCGTCCAGCATCGATTGCGGCCCGATTGCCGAACAGATACTTTTCGGCGAGTTCCGGCGGGTAGATTTCGCTGATTCGCTTGCCGACCAGTTCCTGGGTGGGAACCTTGAACATGTTGTAGTACATCGGACTGACATAGCGATAACGCCCCTCGCTGTCGACAATCCACGATGCCACCGGACTATGCGTCATGAAGGCACGAAACCGTTCCTCGCTTTCGACCAGATCCTGGCGTGCCTGCTTGATTTCGGTGATGTCCTGGGTGATGCCGAAGCCGCCGCGCAATCGACCCTGCGCGTCGAACTCGAATTCGCCCCTCTCGCGTACCCATCTGACCTGATCGCCGACCAGCAGGCGGTGTTCGAAATCGACGGCCTGGTCAGGTATCGCGCCATTCCAGATGCGTTCCAGTTGCTCGACATCGGCCGGATGAATCTGGGCACATATGGCCTGGTAACTGATCGGTACGCCTTCCCCAATGCCGAAGATACGCCGGTTCTCGCGCGACCAGGTGATCCGCTTGTTGACCGCATCGAATCGCCAGCTACCGATGTGGCCGACGCTTTGTGCCCGATTCAGATCGTCCTCGGCATGTTTCAGGCGCGTGACGTCAATGCAGGAGCCGATATAGCCGAGAAACTCCTGATTGGCGTCCAGGCACGGCACGCCACGGTCGAGAATCCAACGATACTTGCCATCGGCCCGTCGCAGCCGGTACTCCATTTCAAACCGCTGACGCTGATCGAAGGCGCTGTGGTAGATGCTCAGGCAGCGATCGATGTCATCACCATGAACTGACTGCGCCCAGCCGTTGCCGAGCTCCTGCGCCATGGTGCGCCCCGTAAACTCCAGCCATTGCTGGTTGAACCAGTTGCAGCCCTTGTCGCCCCCGGACATCCAGATCAACACCGGAGCCGCGTCGGCCATTGCGCGAAAGCGCGCCTCGCTTTCGTGCAGGGCCTGGTTCTGCATTTCCAGTTGGCGTTGCTGCGCCCGTAGCTCGCGCAGCAACGCAGCGGCCGAGCGCAGCAGCCTGGATGGCGGCGACCGGCGCGCAGCCTTCGCCATCACGCCTTGCCGCACCCCCACTGGAGGATTTTTTCGTTTAATGGCAGCGCCTCGTTACCTAACCAGCCAGGCCAGCGAGCAAGCGCCGGCTACAAGCCGAGCGTGATGCGGGCACTGGCGAAGCGGGCCTCGATGCGCGGGAAATGCTCGGCGAACCGGGGCCAATCGACGCCCATGCGCGCACAGGACAGTTCCGACAGGTTGGGCACCCGGGTATGCGTGCCCCCGCCCAGGTCGAGCGCGTGGCTCAGCACTTCGGCGACATGGACGGCGTCGGCCATTTCGTTTTCCGGCTGGAACTCGTCGGACACATGGTGCCCGGCGATGGCATCGGCCACGGCTTCCGGCAGCTTCCACAGGCGCGCCAGTTCGCCGCCGACATGCGCATGATCGACGCCGAGGTATTCGCGCTCGGCATCGACGATATCGATGTCGCGTTCGTCCCTCAGGCGCAGCACTTCGCTGTAGGTCGCAGGATCGAAACTGAACAGCAGCAACTGGCCGATGTCATGGAGCAGGCCGGAGGTGTAGGCGACATCGACGCCGAGCCCGGCGCTGCGCGCCACGTCCTGCGCGCAGATCGCCACGCCGACGCTGTGCAGCCAGAGGCGGCGCGCGTCGAAGGGCGGTTTGGCGCCGAAGCGGTCGATGATCGCCGTGGCCAGCGTGATGTCGCGCACGCGCCCGACGCCCAGCAGCATGATCGCCTGGCGCACCGAATCGATCCTGCCGCTGGCACCGATCGCACCGGCGTTGGCCGCCGCCAGCAGGCGCGCCACCACGGCCGGATCGCTGACGATATGCCGGCTCAGCGTTTCGGCGTTGGCGGCCTCGTCGCCCAGCATTTCGAGGATGCGGGCCACGATCTCCGGCAAGGCCGGCAAGGCACTGGCCCGCGCCAGCACCTGGTCGATGGTGTACAACGCGCTCACGACGCGGCCTTCCGCCGAAACTCGGCGATCACCGCCGCCAGCTCGTCGCGAGCGGCGTTGCTCTTGCCGCGAAACAGGTGGGCGACGCGCTCCGTTGCCGCCGCCACGTCCCGCTCGATCTGCGCCGCATCGCGGGTCTCCTCCTCCAGCACGTCCACGCACTCGATGCCGCGCTGGATCAACTGCCGCAACTGGTCGATATCGACCTGCGTGCCGGCGGGCATCAACTCCGCTCCATCGGCGCGACGCACCGCGTAGGCCAGTCGCGCGCCAGGTTTGAGGCTCAAGGTTGAAATGCAAACCGTGCGATCAGTCAATCCCGCGCTCCTCGTTTTGTTTGGGTGTGGCGCCCAGTCTACCCGAGGCAACGCCGGTCGCGCATAGCGACGGCATCGAATCGAATACCCATACTGCTTGCAAGGAAGGGCGCCTAGGGCAGTTCCTCGACCTTCAGCAAGAGTCGGCGCTGGCGGGACGCCGAACCGGCGCTGTAGGACGTGATCGCCGTCGAACTTGCGCTGTACTCGCCGCCTGAACCGCCGAGTTCCAGCCACTCGCCGAGCCGGCCGCTGACCGTGGTCAGCAAGCGCTGCACATTCACCGAACCCGGCAGCGAGCCCGGCGTGTCGTCGCGCGGACTGATTTCGAGCGTCACGCGCTCGCCGCTGACGCGCGCTACGGCGACAAAGCCGGTGCCCAGATCGCGCTGCACGAAGCTCTCGGAGACCACGACGCCGGCCGGCGTCATCACCACCTGGCGCAGCGGCAGCAGGAAGGATTGACCGACCATGATCGCCGCGCGTCCGCCGTCGATGGTCTGCACCTGTTGCAGGGTGTCGCGCCGGCTGCGGCTGTCCGATTGATAGAGGCGCGCCCGGCCGCTTACCCCAGGGGCGTCGCCGCCTACCGTGACGCGGCCGGACACGTCCGCGCCGCGGGCATCTTCCGCATTCGTCCCGTCCTGCCGCACGCTGATCATCAGCCGCCGCAACGGCGTATCGAGGACGGCGACCAGCTTCCTGATCTCGGCCTGGTTGCGACCGGATGCGCGCAGAAACAGTTGGCGATCGACACCACTGAGCGCGCCGCCCGACTCGACGAATGGCGCTAATTGCGGCAGCAGCTGCTCGGCACTGCGGTGCTTGAGAGCGATGATCTCCAGGGTCTGGCCCCAAGCCGCCGAACCGTATATCAGCAGCGCAAAAAGAAGTCGCTTCATGCCTGCCTCGCCCGCCCGACCTGCCGGCCTGTGCGGCGCTACGCGGCCGCCGCGCAGATGGCGATGAAGTCCGCCGCCACCAGGGAAGCGCCGCCGATCAGTCCGCCATCGATATCCGGCATGGCGAACAATTCCGCGGCGTTGCCCGCCTTGACGCTGCCGCCGTAGAGGATCCGCAAGCCGCCGGCGATCGCCCCATCCTCGGTGGCCACCCGTTTGCGGATCAGGGCGTGAACCTCCTGCGCCTGCTGCGGACTGGCCGTTTTTCCGGTGCCGATGGCCCATACCGGCTCGTAGGCCACCACGGCCCTGCCCAGCGCCGCCACTCCCGAGCCGGCCAGCATCGCGTCGAGTTGCCGGCAACGAGTCTGGTACGCATCGAATACTCCCGAAAGGTTAGCGCCGCCGCAGCCGGCGGGACGTCGAACAGCCGCAAAGTATACGACGTCTCTCAGGTGATCACGGTGGGCTGCTCGCGCCCGGTGCGCTGCTTCAATTGCGCCAGATCTTGCGCGATTTCGATCAGCCCGGCCAGGGCCTGTTGCGCATCCACCTGGTGCCGGGCGGGATCGGGTTCGATGGCTTCGAGGTAGATCCGCAACGTCGCGCCTTCGGTGCCGGTACCGGAAATGCGAAAGACGATGCGCGAACCGTCCTCGAATCCGACGCGCAGCCCCTGACCGGTACTCAGGCTGCCGTCTATCGGATCGACATAGCTGAAGTCGTCGCAGAATTTGACCCGGTAGTCGCCCAGACGGCAACCGGGCAGCTCGGCGAATCGCCCCCGCACCTGCGCCATGACCCCGGCCGCGACGTCGGCGGGCAGCGCCTCGTAATCGTGGCGCGAATAGATGTTGCGGCCGAACTCGGCCCAGTGGCGAGAAACGATCTGTTCCACCGAAAGCCGGCGTTTGGCCAGGATGTTGAGCCAGAACAGCACCGCCCACAGGCCGTCCTTTTCGCGCACGTGGCTGGAGCCGGTGCCGAAGCTCTCCTCGCCGCACAGCGTGACCTTTCCCGCATCCATCAAATTGCCGAAGAATTTCCAGCCGGTCGGCGTTTCGTAGCAAGGCACGCCGAGCTTCTCGGCAACGCGGTCGGCCGCCGCGCTGGTCGGCATCGAGCGCGCTATCCCGGCCAGACCGGAGGCATAACCGGGGACCAGCGCGGCATTGGCGGCGATGACGGCGAGACTGTCGGACGGGGTGACGAAAAAACCGCGGCCGAGGATCATGTTGCGGTCGCCGTCGCCGTCCGAAGCGGCACCGAAATCCGGGGTCGAGGCGGCGTCGGCGCCGTACATGATCGCCACCAGCTGATGGGCATAGGTCAGGTTGGGGTCCGGATGACCCTGGCCGAAATCCGGCAAGGGCACGCCGTTGATCACGGTACCGGGAGCCGCACCCAACCGCCGTTCCAGGATTTCCCTGGCATAGGGGCCGGTCACCGCGTGCATGGCATCGAAGCAAAGCCGGAAGCCGCTGCCGATCAGGTTCCGAATGACATCGAAATCGAACAGAGACTCCATCAGTTCGGCATAGTCGGCGACCGGATCGATCACTTCCACGCACATCTCGCCCAGGCTCTGGGAGCCGATGCTGTCGAGCGCGACAGCGGGCGCCTCCACGATCCGGTAGCTCGCCAGCACCCGGCTGCGCGCGTATATCGCAGCGGTGATCTTTTCCGGGGCCGGCCCGCCGTTGCCGGTGTTGTACTTGATGCCGAAATCGCCTTCGGGACCACCGGGGTTGTGGCTGGCGGAAAGAATGATGCCGCCATAACAGCCGTATTTGCGGATCACGCAGGAGGCGGCCGGAGTCGACAGGATGCCGCCCTGCCCCACCAGCACCTTGCCGAAGCCATTGGCGGCGGCCATCCTGAGTATCACCTGGATCGCTTCGCGATTGAAATAGCGCCCGTCACCGCCCAATACCAGGGTGCTACCGGGAGGCGCGGCCGCGGTGTCGAAAATCGTGTCAAACACCGCCTGGACAAAGTTTTCGAGATAGTTGGCGGCCTGGAACACGGCGACCTTCTTGCGCAGGCCAGAGGTTCCCGGCTTCTGATCGTCGAACGGGGTGGTGGTGACTACGTTGCGCTTCATTTCATGCTCCCGGGTAACTCGATTTCGATGCCGACGAATCCTCAGCGCCTGCGTTCTGCCGCAGCGGACGCCTCCAGTCCGCGTGCCACCGCGGCGCGGATGCGCTCGATGGTGTCCTCCATCGCCGCGCCTCTGGAAACCTCCAGCCCGAGATCGCGGGCGATCTGATTGACTCGCGCCGGATTGAGCGGTACCCCTCCGGCGTCGATGGCAGCAAGCAGGTCCCTGCCTCGCTGCACCTCCAAAGGCAGGCGCGGCCCGAACGCCAAGCGGCTCGCCAGCCAGCCCAGCAGTCCCGCTTTTCGCCTTGTCGCCATGTTCGCCATCCGTCCGCCTGTCCCCGTCTGCACGCCGCGCCCGATCGGCAGACTACCAGCAAGGGCGGCGTCACGGCGGATCAAGCGCGAGCGGGCATAATTATGTTTTCACGTTTGAGCAATGCCGTGAAGCATTCCCCGCCCGACAGCGCTGCACCCACCGTGTCGCTCAGCGCCGACGGCAGCAGCGCGCAGTTGCTGATCCGCAATGCCTTCGCGACAACGCCCGAATTCGACATCGGCACCGGCTTGCGCCTGGTACGCTCGCTGTTGCCGAGGGCGGGGGCGCACCTGGCCCATGAAACGGATACCAGGGGCTTCGTGCTGACACGCCTGAGCCTGACCGCGCCGGTCGTCACACAACAGGACGAGGGTTCGTGACGGGCTGGACGAAACTGAACGCCGCGTTGCAATGGGGCTCGCTCAAGACCCGGGTGACCCTCCTCAGTCTGGCGATTTTCCTGGCCGGCATCTGGTCGATGTCGCTGTATGCCATCGACACGCTGCGCGACGACATGCAGCGCGTGCTGGGCGACCAGCAATTCTCGATAGTTTCCATGCTGGCAGAGGAGATCGCCCACGAACTGGACGACCGCTTGAAAGCACTGGAGACGGTTGCCGAAACCATTACGCCGGCCCTGCTGCGGGACGCGGCGGCCTTGCAGGCCACCATCGAGCAGCGCCCGGTGCTTGCGGGCATGTTCAATGGCGGCATCGTCGCCCTCGGGCCTGACGGCGTGGCGATCGCCGACGTACCGCGGACCACGGGAAGGGTGGGCATCAACTACCTGGAGTTTTCCACCGTAGCCGCGGCGCTCAAGGAGGGAAAATCCTCGGTGGGCCAGCCCGTCATGGGCAGGAAAATAGGGGTGCCGGTTTTCGGCATGTCGGCGCCGATTCGCGATGCCCAGGGCAAGGTCATCGGCGCCGTGAGCGGAGTAATCAACCTGACCAAGCCCAATTTTCTGGACAAGATTGCACAAGGCCACTACGGCAAGACCGGCGGCTACATGCTGGTCGCCAAGCAACAACGGCAGGTCGTCAGTGCCACCGACAGGCGCCTGATCATGGCGTCCCTCCCCGCGTCCGGCAGCAACTCCCTGATCGACCGCTTCATCCAGGGCTACGAGGGATCGGGGGTTACCGTCAATCCGCTCGGCATCGAAGTGCTGGGCTCGGCCAAAGGCATCCCTGTGGCGGGATGGTACGTGGCGGTGGCGCTGCCCACTGCGGAAGCCTTTGCACCGATCGGCACGATGCAGCAGCGCATGCTGCTCGCCACGACCCTGCTGACCGTGCTGGTGGCTGTCCTGACCTGGTGGATGCTGCGCCGCGCACTGTCGCCAATGCTGTCCACCGTGGACAAACTGGCGGCCATGGGCGATGCCGATGAGCCCCTGCACCCCTTGCCCACCAGCGGACAGAGCGAGATCGCGCAACTCATCGGCGGCTTCAATCGACTGCTGGAAGTTCTGGCGCAGAGGGAAGCCAGCCTGCGCGAGAGCGAAGGACGTTACCGCAGTGTCTTCGAGTTCTCGCGCGATGCGATTGTCGTGCACCGCAACGATCTCATCATCTTCGCCAATGAAGGTGCGGCGCGGCTGTTTCGCGCCGAATCCACCACGGCGCTGCTCGGGCACGACTGGCACGAACTGATCGCGCCGGAAGACTGGCCCGTCACCGAAATGCGCGTCGCCGCCCTCGTCAGCGGCGAAGAATCCTATTTGCCGCCGCGCGAACGAAATCACGTGACGCTCGACGGACAGACCATGACGATGGAGTCGACCGGCACGCGCATCGTCTTCGACGGCCAGCCGGCTGTGCTTTCCGTATTCCGCGACATTACCGAACGCAGGCGGGCGGAACAGCAGCGCCTGGCGGATGCCCGGCTGCAACGCGACACCCTGGTGCGCGAAGTTCACCACCGCATCAAGAACAATCTGCAAAGCGTCGCCGGATTGTTGCAACGCGAACTGGGCCAATTCGTCGAATTGAATCCGCGACTGGAAACGGCGATCAGCCAGGTCCATGCCATCGCCATGGTGCATGGCCTGCAGAGCGCCGATCCCGACGAATCGATTCGCCTGTGCGACAACGTCCGCAGCATCTGCAAGACCGTGTCCGACCTGTCGCAGCGCCAAGTGCAGTTTCACATCGAGCATGAGCAGACCAGCTTTCGCCCGGTCCGCGTCGAGAACAGCGAGGCGGTATCGGTGGCGCTGGTGTTCAACGAACTGATCCTCAATGCCGTGAAGCATTCCCCGCCCGCCAGCGCCGCGCCCACCGTGTCGCTCAGCGCCGACGGCAGCAGCGCGCAGTTGCTGATCCGCAATGCCTTCGCGACAGCGCCCGAATTCGACATCGCCACCGGCCGGGGCCTCGGCACCGGCTTGCGTCTGGTACTCTCGCTGCTCCCGAATCAAGGAGCGCACCTGGTCTATGAACTGGATACCGAGGGTTTCATGCTGACACGCCTGACGCTGACCGCGCCGGTCGTCACCGCAGCGCGGCAGCGAGGACCGCAACGACCATGACCAAGATTCTTGTCGCCGACGACGAGCGGGTCGTGCTGTTCACGCTCGCGGAAGGTTTGCGCGAGGCCGGCTTCGACGTCGTCGAGGCGCGTGACGGCTTGCAGGCGCTGGCGCTGTGCCGCAGCGAGAAGCCCGACCTGGCGCTGCTCGACATTCGCATGCCGGGTCTCGACGGCCTCGACCTGGCGCAGCGCCTGCGCGACGAAACGACCGTGCCCTTCCTGTTCTTCTCCGCCTACGGCGACGAGGCCATGGTCCAGCGCGCGGTGGAGATCGGCGCCCTCGGCTACCTGATCAAGCCACTGCAGGTGGCATCGATCGTGCCCATGATCCGTACCGCGCTGGCCCGCTCGAAGGACATCAGCGGCCTGCAGGGCGCGCTGGCGAGCAATCGCACCATCGCCACGGCGGTCGGCATGCTGATGCGCGCCGAGGGACTCGACCAGCCCGCCGCCTTCGACCGACTTCGCGGGCAGGCCCGCAGCCAGCGCCGCAAGCTGGAGGATGTCGCCAGGCTGATGATCGACGGCGACACGGTGCTCAAGTCGTAGAAGACCTTGTTGATGCCTCCCGTCCGGCCGGAAAATCTTTGATACCCGGCATCAAATGTTTGATCTTGCAAGAAATAGTCTGCGTGCTACGATGCCGAACTGCTGAAACACACCCACCGGGCATTCGAATCCCGGCCACTTTCAGCCGGGGCCCAAAAAACTGCCTCGCTTATGAAATCCGAAGCCGCGTTGTGACGTGCAGCACGGTAGCCGGAACATGGAGCGAAGCATGCAAGAAATCCCCGCTGTCGTTGCCCACCTTGACGCGTTCCCCCGCTCCCC
>Ga0209343_10002401_pt1 | contig 24211 bp, 23 predicted proteins | sample RifCSPlowO2_02_FD_184026 | JGI IMG/M metagenome (GOLD analysis project Ga0209343, IMG submission 184026) | Groundwater microbial communities from Rifle, Colorado - Rifle CSP2_plank lowO2_0.2 (SPAdes) (version 2) | ecosystem: Environmental > Aquatic > Deep subsurface > Groundwater | place... | reverse complement strand
TATTCCGGCGGGCTCGACACCTCGGTCATTCTGAAGTGGCTGCAAGACACGTATAAATGCGAAGTCGTCACCTTTACCGCCGACCTCGGCCAGGGTGAAGAGCTCGAACCGGCTCGCGCCAAGGCGCTGAAAATGGGCATCAAGCCGGAAAATATTTTCATCGACGACCTGCGCGAGGAATTTGTGCGCGATTTTGTGTTCCCGATGTTCCGCGCCAACACCATCTACGAGGGCGAATACCTGCTCGGCACATCCATCGCACGGCCGCTGATCGCCAAGCGCCAGATCGAGATCGCCACGTTGACCGGCGCGCAGGCCATCGCGCACGGCGCGACCGGCAAAGGCAACGACCAGGTGCGCTTCGAGCTGGGTGCGTATGCGCTGAACCCGAACATCAAGGTCATTGCGCCTTGGCGCGAATGGGATCTATTGAGTCGAGAAAAACTGATGGCGTATGCCGAACAGCATGGCATCCCGGTCGATATGAAACACAAGCAGGGCGGCTCGCCCTACTCGATGGATGCGAACCTGCTGCATATTTCCTTCGAGGGCCGTCATCTGGAAGACCCCGCCGCCGAGGCCGAGGAAAGCATGTGGCGCTGGACGGTGTCGCCGGAGAAGGCACCGGACGCCGCCGAGTATCTCGATATCGAATTCGCCCAAGGCGATATCGTCGCATTGAACGGCGCAAAAATGACACCGGCGCAAACGCTTGCCAAACTCAATGAGCTGGGCGGCAAACACGGTATCGGCCGTCTCGACCTGGTGGAGAACCGCTACGTCGGCATGAAGTCGCGCGGTTGCTACGAGACGCCCGGCGGTACGATCATGCTCAAGGCGCACCGCGCCATCGAGTCGATCACACTGGATCGTGAAGTCGCGCATTTGAAAGACGACCTGATGCCGCGCTATGCCTCGATGATTTACAACGGCTACTGGTGGTCGCCGGAGCGCCGCGCCTTGCAGACCCTGATCGACCATACCCAGCAGAATGTGAATGGATGGGTACGTGTCAAACTGTACAAGGGCAACGTGATCGTTGTTGGGCGCGATTCCAAAACCGATTCGCTGTTCGATTCGTCCATCGCCACTTTCGAGGACGACAAGGGCGCATACGACCAGAAGGATGCGGCGGGCTTCATCAAGCTGAACGCGCTACGCATGCGCATTGCGGCGAATTTGCACAAAAGGAAATAGCCTGCGTTTGGCAGTTAAAGGAGGGTATTGTGATTCACGAGTTGAGCGGCGATATTCTGCTGAGCGGCGCAAAAGCCATTGCGCAGGGCGTTGCGCCCAACGATGATTTTCACAATGGACTAGCCTTGCAACTGCGCGAGCGCATGCCCGCGATGTACAAGGATTTCCGCCACTTTTGCCAAACCAGGCATCCGAAATCAGGTGGTTTGTGGACATGGATGAGCGCCGATGGCCGCTACATCGTCAATCTGTTTACCCGCGAAGCCGCGTATGCTCACGGCAGCAAGCCTGGAAACGCCACGCTCAGTCATGTAAACCATTCGCTGCATGCCTTGCGCGGGCTGCTTGAAAAGGAAAAATTTTCAAGCATCGCGTTGCCGCGCCTTGCCTGTGGCATGACCGGCCTGGATTGGAACGAGGTAAAACCGCTGATCGAAAAACAGATCGGCGATCTCGGTATCCCGGTGTATGTTTACACCAATTACCAAAAAGGCATCAAAGCCAACGAACCCCCAAAATAATCAACCCGTTCAAAGGAAATCAGTGACATGTCAGACAGATTCGATAACGTCAGTGTAGGCAAAAAGGCCAATGTGTTCTTCGACGGAAAGTGTGTGTCGCATTCGGTATATTTTCCGGATGGTACGCGCAAGACCGTCGGTGTCATCATGCCGGGTAGCCAGCTCACTTTCAATGTAGGCGCGCCCGAGTTGATGGAAATCACCGGCGGCACATGTGAAGTAAAGATCGCCGGTGAGTCTGTTTTTAAGAACTATGCTGCGGGCACCAGCTTCAAAGTGGCGGAGAACAGCAGCTTCGAGATACATGCCAAGGATGAAGTGAACTACGTTTGCAGTTTTGGTTAAAAAATTCTTGTCCACGAAAAACACGAAAGGCACGAAAAGTAAAAAACCATCAATTATGTCGGTTAGCTAAGTTGCTTTCTGGATATTAACCTGACATCTCATTTCTATTTTAATATTTGGCTTGTTCGTGTTTTTCGTGCCTTTCGTGGACAGTATTTGTTTTTCATTTTTGAGCAGGAGCACACCATGCCGTCATTTGATATTGTTTCCGAAGTAGACAAAACCGAAGTCAAGAACGCCATCGAGCAGACCAACAAGGAGGTCAGCACGCGCTTCGACTTCAAAGGCTCGGATGCGCGCGTGGAACAGGCAGAACTCAAGCTCACCGTGTGGGCAGACAACGAATTCCAACTGGATCAGGTACAGGACATCCTGAATGCCAAGCTGACCAAGCGCGGCGTGGACATCAAGTGTTTGGAGATCAGCGACAAGATCGAGAAAGTCAGCGGCAACAAGGTCAAGCGCGCTTGCGAAGTGAAGGTTGGCGTGGAAATCGAACTGGCGAAAAAAATCGTCAGGCTGCTCAAGGACAGCAAGATGAAAGTGCAAGCCAGTATCCAAGGTGACACCGTGCGGGTCACCGGCAAGAACCGCGACGACCTGCAAGCCGCTATCGCCTTCGTCAAGAAATCGATCACCGATTTTCCGTTGCAGTACCAGAACTTCAGGGATTAATATCGCCCATTGGTTTTTCGTTCGCTCTATGCCATTCTGCATCGATATGCGCGGACGGAATGATTGGCACTAATCTACAGGAGAAAAGCCATGCACAAAGTTCTCGTCATGCTCGCGCAAGGCTGCGAAGAAATCGAGGCCGTAACCATCATCGACATCCTGCGCCGCGCCGGGGTCGAAGTGACCAGCGCGGGGCTGGACGATTTGCCGGTATTGGCCAGCCACGGCGTGGTACTGTTGGCGGACACCACGCTGGATCTCGCGCAACATCAGGATTTCGACATGATCGTGCTGCCCGGTGGATTACCCGGCACCGACAACCTCAGGGCCGACAAGCGCCTGATCGCGCTGTTGCAGAAAATGGCGCAGCAGGGAAAATATGTTGCGGCGATCTGCGCCGCACCCTCGGTGCTCGCCGCCGCCGGATTGTTGGACGGGCGCAAGGCCACCTGCTATCCGACCTGCCTGGATAACTTCCCAAAGGTTGATTTGCAAACTGCTGCCGTCGTGGAAGACGGCAAGCTGATCACCTCGCGCGGCCCCGGCACGGCAATGGATTTTGCGCTGGCGCTGGTGGAGCGGTTGGCTGGCAAGGCAAAACGGCAGGAAGTCGAAGCAGCGCTCGTACGCTAACTTGCCCGCCACCCCCAAAAAGTTTCCCCCTGCCGTCACCGCATTACTGCTGCAATTCACGGCATTCGCGCTGGCGGTGCTTGGCGTTCGCCTGACTGGCCTGCAACTCTCTCCTCTTGCCTTCGCCTTGCTCTGCGGCCTGCTCGCCGCGGCTTTCAGCCACTTCGCGGGGCTGGCGCGCTGGTGGCTACCGATCCAGTTATTGTTTGCTCCGGCGCTGGTCTTCATGCTCGCGCTGAGTATTCCGCCCGATGTTTTTCTTGCCGCATTTCTCATCCTGCTGGCAGTGTACTGGAGCACCTTCCGCACCCAGGTGCCGCTGTATCTTTCCAGCAACAAGGTGTGGCATGCGCTGGAAAAATTCCTGCCGGATTCAGGAAGCGGCTTCCGTTTTATCGACCTTGGCTCCGGGTTGGGCGGAGTATTGACGCATCTTGCACGCGCCCGGCCTGACGGGCGCTACAGCGGTGTGGAATCCGCTCCACTGCCGTTCTTGTGGAGTTGGTTGCGCATCAGGCTGGGCGGCTTTCACAACTGCAATGTGCGTTGGGGCAGCATCTGGGATGAGAATCTGGGAATCTGCGACCTTGCACAGTACGATGTGGTTTTCGCCTACCTCTCGCCTGTGCCGATGGAGAGGCTGTGGCGCAAGGCGTGTGCGGAAATGCGCCCTGGCACGGTATTTATCAGCAGTACTTTCGCCGTGCCGGAGCAGACGCCGCATGAGACGGTTCTACTGGATGATTTGCATCAATCTACCTTGCTTGTTTGGCGCATGTAGTTTTTTTGCGGGGGTATGAAACCCGACAACCGAGCAGTTTTAACCCCCTCTATCACCGACACCCTAGTTTTCTCATAAAGCCTAAACAGGCATTACAAGCAACTTTAACTTGCTTTGCTAATACATTCTTTTTTAAATACATTTGTTTCGTTTTTAACCTCTCTCTAACTCATTGTCCGATAAAGAAAAACCCTGTTTTTCAGCTTGACTATTTGATTTTTTTTCAATATAGTGGGTTTAAGTGGTAAAAAGTGGGTAAAAGTGGGGTTAAAGGGATGTTTCAGGGAGCGGCTCAACTCAATCTGGATAGTAAAGGCAGGCTCGCGATACCGGCACGGCATCGCGACATGCTGCTCGCGCATTGCGCGGGCAGCTTGGTGTTGACCGCCGATGCGGACGGCTGCCTGCTGATCTATCCGCAGCCCGAGTGGCAACCGATACGCGACAAGCTGCTCAAGCTTTCCGCGCTCAATCCGAAAATACGTGCGTTGCAACGCCGCCTGATCGGTTATGCCGAGGATGTGGTGATGGATGGTGCCGGGCGCGTGCTGATTTCGCCGACCTTGCGCAGCTATGCCGCGCTGGACAAGCGCGTGATGCTGGTTGGTCAGGGCAATAAATTCGAATTATGGGACGAGGCGAAATGGCAGGCGCAGCAGGAGGCTGGTTTGTCGTTTATGGATGGGGAATTGCCTCCGGAGCTTGAAGGTTTTTCATTGTGAAATACCTCTGCACAACTACTGCGCTCACTGATGCGGCGTTAAAAAACAGCTCAAAATCCTCATGTGCAAATCGCACATTCCGGTTTTTGCGAATTGGGCGGCAACGGCAAGCCGCCCAGCCCTGCCAAAACCGTTTCTCTATTTTTTCCTTGCCTCAGCTTCGCTCGCTACGTTGTGCAGAGGCATTTATGCGTGAGGGCTTGTTCCATTTCAAAATCAACAGTGAAATATCGTAGGGTGCAGCACCAATGGCAATGGTGCATGGAATGCGCCCTACAGGATTAGCACTGTTTTGAAAGACAAATGGAATTAGCCCACACCACGGTTTTATTGAATGAAGCTGTCGAAGCGCTGGCCATCAAGCCGGATGGAATTTATGTGGATGGCACGTTCGGGCGCGGCGGGCACAGCGCGGAAATACTGGAGCGCTTGGGCAATAAAGGCAGGTTGATCGCGCTGGACAAGGATCCGGCAGCGGTCGCGGCAGGCAACGCATGGCGCGATGTGCGCTTTCAGATGGTGCATCGCGGTTTCGCGCATCTGGCGGAAGTGTTGTGCGAGTTGGGCGTGCAAAAAGTAGATGGCATCTTGCTCGACTTGGGGGTGTCGTCGCCGCAACTGGACGAGGCGGCGCGCGGTTTCAGTTTTCGTTTTGATGCGCCGCTGGATATGCGCATGGATACCAGCAGCGGGATGACTGCGGCGCAGTGGCTGGCAGGGGTGGATGAAGGTTTGCTTACGGAGGTGATACGTGATTACGGCGAGGAACGGTTTGCTAAGCAGATTGCAAGAGCGGTTGTTGTTGCGCGCGCAACTCAACCTATCCACACCACGCGGCAGCTCGTCGAGCTGGTTGGCAAAGCGGTACGTACCCGTGAGGCTGGGCAGAACCCGGCGACACGCACCTTTCAGGCTATACGGATTTATCTCAATCAGGAACTCGAAGAGCTTGCGCGGGTGCTACCAGAATGTGTGACACACCTGAAAACCGGCGGGCGCCTGGCGGTGATCAGTTTTCATTCTCTGGAAGACCGCATCGTGAAGCGCTTCATGCGCGATATGGCGGAGGGCGACAAGCTGCCGCGCGATGTGCCGATTCGCGCCAGCGAAGTGCCGCAGGGCAGGTTGCGTTTGATCGGCAGGGCAGTGCGTGCGACGGAGCAGGAAGTGCTGGGCAACCCGCGCGCGCGCAGCGCGGTGATGCGTGTGGCGGAGCGTAGCGATGTGGCGTAGCGAGGGGACTTTAAATGGATTGCTGTTGGCGGCAGTGGTTATCTGTGCGCTGAGTGTGGTCACTTCGCAGCACAAGGCGCGCAAATTGTTCATCAAGTTACAAAACGAAAAAGAACATGCGCAGCAGATGGAGGTGGAATGGGGGCAGTTGCAATTGGAACAAAGCACCTGGGCTACCCCTTCACGCGTTGAAAAAATCGCGGCGCAACAGTTGCAAATGCAATTGCCCAAAAACGGGCAAGTTAAATTTATACGGGTAGAACCTGACGGCAGAGCTGACAGACAACCATGAATTACGCGGCCAGCGCACATCCAGACATCACGGCGAAATTGCCCGGATGGCGCGCCACTGCGCTATTCGCGGTGTTGCTGGCCGGACTGGCCGGGCTGCTCGGGCGCGGCGTTTATCTGCAAGGTATCCGCAACGACTTTTTGCAGGAAAAAGGCAATGCGCGCTATAGCCGCGTAATCGAAGTCGTCGCGCATCGCGGCATGATCGCCGACCGAAACGGCGAGCCGCTTGCGGTCAGCACGCCGGTGGAATCGGTGTGGGCAAGCCCGGCGGATGTCGAAGCCGATAACCGGCAAATAAAACAGCTGGCGCAGGTGCTCGGCATGAGCGACGGGGAATTGAAAACCCGCCTGTTTGACACCTCGCGCGATTTTGTCTATCTCAAGCGGCACCTGCCCCCCGACCAAGCGGGAAAAGTGGTGAGCCTGAATCTCCCGGGTATTTCCCTGCAACGCGAATATCGCCGCTACTATCCGGCTGGCGAAGAAGCCGCGCAGATGCTGGGATTTACCGGAATGGACGATAACGGCCAGGAAGGGCTGGAGCTGGCGCTGCAGGAACGGCTGGCCGGCAAATCCGGTAGCCAGCGCGTCATCAAGGACAGGCGCGGGCATATCGTCGAAGATGCGGGCAGTCTCCGTGCGCCCAAGCCGGGCAACGATATCCTGCTGAGTCTCGACAGCAATGTGCAGCACCTCGCTTATCGCGAGCTGGAGAATGCGATCAGGCAGCATAAGGCCAAGGCCGGTGCGGTAGTTGTTCTCGATGCGCGTAGCGGAGAAGTGCTGGCGCTCGCCAATTACCCGGCCTACAACCCCAATAATCGCGGCAAGGTCAGCAGTCAGGCGATGCGTAACCGCGCTATTGCCGATCTGTTCGAGCCGGGCTCGACCATGAAGCCCTTCACCGTGGCGACCGCGATCGAGCAGGGAAAAGTGAGCCCGGAAACCGTCATCAATACCGAGCGTGGCGTTTATACGGTGGGCGGCAAGAAAATTCGCGACACGCACCCCGAATCGATGTTGACGGTGGCACAGATCATCCAGAAGTCCAGCAATGTCGGTGCGGCCAAGATCGCCTTGTCGCTGGAATCGGAAACACTGTGGCAGAGCCTGTCGGACAGCGGTTTCGGCGCGCAAACCGGCAGCAATTTCCCGGGCGAAGCGCCGGGTAAATTGCGCGACCCGAAAACCTGGCGGCCTATCGAGCAAGCAACCATGTCGTATGGGCATGGCATTTCGGTGAACCTGCTGCAACTGGCGCGCGCTTATACCGTCTTTGCCAACAACGGCGAATTGATGCCTGTCTCGATGCTTAAACTGGATGCTGCGGCAATCGGCAAAAAAGTATTTTCGGATCGCACCGTGCTTGCGTTGCGCGGAATGCTCGAATTGGCGGTGCAGCCAGGGGGGACGGCCCCATTGGCGCAAGTGGAAGGTTATCGCGTTGCGGGTAAAACGGGCACCGCGCATAAGCTGGAAGACGGCCATTACATTGATCGCTATGTCTCATCCTTTGTCGGGTTTGCTCCAGCTTCGAACCCGCGCCTGATCGTGGCGGTGATGATCGACGAACCGGGTAACGGGCAATACTACGGTGGGTTGGTTGCCGCGCCGGTATTCAGCAAAGTGACGGGCGCGGTGTTGCGGGCGCTTAATGTGCCAAACGATGCGCCGCTGAATAACGTCATTGCGCCTCCGGCGGATATTGTGAAGGAGGAGGTCTGATGTTTCCTCTCGAACAATTGGAAGGGCTGAACGTGGCGATCACGCATCTCGCGACTGACAGCCGCGCGGTGCGGCAGGGCGATACCTTTGTCGCCTATCCGGGCGAAAAGGCGGATGGCAGGCTGTTCATCTCGCAGGCGATTGCGCGGGGGGCGAATGCGGTGATATACGAAAAACTTTTGTCCGGGCACCCGTGGGAAGCGCAACATTTCGCATGGAATGACGCCTGGCAAATACCCAATCTTGCGGTGGGCGATCTGCGCCACAAGGCGGGGTGGCTGGCGGACGCGGTGTATGGTGCACCTTCCGAAAAGCTGTGGCTGGTGGGTATCACCGGCACCAACGGCAAGACTTCTACCAGCCACTGGATCGCCCAAGCGCTGAACGATTCCGGAAAGAAATGCGCGCTGATCGGCACGCTTGGCAACGGTTTCGTGGATAGTTTGCAACCCGGTGCAAATACCACGCCGGACGCGATCAGCGTGCATGGCATGCTCGCGGATTATCTGTGCGCCGATGCGCGGGCCGTGGCGATGGAGGTGTCCTCGCATGCGCTGGCTCAGGGGCGGGTGAACGGCGTGCGCTTCGATGTGGCGTTGCTGACCAATCTGAGCCGTGACCACCTCGACTATCACGGTGACATGGAAAGCTATGCGGCAAGCAAGCGCAAGTTGTTCGATTGGGATCGGCTGAAATATGCGGTGCTGAATCTCGACGACGTGTTCGGCGCGGAACTGGCTGAACAATTGCAGGATACGGAAGTTGAAGTCGTCGGCTACGGCATGAGCGATGCCGCGTTGCAACTGGCCGAGCGCCTCGGCCTGCGCATGGTGTATGGCAACCTGGCAGAGATGAGCGGTCAGGGGTTGCGGTTGGATATCCATTCGAGCTGGGGTGCGGCTGCGACACGTTACTGCGAAGCAGCCGATTGCGGGAGCAGCCGCCTCGCGCCTCCTCCCGCACCAGACGCTTACGCGCACCGTGTCGGGGGCGCGGTGCAACTGAACAGCACACTGGTTGGCCGTTTCAACGCGGCGAATCTGCTGGGCGCATTGGCGGTGCTGCTGGTGAGCGGCATCGAACTGGATAAGGCGGTTCAGTCGCTGGGCAGGGTGCAGGCGGTGTCTGGAAGGATGCAGAGGCTGGGTGGAACAGGCCAGCCGACGGTCATCGTGGATTATGCACACACACCGGATGCGCTGGAGAAAGTGCTGCTGGCGTTGCGTGAGGTAAACGAATCAGAGGGCGGCAAGCTGATCTGTGTATTCGGTTGCGGCGGCGACCGCGACCGCGGGAAGCGCCCCATGATGGGTCTGGTCGCCGAAAAATTTTCAGACCGGTGCATCGTCACCAGCGATAACCCTCGCAGCGAAGACCCCCAACATATCATTGCCGAAATACTGGGCGGCATGAATGCAAATAACCACGAAATCATCGTCGAGCGCGCCGCAGCTATTGAGCGCGCCATCAGGCTTGCGCGGCAACGCGATACCGTGCTGGTGGCCGGCAAGGGGCATGAGAATTACCAGGAGATCAGCGGTGTGAAGCACCCGTTCAGCGATGTAGCAGTTGTCGAACATGCATTGCGGGCATGGAGGGAGCAGGCGTGACGGAAACGGGCATGAAGGATGCGGGCATGATGCTGCTCTCGCAAGCCGCGCAGACATTGGGTGCGCGCCTGATCGGAGAAGACGCACGCTTCAATGCGGTCTCGACAGACAGCCGGAAAATCAAGGCAGGCGAAATGTTCATCGCGTTGCGCGGCGAACATTTCGATGGCTACGAGTTTGTTGGAATCGCTGCGCAAAGGGGTGCCCTGGCGGCGTTGGTCAATGCGGACAGTTATCGCGGCGAAACCCTGGCTTGCCCTTTATTGCTGGTCGAGGACACGCGCGTCGCGCTGGGGAAGCTGGCGGCATACTGGCGCAATCAGTTTGATATTCCGCTGGTGGCGATCACCGGCAGTAATGGCAAGACCACGGTAAAGGAAATGCTTGCCGGCATCCTGCGGAAGGCAGCCGGAAACGATGAGAGGGTTCTTGCCACCCAGGGCAATTTCAATAACGACATTGGCATGCCGATGACATTGCTGCAGTTGAATGCGCAGCATCACTATGCCGTGATCGAGATGGGCATGAATCATCCCGGCGAAATCGATTATCTGACCCGTATTGCCTGCCCGGATGTGGCACTGATCACCAATGCCAGCGGTGCGCATCTGGAAGGGCTGGGTTCGGTCGAGGCGGTGGCGCGTGCCAAGGGGGAAATCTTTGCCGGGCTCAAGCCTCACGGCACAGCGGCAATCAATGCTGACGACGACCACGTTCCATTATGGCGGGCGCTCGCCGGTTCGCACCTGCTACTCGAATTTGGTTTTGGCCAGCAAGCCGATGTGTCCGGGCAGTGGCAACCGCAGGGTGCCGGGCTGCATATGGATGTCCAGACGCCGTGCGGAAATTTCAGCGCGGATATGCAAGTGCCCGGCGCGCACAATGCGCGCAATGCGCTGGCGGCAACCGCCGCAGCAATCGCGTTGAATGTGCCGCTGGAAACTATCGCGATGGGGCTGGAAAAATTCGGCGGCGTAGCCGGGCGTTTACAACGCAAGGCCGCACGGCATGGTGCTGTGCTGATCGACGATACCTACAACGCCAACCCCGCTTCGATGCGTGCCGCGATCGGCGTATTGGCGCAGAGTAATGCGGGAAAGCCGGGCGGCAAGCGCGTGCTGGTGATGGGCGATATGGGCGAACTGGGCGATAACGCTCCCATGCTCCATACCGAAATCGGAACCGAAGCACGTTTTGCCGGGGTCGAAAGATTATATGCGCTGGGCGAATTGAGCAGAAACGCGGTGCGTGCCTTCGGTTGCGGTGCGCAACATTTCGAGCGCATCGAGGATTTGCTGGAGGCGTTGGAGGGTGAATTGGATGCAGACACCACCGTGCTGGTGAAGGGTTCGCGCTTCATGAAAATGGAACGTGTGGTGGCATTTTGCGTATCGGAAAAGGAGGCGCAATGTTACTCACATTAGCGCAGTGGCTTGCTGAAGACATCAGGTTCTTCAACGTGTTCAACTACATCACCTTGCGTACCGTGCTGGCGGCGATGACCGCATTGCTGATTTCATTCATGATCGGCCCGATGATGATCCGCAAGCTGACGGCCTACAAGATCGGGCAATCGGTGCGCGATGACGGGCCGCAGACGCATCTGGTTAAGGCGGGCACGCCAACCATGGGCGGCGCGCTGATTCTTGCTTCGATCGCGATCACCACCTTGCTGTGGGGCGATCTGCACAATCACTACGTGTGGGTGGTGCTGCTCACCACGCTGGGTTTCGGTGCGATCGGCTGGGTGGATGATTACCGCAAAGTGGTGCACCGCAACCCGAAGGGCTTGTCGGCCAAGGCCAAGATGGGATGGCAATCCATCATCGCGCTGGCCGTCGGATTCTATTTATGGAATGCCGCCAGCTTGCCCGCACACACCGAACTCATCGTGCCTTTCCTGAAGTTTCTGGTGTTTCCGCTACCTGCTTTTTTGTTCATCGTGCTGGTCTATTTTGTCATCGTCGGTACCAGCAATGCAGTGAACTTGACCGACGGGCTCGACGGGTTGGCCATCATGCCCACCGTGCTGGTGAGCGGCGCGCTGGCGATATTTGCCTATGCGGCGGGTAATGCGGTGTTCTCGAAATACCTCGGTATTCCTTACATCCCGGGCGCGGGCGAGCTATCGATATTTTGCGGCGCGATTGCCGGTGCGGGGCTGGCTTTCCTGTGGTTCAACGCCTATCCGGCCGAAGTGTTCATGGGCGATGTCGGCGCGCTGGCGCTCGGTGCGGCGCTCGGCGTCGTGGCGGTGATCGTGCGCCAGGAACTGGTGCTGTTCATCATGGGTGGCGTGTTCGTGGTCGAGGCGGTCTCGGTGATGATCCAGGTGGCCTCGTTCAAGCTCACCGGCAAGCGCGTGTTCAGGATGGCGCCGTTGCATCATCACTATGAGTTGAAGGGCTGGAAGGAGACACAGGTCGTGGTGAGGTTCTGGATCATCACCATGTTGCTGGTATTGCTGGGCTTGGCGACGTTGAAACTGAGATGACGCAGCTGAAAGACAAATTCGTGCTGGTGCTTGGCCTGGGCGAGACAGGCCTGTCGATGTTGCGCTGGCTGAGCGCGCAAGGCGCGCGCCTGCGCGTTGCGGACAGCCGCAACGAGCCGCCCGGTTTGGCCGAGGCCGCCCAGTATGTCGCAGCCGGGCAGTTTTTTTGTGGCGCATTCGGCGATGCGTTGTTTGAAAATATCGACCTGATCGCCATCAGCCCCGGTGTGCCGATGAGCGATCCTGCGATTGCGCGCGCCGTTGCACGCGGCGTTCCGGTGGCTGGCGATATCGAACTATTTGCGCAACATGTCAGTGCTCAGCACTTGTCTACAAATCTCCCCCTCTCCCCAACCCTCTCCCGCGAGGGGAGAGGGAACGAACGAGAGAAACAACCTTTGATTCTTGCGATCACCGGCTCGAACGGCAAGACCACCGTGACCAGCATGGTGGAGCACCTGTGCAAGGCAGCAGGCAAGGATGCCGTTGCGGCGGGCAACATCTCTCCGGCTGTGTTGGATGTTGTTATGGAACGCGGCGAAAACCAGCCGGAGATATGGGTGTTGGAGTTATCCAGTTTCCAGCTCGAAGCGACTTCAACTCTGAACGCCAACGCGGCAACGGTGCTCAATATCAGTGAAGACCACCTCGACCGCTATGCCGGTATGGATGAATATGTGGCGGCAAAGGCGCGCATCTTGCAAGGCTGCGAGACACAGGTATTGAATCGCGACAACCCTCGCAGTATGGGCATGGCGCGCGCCGGAAGCGCGATCATCACTTTTGGCTTGAACATGCCCGAAAACGCCAACGACTTCGGTATCGGGCGTGCGGAAAATGAAGTCTGGTTGATGCAGGGGCAGCAACGTTTGCTTACAGCCGGAGAGCTGAAAGTTGCAGGGATGCACAACATCGCAAATGCACTGGCTGCACTGGCACTATGCCATGCGATTGAATTGCCGATGCCCGTGCTTCTCGAGGCGTTGCGCAGTTTTCGGGGGTTGCCGCATCGCGTGGAGCGCGTGGCCGAGATCGACGGCGTGGTCTATTACGACGATTCCAAGGGGACCAATGTCGGCGCAACGGTTGCCGCGCTGGAAGGGCTGGGGCGCAAGGTAGTGCTGCTGGCGGGCGGCGAAGGCAAAGGGCAGGATTTCTCGCCGCTCAAACCGGCGGTATCCAGACATGCCCGTGCGGTAGTGCTGATCGGTCGCGATGCGCCGCTGATTGCAGCTGCGCTGAAAGGCTGCGGCGTACCGCTGCTGCGATCAGCGGATATGAATGATGCGGTGCTGCAAGCTACGAATTCCGCACAATCGGGCGATGCGGTATTGCTCTCACCGGCTTGCGCGAGCTTCGATATGTTCCGCAATTATGAGCATCGCGCCGAAAAATTCGTGGAAGCGGTACATGAACTGATGAAGGAGTCAGCATGGTGTCGCTAGTCAAAACGCGCACACGTCCCCCGCAGGCGGAATACGACGAGTTGCTGATATGGGTATTGGCCGGGCTGCTTACGCTCGGCCTGGTCATGGTGTATTCCGCTTCGATCGCCACTGCAGAAGCCAGCAGATTTACCGGCTACCAGCCAGCTTACTACTTGGTGCGGCATGGCATATTCATCACCATCGGGCTGCTTGCCGGACTGTTCGCTTTCCAGGTGCCGGTACAGGTATGGCAGAACTATGCGCCCTATCTGTTTTTGTTTGGCGCGGCGTTATTGGTGCTGGTGCTGGTTCCGGGCATCGGCAAGTCGGTCAACGGCAGCCAGCGCTGGTTGCCGTTGTTTGTCGTTAATTTACAGCCTTCCGAATTGATGAAATTATTCGCCGTGCTGTATGCCGCCGATTACACCGTGCGCAAGGGTGCGCTCAAGGGACATTTGTACAAGGCATTCTGGCCGATGCTGCTGGTGATGGCGCTGGTTGGCAGTTTGCTGCTGCTTGAGCCGGACATGGGGGCATTCGTGGTGATCTGCGCCATTGCGCTGGGTACGCTGTGGCTGGGCGGTTTCAATATCAAGGTGTTTGCCGGGTTGCTGGTAGCGTTGCCGCTGGCTTTTGCCGCACTGATACTTTCTTCGCCGTACCGTATGCAGCGCATCGCCGGGTTCATGGATCCATGGGCCGACCCGTACGGAAAGGGCTATCAACTGAGCCATGCGCTGATTGCTTTCGGGCGCGGCGAATGGTTCGGCGTGGGGCTGGGGGCAAGCGTCGAAAAACTGTTTTACCTACCCGAGGCGCATACCGATTTCCTGATGGCGGTCATTGCCGAGGAATTGGGTTTGCTGTGCGTGGCCGCCGTGATCGTGCTGTTTGCATTGTTGGTGGTGCGCGCCTTCCAGATCGGGCGACATGCCGTATTTCTGGAGCGCAATTTCTCCGCGCTGGTTGCGCAGGGCATCGGTGTCTGGCTCGGCATACAGGCAATTATCAATATCGGCGTGAACATGGGCGTGTTGCCGACCAAGGGGCTGACCTTGCCGTTCCTGAGTTTCGGCGGCAGCGGCGTAGTAGTGAATTGCATCGCCGCCGCCGTACTGCTGCGCGTGGATTATGAAAACCGACGGATTGCTCGAGGAATGGCGGTATGAGCGACTTTTATTATCCGTCTGTTTCGGCGGAGACTAACTTGCGCAAGCAAGTTAAGCCCCATCGGGGCGGTCGTAACCAAAACAGACGGATCGCGTGGGGAATGGCGGTATGAATCAGAGAGCAGAAGTCAGGGGACAGAGGACAGGGGTGTTGCCGCGGCTGCATTGCGTCCTTGAAATAACGTGCCGCGTAGCGGCATACAGCAATCTGTCCTCTGTCTTCTGCCCTCTGTCTTCCGGGTTGGGAGGCTCACTATGAGCCGCTCAATTTTGATCATGGCAGGCGGCACAGGCGGGCACATCTTCCCGGCGCTTGCGGTCGCGGACATCCTGCGCTCGCAAGGCTGGCTGGTGACCTGGATGGGTGCACCGGGCAGCATGGAGGCGGAGTTGGTGCCGAAGCACGGCTACGGCATGGCATGGGTGCGTTTTTCGGGCGTGCGCGGCAAGGGTTTGCTGCGCAAATTGCTATTGCCGTTCAACCTGTTGGTCGCGCTGTGGCAAAGCGCTGTTGCGATATTCAGATACCGGCCGGATGTGGTGCTGGGCATGGGCGGCTATATCACTTTTCCGGGCGGGCTGATGGCTGCGCTGTTGCGCCGCCCGCTGGCGATACATGAACAGAATTCCATTGCTGGGCTAAGCAATAAAGTGCTGGCGCGCATCGCGCAGAAAGTGCTGAGCGGCTTTCCCGATGTGTTGCCGAAAGCGACATGGTGCGGTAATCCGGTGCGCAGCGACATCGCGGGATTGTCCGCACCGCAAACACGGTATGCGGCACGCAGTGGCAAGTTGAGCGTGCTGGTCGTCGGCGGCAGTCTGGGGGCAAAGGCGATCAACGAAGCAATGCCACAGGCTTTGGCGCAGCTGCCGGAATGCACACGCCCCAGCGTAACCCACCAAACCGGAAGACAGCATTTCGAGGCGGTGCAAGAGTTGTATCGGCAGGCTGGCGTGCAAGCCGACATCAGGCCGTTCTTGGATGACATGGCGGCCTGTTATGCCGATGCCGATGTGGTGGTCTGCCGCGCCGGTGCGCTGACTGTTGCGGAGTTGGCTGCTGCGGGCGTGGCGAGCATTCTGGTGCCGTTCCCGTTTGCGGTGGACGATCACCAGACGCACAACGCGCGCTTCCTGAGCGAGCGCGGCGCGGCGATATTGCTGCCGCAAGGCGAACTGACTGCGGAAAAACTCGCGCAGTTGCTGCGCGAATTGAAGCGCGAAAAATTATTGGCGATGGCGCAACAGGCGCGCAGCGTGGCGAAGCCCGATGCCGCGCAACGGGTCGCGCAGGTCTGCACGGAGCTGGCTGGAATATGAAACTGAAAAAACAATCCTGCCCACGAAAGACACGAAAGGACACGAACAAACCCTATGTAGTGCGGGTCTTTATCTTTCGTGCTTTTCGTGTCTTTCGTGGACAAGTGGGGTTAAGAGATGAAGCATAAAGTCAAACATCTGCACTTCGTCGGTATCGGCGGCTCCGGCATGAACGGGATCGCCGAGGTGCTGCTCAACCTCGGTTTTCAGGTGAGTGGTTCCGATCTTGGCGAGAATGCAGCCACGCAGCGCCTCAAGCAGCTCGGCGCGACGGTGTATCTCGGGCATGCCGAGCAGCATCTTGCCAAGGCCGATGCGGTGGTGGTATCCACTGCGGTCGGCAAGGATAATCCAGAGGTCGTGGCGGCGCGCGCGCGCCGCATCCCGATCGTGCCGCGCGCGATGATGCTGGCCGAGCTGATGCGCCTGCGCCAGGGTATCGCGGTGGCGGGTACGCACGGAAAGACCACCACCACTTCGCTGGCCGCCAGCGTGCTGGCCAAGGGCGGTTTCGACCCCACTTTCGTGATTGGCGGCAAGCTCAACAGCAGCGGAACCAATGCCAAGCTGGGCACCGGCGAATTCATCGTCGTCGAAGCCGACGAATCGGATGCTTCGTTCCTGTATCTGCAACCGATCATCGCGGTGATCACCAACATCGACGCGGATCACATGGAAACCTATGGTCACGATTTTGCGCGGCTCAAACAGGCCTTCGTGGATTTCGTCGAGCATCTGCCGTTCTACGGTATGGCGATGCTGTGCATAGACGATGCCAACGTGCGCGATATTCTGCCGCGCATCACCAAGCCGGTATGCACTTACGGGCTCAGCGAGGATGCGATGATCCGCGCCGTGAATATCCGCCATCAGGGCGGGCAGATGCGCTTCACCGCCGAATGCCGCCAGAACGGCGTGCCGAAAGATCTGGAGATCACGCTTAATCTGGCTGGCAATCACAACGTGCTGAACGCGCTGGCCGCGATCGCGATCGGGCTGGAGGTCTGCGTGGCGGACGATGCGATCGTCGCGGCGCTTGCGGAGTTTCAGGGCGTGGGGAGGCGGTTTCAGCGGTATGGGGAGGTTGCATTGCCCGGTGGTGGCAGCTGCACTTTAATCGACGACTATGGCCACCATCCGGTGGAAATGGCGGCGACGCTGGCGGCGGCGCGCGGCGCGTTTCCCGGCAGGAGGCTGGTGCTGGCCTTTCAGCCGCATCGCTACACGCGCACCCGCGACCTGTTCGAGGATTTCGTCAAAGTGCTGTGCAGCGTGGACGCGCTGGTGCTGGGGGAGGTGTACCCGGCGGGAGAGCCGCCTATCGTCGCTGCGGACGGGCGCGCGCTCATGCGTGCGCTACGGGTGGCGGGACAGAACGAGGCTGTATTCGTCGGGAAAATTGCCGATATGGCGAAGGCCATCATGAAGATGGCGCGCGATGGCGATGTGGTGCTCACGATGGGTGCGGGCTCAATCGGCAGCGTGCCGGGTGCGCTGATACAAATGAATAGCAAACCATGAATATGAGCGAACCGAAACAGTTCAGGAAGGAAAGTTTGCGCGGAGAAATGCGCTGCGATGTGCCCATGAACCGCCATACGAGCTGGCGCGCGGGTGGAGCGGCCGAGCACATGTATCGGCCCGCCGATCTGGATGATCTGCTCACGTTCTTGCGTACCCTGTCCGCCGATGAGCCGCTGCATGTGGTCGGCCTGGGCAGCAATTTGCTGGTGCGCGATGGCGGGTTGCGCGGCACGGTGTTGCTGTTGCACGGCGCGCTGTGCGGTTTGCGCCTCGAAGCCGATGGCAGCATCTATGCCGAGGCCGGCGTGCCGGGCGCGAAGCTTGCACGCTTCGCCGCCTTGCACGATCTGCGCGGCGCCGAGTTCTTCGCCGGAATTCCCGGCACGGTCGGCGGCATGCTCGCGATGAATGCCGGTTGTTACGGCAGCGAGACATGGGCAAAAGTATTGCGCGTGCAGACGGTTAACCGGCGCGGCGAAGTGCATATACGCACGGCGGACGATTACGAGATCGGTTACCGGCATGTGGCTTTGAAAGAGAAGGGGGAAGGGAGAAGGGAGAAGGGGGGCGCAGTACCCGAAGGTTTTACCCTTCCCCCTTTACCCTTCTCCCTTCCCCAAGAAGAATTCTTCGTCGCCGCATGGCTGAAGTTCGAGGCGGGCGATTGCGCGACTGTGCGACAAGAGATCAAGGCGCTGCTGGGCAAGCGTGTCACCAGCCAGCCGCTGGATATGCCGAACGCCGGATCGGTGTTTCGCAATCCGCCGGGCGATCATGCGGCGCGGCTGATCCAGCAATGCGGGTTAAAAGGCAAGCGCATCGGCGGTGCGCAGGTGTCGGAGAAACATGCCAACTTCATCGTGAACACGGGCGGGGCGACGGCGGCGGACATCGAGAACTTGATTAATGAGGTGCGGGCGACAGTATTGCAGCAGACCGGGATCGACCTGCATCCCGAAGTAAGAATTATTGGTGAATATGCGAATCATGGATAAGAGCAAACCTTCCCCCTTCCCCCTTCCCCCTTCCCGATTTGGAAAGGTAGCGGTGTTATTCGGCGGCAAATCCGCCGAGCGCGAGGTGTCGCTGAAGAGCGGCGCGGCGGTGTTGGCGGCGCTGCAACGCAGCGGCGTGGATGCGCATGCGTTCGATCCGGCGGTACAGAACTTGCAGGCATTGCGCGACGAGGGTTATGACCGCGCTTTCATCGCGCTGCACGGGCGCTTTGGCGAAGACGGCACGGTGCAGGGTGCGCTGGAATTGCTGGGCATCCCCTATACGGGCAGCGGGGTGCTGGCCTCGGCGCTGGGTATGGATAAATGGCGCACCAAGATGGTGTGGCAGGCGGCGCAATTGCCTGTCCCGGGTTACATGCTGCTTGACGAACACAGCGATTGGGCTGGTGTTGCGCAGCGGCTGGGTTTGCCGCTGTTCGTCAAGCCCGCCAACGAAGGTTCCAGCGTCGGCATCAGCAAGGTCAAGGCAGTGGGTGAGTTGCAGGAGGCCTACCGTGAAGCGGCCAGGCACGACAAGCTGGTGATCGCGGAAAGTTTTGTCGGGGGCGGCGAATACACCGTGGCGATCCTTGGCGATGTGGCGAACGGGGCCGTGCAGGCGTTGCCGGTCATCAAGATTGAACCGGCCAGCGAATTTTACGACTACGAGGCGAAGTATTTGCGCGACGACACACTCTATCTGTGCCCGAGCGGCCTGAGCGCCGAAAAGGAAGCCGAGATGCAGGGCATTGCCAAACAGGCGTTTTCTCTGATCGGCGGGCAGGGCTGGGGGCGCGTGGATTTTCTGATGAGCGAGAGCGGCCAGCCGTTCCTGCTGGAAGTGAATACCTCGCCGGGGATGACCGACCACAGCCTGGTGCCGAAGGCGGCACGTCAGGCGGGTATTGGTTTTGAACAGTTGGTGTTGCGCGTATTGGAGCTGGCAGGGATTAACAAATGATTTTTACGTTCGCTTCCTCGCCCGCTTGCGGGATAACCAGCGACTTGGCTGAGGTTGTTTTTCAGCCTAGTCGAATGGCTAGTGGTTCCATCAGAGGATTGAGGAGAGGGGTGTATGTGGGATAACGCGCCCCTGTTGCGCAACATTGCCAACGCGTTATTCGCTTTTGGCGTGTTTGCGGTGTTGTACGGCGCGACCTATTACGTGGTGCATCTGCCGGGGTTGTTTCCGGTGCATAGCGTGCGCTTGAGCGCAGCCCCGCAGCGGGTTGCATCGCCGGGAGTGCTGGATGTGGTGCGCACTGAAGTGCAGGGTAATTTCTTTACCGCGGATATCGAGCGGTTAAGGCAGTCGCTGGAGAAGCTGCCGTGGGTGCGCAGCGTCAGCATACGGCGCGAGTTTCCTCACCGGCTCGTGGTGGAACTGGAAGAGCATCAGGCGCTGGCGCGCTGGAACAACAGCGCGCTGGTGAATCGGCAGGGCGAGGTTTTTGTTGCGGATAGCGATGAGGTGTTGCCGGCCTTTGTCGGGCAAGAAGGAACCTCACATGAAGTGGCCCAGAGTTATGCGCAATTCAGCCAGCAGCTCGCCGTATTGAACTTGCAGGCGGCACAGCTTGCCTTGTCGCCGCGCCATGCATGGCAATTGCGTTTGAGCAACGGCATGGTGCTGGAGTTGGGGCGGGAGAATATGCAGCAGCGCCTGGAAAGATTTGTGTCGGTATATCCCTACTTAGGTGGCGGAGGGCAGGGGGCTACGGACAGGAATACGGTCAGATATGTTGATTTGCGTTATCGCAATGGATTTGCCGTCAGACAGGCGGCAGAAGATAAGAAGCTCAGGGCTGAAGGGTGAAGATGCTGAGGATTAAAGGCATAAAGAGGATGGCGTGGAATAGACAGGGTTTTTTTCCTCTGTTCCCCGATAAACCTGCCGGATATTCGACTAGGCTGGCGATTGGCGTCAGCCTTATCGCTGGCGATGCCGCATGTTTTCCGGAACGGAGCAAATGATGAGCAGAAGCAAGGAAACCAAGAACCTGGTGGTTGGGCTGGATATCGGCACATCCAAGATCGTGGTTATTGTCGGTGAGATCAAGCAGGACGGCATGCTGGAAGTGATCGGCAGGGGTATGCATGACTCCGATGGCATGAAAAAAGGCATGGTGGTCAATATTGAAGCGACAGTGGGCGCGATTCAGCTCGCGCTTCAGGAAGCCGAGCTGATGGCGGATTGCAAGATACACGCGGTGCATACCGGCATCGCGGGCAGCCATATCAGCAGCATCAACGGGCGCGGCATGGTGAAGATCAAGGAAAAGGAAGTGGCGCAGGCCGATGTGGATCGTGTTCTCGAAACAGCCAGTTCGATCAGTTTATCAAGTGACCAGCAGATACTGCATATTCTCGAGCAGGAATTCAGTATTGACGGCCAGAGCGGCATCAAGAAGCCGCTCGGCATGAGCGGGATGCGCCTGGATGTTGAAGTGCATATTGTCAGGGGCGCGGTGGCTGCGGTGCAGAACATCATGAAGTGCATCCACCGTTGCGGTCTGGAAGTCAACGAATTGGTTTTGCAACCGCTGGCTTCCAGCAAGGCGGTACTTGAGGAGGATGAAAAGGAATTGGGCGTGTGCCTGCTGGATATCGGCGGCGGAACCACCGATATCGCCGTGTTCACCGGCGGCGCAATACGACATACCGCCGTGATTCCGATTGCCGGCGATCAGGTTACCAACGATATCGCGATGGCGCTGCGCACCCCTACTCAGGATGCGGAGGACATCAAGATCAAGCATGGCTGCGCGTTGCGCCAACTGGCCGATGGCGGCGTAATCGAGGTGCCCGGCGTGGGCGAGCGCGGGGCGCGCATGCTGTCGCGCCAGACGCTTGCGGAGGTGATCGAACCGCGCATCGAGGAACTGTATTCGCTGGTGCAGGCGGAGTTGCGCCGCAGCGGGTTCGAGGATTTGCTGTCGTCCGGCATCGTGATTACCGGCGGTAGCAGCGCCATGCAGGGCATGGTTGAACTGGGCGAAGAAATTTTTCACCTGCCGGTGCGTTTGGGGATCCCAAAGTATGCCGGAGGGTTGTCCGATGTGGTGAAGACACCGCGCATGTCGACTGGAATGGGGTTGTTGTTGTATGGCCTGGAGCATTTCCAGCGCAATGAGGATACGCGGATGCAGTCGAGCTCGTTTGCCGACGTGCTGGCAAAAATGAAAACGTGGTTTCAGGGAAATTTTTAGATTTGCAGGGGTTTGTGGGCCAGATTTCAAGGCTGATTTCAGGGTTGAGTTGTAATTAAAAAAGGAGATAGCGATGTCATTCGAACTAATGGAAGCGGAAACACAGGATGCGGTCATCAAGGTAATCGGGGTGGGCGGCTGCGGCGGCAATGCCGTGGATCACATGATCGAACAGGGTGTGCAGGGCGTTGAGTTCATCGTCATCAACACCGATGCGCAGGCGCTCAAGCGCAGCAAGGCGCGAACCCAGTTACAGATCGGCGAAAACATCACCAAGGGTTTGGGCGCGGGCGCCAAGCCTTCGGTCGGGCAAGCTGCCGCCGAAGAGGACCGCGAGCGTATCAAGGAAATCATCAGCGGCGCGAACATGGTGTTCATCACTGCCGGCATGGGCGGAGGAACCGGAACAGGTGCCGCGCCGATCATCGCACAGATCGCCCGAGAGCTGGATATCCTGACCGTGGCGGTGGTCACCAAGCCGTTCGCCTACGAAGGCAACCGGATGCGTTTTGCCAAGGCCGGCATCGAGGCTTTGCACGAGCATGTCGATTCGCTGATCATCGTGCCAAATTCCAAATTGATGGAAGTGCTCGGCGAAGATGTCACCGTACCGGAAGCGTTCAAGGCTGCCAATGGCGTGCTGCAGGGCGCGGTGGCGGGCATCGCGGAAGTGATCAACGTGCCGGGTTTGATCAACGTGGATTTTGCCGACGTGCGCACCGTGATGTCGGAAAATGGCATGGCGATGATGGGCTCAGCGATTGCCTCCGGCCCGGATCGCGCGCGTACAGCGGCAGAGGGAGCGATTTCCAGTCCTCTGCTGGAAGACGTGGATATGTCCGGTGCGCGCGGCGTACTGGTGAACATCACTTCATCGAACAGCCTGAAGCTGAAGGAAATCGACGATGTGATGAAGTGCGTCCAGTTCGCAGCGGAAGAAGCGACCGTGATCGTCGGCTCGGTGTTTGACGAGATCATGGGCGATGAAATACGCGTAACCGTTGTTGCGACCGGTCTCGGCGCACCGCGCGCCGCCAAACAAAAACCGGAAATGGTTTACCGTAGCGAAGAGGTCTATCATCAGCGAACCGGCACCCATGACGAGCCGATTGCCAACGTCGATGTGAATTACCCGGATCTCGACACCCCCGCATATTTTCGAAGCGGGCGCAGGGCAACGGTGGATGCAATGGAAAAATCCGGCGTGGATATGCTGGATATACCCTCGTTCCTGCGTAAACAGGCTGACTAGCGGCCGGTGATCCTGTATGGATAATCGTACGGCCTGCGGGCTGTGATAAAATCATACCGAAAATCATCACATGATCATTACGCTTAAGTCACCAATGGTTAAGCAGCGCACCTTGAAAAATTCCGTCAACGTGACGGGAGTCGGCTTGCACAGCGGCGAAAAAGTCATGCTGGGTCTGCGCCCGGCACCGGCCAACACAGGCATCGTATTTCGCCGCGTGGATGTCAAGCCGGTCGAAGAGATCCGCGCGCGCGCGGAGCTAGTGCATGACACACGTCTTTCCACCTGCATGGAACAGAACGGCGTACGCGTCGCTACCGTGGAGCACCTGATGTCGGCGTTGGCCGGATTGGGTATCGACAACGCCTATATCGACCTGGACAGCGCGGAAGTGCCGATCATGGACGGCAGCGCCGGGACTTTCATCTTCTTGCTACAAACGGCGGGCATCGTCGAACAATCCGCACCCAAAAAATTCATCCGCGTGAAAAAAACCGTCGAGGTGAAGCAGGGCGACAAATGGGTGCGCTTCGAACCGCACCATGGTTACAAGCTGACTTTCACGATCAATTTCGCCCACCCGGTATTCGCCAGCACCAAGCAGCATGTGGTCGTCGATCTGGGCGAGGAATCCTACGTGCGCGACATCAGCCGCGCGCGCACCTTCGGCTTCATGCAGGACGTCGAAAACATGCATGCGCAAGGCTTGGCCTTGGGCGGTAGCCTCGACAATGCTATCGTGATGGACGAATACCGCGTGCTGAATCCGGACGGCCTGCGTTTCGAGGACGAGTTCGTCAAGCACAAGGTGCTCGACGCCATCGGCGATCTTTACCTGCTCGGGTATCCGCTGATTGGCGCGTTTTCCGGCTACAAATCCGGCCATGCCCTGAATAACGCCCTGCTGCGCGCATTGCTCGCGGATGGGCAGGCCTGGGAGCTCGTCACGTTCGACAGCGTGGAAGAGGCGCCCGCGTTTCTGCGCTTGCAGTTGCAGTCTGCTTAACTCCATTCCTGTATTTCAATACAACTCATTTGTTTCGTAGGAGCGGGCCATGCCCGCGAAGCGATTGATCGCGGGCATG
>Ga0209343_10002399_pt1 | contig 24216 bp, 27 predicted proteins | sample RifCSPlowO2_02_FD_184026 | JGI IMG/M metagenome (GOLD analysis project Ga0209343, IMG submission 184026) | Groundwater microbial communities from Rifle, Colorado - Rifle CSP2_plank lowO2_0.2 (SPAdes) (version 2) | ecosystem: Environmental > Aquatic > Deep subsurface > Groundwater | place... | reverse complement strand
AACTATTCAAATTACCGACACTATCATTCACAAACACAGTCAAATTACTTAATCCATCTCCTGCAATAAATGATGTGTTAGCTAAACATGTAAATGAAACATTCGCAGTCCCATTCAAACTATAATAACAACCATTGATCCCAGATTTCGACCCTGTTCCAAAATTATCATGTACAGTAATATTTAAAGAAACATTAGTATTTGGAAGATAACTATTATTTACAGGAGCTACCAAAATCATTGAAGGTGCAACAGTATCAATAACTTCATAAATAACTACTTGTCCAACATTATTCCCACCACTATCAAATTCACTATCACCCACAACAAACTCATTCACAGTATCATTATCCATATCCCATAAAGTAAGACCTATTCCAAATAATACATAACTAGCAGAATTATTTATTGTAACATTTGCATTAGTTGCATTATAACTTATACCATAGGAAGTGAATCCATTCCCACCATAAAAAATTCTGGTTGCATTACCTAGAGGCCCACCTGCAGGATCACCAATTAAAAGATCATTAATCAGATCATTATTAAAATCTCCACCAGCAATACTATAAGTTGAAAGTCCTAAATTTTCACTTGCAATTGTTCCATTAATTGTGAAATTAGCCAAAACACGTGGATTATCAGTCACTGAACTTAAACCTGCAGCACCATAAAAAACATATAACTGACCTGAAGCTGAAACTCCACTTGAATCTACACCAGCACCACCAAGAATAAAATCATCTATACTATCATTATTTATATCACCAATGTAAGGATGAACAATTAAATTATCACTATCAATAGTTCCGTTGTAAGTTAAATTAGCATCAAAAACCGTTCTGTTAATATGGGAAGCCGTACTAAAGTTACCATAAAAAATATAAACTTCACCCCTTGCAGCTCCCCCACCTGCAGCAGTTGCAAAAGACATTCCAAAATCATCTATACTATCATTATTTATATCTCCAAACACAGCTGTCTGAATTCCTTCTGTTGAAACATTAGCATAAGACATAATAGTAATATTAGAAATAGCACCTTCCACCACATTAGTTCCATGAGGATAACCATGAGCACCATAGAAAATATGCACTGCCTCAGAACCAACTAACGCAGTATCATTTGTATAATTACTACTCCACAAAATTAAATCAGATATTCCATCACCATTAAAATCTCCATAATCCCTACTTCCAGAAAGTCCTCTCGCATGAGTCACGCTTCCATGACCTAATCTATCAACATCAAAAGTACCATTAATGGTCACATTAGCATCAAGCTGAGTAAAGTTTGTTTTAGGCCCAGAACTTCCAAAATAGACAAACGCTTGCCCATTATCTGTTAACCCACCTGCATCTGCATAACCAGCAATAATTAAAATATCATTAATTGTATCATTATTAAAATCTTGTATAAATCCTGCACCTTTATAATCAATACCCGTATCCCCACCAAAACCTGTACCAGCATCACCACTAAAAGTTATATTTGCCTTGGCCCCAGTCATATTATTAAAACCATCTGGACTTCCATAGAATAAATAAACAACATCAACTCTTCCAGCAGAAACTAAAAGATCTTCATATCCATCATTATTAAAATCAAAACCTCCTTGAAGATTGTTACCAATTCCATTAAAAGAACTACCTGAAGAATTAATTGTAAATATTATATCTTGAAAAATACCTGCAGAAACTAAAGGAATAATTAAAACTAACAGAAAAATAAAAATGAATTCTTTATATTCTTTTACCAATCACTCACCCCTCAAAATAGACTTAATTACAACTAACTATTTAAACATTTCTTTTTTTCTAAATTTTAATTTTCTAATTTATCTTAAATTTTTTTTTAATTTTTTAAACTCATCTCTAAATTTAATCATTCTATACTTATCTTTCAAACTTTTTCCAAGACTTATAAAAAATCCATCAAAATAGAAATCATTCTTAAAATAAATTCCATTCCAAGAACCAAGCTTAAACCAGAATTTATCTTCTTTAGGAATAAATCCATGTTTTTCACCATCACCAGTAATTTCATTAACTAAATTCAAAGCAACATATTTTGCTTTATCAATTGCATGTAAATAAGTTTTAGACAATTTTTTTTTCTCATGTTCAAAATGTACATTATCACCTAAAGCGTAAACATTTGGATTAGTAACAGACTGTAAATAATTATTTACAATTATTCCTCCGTCAACTTTAGTTGTCAGATCAGATCTAAATATTGCTTTAGTTGGCATTACACCACCGCACCAGATTATGGTATCAGTAGCAAATGCCCTTCCATCACCAATATATATTCTATGCTCATCAACTCTTGTTACCCTTTGCCCTACAATAACATGAATATTTAATTTTTCTAAATAATCATGAACTTTTATTCCAACCCTCTCTTCTAACTGTTCTAATATTTTTCCTTCTTGAATTAGTGTTATATCAAGATTTTTTTTCTTAATTCCATTTTTTCTACAAAGCTTATATAGTTTTTCTCTTAAATCAAAAACTAATTCAATTCCTGTCAATCCCCCACCCACAACTACAAAAGTAAGTTTTTTATTTTGAGTTTCAATCTTTTTAACATTTTTTAAAGACTCCATCAAAGAATTAATATGGGTGCTTAATTTCTTAACTGAATTAAAAGAATCAAAAAGAAACAACTTGTTATCTACTCTTGGAAGATGATTATATTTCACTTGTGAACCCAAAGCAACCACAAGAAAATCATATTTTAAAACAGAATTTTCTAAATTAACTGTTTTCATTCTTGTTTTAACATTTATAACTTTATCTTGAATAAATTCAATATTTAAACCTTTAAATAATTCTTCATATTTTAAAACAACATCTTTTTCCTTGATTTTTCCAGAAAAAAAATCAAAGAGACCAGGATTGTAAGTAAAATATCCCGATTTATCTACCACCGTAATTTCAACAGAATCTTTAAGAATCTTTTTTAATTCTTTTACAAGCTCTAAACCTGCAAAACCACAACCCAAAATAACTATCTTTTTCTTTGTCTCTAGAGGTGGAAACATAAACTAGATTTAAAGAACTTATTATTTAAATCTAACTATGGTAATTTATCACAAAAATACTTAAATATTAAATCAATAATTCCAATACTATGGCAAAAACCATGATATATAAAGAGGAAGATGGAACAAAATACAAAATTTCTTACAGTGAGGAGTTACAACTAAAAAACCTTAGAGCAACCCAAAAACAGGTTGTTTGGGAAAAAAGAAATTTTTACGCTAAAGTTATATTAGTTTTAATTTTAACTATCTTGACTATCGCCTTTCTTTTCTTACTATATAGACTAGATACTGTTAATTTCTTCACAAAAATTATGTATAGGTAAATAAATTTTTAATTTCAATTCTTTTTTTTAAACTTAAATTTCTTCAAAAAGATCTGATTCATCATCTTCTCCAAAATAATTAATTTCTAATCTTTCATCCCCATACATCGACAAAAAAGGCTTATAACACGGATCAAGCTCCCAGTAAGTAAGTCCTATACTAGTGTTTGTATCATTATATCTGAATTCTGGAACGTGATAAACATGTTTCATTACTGCCCTCACACCATCTTCAAATTCTTCTTTTTTAATAAGAGCTCCAGTTTTATCACTCACAATGCTCTTTTCAGTTTCTGTTTCAACAACGCTATACTTCGGAAGTCTCTCTACTAATCCCATTGCGATATAATTTATTCTTTTAACATTATAAATTTCTTCATATTCTCTGATTAAACTTAAAGCATAGCCTAATGGAAGAAACTCTATTTCATCCAAGTCAGGTAATTCATCATCAAGAATCTTTTTTACTCTTTCTTGACTAAAAAATAATTCCTCCATAAATTCGATAGGTTTACACATTAGAATCAACTCAGAAATCCTATTATAATCCAAACTAAAAAACGACTTACAAGCTCTGTAATGGAGGAGTTTATATAAATCATAAATATTAATTGGATAAAATGTGGAAATAACATTTCTATATGCCTCAACAAAATCATCTTTTTTATTTGTCTTAGGATAAAAATTAAACCCTCCAATTTCTTTAATTGCTTTTTGCATCTTAACCCTACAAATCCCAATATCTTCTCCTATAAGGGAATTTAAATCACCGATTAATGATCCAATCTCTAATAAGGTAAGATTCTCATTAGCATAGTCAATAATTTCTTTACTAGATTTTTTATTAACCTCCAGAAAAGAAGAATCATCATCACTAGTTTGATAATTTGGCTCAGGGCCTAAATTTGGATTTTTACCCTTTCCAAAATGAGTTATCTCATCTATCCTCCGTTTCTCAGATATTCTACCATTAGACCCCTTTCTAAAATTAAGTACCATTTTATTGAGATAAGGTTCTATATCAGGAACTTCCATTTCAAGTTTTTTCAGAGCAGCATAAATTTCTTTAGTAATTCTAAATTCCCTTCTTTTTAATTTAATTTTAAATTTACTTTTCAACATATCACTAAAATTATCTTCTTCTGAATAATATCTTCTTATTGGTACAATTTTAGAGTCATATTCAACAAGATTCCCAGAAGTAGCACCAAGTAAATCTTTTAACACTATATCAAGCTCGTTAACATCAATTGTCCTGTTTCTTATAGTAATAATCCCTTTTGTTTCAAGGTAATTTAGTCTTCTTTGAACAGTTTCTTTATTTAACTTCATTCCATCTATAGAATCAAGATTAACTAAATCATCAAGATGAATATCCCTAGAAAACATAGAACTATCAAAATCATTTATTTTAAAAGTATCCAAAGCAGAAATCACCGAACCAATAAAATATCTCGTTTCTTTTGAAAAAGAAGATAATGGGAAGATGTTGTAAATTACTTCCCCAATACCTAACTCTAATAACTCAAAAGCAGAAATAGTCTCTAACAACCCTCTCTCCCTAATTTTACTTAAAGAATTAATCCTTTTTTTTCTAAATTTTAATACTTTTGCCATATGATTTCAATTTTGATTTAACTCATTTATAACTTTTTTTATCTAATTTATTTCATAAGGATAAATTCAATCTCTTCTCTATTGATAAGTAATTCAATCTTAATAAGACTTATATTTATTACTTAGAGCTATAAACGAAGCTTTTTTAAGTTATTTATAGTTGATTTTTATTCTATGCCGCGATCGCGTAACCTGGTATCGCACAGGACTGGAATTTAAGAATAGTTATCCTGGCCCTCACGGGCATCCCGGTTCAAATCCGGGTCGCGGCGTATATTAATTTAAAAAAAGATCTAATCTAAAATTTTCCGATCTCATCAATAAATCTTTTTATAGTTCTAACAATATGTTCAGGCTGTGTCTTCAATATCCTGGCACATTCTTTTACCACATCACCTTTAAAATTCCCTTCTGAAACTAATTTAAACTCTAATTTCTTCTTTTTCTTTATAACCATCTTCCATAAATTAAATAATTCATTACATCTTGCAGGGATTCCATCCTCATTACAACTTAACAATTCCGTTAATCTAGTAACAATCTCATTTTTACTTTCTTCTGATTCTAAAGCTTTCAATCCAGCAACAAACTCAATTCTAACAACAGAATCAGAAATTTTATTTGATCTTAGTATTTTTATATTTCCAACTTCAGAAGTATTATTTAAATGCGTTCCACCACAACATTCCACATCCCACCCTTCAATATTAACTATTCTCAATTCTTTTCCAGGAATAGCCCCACCTTGATATATATCCATCCCATATTTCCTTTCAGCATCAAATCTCTTCATAAAACTTTTATTTACTTTTAAACTCTTAGAAACAACTTCATTAGCTAAATTTTCAATCTTGTTTAATTCACTTTCGCTCAAACTTTGATAATGTGTAATATCAATATGTGCTTTATCAAATGTTTTTTTAGCTCCTGCCTGATTAACATGATTGCCCAAAATCTTTCTCGCTGCATTATTTATAATATGGGTTGCAGTATGATGTTTAGCTAATTGCTCCCTTCTTGCTCGATCAACAAATCCATAAACTCTTTTTCCTTTTTTCAAAGTTCCTTTAATTTCATGTACAATTTTATCATTTTGTTTGAAAACATCAACAACCTCACAAGAATCTAATCTCCCAATATCATTTATTTGCCCACCTGAAGTGGGATAAAAACAAGTCTGATCTAAAACCACATAATTATCTTTAACATCTAAGACCTGAGCATTAAATTCTAAGTTATCCAAATAATCACCATAATACAATGCTTTTGTAGGTGGTAAAAATTCAAATTCTTTTATTTCAAGTTTTTTAGTTTGATGAACTTGTTCTTTTTTATCATGCCTTTCAGAAACTAAAGCATAAAAATTCTCAGGGATTCTAATTTCCTTTCCTAATCTCTTTGCCTCCATTACAACTAATTCAGGGGGTATTCCTTGAGAGTCATAAATTTCAATTAACTTGGCAACTGTAATATGACTTTGTAATAATTTATTTAATATTTGTTTTGACTTTTCTTTTGTATTTTTATATTTTTGTTCTTCAATTTCTAAAATTTTTTTAACAGATTCCAGATTCTCTAATAATTCTGGAAATAGAGGCTCTAAATATTCAGCATGCCATTTACATACCTCAAACAATTTTATATTCCAGTTAAATTTATCAATGAACCCTAAAGCTCTTCTAAATAAAATTCTTAAATTATATTCACCACCAACATTAGAAGGTAAAGCACCATCACTTAAAGCAACTAATAAAGCTCTAGAATGTTCTGCAATAGAATACAATCCCTGTAAAGGTAATATCTTTTCTTTAAGGCTTTCTTTTGAAACTCCAACTTCTTTTGCAACCCTTTCCCATTCATGTTCAATATCATCAATCTCATCTAAATTCAAATAACCTGCATAAGACATAAATTTTCTCATTAAAGGTTCATCAACCTCAACTTTAGTTATTTCTTTTAATTTTTTGCAAACTGTTGGAAAAGTAGCTTCATAAGCAGTTAAAGTTCCTTGAGTAAACCATGCTACTCTCTCATGTCCCATCCCCATATCCAGAACTTTCAACCTTAGTTTTTTGTCACCATCCGGAGTTTGTTCATACATCATATAAACTTGATTTGCAATTTCTAATCCTCCTGAAAAAAATTCCATACAAGGCCCAAAATTACCACCTCCAGCCCAAGCATCTTCATGTAACACAAAATCATCTTTACTTAACCCCATTCCATCAACAAACCATCCATATAAATGTTTAAAACATTCTTCTTGATCCCATTCATCTTCTTCAACAAACTGATGTTGTCCAATCATAATAAAATTTGTAAAATGTGCACCCGTTAAACCTACATTATCAATATCACTAAACCTTAAACAAAATTGTGGGATCACTAATTTTTTGAAAGGCGGTTCAACTTCACCAGAAACAACGTAAGGTTGAAAAGCTGCAATAGAAGCAATTGTAAAAGTCATTGTAGGGTTCCATCTTGCAACAACAGGATATCTATTTATAGGTTCATAACCTAAATTTCTAAACATTTGAGAGAATTTTTTCCAAACTTGGATATAATCTAAACTATTCTTTGCAAGTTTTTTCTTCATAAAAGTGAATCCACCTGAACACAAAGAATCCCCACATGTTTCTTTTTGCTTAGTAGACCAAAAATAAGTATTACATTTAAAACATTGAAATCTGGAAAACCCCTCTTTGTTTAAAAAATCAACAACGTAATATTGTTCATAATTTCTAGAAGCTATTAATTTAAACTGTTTCTTCTGTTCCTTATCAGTCAGCATAATTTCAAGATAGAAAATAGATATTTAAAGTTATTCGTAAAAATTCTTTCAAAAATAAACTAAATCCATTTAGTCTCTATTTTATCAACTCTCAATGAGGGATCAAAATCTGCAACTAAATTTGAAACTAAACCTTGTTTAACCTTAAACATTTTCATTCCTGCAATTGCAATTTGTATTCCATTATCACCAGAATATTTCATAGGACAAGCATAAAACTTAGCATCTCTTTCTTTACACATTATCTCTAACATAGAACAGAATCTTTTACTAGCAGCAACACCACCTATTACTAAAACCTCATTTTTATTACAATGAGCTAAAGCCCTTTCAGTAACTTCAACTAACATAGAATAAGCAGTCTCTTGTAAAGAAAAACATAAATTTTCTTTAGAAATTCCTTTCTTATAAAGTTGTTTACATTTTGTAAGAATTCCAGAGAATTCAACATCCATTCCTTTTACAACATAAGGTAATTGGACATATGATCCATTCAAAGCTAATTGTTCTATTCTAGGACCTCCAGGAAAACCTATGTCTAGTTCACGAGCAAATTTATCAAATAAATTTCCTACAGCAATAGATAAAGCTTCACCAAAAACTCTATATTTTCCTCCTTCATGAGCAATTATTTGTGTATTAGCACCAGAAACAAAAACAAATACAGGATCTTTAGCTTCAGTAAAGAATTTTCCTTCCTCTAAATGCCCAATTATATGATTCACAGCAACTAAAGGTTTATTCCACTTTTCACTTAATTCTTTTGCAAATTCACATCCTACCTTTAATGAAGTTGCTAGTCCAGGAGATGCACTATAAGCAATAAAATCTATTTCTTCTAAATTAATTTTACTTTGTTCCAAAGCTTGAACTAAAACTTCATCCTTACATTCATAATGATGTTTTTGAACTTCAATTGGAATCATCCCACCAGTTAAAGTTGTAAACGTTTTTCTCGCATCTGCAAGAATTTCTTTATTTTTTAAAATTCCAACTGAAAATGTATGAGCAGTACTTTCAATTCCTAAACATATTACCATAGTCTAAAGGAAAATACAAAACCCTTAAAATACTTTCTAGTAAAACAATTTAATGGTAAAAAAAATTATAATTCATAAGGAAGGAAATTACTTCTACACAGAAGGAGATGTTCATACAAAAAGAGGAGTATTAAAAGAAGAAGATATCCTTAATAAAAAAGAAATTCCAAACATAAAGGGGACATTTCACATTTTTGAAGCCAAATTTAATGATAAATTACAAAAGATAAAAAGAGGGCCAGCAATAGTACAAAACAAGGACATAGGACCATTACTTACCGATACAAATATTAACAAAGATTCAATAGTTTTAGAAGCAGGAACAGGCTGTGGAGTAGTAACTTCACACTTATCAAGATTTGTTAAGAAAATTATTAGTTACGAAATAAAAGAAGAAAACATTAAAATTGCAAAGAAAAATTTCGCATTACTAGAAACAAACAATATTGAAATTAAAAACAAAGATATTAGAGAAGGAATCGAAGAAAAAGATTTAGATCTAATTTTCCTAGATTTACCAGAATCAGAAAAAATAATAGAACATGCTTACAATTCATTAAAAGAATCTTCATATTTAGTAATTTACGTACCTACAACAGAACAAATAAAAGAAGTTATAGAAAACAGAAACAGGTTTTACATTGAAAAAATAATCGAAGTTTTACAAAGAGAATGGCAAATAAAACCATTAAGACCTAAAAATCAAATGTTAGGACATACTGCATTTTTAATTTTCTTGAGAAAATAATTTCAAGCTCAACACTCCAATTTAAGAATAAGCATATGTAAACTAAAGACTTTTTAACTTTCTTTCAATACTCCTTAACTCCGCCTCTAATCTTTCTTCCTCTTTAGTTTTTCCGCTTTCAACTTTCTGTTTACTAACACTATATTCAGAACTTAAAACCCCAAAGTCAGTTTTATAAACTTTCTCACCAAATTTTTTAATTTGTTCCATTAAAGAATGAAGATTATTCATTAATTTTTCTTTTCTCTTTTTAATTATTAAATATTCGTGATAATCTTTTAATAAATGAGTAATATCAATGGCAGTTAACAATACATTCTTTCTAATTCTTAAAGAATCATTTACTTGTATATGAACATCAGCTTTAGTCATACTTCAAAAAGATTCTCATCTAACTCAACTAACTTTTCCTTAACTTTAGACAAATCTTTCCTCCAACTTTCCAAAGCCCTTTCCTCTTCAATCCTTATTTTATCTATCTCCTTAAGAACCTCTTCTGCATCAGAGATCTTCTTTCTCAAAACATCCATACACATCAGAGCATCTTTATACTTTTCAATTTTTACAAACAAAGGCTTCCCACCAGAAACACGAGATTTTTCCTCAAAATCATGGTTGTCATCCCTAACTCTAACTTCTTCAATTTCCTGAATTTTTTTAACAGGTTTAGATTTTCTAATCGGAATTTCAGATGATTCCTCAAATGAAGAGTCAAATGAATTATCTTTAACACCAGAAACCTCGCTTTTAATATCACTAAATGAAGGTTCATAAACTGGAAAATGGGGCACATCAGAACCATCAAATGCAGGTAACTCGCTTACCGAAGGTATTTCTTTCTTCATTATCTCTTTTTTTTTACTAGAAAACAACCCCATTACAAAAAAGAATACCGCATAAAACAAATTAAAAACATTTCTCATTACTATTAAAGGGTAACAATTGCTAAAAAATGTTGGTTTTAGTAACATATTCTAGTGAAAGATGGCATAAAACGGCAAAAAACAAGCTAGAAGAACCTTTTTATAGTAGTATTCCAAAAATAGTATTACATTTAAACACATGAATATCATAAGCAAAGATATCGAGCACATGATCAGAAAGATCAGCGGTGATCTCGGATTGTCTTTTTACAAAGCCTTGAAAGGCAAAGAAAATATTAACGAGTTTGACATAGCAGAAAGCCTAAAAGTCACAATAAACCAACTTAGAAATATAATTTACAAATTTGATGAGTACAGTTTGCTCTCTACCACAAGAAAAAAGGATAGAAAAAAGGGTTGGTACATTTATTTCTTAACATTTAGGGAAGATGAAGCAAAAAAAGTAGTAATAAAAATAAAAAAAGATTTAATTAATGAAATGGAAAAAAAATTAAGAATAGAGGAATCAAATCAATTTTATGTATGCCCAAGAAAATGTGGAAGGGCAGTTATAGAAAACGCAATGGAAAATCAATTTCTCTGCACAGAATGCGGTGAACTTCAAATTCTAGAAGAAAATTCGAAAAATATAAACCAAATAAAAAATGAAGTTAATAGAATAAAAAAAGAGTTAAAAATTAAAGATTAGATTATATAACCCTAAAAACACTTTATACCCATCAAGAGGTGGAATAGGTATCATATTAAATAAAAACAACCATTTATTTATTTCACTAAAAATAAACAAATTCATCACCATCTTTCTAGAAAATGTCTTGCTACTATTCAAATAATATTTTGAACCTAACCAAAAAAGAAGATTAGTTAAAGGCCCTGCAAAGGCTGTTAAAAACATTGCTAATGGGTTAGCTAAAGAAGAGATTAAAACATAGCCAGGTGCTAATAATATTAAAGGGGAACCTACTAATTTCAAAACAACTCCCAAAACTAATCCAAATGGAGAAATTTCAAAAACCGCATTTAATCCAAAACTAATTGCTACAAACTTATGTGCCAATTCATGAAAAATAATTCCGGGAGATGCAATTAAAACAGCAAATCTAAAATCCTTCCAATCAAAATTATTTAAGGATAATTTCTCATTTTTAAACATACCAGAAAAAATATAACCTACAACCAAAGAAACTACAACTAGATTAAAAATTTCAACAAATGAGAGTAACATAAAAAACAATAAAAAAGAGTAGAATAAAAAAGTTTCTATTTTTAAATTCTAAAAAACCATTTAAAGAATTTAGGATTGCCACAATAATGTTATTAAATCCTATTTCTCAAATCCAAGAATTACAAATAAAATTCCAAGAAAGAGAACAAAAATAGGTATACTCCCTTTAATTAAAATCAAAAAACTTCCCCACCAGTTAACTAATCCATAAAGCCCTAAAACAATCAAAAACAATCCAAACACTATTTTAAGCAAATTCTCTAAAACCATAAAAAGAAGCTATAAATCTCACTTATAAATATTTATGAACAATAAAGTATATAAACTTTTTACACCTTCTAAGAATCATGTTAACATTTATTCTTATGTCTGTAGAGCAAAAACGGATAAAAGAGATCATTCAAAAAATTAAAGAGATTGATAAAGATGAAGAAGAAAAAATAAGACAAAAGATTAACAAGGTACATGAAGTTTATGGTGAATATGATATTCTTGTGAAAATAAAATCAATTAATGAAAAAGATGCAAACCAAATAATACAAAAAATAAAATCAATTCAAGGCATAAATTATATTAGAACATATATTGTAATTCACAAAACACATCACACTGATAAAACCTCAAAAGATGGTTTTATTTATCATCAATAGGGAAACCCTTCTCTCTTAATTTATTATATACTTCAGACTTTGCTCTGTCATACACAAGTTCAAAAAATGCACATCTAGCACTATCAGACCATTGTACTTTATCACCTGTTTCTATTCTAACTATATTTGGTAAAATCGTTCCTTCTCCAAAAGAAGAATTTTCACCTAACTGAAATAATGCTCTTCCAACATTTCTTGGAGGCAAAGGCATTGGTTCCTCACGTCCAATATTTTTTTCTCTTCCTCTAACTCTCCTGCTCATAGTTTTATAACCCACCTGTAATAATAAAGACAAATCAGGAATAACATAAGTACCATTCATCCTGTCTAGAATTTCATCCATAAAGGGATATATATCTGGCCTGTCAAGATTATACTCAGTCAAAGCACTCGCTAATGCACAAGCAAGAGTATAAATGTAAGTCCTTTCATAAAGTACAACCGTACGAGAATCCTGAAAATGAGATTGAACCTCTGGACGAGCAAATGCAGATACTCTTACCTCCGAAACAAGTGCTACAGATTCTAAAGGATCTCCACCATAACCATAATTTCTCCTAAATTCAGTCCATTTTTTTTTAGCATCATGATCAGCATGATGTGATTCCTTAAAGAAATAAGTCTTAATACCAATGTTCTCAAGATCAGACTGTAATTTTTTTCTTAATGTAGATTTACCAGAAGCTTTCAATCCATCTATAGAAATTATTGTTGCACCGAAAAGGTGTTTATGATCAAATGCAGAATTAATTACTTTTTCACCTAACTTCTCAATTTCATATCTCTTAAATCTCTTCCCTACACTTTCCATAGATCTACGTACACCACCTAACAAACTAGTGAGACTACTATCAGTCCTTAAAACATCCTCTAAACTTCTCTTCGCCAAAATTATTCCTTCATTTCCCATCTAATTTACAACCAAGCAATTTAACCTCTTTTAAAATACAACCATTTCATTCTGCAACAATTAGAGTACTAACTCTTTTTACCCCTTTCAAATTAACCACATTAGTAAGCACAGATTCTCTCAGATCAATTAAATTTTCTGTAAAGGCATGAACAATTAAATCACAATCACCATATACCACATGGACATTTTCAACCGATTCTAACTTTAACAATTCCTGTGCAACCATAGCTGGTTTTTCACCAGCAAGACTTATTAATAAATAACTTATCATCTTAAAAAAGGAAGTACCCTAAACTTTTAAAACTTTCGTAAAACTAAGGATTAAAGCCAATTTACTTATATTGACATAAAAATACACAATGATCCTTTTCAAGAGGATCAAGTTCTACAACACTAAGAACCCTCAGTTCAGCACTAAGCTCTTTCTTTACAACCTCATATATCTTTCTTGGATTTTTAACTGCATCAATAGACCTTGCTTTAAGTGCAAGCATACAATAACTTTTTGGTTTTAAAAACATTTTTACATTTTTCAAAAACAAATCAACTTGCTCTCTTTGAGCAACATCACAATAAACAAAATCTACTTTTGTAACTCTATTTTGATAGGATAATGGTTTTCTTGCATCAGCTAAAATGGGGATCATATTCTCTCTTTCTTCACAAACAAAAACTAATTGCATCACCACACGTGGAGAAAAATCAACACAATAAACAATTCCTCTCTTTCCAACAATATCAGAAACAAACGATGCAGTATAACCATGACTTGCACCAAGATATAAAACTAAATTATTTTCTTTTAAACCTATAGAACTTATTTTTTTTATTACTGCTGCACCCAATTTTGATCTGGTTGGATCCAATTCCCTATAACCCTCAATTAATTTTTCTCCAAAGAAGATTTTTCCATCTAAACTTTTTGTAAAAAGAAATTTCTTCTTTCCAAACCAATTTTCATAAATTCCGGGATATTTTGTTTCATCCATTTTTATAAAAATCCTTCCTTGCAGCAATTACAATTTCAGAGGCAAGTTTCCTTGCAATCTTAGCTTTCTCTTTTGAATTTGATATTAAAGGGTGCATATAAATAACACCAAACTTTGGAGGTCTTGATTTATTCTTTAAATGCCTAAACAATGCTTTTTCAGCACCAAGAACTTGTACAGTTGGTGACCTCATCACAGCAAGTGATTTTAAAGATCCTGCAATAGCGATCAACTTAGCACCAACATAAACTCCAGAAACTTTAAGAATATTTGGACACACTTCACTCATTAAACCTGTTAAATATTCAAAATGTTGTTTTCTCAAATCAATAAGTAATTTAATTTGTAAAGAGTATTTTAAACATGCCTCCAAATCTTTTTTACTAAACTGTGCACCCATTTCACCACTTTCTTTCTTTTCTATAGCTTTAATTAATAATTCTGGTTCAGCAAGTTTTAAAACAAGAGGATTATAATAAGAATACCATTCTTTTAAAGAAACAGATAATCTTCTTATAACAATATCAAGTTCATCTAAAGAATGCAATGCTTGAACAAGGATTTTATCAAGGGTAGTTGATTTAGCAATATCCTCTTTAGTTAATTTCATATTTAATTCTTTCAAATTAACCATTATCAATTCCACTACAAAAAAGCTTAAAAAGTCTTCGAAATAAAAAGAAGTATGGAAATAAGAAAAGCGGGCAAGAAACTAATTAATAAGAAAAAAACAATTTTTGAAGCAGAAAAATTATATAAAAGTATAATTGAAGAAATTTCAAACCAGGGTTTCATTTATGCAGAAAAAGAACAAAGATTCAAGCCCACACAGTATGGCGATGAAACAAGATTTATAATTCTAGGTTTTAAATCCCGTGATAGTTTTGCAAAAACAAAATTAACAATAACTGTAAAGTTAGAAGATATAAATAAAATAAAAAAAGACAACAGAAAATTAGATGAAGGAAATATTAATATTTTAATTGAAGGTGAAGTAAATTTAGATTATAATGATGATTGGAATAAGTCAGGACTAAAAAGATTTTTATTTAAGATCTATACCAAATATCTAAAAAAGGAAGAGATTAAACAAAAATATATGGTTCCCACATTTAAAGATGTAGGAATAATTTACAAAAAACTCAAAGAAGATCTCAATTTATATTAAGAAAACATTTATTAATATGATTTTCTAAAGTAAAAGTTAAAAATGGTAGAAAAAGTAGACATATACAAAGGTGCAAAAATAAAATTCAAAGGTTCACTTGATCTCAATAGGATGTATAATAAAATAATGGAATGGCTTGAAGGTGAAGATTTTTCTGTTAAAGAAGATTTTTATAAACAAAGAATAAAATCTTCTGGTCAAGATATTGAAATCAGTTGGACAGCAACTCAGAGTAAGCATCCATATATAAACTGGGAATCAAAAATAATAATTTATATTGTAGGTGTAAACGATAATGAAGTTGAAAGAGATGGTAAAAAAATAAAACTTTCAAATTGCACAATAGAAGTTAGATTTGACGCTTGGCAAATTACAAATCCAAAAGATGAATACAAAGGTATTATAAAAAGTTTCTATGAGAAGTTTATAATTGGAGAAAAAGTAGAAGAGAATAAAATTTTATTATTCAAAACAATGCAGGAACTAGTTTCAGAGTTTAAATCATTTATTGCATTATATCAAACATAAACTATTTAAATAAAAGAAAAAGAGAATTTACTTAATGGATTACAAACTAACAAAAAAGCCCAAAGAATGTACAATTATTCAAGGGTTTCCAAGCATTGGATTAGTTAGTACGATTGCAACAAAATTTCTGATTGAACATTTAACCGTTGAAAAAATAGGTTCTATCCATTCAAATAAAATTCTTCCAATTGCAGCAATCCATAAAGGAGAAATTATTGAACCAATAAGTATTTATTATAACAAAAAATATAATTTAATAATCATCCAAGCTCTTGCTGAAGTCACAGGATTTGAATGGGAAATGGCAGAAACAATTCTTAAAATGGCTAAAGAACTCAAAGCAGTAGAGATCATTACACTTGAAGGAACAGGAACACAACAGAAAAAAATGAACACATTTTACTATTCAAACATTCCAAAAAGAAAGATAGATCCACTTGAAAGAATAAATGAAGGCGCAATTATGGGAGTAACAGCAGCTATTTTTCTAAAAGCAGATAAATTTCCAATAACTTGCTTATTTGTGGAGACTAATTCCGGCCTACCAGATTCTGAAGCTGCTGCAAAAATTGTAAAGGCGTTAGATATTTATAAAAATATGAAAGTGAATTTCAAACCACTCTTGGAAACAGCAAAAGTCTTTGAATCTAATCTCAGAACACATATGGAAAAATCAAAAGAAATTATGATGCAACAAAGATCAAGAAACACTGAAACAAATTATATAGGATAATTACTACTATAATTAAATAAATCTGAAAATATTTCGGAAATTTTCAAGAAAATTATATTAACCTACTAATTATATTCTAAGGTTCATGAAAAATTTAAACTTAGAATTAAATAATGCAATTCAAAATGCAAAAGACGTTGAGCTTATTTGTTATGCTCAACGAAATCCTTTTTTTAATTTAATTTTAATTACAAAAAGAAGTGTAGACCAAAATTTATATTTTGAAATAAAAGCAGAAGAGCTAGAAACAAGTAATAAAAAAGTCATAAAAATCTGTGAAGATGAAAAACAAGAATGTGAAACTACACTTAAGAATTTTGGAGTTTCAAGAGAGAAAAGAAAAAATCACTATCACAAAATTGAAGAAGAATTAGGTAGGTTTGTAGAGTTACATAAAGGAGAACAATCCAACCAAGACCAATTTAATACTGATCCTGAAGTAGCTTTCTTTAAGGAATACAATGAGAATTATTGGGCTTTTGATCAACAAAGAGAGAATTTTGAAAGAAGCAGACTAAAAACTGAAACTTTAATGACAGAAAACCTACTAGAAGCAAGATTATCTGGAGTAAGAAGGGAAATAGAAACAATTGAAGATAATATATATACTGAATCAGAATATAGAGCAGGTTTCATAAATCTTATTGAAAGATTTAATACAATAAATGGACTATTATATTCTCTTAGAGGATCACATAAAATTCATAGAGGATTAAGAACAAAGGATGTTCATGAAAAGGCAGTAGAAATTAAAACCCACACAATGGACGCGAGAACTTATTGGAGAGAATTACAGTCAACAATTAGAGCTAAATTAGATTCAAGTACATCAATAGATGATAATACAAAAGGTCCGGGATATCATCCTAGTGAAAATCTTTACACCCTCTATGACTTAAACACAAACCCAGCATAACCTTTTGTAACTAAACCACTAACAACATCATGGTATAACATTTGTGGCTTTGCAAATTTTAATTTCATTAATGCAACCATCATTACAATCACAATACCATCTATTTTTTTCTTTTCACAAAACTTAACTAGTTCAACCTCATTAAGAGACAAAATATTTTTTATTAGATAATCATCTCTTGCTTTAACAAGATCTACTCCAGAATAAATTCCATCATATGACGATGAAAGAGCACTTAATCCTAAAAAAAGAACCTCCTTAATCTCAGAAAGAAAATCAACAAGTTCAGGAGTAAACTCATTTAAAATCAAAACTACTACTTTTAAAGATTTTAGATATGGTTTTGAAACAAACTGTAAAAAAGATAAATCAATATTACAATCCTCAATATCATTAAAAGAGAACTTAGACTTTAAAGTATTAACCAAATCAAGATCAATTTTAATATTTCCAAAAGAGGATAAGATCTCTTTAACTAATATTCCATTACTCTCACCTGATTTTAAGATAAAATAAGTTTCGGGAAATATAGATTCACCTAAAGCCTTATACACCCAAGCCATTACAAGAGAATTTTCTTCTGGAACAATTCCACCCACCAAACCAGTTTTCCTCAAAGTAGAAGGTAATTCACCTGGCCCAAATTCCTGAAAAAACCCTTCTTTGATTCTATTTTCAACAACTAAAAAATTCATTAAGAAATAATAAAGCAAGGGATTATTTAAAGATTATTTTCCAAAATCCTTCCTATGTGAGTATATATATCCCCCAAATCCTAATAGAAATAAAAAAGAAAGTAATATCACGACCAAAAAAAAAGAACTATTTTTCTCTTCAATAACTTCTTCAACAGTTTCAGGAACAACTTCAATCTGCCTTTCTTCTTTATGGACAGTTTTTTCAAAAGATTTTATCTTACTACTAACTGCAAAATAAGAAAATCCCTCAACTTGAGTTTCAAAAAAATAATCCGTACCATATCTTTTTTTAAAATAAGTTTGTTGTTCTTCCCACCCTTCATTATAACGTAAAAGCACTACATCATGAACACTAAGATTATTCTCTTCCAACCAATCTTTCCCTACTTTAAACTTTATCAAAGCTAAATCATAATCAGGTTTCTCAATGTTTAACCAATCAATTTTAAAATAAATAAAGACTTCATTTTTAGGATTCTCCAATCCTGTTTCATTTAATTCTTCAACTCTTACTTTTGCATTGGTAATTGGATGTACTAAAGAGACCTCAACTTCTTGTAATGAATTAAGATCCTCAGAAGTTTCAAATACTAGCCTTCGGGCAGTTTCTATTTCATTCCAGGATTTAATAAGACCACCTTCAAAAACAAAAGATTCAAAATTTACTTCTATCTTTGAACTATTAGAAACAATTTTATCCCCATTTTTACATTTAACATAATATTCTTTATTTAAAGAAACATCATTAAAAAAAGAAATATTGTGTTTTCTGGAAGAAGTAGCATCAAAAAGATTCATATTTTCAAAATCAACTGAAGAGTCACTAAATTTACATATGGAATCTGAACTTGTATCTACTATTAAAAAAAGAGTGAAATTTGTCCAGTCCATATATTTTTTAAAGGTAATCTTATCAATTACAAAAGGTGTAAGCTCTTTAATTTCAAAAGAGATATTATCAGAATTTGAATTTCCTGATTTATCTAAAACAAAATATTCAAAAGAATAATTACCTTCTCCAAGATTTAAAGTTATATTCTCATAACAATTTACTGTCTCATTTAAACTATTCAAGGAATAATAACATTTATTTAAATTAAGTTCAATAATTGAAAAAGTCAAATTAAGAGGAGTTCCAATTAAATGATTTAATATCTCAACTGAAGGAGCAATGGTATCTACAACAAAAGTCTTATTTACACTTGCAAAATTAGTTTCATTATCTGAATAACAATTCCAAACATGGAACCCATCAGTAGAATTGATACTAAAATTTGTCAACTCAGAACCCATTTTAGTTTCCTTCAAAATTCCATCAACATACAAAGAAATATTTCCAAGTCCAGTACAGGATAGCACTAAATTACTTTTATTGTAATATAGATTATCACTCGGGAAATCCAAAGAAACAGCAAATACAAAAGTTACCATTAAAAAAAGTATAATTAAGTACCTCATTTTAATTAATATTAATTGAAATGGGATTTAAAAAAGTAACTAAAAAATGAGCTGTAAATAAACTTGTTAATTTATTAAAAAACATTACTCTACTATTTCTACCAAAGGGAAACTTTTAGGATTATCTCTTAAATCAATAACTACTTTCGAAAAAAACCTTTCCTGAATGTAAGGCCTAATTTCTGACAAGAGAAATAATATTATTATGATTACCAATATAGTAATTCAACTCTTCAAATAGTCCTTGTCTTATTCTTTTAATAGTGTCATAATCTACCTTTTTCCTTCCAAGTTCATCAACACTCATTATTTCACCAAGATGATTTTTTTTATCTCCATTTATTCTCCCAAGATATCCTAATGAAGTTAATATTGCTCTAGATATGCCATCCTCTTTAATATTCTCTTTTATAAATACTTCATAATCATTGGAAACATTTCCATCATCATTAAGAATTATCCTTTTGTTTAAGTTAATCCAATCTTTGTTTGTGTTTATTCCTCTATTGGGTAGGAACGTAGAATCACCAAGACTAGGATTCTTTTTTTCATAATCAGAAAGCAGGTGACGATCTTCTCCACAAACAACATTATAAGCTAATAATCCAAATGAAAATAAGTCATCAAACCAGCTGAATGTTCTTGAACCGTTTTTTTCTGCAGGATAATTATCCATTTTCTCAGCATTTCCAAAATCTATAATTACTGGTTTTCCATCTCTTATAATTATATTTGCAGGACGCAGATCCCTATAAGATATTCCTTCTTCTCCAAGAACTTCAAGTCCCTTGAGAATTCCTTTAAGATATTCTCTGGCAAGTGTTTTATCTTTAGTTTTCCCCTCCTTAATTTCCATTGCTAAGGTATTACCTTTCACATATTCCATTACTATTGTATACTTTTTTCCTTCAGGTGTTCTTATTAAGTATCCTGCATCATTTACTTTAACTATATTTTCAAGATCCTTATTTTTCAGAATGGCAAGAATCATAGCTTCATGATTAGACTTTTCCATTAATTTAATTGCAACTCTCTCATTAAGGAATTTCGAATGTGCCTTATAAACAGTCCCACTAGCACCATGACCTAATCTATTTAATATTAGATAAGGGGTATCTGGTCTTGTATTATGGATTCGGGCGCATTCTTCAATAATTTTCTCATCAAGACTACCATCATCTTTTTTATTACCATTATCAGAAAGAACTATTCTTATTGCATTTGATACAGTTTGACTGTCAAGTATTTCTCGAAGTTCTTCTTGATTATCCTCCTCATTACTTCCAAACCTATACCTTTTTGATCCTCTTTCAAAAAATCTTATTGCAAGTTCCTGCTCTTCTTTACTATACGAAGAAATATTATCACTTAATAGTTGAACAGCATCTAAATCTTCATCAGTTTTCATTTTAATTAAAAAACCTTCATCAATAGACTTTTTCCCCATATCAATCATTCCCTGAAGTGTTTCTAATGCATCTTGATAAGTTTCAAACATTCTTTTATTTAATAATTCACTAAACCATGGAAGTATAAATTCATTTATTAGCTCATAATTTCCAGATTCTAAACCCTTTAATGGTGAATTAGCAATTTTAAAGAAATCAAAATTATAATCAGCAGTTAAACTAAAATTCCGTATTAAAGGTGACAAGACAGTACGTAAAGCATGAGCATTAATCTCAAAATTACTCCCTGTTCCTTTATATTTTATTTCATAAACCTTTTTAAAACTTTCATATATTTTTCTTATTAGTTTATGTGATTCTTCTGGCATTCTGCTTATTTCGTTAAGGGATTCTATGGTATAATACAATTCACCTCTATTTTCTTCTGAAGATTCATAATCATCCACTACATCAAATAAAACTCCTGCAATCTCTGGTGAATTAAGTATTTCTTCAAGGCATTTAAAACCGGTTACTAACTGTTTTGAAGTTTTCCTATTCTTCGAAAGCCCTTCAAAAACAGAATCACCAGAATAAAGGCCTTCCATTCTTTGTGAATATATTCTTCTTTTAAAATAATCATTCACCTTTTTTTTCTTAAAACCAAACCGATTTAGCAATCCTCTTTTATCAATCTTCTTTAACTCATTTATAACAGTTTCAATATGATCTTTTTTATCACATTTAAACAATTTCTCACTCTGATACTTCTTCCAGACTCTATCAAAATCCAAATCTTTTCTTTCTTTTCTAAAATCCAAAAATGACATATCGGGTTCTTTATCCCAGTGAATGCACATTACACTTGAATACCTCTTACCAAGGTAGCTTACATCTTCTTCAACCATTTTTTACCATCGTAAAGTAATAATCTTAAATATTTAAGTATTGTGTTTTACTTAATCTCCTCTATTTCAGCATTAACAACTTCCATGTCAGGTATCTTCCTATTTGACCATATATAAGCAACATATCCTAAATTATCCTTTCTTCCCTGAAGTGATGGCGGAGCAAGATACGGTGATCTCATTGTAGTACTTAACATCCTGTTTTTCTCATACCATTCCCATTGAGTATCCATATCACATACAGTATATCTAAAATGTCTTGTTACTAGCTTGACAAAACCATTATCTAAAGTTTCTACTTCAAACGGTATAACTATACTATCTCCTTTAAACTCTTCTTTCAATATATATCTATAGGTTTTTGCAGCGATATCAGCAAAAACTTCAGCATATTTATCTGGCAGTCCAAACTCCTTCTGGTTAACACTTAAAAAAAACTCTCCTCTTCTAGGTATAGATACAAGAGCTCCTTTATCTACAGTTCTTTCTCTTTTTAATTTATCCCAATCAATCCTTTCTACCAAGTTTGCTTCATTCATTTTTATTTCCTCATACTTACTGGCATTACATATATTGACCTGCTCATTACATTTAGCCTAATCTTAATCTATATATACTTTTACAAATTATAATTATTATTAGTATATATCTAATTACTTTTTAAAAAATATATAAATAACCTTTAGTTAACAAAATGATGAAAAAAAGATAAGTTTAGCTATAAATCATATATTAACAATTCCATTGACATTCTAAATATGCTAAAAAAGATAATATAAACAAAACTAGATAAAAATAGAATTAATAGAAAATGGTTCAGAATTAAAGTTAAGTTCTAGAAAACAGATTCATCTAAAAAAAGAGAGAATAATAAACATAGATAATTACATTAGTTCTTTTAATTTAACATTGTTTATTTTAATGCGTATAGCATTTTCAACAACAAATTTCACACTTGAAAGAGTATTATTCATAAATTCCTTAAATTATAAAAATTTACTTTTTAAATCAAAAACACTATCTTTAGATAACTTTAACTTTACAACTAAATTAAAAAATAAAAAAATTATTCTTTAAAATAAGACCAACATAAATAAGATTTCCCTTTTTTTGATTTCTTAAGAAGTTTAACAGACCTACCTTTTAAAGTAAAATAAGCAAAAGTACCATCAGAATCTCTTAAAAAATAATCACCTTCTTTCCAGTTTACAGTTAAATCCTTAATATAATCAACAAACTCCTTCTTAGTATTCAATACATTTCCAGTTAATTTTAAAGAGGGTTTAAATGGATAAACCGTAGAATAGTTTGGTCTCACTTGCATCACAGTTAACTGTTCACCAAAAACCATTAGAAAATGCAAAGTTAATAAATATATAAAACTTTTCCTATTCTGGTGCAAAATCATCCAATGTTAACTTAAAATCCTCATCTTTTTTTATAATTCCTTTCAATTTCAAATATTCCTTTGCAATTTTAAGAAATATCAAACCTAAACTTTTTTTACCTTTATTATTACATGGAACAACAAAATCAACATTTGAGATTTCATTGTTTGTATCACATAAAGCAATAACCGGAACTCCTATCTTAGCAGCATCATTAATTACATTTCTATCAGGAAAAGGATCAACAACAAATAACAACTTAATTTCAATAAAATCTTCTAATTTTGTATTCGTTAAAATACCTGGAGGATATCTTCCTGTATATGCTCTTATACCTGTCAATTTAGAAAAGATCTTAACAGGATACCATCCATTTTCTCTTCTACAAACAACTACCACGTCTTCAGGATTATAATTAGATAAAATCTTAGCTGCTAGATCTAACCTCACATTTATTTTCTGAACATCAAGAACAGCTAAACCATCAGATCTTACTTTAAAAATAAAGTCCTTCATAGACTTAGTTCTGTATTTTGTCCCAATGTGAAGCCCAACTTTTAAATAATCATCAACTACACTTTCATCTACAGTTTTAGTCTCCACTACCATCAAAATACCAAAAATCCCTAGTATTTAAACATTTTCATGAAAGAAGATTTAAATATTAAGTGCCGAAATTCTAAATAGAGATTTCCCTTGATGTATGAACGAGATTTTACTTATTATAAATTTATTAAAAAAAAGAAAAAAATTTAGAATTGTCTTTTTAAATCTTTTACTAATCCTTTTGCCTCATCCTTCA
>Ga0209343_10002395_pt1 | contig 24241 bp, 21 predicted proteins | sample RifCSPlowO2_02_FD_184026 | JGI IMG/M metagenome (GOLD analysis project Ga0209343, IMG submission 184026) | Groundwater microbial communities from Rifle, Colorado - Rifle CSP2_plank lowO2_0.2 (SPAdes) (version 2) | ecosystem: Environmental > Aquatic > Deep subsurface > Groundwater | place... | reverse complement strand
CCACGCCGGGCAGGTGTACGTCGATCCCGAGGTAGTCGTTCTCCGGGTGCCGGGCGGCGATGTCCGCCGTGGTCTCGCCCATGCCGAAACCGATTTCGAGTATCTTCGGCGCCGCGGGCTTTGGGAAGACACCGTGATCGTCATTGGCGGTGATAACGGCGAGGCCTTCTACGAACACGGGTTTGCCGCTCACGCCACCTCACTGTTCAACGAGGTCATGAAAGTACCGATGATCATCCGGGTACCTGGATTGGAGGCCAGCCGCGACGATCGTCCGGCAATGTTCCTTGACATTCCCCCCCCGGTGTTTGACATCTTGAGTCTGCCGGCCCATCCCAGCTTTCAGGGGATCAGCCTCTTCGAGCCACGGTCCGACCCCGCCCGGTCCATCTTCATGATCGTGCAGACTCCGGTGGCGCACCAGTCGGCGATTGTGCGCTCGGGGTTCAAGCTTCTCCACGCCGAACGAAGTGGAAGCTCTCTTTTGGGAAGATATCTTCTCTTTGACCTGGTGCACGATCCTGGAGAACAGGTCAACGTTGCGGCATCCCAGCCAGATCTGCTCGATGAGCTGTCCCGACGGCTGCAGCTGTGGCGTGGGGAACAGCTCAGCTACTACACCGACATCGCACGTCAGGCCCGCGAATATCCACCTGTCCTCAAGGACTGAAGGCGGCCGCCGGACCCGGGGAGCCCAGGCCACACCTTCACAACCTCGAACTACGCGTACATGCCGCGCAGTCGTGTGACCGTGGCGACGCGACCGACCGCCACGATGTAGGCGGCCGTGCGCATGTCGACGTGATATTTCAGCGACGTCTGCAGGACGGCGCCAAACGCTTCGTGCATCTTGGCCTCGAGCCGCTCGTTTACTTCCTTCTCGGTCCAGAAGTAGCCGTAGCGGTCCTGCACCCACTCAAAATAGGACGCGGTGACCCCTCCGCTGTTGGCCAGGATGTCCGGCACGACGAACACGCCGCGCGTGTGCAGGTGGCGATGCGCCTCCGGGGTGGTCGGGCCGTTGGCCCCTTCGATGACGACCTTCGCCCGAATCCCCGGCGCGTTCTCTATGGTGATTTGGTTCTCGAGCGCCGCCGGGACGAGCAGGTCGACGTCGAGGGCGAAGAGCTCGGCGTTGGTGAGCGGCTCGCCGCCCGCAAAGCCGGCGACGGTCTTTTGATTGGCGACGTGGGCGGCGAGCTTTGTGAGGTCGAGCCCGGCGGCGTTGTAGACGCCGCCTTGCCAGTCGGTGACGGCGACAATCTTCGCCCCGAGCGCTGCGATGAGCTCGGCTGAGACCGATCCGACGTTGCCGAAGCCCTGGATGGCGACCCGCGATCCGCTGATGTCGAATCCGAGATGCCGGGCCGATTCGCGGGCGGCGATCGTGACCCCGCGTCCGGTCGCCTCGCGCCGGCCGTGCGAGCCGCCAAGCTCCACGGGCTTGCCGGTGACGACTGAGGTCGTCGTATGGCCGACGTGCATGGAGTAGGTGTCCATGATCCACGCCATGACTTGCTCGTTGGTATTGACGTCGGGCGCCGGGACGTCTTTTTCGGGGCCGATGGCGTCGATGATCTCGGCGATGTAGCGGCGCGTCAGCGCCTCGAGCTCGCGCCGCGACATCTTGCTCGGATCGCAGACGACGCCGCCTTTGCCGCCGCCGAAGGGAATGTGGGCGACGGCGCATTTCCACGTCATCCACGCGGCGAGCGCCGTGACTTCGTCGAGCGTGACGCCCGGATGGTAGCGGATGCCGCCCTTGGCGGGACCGAGCGTGATGTTGTACTGCACGCGATAGCCGGTGAACACCTCGATCTCGCCGCTGTCCATCTGGACCGGGCACGAGACGATGATCTGTCGCTTGGGGTGTGTGAGGATGTTCCAGATGCCGCGCTCGAGGTTGAGGATGCGGGCCGCCAGCTCGAACTCCTCGAGCATCTCGCCGAAGATCGATCCGTATGGCGTCATGGGGCACTCAGTCTAACGCGATCCGCGTCGTCCGGCTCAAGCCGGACACTACGACTGAACACGAACGTAGTGTCCGCCTTCAGGCGGACCGCTGTAACTGAACACGAATGTAGTGTCCGCCTTCAGGCGGACCCGGCAAGAACGCCGATATAATCGAGGCCGCATGAAGCCGACAACCGAGACAGACGCCCCTGTCTTCACCACCGTTTCCGGACATCCCATCGACCGGCTCTACACCGCAGAGGATCTGAGCGGCGTCGAGTACGCGCGCGACATCGGCGACCCGGGTCAGTTTCCCTACACGCGAGGCATCCACCCGACCGGCTACCGCGGCAAGGTGTGGACGATGCGCCAGTTTTCCGGCTTTGGGACGCCCGAGGAGAGCAACGAGCGTTATCGGACGCTGCTCGCGGCCGGCGGCACCGGGCTCAGCGTGGCCTTCGATCTGCCGACGTTGATGGGGCGCGATCCCGACCATGAGTTGTCGCTCGGCGAAGTGGGGAAGTGCGGCGTCAACGTCACGTCGCTCTCCGACATGGAGGCCTTGTTCCGCGGCATCGCGGTCGGCGATGTCACCACGTCGATGACGATCAACTCGCCGGCGGCGATGATCCTGGCGATGTACCTGGTCGTGGCGGAACGGCAGGGCGCCCGCTGGGAGACGCTGTCGGGCACGATCCAGAACGACATCCTCAAGGAGTTCATCGCCCAGAAGGAGTACATCTTCCCGCCGCGTCCCTCGATGCGGATCATCACCGACATCTTCGCGTTCTGCTCGAAGGAAGTGCCGAAGTGGAACACCATCTCGGTGAGCGGCTATCATATCCGCGAGGCCGGGGCGACGGCCGTGCAGGAGTTGGCCTTCACGCTTCGCGATGGCCTGGAATACGTGCAGTGGGGTGTGGAGGCCGGGCTCGACATTGACGAGTTCGTGCCGCGCATGTCGTTTTTCTTCAACGCTCAGAGCGACTTTTTTGAGGAGATCGCGAAGTACCGCGCCGCCCGGCGCCTCTGGGCGCGCGCGATGCGCGACCGCTTCGGGGCGACGAGCGATCGGTCGTGGAAGCTGCGCTTTCACGCGCAGACGGCTGGCGTGTCGCTCACCGCCCAACAACCGTACAACAACGTCGTCCGCACGGCGCTCGAGGCGTTGTCGGCCGTGCTCGGCGGCGCCAACTCGATCCATACGAACTCCCTCGACGAGGCGCTGGCGCTTCCGACGGCCGAAGCGGCGACCCTCGCCCTGCGCACGCAGCAGATCCTTGCGCACGAGAGCGGCGTGGCGAGCGTGGTCGATCCGCTGGGCGGATCCTATTTCGTCGAGAAGCTGACCGAGGAGCTGGAGGGCGGCGCGCACGCGTACTGCGAGACGATCGACAGGATGGGCGGGATGGTGGCCGCCATCGAGCGGGGGTTCCCGCAGCAGGAGATTGCCGAGAGCGCGTACCGGTTCCAGCAGGCCGTCGAGCGCGCGGATCGGATCATCGTCGGCGTCAACGAATTCGTACAGCAGGACGGGATGCCGCTCGAGGTGCTTCGTGTCGACGAGCGCGCCGCCGACCGGCAGCTCGCCAAGCTCGCGGCGCTGAGGAAGTCGCGGAGCGCCGATGCGGTGCGCCGTACGCTCGACCAGCTGCGCCGGGCGGCCGCCACGACCGCCAATCTGATGCCGCCGGTCCTCGACGCCGTGCGGGCCTATGCCACGGTCGGCGAGATGTGCGACGCGCTGCGTGAGGTGTGGGGCGAGTACGAGGAGGTTGCCATTATCTAGGGTATGGGTAACCCAACGCTGCTTGTCGCAGATGACAGTGTCACCATCCGGCGTGTCATCGAGCTGACGTTTGCCGACGAGAACATCACGGTCGTGGCCGTCGGCGACGGCGATGAGGCCATCGAGCGCATCGAGGCCGCGCCGCCCGATATCGTGCTGGCCGACACCGGGATGCCCGGGCGGAACGGATACGAAGTGGCCGAGTACATCCGGCGGTCGCCGCGCCTGGCGCACATCCCGGTCGTGCTCTTGACCGGGGCGTTCGAGCCGGTCGACCATGCCAGGGTCGCCGCCGTGGGATGCGACGGCGTGCTGGCCAAGCCCTTCGAGCCGCAGGTCGTCGTGGCGCGCGTCAAAGAGCTGCTCTCCGGGCCGCGGGGCGCGGCGCGCTCGCGGGCTGACGATCACCCGCTTGTCAGCCCTCAGCCGAAGGCGGCCCTTGATCCGGCCGCGCTCGATAGCTATTTCGATCGCCTTCACGCGGCGTTCTCGAATCCATCGGGGACAGGCGCAGGCGAGATAGACGAGATAGACTTGTTCAGGACAGATTCGAAGGAGCCACAGATGACGAACCCGACGCCACCCCTGGCCGATGCGTTTGCGGCGCTGCTGGCCGCCGAGCAGCGCGAGCCCCTTTCGGCCTTGCCGTCCAGCTGGCCCGCCGCGGGCGGGTCTGCCGTCTCGCAGACGCTGGTTGACGAGGCCACTCGCAGGGTCCTCGAACAGCTCTCCGACCAGGTCGTGCGGGAGACTGTCACCAAGGTCGTCTCGCAGGTCGCCGAGCGACTCGTCAAGGAAGAGATCGATCGGATCAAGGGCTCGATCAAATAGTTGTCGCCATTGACCCGCCTCGATCCAGCCCGTCTGCGCCTGCCCGACAAGCCTGCCATCGAGGGACTCGAAGCCAAGTGGACCGAGCGGTGGGGGGTGTCCGGTGTGTACCGGTTCGATCGGAGCCGGCCGCGCGCCGACGTCTATGCCGTCGACACGCCGCCCCCGACCGTCAGCGGCTCGCTGCACGTGGGCCACGTCTTCTCGTACACCCACACCGACGTGATCGCCCGGTTCCAGCGCATGCGAGGCAAGGCCGTTTTCTACCCGATGGGCTGGGATGACAACGGGCTGCCGACCGAGCGGCGCGTCCAGAACTACTACGGTGTGCGTTGCGATCCGTCGCTTGCCTACGATCCCGCGTTTGCGGCGCCAGAGAAGCCGGGCAAGCAGCCGGTCTCAGTGTCGCGGCCCAATTTCATCGAGCTCTGCAATCGATTGACCGCCCAGGACGAGAAGGCGTTCGAGCATCTGTGGAGGTACCTCGGGCTGTCGGTGGACTGGTCGATGACGTACGCGACGATTGGCAAACGGGCCGAGCGCGCCTCGCAGCTGGCGTTTCTGCATCTCTTGCGCCGCGGCCTTGCCTACCAGCTCGAGGCGCCCACGCTCTGGGACGTCGACTTCCGGACGGCCGTCGCGCAGGCCGAGCTCGAAGACCGCGAGATGCCCGGCGCGTACTACCGGATCCGATTCGCTCTGCCTGATGTCGCTGGGTCTGCCGGGTCGAATGTAGTGTCCGGCTTGAGCCGGACCGTCGAGATTGAAACGACTCGTCCTGAGCTCATTCCAGCCTGTGTCGCCCTCGTGGCGCACCCTGACGATGCGCGGTATCAGCCACTGTTTGGCACCGAGGTCACCACGCCCCTCTTTGGCGTGCGGGTGCCGGTCAATCCGCATCCGCTGGCGAACCCCGAGAAGGGGAGCGGCATCGCGATGATCTGCACGTTTGGCGACGTAACGGACGTCACGTGGTGGCGCGAGCTCAATCTGGGAGTGCGCGCCATCGTGCGGCCCGATGGGCGGCTGGCGCCCGTCCGGTTCGGCGAGCCGGGCTGGGAGTCGGAGGATCCACGTCGCGCGCAGGAACGCTACGCCCAGCTGGAAGGCAAGAGCGTCGGCAAGGCGAGGGAGCAGATGGTGCAGCTGCTGCGCGACTCGGGTGATCTGATCGGCGAGCCGCGCCCGATCACGCACGCCGTCAAGTTTTACGAGAAGGGCGATCGGCCCCTTGAGATCATCACGAGCCGGCAGTGGTTCATCAAGACGATCGAGTTCCGCGAAGCCTTGCTTGCCCGCGGGCGCGAGATCGAGTGGCATCCGCCCTACATGCAGGCCAGGTACGAGAACTGGGTGAACGGCCTCAACGGCGACTGGTGCGTCAGCCGCCAGCGGTTTTTTGGCGTGCCCTTTCCGCTGTGGTACCCGATCGACGCCTCGGGCCGCGTGGACTACGGGCGTCCGATGGCGGCGCGTGAGGCCGGGCTGCCGGTCGATCCGTCAACCGATGTACCGCCCGGCTACCGCGCAGACCAGCGTGGGGCGCCGGGCGGATTCGTCGGGGATCCGGACGTCATGGACACGTGGGCCACCTCGTCGCTCACTCCCCAGATCGCGTGCGGATGGCCGGACGATCCGGATCTGTTCGCGCGGACCTTTCCAATGGACCTGCGTCCGCAGGCCCACGACATCATCCGCACGTGGCTCTTCGACACCGTGCTGCGGTCGCACCTCGAGCACGATTCGCTGCCGTGGAAGAACGCCGCGATCTCCGGCTGGGTGCTCGACCCGGACCGCAAGAAGATGTCGAAGTCGAAGGGCAACGTGGTGACGCCGCTCGCTCTTCTCGAGGAGCACGGTTCGGATGGCGTTCGCTACTGGGCCGCCAGCGGACGGCCGGGTACCGACACGGCGTTCGACCCCAGCCAGATGCGCGTGGGCCGGCGTCTGGCGATCAAGCTGCTCAACGCGTCGAAGTTCGCACTCGGCGCGGCCGAGCCGCAGGGCGCGGTTGTGGCGCCGGTCGATCAAGCGATGCTGCGCAGTCTGGCGGCGCTCGTCGAGGAGGCGACCGAGGCGTTCGAGGCGTACGACTATGCCCGCGCGCTGCAGCGGACCGAGAGTTTCTTCTGGCGCTTCTGCGACGACTACCTCGAGCTCGTCAAGGGTCGCCGCTACGGCGACCAGGGGCCGGAAGGCGCCGCCTCGGCTAATTCAGCGTTGGCCGCGGCCCTCTCGGTCCTGCTCCGCCTGCTCGCGCCGTTTCTGCCGTTTGTCACCGAGGAAGTCTGGTCGTGGTGGCAGGAGCGGTCGATTCACCAGGCGGCGTGGCCGACATCGGCCGAGCTGCTGTCGCTCGTCGCGGACAACTCAGAGGCGACGCGCCAGATCGATCAGGCGGCGTACGAGTGGGCCACCGAAGTGCTGTTCGAGGTGCGGAAGCAGCGCTCGGAAGCCAAGCAGCCGCTGAAAGTGCCCATCACGATGGTGACCGTGAGAGCCCAACGGCGGCAGGTCGGACTGATGCCCATCGTCGAGAACGATCTGAAGTCGGCGCTGCGCGTGCAGGTGTTTATCGCGTCGGTTGGCGAGCCGCGCGAAATCGTCGTGCAGGGATACGAAGCGATTGCATTGTGATCGCGCCTCTGGACCCCGCGCTCTACCGCGACATCGTCCGCCGGGCGATTGAAGAGGACGTTGGCAGCGGCGACATCACGACGGCGGCGACCTTGTCGAGCGCCGAGCGCGCCCGCGGCGTCTTTCTCGTCAAGTCGGACTGCGTGATTGCTGGCCTTGACGTGGCCTTCGAAGTGTTCCGTCAGGTGGCAGCACAGGGGGACGACCCCTTGTTTGTGGCACGCAAGCACGACGGCGACCGATGCCGCGCTGGTCAAGCGGTGGCGGAGGTGACGGGGCCGGCAGCCGTGCTGCTGACAGCCGAGCGCACCGCGCTCAATTTCCTGCAGCGACTCTCGGGCATTGCCACCGTCGCGCGGGCGTTTGTCGACGCGGCCGGCGGACGCATCACGGTCCTGGACACACGAAAGACCACGCCGACGCTCCGCGCGCTCGAGAAATATGCGGTGCGCGCCGGCGGTGCGACGAACCACCGCGCGGGCCTCTTTGACGCCGTGCTGATCAAGGACAATCACGTCCGGCTGGCCGGCGGGGTGGCGGCGGCGGTCGACCGGATGCGCCGGCAGCGCCCGGGCCTGGCCATCGAGATCGAGGCGCAAAGTCTCGTCGAGGTCGACGAAGCGCTCGCCGCCCGCGTGGACACGATCCTGCTCGACAATCTGGGGTCTGATGAGATTCGCGAGGCCGTGCGGCGCGCGCGTGGCCGGGCCCGTACCGAGATCTCTGGCGGCGTGACACTCGATCGCATGGCGGAACTTGCCGCGACGGGCGCGGACCTAGTCTCCGCCGGCGCGCTCACGCATTCAGCGCCGGCCATCGATATCAGCTTTGAGATCGACCCGATCTGACCTCGACTCCGCCGCGCCATTACCGGCCGATCTGGCCGGGATGCTGGACCGCGCGCGCCCTCGCCTGGGTCGCCTGGGATCTCGCGTCCTGTACTTTCCGACTGTGGGGTCCACCAACGACGTCGCGCTCGCCCTTGCGAGCCACCTCGACTGTGAGGGTGCCGTCGTGCTGGCCGACGAGCAGACGTCCGGCCGTGGGCGCCGTGGCCGCGTGTGGTTCTCCCCGCCGGCGAGCGGGCTCTATGTGTCCGTCGTGTTGACGCCGGCGCGGGCCCGCACCGAGGTCGCGCGCGCGACGCGGTTGCTGACGATGGCCGCGGGCCTGGCGCTTGCCGAGGCTGTGGAGGCGTCCACTGGCCTGATCGCTGACCTCAAGTGGCCGAACGACCTGCACGTCGGCGGCCGCAAGCTCGCCGGGATCCTCGCCGAGGCGACAACAGCCGGTGAAGCCGGGGCCCCGCGATCTGTAATCGTGGGCTACGGCGTGAACGTCGGTCCCATGGCGTATCCGCCAGAGCTCGGCAATCGCGCGACAGCGCTTGAAGTCGAGCTGGGCCGGCCCGTCGATCGGGCGCTCGTGCTGATTGAGACGCTGGCCGCGCTGGCACGACGGTACGACGACCTGCTCGCCGGGCGGTTCGATGCTATTCTCGACGCGTGGCGCCGCCGCGCGCCTGACAGTGTCGGGGCGCGGGTGACGTGGGCCGATCTGTCGGGCCTGCGGTCCGGCTTCACCGACGGCATCGACGACGATGGCGCGCTGCTCGTCAGGGTCGGCGAGCGCGTCGAGCGCATCGACGCGGGCGAGGTGACATGGCTGTAGTGCGCTAGAACCTCTAGAGCCCCTGGACCAAAATGCTGTTAGCGATAGACGTCGGCAACACCAACATCGTGCTCGGCGTGTTCGATGGCGATCGACTCATCGAGAGCTGGCGCCTGGCGACGCTGCGCGAGCGAACCTCCGACGAGCTCGGTCTGGTGGTTGACGCGCTCTTCGCGCGCAGCCACCTCGACAAGCGGTCGGTAGGCGGCATCATCCTCGGATCGGTGGTGCCGCCGCTGACGACGACCTTCGGCACGATGGCCAGACGATCCTTCGGGCTCCCTGCACTCAGTATCGAGCCTGGCATCAAGACCGGCATGCCGATCCTGTACGAGAACCCCTCGGAAGTCGGGGCCGATCGCATCGTCAACGGCGTGGCGGCGTACGAGCGGTTCGGCCGATCGGCCGCCAGGCCGCTCGTCGTCGTCGATTTCGGGACGGCGACGACGTTTGACGCGATCACGGCGAGTGGAGAGTACCTCGGGGGCGCGATCTGCCCAGGCGTGCAGATCTCGGCCGACGCACTGTTTCAGCGTGCGGCCAAGCTGCCGCGCATCGACGTCCGCAAGCCGTCGCGTGTCGTGGGACGGACGACGGTCGGATCGATGGAGTCGGGATTGTTCTACGGGTACGTTGGGATGGTCGAGGGACTCGTGCGTCGTATGAGCGACGAGCTGGGCGGCCATCCGATCTCGGTCGCGACGGGCGGGCTGGCGGCCCTCATCGCGCCAGAGACTCCACTCATCGAGCACGTCGAGCCGGATCTGACGCTGCACGGCCTGCGGATTGTGTGGGAACGAAACCAGTCTTGATATTGCAGATTTCAGATTGCAGATTGCAGATTACTGCCGCGAAGTCGAAGCCTACCTGTGCCGGAAGAACGACGGTCATCTGATCCGGATCGTCGGGCTCTCGTTCGATCTGGTGTCGGCCTGGGCGTCACGTGGTGTGCCGCTTCGGATCGCCTGCCGGGGGATCGATCGATACGTCGAGCGCTACTACGCGAAGGGCCCGCGGCGCCGGCCAGTCAGGATCGATTTCTGCGAGGCTGACGTCCTCGAGGCGTTCGATGAGTGGCGGCGCACGACGGGGTTGGCAGCAGATGCCGCGGCCGGGACCGGCAACGACGGCGACAGGTTGGGCGGCCGTCGCCTCTCGGGCCTCTCGCTGCCGGCGCACCTCGAGCGTGCGCTGCGGCGTCTGACATCGGCGCGGGCCTCGGGTGCGCTCGATGCCACCTTCGATCGCGTGCTCGACGAGGTGTCGCGGGAGCTGGATGCGGCGCGACAGACTGCGGGCGGCGTGCGCGGGGCGGCGCGACAGGCGCTCGTCGAGCGGCTCGCCGCGCTCGATCGCGAGATGCTTCGGGCGCTGCGATTGACACTCGACGAAGCATCCCGCGCCGCGCTGACACGCGAGGCCGAAGAGGATCTGACGGCCTTCCGGGCCGGGATGGCTGCCGACGTGTTCGCGCGGGCCCGCGACGCGGCCGTTGACAGACTGCTGCGCGAGCGCTTCGGGCTGCCGACGGTTGCCTTTCTCTGAGCAACGGCGCTACCACGGAGGTCACAGAGAACAAACGGAGGTCACGGCAAGAGGCCAAGAATGTATCCGTGTCCTCCGCTGTCGGATTTCATCCTCCGTGGACTCCGTGGTAGATCTTTTCATGATCTCGGCTGGAGACAACCTATCGCTCACCATCGAGAAGCCCGTGGCCGGCGGCCGGATGCTCGCCCGCCTCGACGGTCGAATCATCCTCGTATCAGGTGCGATTCCCGGCGAGCGTGTCAGGGCCCGCGTGGAGCGTGTCACGAAGGGCGTGGTGTACGCTGCCGCCGCGGCCATCGACGAGCCCTCGCGCGATCGCCGACCGGCGGCTGGCGATCCGCTGTGCGGCGGCTGTCTCTACGCGCATGTCGCGTATCCGCGCCAGCTCGATCTGAAGGCGCGGGTCGTTGAGGACGCGTTCGCGCGCGTCGGACAGCTGGCGCTGCCAGGCCCCGTTCAGGTCGTGGCGTCCCCGGAGCAGGGCTACCGGATGCGGGCGCGGCTGCACGTCCGCGGTTCTCAGATCGGCTTCTTTCGAGAAGGCACGCACGAGATCTGCGACGTGCTTCAGACCGGGCAGCTGCTGCCGGCGACCTGCGACGCGCTCGATCGGCTCGATGCCGCCAGGCGCTCGCTGGGACTCGAGGCCGTGCGGGAGATCGAGCTGGCCGAGAACCTCGATGCCTCCGCCCGCGTGGTGTACCTCGACGGCCAGGGTCCCATTGACGCGCGACAACTCGACCTGCTCGGCGCGACCCAGGGGCTGACCGGGGTGGCAGCCGCCGATGGCGTCTGCGGTGACGCGTACCTCATCGATGTTCTGACTGTCGGCAATGGGCCGCCCGTCTCGATCCGCCGCCATGTGCTGGCGTTCTTTCAGGGCAACCGGTACCTTCTCGAGGCGCTCGTCGCGCATGTCATGGGACAGCTGGCGCCCGCAGAGAGGGTCGTCGATCTCTACGCGGGCGTCGGCGTGTTCTCGATCGCGGCCGCCGCTTGTGGGGCTCGGGTCACGGCGGTCGAAGGCGACACGGTTGCGGCCGCTGACCTGCGCGTGAACGCGGCCGCGGTCGGAGACGGCGTGGTCGCGATTCACCAGCCGGTAGAAGAGTTTCTGCGCGGCGCCTCGGTGGGGGTACACACCATCATCGTCGATCCGCCGAGGACGGGCCTGTCGCGCGAGGCGCTTGAGGGTCTCGCCTCGCTCGACGCGCGACGAATCGTGTACGTGTCGTGCGATGTGGCCACGCTGGCCCGCGACACACGCCGCCTCGTCGATGGCGGCTACACCCTGGCGCGGATCGACGCGTTCGACCTGTTCCCCAATACGCCGCACGTCGAGACGGTGGCCGTTTTCGATCGGTGATCGACGATCCGCGGACGAGTCGTAGTGTCCGGCTTCAGCCGGACCGTGGATGGGTCGTAGTGTCCGGCTTCAGCCGGACAAGGATCGCATCTTGCCAGCAACAAGGTATGTTCACTGGCAACCCCGGCCACCTGAGGTCGTTCGACTACACCGGTCCGCATCGGTATTTCCTAACGTTTTGTACCAGTACGCGCCGGCATCTGTTCACAACCCGCGACCGAGTTGACCTTGTATTGATGCAGATTTTGCGAAGTGCCGCTGACGAACGGTTTGCAATTGTTGCGTACTGCTTCATGCCGGACCACGTCCATCTCCTCATCGAAGGGCAGTCCGATTCGTCGGACTGCCGTCGATTCATCGCCCGTGCGAAACAGTTCTCTGGCTTCCACTATTCGAAGGCCTTCGGTCATCGCCTGTGGCAGAGATACGGGGTCGAGCGCATCCTCCGGAGCGAAGAGGCGACCCTGGTCGCCGCGAGATATGTGCTGGAAAATCCGCTCCGGGCCGGCCTGGCCAGGTACGTGGAGGAGTACCCGTTCCTCGGCTCGACGACGCATACAGTCAGCGAGATTCTGGCGGTCGTGTCTGATATCTCCTCACGGTCCGGCTGAAGCCGGACACTACGACCCATCCACGGTCCGGCTGAAGCCGGACACTACGTACTGTCCACGGTCCGGCTGAAGCCGGATCCCGCGCGCATCGATCGTAACGTGTTACGTGGCGTCCGGCTTCAGCCGGACTTTACGGAAGCGGCGGCTTCGAGGAAGCCTTCGAACAGCGGCCGAAATTCGCCGGTGCGCCAGAAGTTCTCCGGATGCCACTGGACCCCGAGACAGAAACGCCGGCTCGAATCCTCAATCGCCTCGATGAGGCCGTCGGGCGAAGTGGCCGAGACGCGGAACCCGCGGGCGACATCCTTGACCGCCTGATGATGCCGGCTGTTCACGTCGCACGTGTCGGCGTCGCTCAGCCGCTCGCGCATCAGCTTCGAGAGCAGGGAATCCTTCTCGATCCACACTTCATGGGCCAGCGAGTACGGCTGGTTGGGCGGCACCGTCAGGCCGTGCGACATCGACCCGGTGACCTGCGACGGCACGTCCTGTACGAGCGTGCCCCCACAGGCGACATTGAGCACCTGAATGCCTCGGCAGATGCCGAAGATGGGCAGGTCGCGCTCGCGCGCGGCGGTGACGAGCCCAATCTCGAATTCGTCGCGCGCCGGATCGACGTCCTTCACGGTGGGGTGCGGGGCTTCCCCATACTGCCCGGGGACCACATCGTCGCCCCCGGTCAACAGGAGCCCGTCGACGCCCGTCAGCGCGGCCTTCAGGCCCATGGACGGCTCGAGAATCCGAACCTCACCCCCGACGTGCAGGATGGCCTGCCGATAGTCCTCGATCTTGCGACAGGACGTAATACCGATCAGAGGCATATCAAGTCTCAAGTCCCAAGTTTCAAGTCTCATGGCCAGCCTTGAGACTTCAGACTTGAGACTTACACTCCGCTACATTCGCACTGGTACTTCTATCCCCATCACATCCAGTGCGCGCGTCAGCTGCTGGCGGAAGTATCCCACCCCCACGGCGCGCCAGCCTCTCCGGTGCGCCTGTTCCTCGTTAATGACGGGGTAGCGGTGATAGAAGGCGTTGAAGAGCTGCGCCAGGCCGAAGGCATACTTCGCGAGCACCGAGAACTCCAGCGAGCGAACGACCTGGTCAACGATCTCATCGAGGCGCGCGGCTTCAAGGACGAGCGCCCAGAGGTCGCTCGACTCGCCGGTCAATTCTTCGGCCGAGAGCTCGTCGAGCCCTCGTGCCAGGTCGGCGTCAGTCAGTCCTTCGCGCTCCCGCAGCTTGTGGAAGATGTTGTTGGCCCGCACGACGGCGTACTGGAGGTACGGACCAGAGTCGCCCTCAAAGCTCAGGGCCTCCTCGATGTCGAACACGATGATCTTGCCCCGCGAGTACTTCAACATGAAGTACCGGATCGCCGCGACCGCGATTTGAGACGCGACCAGCCGCCGCTCGTCAGGCGAGAAATCGGGATTGCGTTTGGCGACCTCGGTCGAGGCCTTGTCGGTGAGTAGATCGAGCAGGTCGTCGATCTTCACGCCCAGACCCAGACGGCCCGACACATCAACGAAAGGTTTGTGGGCCCCCTCGGTGCCAGGCGTGATGTGGTAGCCGAGCTCACGTGCCGTCGCGTGTGACAACGCGACCATCTCGTAAGAGAAGTGAATAGCGTTATCGGCCTCGCGCTGGTGGCCGAGCGTGCGAAGCGCCTGTACGAGGAGCGCCTGGAGGTACGCCTGCCGCGAGTCGATGACGTTGTATGTGCGCTTCGCGCGGCCAAACGTCGGAGCGGCCGCGTCGCCCTTCTCGGACGTCGTCGACCATAGGGGACGGCCGCCGGCCTGCTCGCCGAACGCACGGTAGTGGAAGTCGCAGCCGAGCAGGCCGAACTTCCAGAACTGGTTCGCGATGTCCTTGCCAACGTACGTCACGACGCCGTTGGATCGCACGATGACCTTTTCACGCGAAGGCTCGTCCGGCGCTTCGTCGACCTGCATGGCGTCGGGTGCCGGCGCCGCGCCTCCATCGGGCCGAACGGAGGATCCTGCGCCGGGCTCCTCCTCGATTCGCATGACCCAGCAGCCGGCCAGCTTGCCTTCGGTCTGGAGGAACACGGCGCCGTGTGCCTTGAGGATCTCGAACGCGCGCGCCCAGAACTGCAGCCGGAGGATGTCGCCCTCATAAGTAAGCAGATCGTAGGACACGCCAAGCCGGCCCATCGTCTTGAGATGCGCGCGAACGATGCGATCGACGATGAAGGCGCCAAGAGCAGCCGTGTCGTTGCCGCCTTTTTCAAGGTCGTGGAGCGCCGCCTCGCGAATCGCCAGTCTCGAGCGATCCCCTTCGTACCACTCGGTGACGTGCGCGTACAGATCCCAGCAGTAGTAGTCGAACGGCGGCTGTTCGGCTGCAGCGACAGCCCGCACTTGGTCAAGAGAGAGGCGTTTCAGCTCCCGAAATCCGATCACGACATCGGCTACCTGCACACCGGTATCGTCGATGTAGTTCTGGACCTCGACCGGCGTGCCGCGAAAGCGCAGAGCGCGGGCGAGCGTGTCGCCGAGCGCCGCGTTGCGCAGATGGCCGATGTGCGCCGCTTTGTTCGGATTGATTGCCGTGTGCTCGACCACGGTCTTGTCGACTGGGGCCGGCGCAGGGGCGACCTCGCCGCGCACCCGCGCCAGCAGAAACGCGGGCCGATCCAGAAACAGGTTCAGATAGCCGCTTGGCGCCGCCACCGCTCGTTGGACGGCTGGGATCGACCCGACCGAGGCCGCCAGTTCCTCGGCAATCACGCGCGGCGCTTTTCTGAGCGGACGGGCCAGCTGGAAAGCCACCGTGACGGCGAGATCGCCCAGGGCCCGGTTGGGCGGCACCTCGACAGAAAACGGCGGCACCTCGTTCAGGCCGTACTGTTGGCGGACGGCGTCGACAATCGCATCGTGAACGTGTCGTTGGAGAGAGAGCATCATGTACGGGCCGCATGCCGAGCCGAACGCGGGCGGCTCGGTAACTTCGTGATACGATTACAGTTCGTGACTCTCGAGCGCGAGGCCACCGAGCTCGGCTGGCGTGTTGACGTTGGCGAGCAACCGGTGGTGATCGCCGAACCTCTCGATTTCATCGGCCGCGACCACCCGGACTTTGAAGTCGGCAAGCGCGTCCATCATCTTGAGACGTCCCTGTGCCAGCCGCCCCGCGATGGGGAGCAGACAGGCGCGCGTGTAAGCGGCACAGAGCGGGTGATACCCACGTTCGGTCAGTGGCACGACGGCGTCGGCCTCCTGGGAGAGCGCCGCGAGATGCGCCAGCCACGGCGCCGACACGTACGGCATGTCACACGCGACCACGACCACGACCTCGAAGGCCGCTTCGGTCAACGCCGCGTGCAGGCCGCCGAGCGGCCCCCGTCCCGGTACGATGTCGGAAACCAGCCGGACGCCATCTCGCGGCGTGCCGCCGCCGACGATCAAGGTTTCGCTCGCTATCCGCGACAACTCCGACAGTTGGCGCTCGAGGATCGTCCGGCCTTCGACGACGAGCGTGCCCTTGTCCTGGCCGCCGAACCTCGAGGCCTTCCCGCCGGTCAGGATGGCGCCGGTCCACATCACCGTTGGATTCTACTGTATGCGTGACCCCGGCGTTGGTCGCGTGCTCGTCGCCAGCCTGCACCAGGCGATCGCCGACGTCATCCCGACGCGCCTGGGGTTCTACGAAAGTTTCCTGGATCCGGAAGGCATGCGGGAGGGCACCATCGGCCTCGCACCGCTCTATGCGGTGCTCAGTTTCTTGCGGCAGGAGGGCGACGGGGTGTACGGCCGGATCACGACGCGCGCGGGCCACTATGCTGCCGACTGGACCGCAGTCTCGATGTCGCCCGTTCATCGAGCGCTGGTCAAGGCGGCGCCGGCCTGGCTGCGCGGTCGGCTGCTCCTGCGTCTGGCGGGCCAGCTTGTTCGCAGCACGTACCGTGGAAGCCGCGCGGTGTCGCGTATGCGGCGAGGCACGGCCAGCGTGGACCTTCGCGCGTCGATCTTCTGCACGGTCCGCGAGCGCGTGCCGCAGCCGCTCTGTGGTTACTACGCCGCGGCGTTCACGCGGCTGTTGACGCTCTTCAGCCTGCCGGCGCGGGCCGAAGTCATGGCCTGTCGTGGCACCGGCGAGGCGACGTGCACCCTGAGGGTGGCCTTGGCCGGGACCGACCAGGCCCGACGGACCGAAGCCGCCTGACGCGACGGCCGATCGACGCCCTTAAGCCGTGGTACAATTGCCGCAATCTTGGCTTCTCACATCCAAGACGACGGCTTCCGCGAGATCCAACTGAACGGCAAGCAGTTGGTCTTCCTGTTCATGGCCGCTACCGTCGTGTCGGTCGTGATTTTCCTCTGTGGCGTCCTTGTCGGCCGCGGCGTCCGGGTCGAGCGAAGTGAAGCGGGGCTTGACGCGTCGGCGCCGAGCGTCGCCGCAGACACGACACCCCGCCCGGAGGCGCCGGCCGCGGCCCCGGCACCTGGTTCCGACCCGACCGCCGCTCAGGCCCCGCCGGCGGTCGACGATCTCAGCTATTTCAATCGTCTCCAGAAGTCCAATCCGCCCGCAGAGAATCTGAAAGCGTCGCCGCCCGCGTCGCCTGCGTCCTCGCCGAAGGCGCCTGCTCGCACCCCCGCTGCGGCCCCGGCCTCCGCCGTCCCGCAGGGCCAGGGATACGCCGTGCAGGTTGCGGCCCTCAACGCCCGCCCGGAAGCCGATGCGATCGCCAAGCGCCTGACCGCAAAAGGGTATGCAGCGTACGTGCTGCCGCCCCCCTCGGGTACGCCGCAGGTCTATCGTGTGCGGATCGGCAAGTTCAGTACACGAGGCGAGGCGGAAACCATCGCCGCCAAACTGCAGAAGGAAGAGCAGTTCAAGCCCTGGATCACCCGCTAACTACAGCTCCACCAATCCATTCTCGATGACATAGCGCATCAGCTCGACGTTGGTTGTCATGCCGAGCTTGTCGAGCACGCGCGCGCGGTAGGTGCTGACAGTCTTCACGCTCAGCGCCAGACTCGCCGCGATCTGCGACACCGTCCGGCCCGACCCGATCATGCGAAGCACCTGATACTCCCGATCTGAGAGCACATCGTGCGGGTGGGCCCGCACGTCGCTGGCCTCGGCGAGCGCCTGCCGTGTGGCCGCACTCGCGTAGGTGTGCCCGCGCCGCACCTGCAGGATGGCGTCGACGAGCGCCGTGGGCGCGCTGTCCTTCGTCAGGTATCCAAGCGCGCCGGCGCTAAGTGCGCGCCGTGCAAACTGCGACGCCGGGTGCATGCTGAGCACCAGAATCGGCAGCCGCGGGTACAGGTGATGAAGCGTCTTCAGCAAGTCCAATCCGCTCGTGCCCGCCATGGAGATGTCCAGCACGACCACATCCCAGTCGTCCTGCTGAATCTGCTGGAGTCCGGCCTCGGCCGAGTCGGCTTCGCCGACGGCTGCATCGGGCCACCGATCGGTGACGATGAGCTTGATGCCCTGGCGGACGACCGGGTGATCGTCAACGAGCAGGATGCGCATGATGAGCAGGGTGGCGTTTTCGACGACCGCCCGTCGGCATCCTGAGCACGACGGCCGTACCCTTCCCCTTCTTGCCGGAGATGTCGAGCGTACCGCCGAGCAGCCGGGCGCGCTCGCGCATGCCGACCAGACCGATTGACGCCGGATCGGAGAACTCGCTCGGCGTCATGCCGAGGCCGTTGTCTTTCACGGAGAGCACGAGCTTGCTGCCCGTCTCGTAGAGGTCGATCTTGATGGCGCTGGCCTCGGCGTGGCGAATCACGTTGGTCACAGCCTCCTGGAAGATGCGAAAAACGCCGGTCGCCCGATCGTCTGAGAGCTGCAGGGTGTTCCCTCTGACGACATAGTGGCACCTGATGCCCGTGCGGGCTTGTACGAGTGATGCCTCCCATCGAATCGCTTCGGCCAGCCCAAGATGGTCGAGCGTCGGCGGCCGCAGAGAGGTGGCGATCCGACGGGTCGTTTCGAGGCTGATCTCCGTCAGGCCGATGAGCGACTGCGCGCGATCGAGCGTCGAGGGGTCGAGCCGCGACCAGTCGACCATCTTGAGCATCCGCAGCAGCTCGAGTTTGAGGCTGGTCAGCGTCTGCCCGAGGTCGTCGTGCAGCTCGCGCGCCAGGCGCGTGCGTTCGGCTTCGCGGGCCGCATTCAGCTTCGCCGCGAGGCTCTGTAGCTGACCCTGCCAACGGCGCATCGCGGCCTTGGTCCGCCCAGGTGAGCCTTTGCGGGAGGTCACGGGCGAAGTTGGTACCACGAGACCGGCGCGTCTGTCCATGCGACCAGCAAACTGTAGGACAAACACGGGCATTTCGCGAGCGGCAGGCGGCTTTGTCAGACAAACACGGACATACGGCTTGCACGAAAAAATCGACACTTACACAGAATGGGCACGATTTTGATCGCCAACGACAGGCCGGCCGCATGATCGGCCGGCCGAAGCTTCTGATTGTCGACGATGAGGCGCCCATTCTGAAGCTCGTCGAGCGCTTCGCCGGCGGGCTGGGGTTTTCGGTGGCGCAGTATCACAGCGGCCGCGCCGCGATCGCCTCGCTGCACGACCTCAAGCCGGATGTCGCGCTCGTCGATTTGCGCATGCCCGAGGTGAACGGCCTCGACGTCCTGAAGGAGATCCGCTCCATTGCACCGGATTGCCAGGTGGTGCTCATGACCGGCTATGCGAGCGTCGACACCGCGATCGAAGCCGTCAAGCTGGGCGCGCTCGACTATCTGACCAAACCGTTCGACTTCGATCGCCTGCGCGAGCTCCTGCTGACGGTCAAAAAGACCATCGAGCGCCGGGAGCAGCTGCTCGCGGTCGACGCCGATCTGGCCCACCGCTTCGAGTTCCACGGCATGATCGGCCGCAGTCCCGCGATGCAGGAGCTGTTTGACACCATCCGCCGGCTCGCGCCGCACGTGCGAACGGTGCTCATCGCGGGAGAGACCGGTACGGGCAAGGAGCTCGTCGCACGGGCGCTGCACGAGGTTGGGCCGCGGCGTGCCCGCCGGCTCATGACGGTCAACTGCTCGGCGATTGTCGAGAATCTGTTCGAGAGCGAGCTGTTCGGTCACACGCGGGGCGCGTTTACCGGCGCGACCGACGCCAAGTCGGGGATGCTCGAGCATGCGGATCACGGCACACTGTTTCTCGACGAAATCGGCGAATTGCCCGTGCAGCTTCAGGCCAAGCTGCTGCGCGCGGTCGAATATGGGGAGGTGCAGCGCGTCGGTTCGCTGGAATCGCGGACAGTGAACGTGAATCTGATCGCGGCGACCAATCGTGATCTGCGGGCGCAGGTCTCCGCCGGACGGTTCAGAAGCGACCTCTTCTATCGCTTGAGCACCATCGAGATTCATCTGGTGCCGCTCAGGGAGCGCCGGGAAGACATTCCGTACTTGACCGCCGCCTTCGTGGGGGAATACGCGAAACGTTACAAGCGCCCCCTGACCGGCGTGACACCCGCCACCGAGCGGCTCCTGCAGCAGGCGCCATGGCCGGGCAATATCCGCGAGCTGCGCAACGTGATCGAGCGGGCCTGTCTGCTGAGCGAGGGACGGCTGCTCAGCGAGCGCGAGGTGCAATCGGCGCTTCTGGTGCAGCAACGATCGTCCTCGCCCTCGCCCTCGCCCTCGCCCTCGCCCTCGCCGTCCGCCGATCGTGTCGTGGCCCCGGCGATGCGGGCACCCGCGCGCAGCCCGGTGCCGATGTCTGCCGCGGGGCACGAGGAGGTTGTTCGCGTTCTGAATCAGGTCGAGGGCAACAAGAGCGAAGCGGCCAGAGTGCTCGGCCTGAGCCGCCGCGCGCTGTACCGGCGCCTCGAGCGCTTCGCGGAGCCATAAGCGAGCCATGAGCAGTCCACGTAGGGCGGGTCCTTTTGGACCCGCCGCATGTACACTGATGATCCGTGTCCCCGCCTCGCTTCGATGACAACCGTGGCGTCCTTCTCGCCGTCTTCTCCGGTATTCTTCTCGCGCTGAGCTTCCCGAAGTTCGGTCACCCCGCATTCGCATGGATGGCCTTGACGCCTCTGCTTGTGGTCCTTGGTGGCCCCGTCAGCACGCGCCGGGCGTTTGTGCTCGGCCTCACAGCCGGGCTCGTGTACTTCGGCGGGACGCTGTACTGGCTGACGAGCGTCATGACGATGTACGGAGGCCTCCCGGCCTGGGTGGCTGTGCCGCTCAACGCGGCGTTTGTCGCATACCTGGCGCTCTTTCCCGCGATCTGTGCGATGGTGATGCGCCGGCTGGTGATGGCCCATGGCGCGCAGGCCTTGATGGCGGCGCCCCTCGTGTGGGTGGCGACCGAACTGGGGCGCGCGCACATCATGACCGGCTTTCCGTGGGTGCTCGTCGGCTACAGCCAGACGAGCGTCCTGCCCGTGGCGCAACTGTCGAGCCTCTTGGGCGTCTACGGCGTGTCGGCGCTCGTCGTTGGCGTCAGCGCCGCGGCCGCAGTGGTCGCTGTCAGCGTAGGCGACAAGAAGACGTGGGGTCCGGCTTCAGCCGGACCATACGTTCCGGCGGCGGTGATGCTGGCGCTGGTCGTTGGGGTGACGGTGTGGGGCGGTCTGCGCGTGGCGAGAACCGAGTGGACCAGCGCGGGTGACCCAGTCCGCGTCGGATTGATCCAGGGGAACGTGGACCAGGCGCAGAAATGGGATCCGGCACTCAGCGCATCGATCTTTCGCGACTACCTCCGACTGACCACGCAGGCGATCCGTGAGGGCGCCCAACTGGTGCTGTGGCCCGAATCGTCCACGCCGTTTCGCTTTGACGACGATCCCGCGAGCGCCGATCTCATCCGGACGATCGCGCGGCAGGCGCGCGTGCCGATTCTGGTGGGAAGCGACCAGGTCGACCGTGGCTCTGCGGCCAAGTACTACAACGCGGCGTTCCTGGTGGGCGACGATGGGGCGACCGTGGGTGTCTACCGCAAGATGCATCTGGTGCCGTGGGGCGAGTACGTGCCGCTCAGGCGCGTGCTGTTCTTCGTGGGCCCGCTCGTGGAAACGGTCTCCGATTTCTCGCCTGGCGACCGGGCCGTCGTCTGGCCCGTCCGTGGTCACTCGATGAGCACGGCGATCTGTTACGAGATCGTCTACCCGGATCTCGTCCGCCGGTTCGTCGTTGGCGGCAGCGAGCTGCTGACGACCATCACCAACGACGCGTGGTTTGGCGCGACCTCAGCCCCTCTCCAGCATTTCGAGCAGGCTTCGATGCGCGCGATCGAAACGGGGCGGTATCTCGTGCGGGCCGCCAACACCGGCATCAGCGGCATCGTCGATCCTTACGGCCGCGTGCTCGCGCGAAGCGAGATTTACCAATCCGCGGTCGTCGTGGGCGACGCGCGCTTCCTGCAGACGATGACACTCTACACCCGGATCGGCGATGTGTTCGCGTACGCCTGCGTCGTCATGACGGCCGCGCTTCTGCTGCTGACGCGCCGACGTGTTCGTACGTGACGTATTCGCACGGGACGTGTTCGTGCTCGGGGTTACGTGCCTGTTACTCGGCCTGCATAGCAGGCCGACCGCATCGAGCGCTTCACCCACACTCGCCAATTTGATCTCTGTGCCTCCGTGGCTCTGTGGTTTAATCCCTCTGAGTTCTTTGATTCCCTGTGACAACTCTTTCGTGGTGAGTCGTCGTCGAGTGCGCGAGGGGACACTCTGCGTGTGAGCGTGCACAAGACACGATTCGTGACGGCGCTGGTGCTGGCGCTTGTCTGTCTCGCGCCGGTGGCGGCGCAGCGGACGCCGCAGCGCCCAAGACTTGTACTGGTAGTTGCCATCGATCAGATGCGGTTCGATTATCTGACTCGATTCGCGCCGCTTTACACGGGTGGCCTGCGCACATTGAGAGAACGTGGCGCGGTGTTCAGCAACGCGAACTATCGGCACGCGGCCACCGAAACGGGCCCGGGGCATTCGGTCATCCTTTCGGGGCGGCACCCGAGCCATTCGGGCATCGTGGCCAACGACTGGTGGGATCCGCTGCTGAAAAAGGTCGTCAACGTGGTGGACGATCCGGTCCAGTCACCGCTCGGCGGAGCAGGCCGTGGCGCGTCGCCGGTCAATGCGCTCGGGTTCACCGTGGGCGACGTCCTGAAACTCAAGAGTCCGCAATCGCGCGTCGTGGGAGTCTCGCTCAAGGATCGCTCGGCCATCCTGATGGCCGGGCGGCGAGGCGACGCGGCGTATTGGTACGAGACCGCCGAGGGCCGCTTCATCACCAGCACGTACTACATGAGCCGGGCTCCCGGATGGTTGGTGCGATGGAACGATCGGCGTCTGCCGGACGGCTACTTCGGGAAGAAATGGAGTCGGCTGCTGCCAGACGAAGCGGTGTACGAAAAGCATGCCGGTATGGATGCGATCGAGGGCGAGTGGGATCGCGAGGATACCGTGTTTCCGCACCTGCTCCGCCGCATTCCCGGCGATCCGCTCTTCTATGATGACTTGCGCCGTACGCCGTTTGCGGACGAGGTAACGCTGTCGGCCGCGCTCGAAGCGATGAAGGCTCACCAGATTGGCCGCGATGCCGACACCGATATCTTTGCCGTCGGCTTTTCTGCGACCGATATCGTTGGGCACACATACGGAACGGAAAGCCAGGAACTGATGGATCAGTTGCTTCGCCTCGATCTCGTGTTGGAGAAACTCTTCAAGGAGATCGATCGAACGGTAGGCCTGGCGAACACGCTGGTGGTGCTCACCTCGGATCACGGTTCGCTGCCTCTCGTTGAGAACCTCCAGGCCAAAGGTGTCGATGCGCGCCGCGCGTCTTCAGCGGTCCTCGCAGGGGCCGTGCGAACGGCACTGGCCAGGAGATTCCCCGGGGTCGAAAGTCTCATGGCCTACTTCGGGAGCGACATCCCCAACGTCTACCTGGATGAGGGCGTCATCCGGCGGCACAATCTCGACCGGCGGGACGTGGAACAGACCGCGATCGGCGCGCTCGTGTCAACGGGCCTTGTCGAACACGTGTACACGCAGGCCGAGCTGTTGAGCGCCAGCAATCCTGCCGACCCGTACCTCAAGCTGTTTCAGAATTCGTTCTTCCAGGCCAGAAGTCCGCATCTCAGCGTTTTGGTGAAGAAGTACGCGTACGTCAGTTCGTATGTCGGCGGCACGGGTCATGGCACGGCTTACGACTACGATCGCCACGTGCCGATCGTCTTCATGGGCGAGGGGATCAAGCCCGGTGTGTACGACGCCGAGTGCGGTCCCGAGGACATCGCGCCCACGCTGGCGCGCATCCTTGGCCTGGACTTCCCGCGCGAAGAGGATTCACGTCTCCTGACCGAGATGCTTTTTAGCAGGCAGTAGTGTCCGCCTTCAGGCGGACCATTGTGAAGCTATAATCTCGACTGGTCATGGCGCTCGCTGCGGAAGTGAAAAGTCAGGAAGGAAAAGTTAGAAGGACGGAGGGTGATGGACGCCGTGATCCCATCGCTGACCTCTGGGGCGCGAACTACTATCCGGGGCTCGGCGCCTCGCAGTGCATTGAATTCACGGCGCTCATCAACATCCGGCCCGCGCAAGGCAATCGAAGCATGGAGATTCAGGACGCCGGCACGCGCAACGCCGTTGGTGAAATCGTCCACGCGCTCGTGGGCGCTGGAGAGCCGCTGTGAGCGCTCCCACTCAGCACGCTGGACTGTCGCCAGAGCGGTGGGCCGGCTTCTCGTTTGACCAACAGATTCTGATGATCGGCAACGAGATGAACCGTGGCGTGTCTCTGCTGGCCAGTGGCGCCTGGGACCACGCGCGCCGCGGGTACGAGCGGGTGCTGCAGCTCGTCGATCTCACCGTCGTCACC
>Ga0209343_10002394_pt1 | contig 24252 bp, 26 predicted proteins | sample RifCSPlowO2_02_FD_184026 | JGI IMG/M metagenome (GOLD analysis project Ga0209343, IMG submission 184026) | Groundwater microbial communities from Rifle, Colorado - Rifle CSP2_plank lowO2_0.2 (SPAdes) (version 2) | ecosystem: Environmental > Aquatic > Deep subsurface > Groundwater | place... | reverse complement strand
CTCCCCAACCCTCTCCCGCCTGCGGGAGAGGGGGCTGCCGTTGCGCGCCTTGCTGATCGCTACCCTGATCATCTTCGCCCTGATCGGCATCACCTTCAATCTCGCCACCGCCTATCACGTGCTCGGTACCGACAAGGTCGGGCAGGATGTGCTTTATCTGTCGCTGAAAAGCATCCGCACCGGGCTGATCATCGGTACGGTGACGACGCTGGTGACGCTGCCGCTGGCGCTGTTGCTCGGTATCGCGGCGGGCTATCTGCGCGGCTGGGTGGACGATGTGATCCAGTACATCTATACCGTGCTGAGCTCCATTCCCAGCGTGCTGCTGATTGCGGCCGCGGTGCTGATGATGCAGGTCACCATCGACACCCACCCCGAGTGGTTCGACACCGCCGCATCACGTGCCGACTTGCGCCTGGTGTTCCTGTGCCTGATCCTCGGTATGACCAGTTGGACCGGCTTATGTCGTCTGCTGCGCGGCGAAACCCTCAAGTTGCGTGAACTGGAATACATCCAGGCGGCGCAGGCATTCGGCGTGTCGTCGTTCCGCATCCTCACGCGCCACATCGTGCCGAACGTGATGCACATCATCCTGATCGCGCTGGTGATGGATTTTAGCGCGCTGGTGCTGGCCGAAGCGGTGTTGTCCTATGTCGGCGTCGGCGTCGATCCTTCCACGATCAGCTTCGGCACCATGATCAACGCCGCCCGGCTGGAAATGGGGCGCGAGCCGATGGTGTGGTGGGCATTGGCGGCGGCATTCTGCTTTATGCTGGCGCTGGTGCTGGCGGCGAACCTGTTCGCCGACGCGGTGCGCGATGCGTTCGATCCGCGCTTGAACCGCACGGAGGCAAGCGCGTAAGGGAATTTCAGGATTATCGCGCCGCTGTGGGATAATTCGCCGATGAATTCCTCCCTGCTTTCCGGCCTCAATCCCGAACAACGCCAAGCCGTCACCCTGCCGCACCAATCCGCGCTGATCCTCGCCGGGGCAGGCAGCGGCAAGACGCGCGTGCTGACCACGCGGATCGCTTATCTGATCAGCACCGGCGCGGTCAGCCCGCATGGCATCCTCGCGGTGACGTTTACCAACAAGGCGGCGAAGGAGATGGTCACGCGCCTGTCGGCGATGTTGCCGATCAATACGCGCGGCATGTGGATCGGCACGTTCCACGGGCTGTGCAACCGCATGTTGCGCGCGCATTTCCGGGAGGCGAACCTGCCGCAAACATTCCAGATTCTCGATTCCGGCGACCAGTTGTCCGCGATCAAACGCCTGATGAAGGCGATGAATGTGGACGACGAAAAATTTCCGCCGCGCGAGGTGCAGAGTTTCATCAGCTCCAGCAAGGAGCAGGGGCTGCGCGCCAGCGAGGTAGAGGCCTACGACCCGTACACGCGCCGCAAGGTGGAGATTTTTGCCGAGTACGACACGCAATGTCAGCGCGAGGGCGTGGTGGATTTTTCCGAGCTGCTGTTGCGCTGCTACGAGCTGCTGTCGCGCAACGCGGCTATTCGGGAGCATTACCAGGAACGCTTCAAACATATTCTGGTGGATGAGTTTCAGGATACCAACAAGCTGCAATACCAGTGGCTGAAATTGCTGGCGGGAAAAAACAACTCACTGTTTGCTGTGGGCGATGACGACCAGTCGATCTACGCGTTTCGCGGCGCGAATGTCGGCAACATGCAGGAGCTGACGCGCGATTTCCATGTGCAGAACGTCATCAAGCTGGAGCAGAATTACCGCTCGCACGGCAATATCCTCGACGCGGCCAATGCGCTGATCAGCAACAATCGCAACCGCCTCGGCAAGAACCTGTGGACATCGGAGAGCGGTGGCGAGTTGCTGCGCGTGTATGAGGCGGCGACCGATGTGGATGAGGCGGCATTTATCGTCGACGAGATCAGACAGTTGAAATCCGAGGGGGTCAACCTCAGGGAGATCGCGCTACTGTACCGCTCCAACGCGCAGTCGCGGGTACTGGAACACGCGCTGGTTTCCGCAGGGCTGTCGTATCGCGTATACGGCGGGTTGCGCTTCTTCGAGCGGCAGGAGATCAAGCACGCGCTGGCCTACCTGCGCCTGATGGAAAACACCGACGATGACAATGCGCTGCTGCGCATCATCAATTTCCCGACGCGCGGTATCGGTGCACGCAGCATCGAGCAGTTGCAGGAAGCGGCCAAGCAGAACAACACGACTTTATTCGACGCGGCGGCGCGCGCGGGTGGCAAGGTCTCGGCATTCGTCGCGCTGATCGAATCGTTGCGCAATGCGACACGTGAATTACCCCTGCCAGAAATCATCGATCATGTGTTGGAACACAGCGGTCTGAATGCTTATTACCAAAACGAAACAGGGAAAAAACAACAAGAAGCTGCTGATCGGTTAGAGAACTTAAATGAGCTTGTCAATGCAGCGTCTCAGTTTGTTCAAGAAAACGAGGATGAAAGTCTCACCGCTTTTTTGTCAAACGCCTCGCTGGAAGCGGGCGAGCATCAGGCGGGCGACCAGGACGATGCGCTGCACTTGATGACGGTACATTCCGCCAAGGGGCTGGAGTTTCATACCGTGTTCATCACCGGGCTGGAGGATGGCCTGTTCCCGCACCAGAACAGCCAGCGCGAAGACGGCGGGCTGGATGAGGAGCGCCGCCTGATGTATGTCGCGATCACCCGCGCGCGGCGCAGGCTGTATCTGAGTTTCGCGCAAAGCCGCATGCTGCATGGGCAGGTGAGCTACGGCAGAGCGTCAAACTTCTTGAGCGAGTTGCCGGAAGGGTTACTGCATTGGCTGACACCGCGGTTTAGCGCGCGCAAGACATTTGAATCGGGCAGTCACGAAACCGGCAGCTATGTTAATGCATTTGCATCCGGCCCGGCTGAGAGGGCGCCACCTTCGCCCAAGGCAATGTGGCATGTCGGCCAGCGCGTATTTCACCAGAAGTTTGGTGAAGGCGTGGTAACCGATACCGAAGGCAGCGGAAATGAAGGGCGCGTGCAGGTTAATTTCAAACGCGCGGGCAGCAAATGGCTGGCGCTGGAATACGCGAAGCTGACGGCGGTGTAATCGAATCCAATGCGGGCAAGATGCCCTCGCTCCCGGTTTAATCGTGCGCATAGCGCACGCTATTTCTGCTGACAGGAGTAGCGCCGTAATCCGGAATGCGCCGGGCAGGATTCAGGGATGGTAGAATTCCCACTTTGCGGCATGCCGCCTCACCCATGGAGTCTTTCTGTGCAACTCGTTTGTCTCGACCTCGAAGGCGTCCTCGTCCCGGAAATCTGGATCGAATTTTCACAACGCACCGGCATTCCGGAATTGCGCCGCACCACGCGCGATGAACCCGATTACGACAAGCTGATGAAATACCGGCTGGGTATCTTGGCGCAGCACAAACTTGGCCTGCCCGATATCCAGGCAGTGATCGCGGCGATGGGACCGATGGAAGGCGCTAAGGATTTTCTCGACGATCTGCGCCAGCGCTTCCAGGTGATTATCCTTTCCGACACTTTCTATGAATTTGCCATGCCGCTGATGCGGCAACTGGGCATGCCGACGCTGTTTTGCCATAAGCTGGAAGCTGATGCCAGCGGCACCTTGGTCAATTACCACCTGCGCATGCCAAACCAGAAACGCGAAGCGGTAAAACGTTTTCGTGAGCTCAATTACAAGACAATCGCGGTCGGCGATTCATACAATGACACGGCAATGCTGAGCGAGGCGCATGCCGGCATCCTGTTCCACCCGCCGGAGAATGTGATCCGGGAATTCCCGCAGTTTCCGGTAACCATGAACTACGCGGAACTCGATATGGAGATTCGCAAGGCCAGCATGAAAATCTGACTCACAGGTTTTTTGACGGGGCGAAGGATTCGTTTATTGCGATCCGGAATTGAACCAGCACTTTATTAAAAAATCCATGAAGCGCGGCGTAATGTGGCCGTTTGCATACCGACCACAAAAAATCGGAGAGTTTCGAACGGATATACTCATACGAGTTCGCGGTGGCGCACCAATACTTGTTGCCCCGGTTCAAAATGCCGGGCAAGTTTTTCGGCTAGATATACCGAACGGTGTTGCCCGCCGGTACAACCGATGGCGACAGTAAGATAGCTGCGGTTGTCGGCGACAAAATTCGGCAGCCAGCGCTCCACGAAATCACGGATGTCGCCAAACATATCCAGAACGCCGGTTGCATTTTCCAGAAACTCGATCACTTCCGCATCGCGCCCGGTAAGCGGGCGCAATCCCTCCTTGTAGTGCGGGTTAGGCAGGCAGCGCGCATCGAATACCAGATCGGCATCCAGCGGAACGCCGTGTTTGAACCCGAACGACTGGAACAGCAGTGTCAGGCGCGTGCGATCCACTTTGATGAATTGTTTTATCCATGCGCGCAATGCATTGGCGTCAAGTTCGGTGGTGTCGATATGATGGCCGATGCCGCTGATTTCAGCGAGCAATTCGCGCTCATGCCGGACACATTCCGGCAAAGTGCGGGCGCCATTGTTAAGCGGATGCAACCGGCGCGTTTCAGAAAAACGCTTTACAAGGGAATCGTTTTTTGTATCAAGAAACAGCACATGTGTTTCCACACCCTGCTGTTTTATTTGCTGCAACAACTGCGGCAATCGTTGCACGCTATTGGCGCTACGCACGTCTATGCTGACTGCAATGTTGCTGTAGCCGGCGTGCCGCAAATACTGCACCAGCGTATCCAGTAAATCCGCAGGCAGATTGTCCACGCAGTAATAACCGCTGTCCTCAAGCACCTTGAGTGCGACGCTTTTGCCGGAACCGGAGAGGCCGCTGATCAGGAATAATTGCATCTTGAATTCCTGTCAGTCACCGAGCAGTAATTGGTCATGCCGCGTGATGAATTCATCCATGCTGTTGATGCCGCGCTGCTGCATGACAAAATTGCGGGCGGCAGCTTCCACCAACACCGCAAGGTTTCGCCCCGCAACCACAGGGATATTCACAGTGCTGATGTTTACACCGAGAATTTCCTGGTGCGTCGCGTTGAGCGGCAAACGCTCCATCTGCGAGAGTTCGCTTCCCCGAGCACGATGCAGATGCACGATAAGCTTCAGGCTCTTCTTCCGCCGTACCGCCGTTTCGCCGAACATGGTGCGAATGTTCAACACGCCAAGGCCTCGCACTTCGAGAAAATCACGCAACAGTTCCGGACAGCGCCCTTCCAGTGTATCGGGCGCGATACGGTACAATTCGACAACATCGTCGGCAACCAGTCCATTGCCGCGCGTAATTAGCTCCAGTCCCAATTCGCTTTTGCCGACCGCACTCTCGCCGGAAATCAATACGCCAACTCCGAGTACATCGAGAAACACCCCGTGTCGCGTGGTGGACTCGGACAGCTCTTTGGCGAGATAGTGGCGGATCAACCACATCAAATGTACGCTGGACTTGGGTGAATGGAACAGCGGAATATGTGATTGGTCGGCAAACTCGATCAGCTCGACCGGAATATCATCGGCACCGGCAACAATCAGGCAGGTTGTGACGCTTTGTTCGATCTTGCGGAATGTTCCAGCGCGCTCTTCCGCTCCAAGGTTGCGCAGATAATCAAGCTCGGTCTCGCTGAGTACCTGTACCCAGTTCGGGTGGATCAGGTTGAGATGTCCGATGAGCCCATTGTTGGAAGTGTGAACTTTTTCGCTGTCTATAATTCGGTCAATACCATCCGCTCCGGCAACGCGGCTGAGTTGCAACCGCTGTTGTTTGTCCTCGAATAATTGCCGAATGTTAACCTGGCTCATGCCGTGCTGTTCCAGTCGTAAAACAACTGGTGGATGCTGGCGGCATCTTCGCAGGCAAGCAAGCGATTTCGGAATTGCTGGTCGCTGAACATTTGCGCCAGTTCACCGAGAATTTGCAGATGCAAATCAGTAGCGCGCTCCGGTACGAGCAATACAAAAATAAGGTTTACCGGTTGGCCATCCGGTGCATCGAATGGAATCGGATGGGTAGTCTTTACAAACGCAGCAGTTGCATCGCGCAGTTTGGCGATGCGGCCATGCGGGATGGCCACACCTTGCCCCAAGCCGGTCGAGCCAAGTTTTTCGCGGGTAAACAGGCTGTCGAATACCTGATTGCGCGCAATCTGCTGGTTGTTTTCGAACAGAAGGCCGACGCGCTCAAATACGCGTTTTTTGCTGGTGGATTCGTTATCCAGCAGGATATTGTCGGGCAGCAGGATTTTGCTGATCAGGTTCATTGTCTGATGGCCTCAAGCAAAAAGGGGCGGCATCGCTGCCGCCCACAAGATTTATTCTTCTGCTGCCACATGTTTACCGGAGTCATCGTGGCGGCGTGCCGACAATTTCTCCTTGTGTTTCATCACCTGGCGGTCAAGCTTGTCCACCAGCGTATCGATTGCGGCATAGAGGTTTTCGTCGTCGCATTCCACAAACACATTCTTGCCGCTGATATGGACGGTGGCTTCGGCTTTCTGTTTCAGTTTTTCGACGGAAAGTATCATGTTCACGTCAATCACGTTGTCGAAATGGCGTTTGAGTTTGCCGATCTTGCCGGTCGCATAATCGCGAATGGCGGGGGTGATTTCCAGATGGCGTCCGGTTAGATGGAGGTTCATGGTGTGCTCCTTTTTAGAGTGATTTACGGAGATTTACCGGGAGAATATGTAATGCTTCCCGGTACTTTGCTATGGTACGCCGGGCAACGACTATGCCCTGCTGTGCCAGAATTTCAGACATGCGGTTGTCGGTAAGCGGTTTGCGCCTGTCTTCCGCGCTGACCAGTTGCTTGATCAGCTCGCGTATTGCGGTGGAAGAGCAGGTGCTGCCGTTTCCCGTGGACAGGCCGCTGCCAAAGAAATATTTGAATTCGTATATACCGCGCGGTGTCAGCATGAATTTTTGTGTGGTACTGCGCGATATCGTGGATTCGTGTAACTCCAGCCCATCGGCGATTTCTCGCAAAACCAGTGGGCGCATACCGATGTCGCCGTGCTCGAAAAAGTTGCCTTGCCGCTCCACGATGGCTTGCGCGACGCGCAGGATGGTTTCGGAACGCTGCTGCAGGTTCTTTATCAGCCATTTTGCTTCCTGCAATTGTGTGGCGAGTTGCGATGAGTTCTTGCTGTCGCGTTGTTGCAGGATGTTGGCATATATCTGGTTTACGCGTAGCCTGGGCATGGCTTCTACATTGAGCCGCGCACGCCATTTATTCTTGTGCTTTTCCACGACTACATCGGGCACTACGTAGTCGGCGACACTCTGATCGAATTCGGCACCAGGCTTTGGATTCAAGCCCACAATCAAATGCTGTGCGGCACGAAGCTCATCGTCCGAGCAGCGCAGCAGTTTTTTGATCCTGGCAAAATCGTGTGCGGCAAGCATATCCAGATGATCGCTCACCAGGCGAGTCGCCAAATCGCGTTGCGGGGTGTCTTCCGGCAAAGCCTTGAGTTGCAGCGCAAGGCATTCGCCCAGATTGCGCGCGCCCAAGCCGGGCTGATCCAGATGCTGCAGTTGCACCAGCGCGGTTTCCAGATCATCCAGCGTGATGTCGAGTTCTGCGGGCAATAGTTCAGCCAATTCGTTCAGGTCTTGTGCCAGGTATCCGTTTTCATCCAGCGCATCAATCAGCAAGCCGACCACCTTGCAGTCTTTGCCATCTATCGAACTGGTGGACAATTGACTATGCAAGTATTCGCGCAGGCTGGCTTGATCCGCCGCTTGCTCGGGATAGGTTTCGTCTTCGTCGTCCGAGCTGCGCGCCATGCTGCCGGTATTCCAGTCTGGCGGTTCGCTGCTGAAATCGTCTGCACCACGATCATCGGTACAGGGGGGGGCTACTTCGTCGGCAGTAGTGCTGTCTTTCGGTTCTGAAGAAATTGCATCCGCAGAAAAAACACCCGGTTCCACTTCACCGGCCAATTCGAGCATGGGGTTTTCATCCAGTATCCGGGCGACTTCCTGATGAATATCTTGCGTGGAGAGTTGTAGCAAGCGGATAGCCTGCTGCAACTGCGGGGTGAGCGCCAGCTGCTGGGACATCCTGATTTGTAGTGCGGGTTTCATTGCTCAGTGTTCGTTCCGGGGGATTATTTTTATCAACTTTCTGTTAAAGCCTGAAATGTTCGCCCAGATAAACTTTCCTCACGCCCTCATTATAAATGATTTCGTCCGGTTTGCCTTCCGCCATCACCGAACCGGCATTGATAATGTAGGCGCGGTCGCAGATGCCCAGTGTTTCGCGCACATTGTGGTCGGTGATCAGCACACCGATATTACGTTCCTTGAGAAAACGGATGATCTTCTGGATGTCCAGCACGGCGATGGGGTCGACGCCGGCAAACGGTTCGTCGAGCAGGATGAAACGCGGGTCGGTCGCGAGCGCCCGTGCAATTTCCACGCGCCGCCGCTCTCCGCCGGACAGGCTGATCGAGGGGTTGTCGCGGATATGCGTGATGTGCAGATCTTCCAGCAATTCTTCCATGCGGTTCTGCATGTCGCTCTTGGACAATCCTTGCAGTTCCAGAACTGCCTGGATATTCTGTGCTACCGTCAGTCGGCGAAAGATGGATGCTTCCTGTGGCAGATAACCCAGCCCCAGGCGGGCGCGGCGGTGTATCGGCAAGTGGGTAATATTCTTGTCATCGATAGAAATTTCTCCGCCATCTGCGGCAATCAGCCCTACGATCATATAAAACGACGTGGTCTTCCCTGCGCCATTCGGGCCGAGCAATCCGACCACTTCGCCGCTTTGAAGCGACAGCGAGGCATCATGCACAACGGTGCGCGAGCCATATTTTTTTATGAGGCCGACAGCACGTAATTCGCTCAAGTTTACTCCGCAGGCACAAGGGTTACGCTGGGCTTGATCGGCAGTGAATCCGACGGCGGTTTTTTCTCTGCATCTTTTTTATGCTTTGGTTGCAGTACCGCGCGTACACGCTTGGGCAACGCTTTCGCATCTGTCTTACCGCTGCTATGTACCTGGAAGATTTCTGTTTTTTGGTTGTAGGTAATATGTTCGCCGCGCACGTCGTCCAGGTCGCGCACGATGTGCGCTTGCCCGTAAAAATCCACCGTCTCGGCACGCGTGTCATATTCGATGCGCTCACCATAGCCATTCACATACTCATCCAGGCCTTCACGTTTCTGCCGGAAACTGGCGAGGCGCCCATGGGCTGTTCCGTGTTTGTAGCCCTCAGTGTCTTCCACCACGACGATCTTGTCGCCGCGAATCACCATGGTGCCCTGGGTTAATTGCACATTTCCGGTGAAAGTGCTGATATGCAGCGCATCGTCCATTTGCACCTGGTCGGCTTCCAGATGCACGGGCTTATCCCGGTCGGCGCGCTCGGCGAGACAGGTTATTGGTGTACAAAACAGCAGCAGTGCCGCCAGCAGGAGTTTATCTCTTTGTGGGTACATATTCGCTTCTTACCTGAGAAAGTAATTTTATGGTGCGTGCCTTGTTATTCATTTCCAGCCCGATCGCATGCGTGGTGCTGCTTGCATCCGTGATGGTGACAGCATGATTGGTGTCCGCAAGATCCTGATCCGGTAGGGCGTGCAGGTATTCGGTTAGCAAGGTGAGCTCCTCGCGGTCAGTGCTCGCCCCGCGCACGACCCTGACATTGCTGTGCAAAAACACTTCGTCGCCTTTGCTTGAAACCAGCCCGCGCTGTGCAAAAATGTAAATTGGCGGGCGTTCGGCAGACAACGTAGTGAGGCTTGGCGCGTCAAGCTCGGTGCTGTCGTCATCCGGATAATGCAGCATCCTTTTGGCATTCATGATAAAGCGCGGTTCACCCAGCGGGCCCATTTTGACGGCTGAGAAATTTTCCATGATGGCGTCGGGGTCGTGCCGTTTTCCGCTGTCCGGTTTTGTAAAATCCTGCTGCACTTGCTGGTTCAGCCAATAGGTTACACCCAATAAACCGAGCAGCGGCAACAGCGACAACCAATGGCGGACACGGGAGGTGAAGCTCATTGCAGATACGGCGCCAGTTGCGCATCCAGCGTGCCTTGCGCCGACATGATCAGCTCGCAGACTTCCCGCACCGCGCCATGCCCGCCGCTACGCTGCGTGACATAGTCCGAATGCTCACGTACCAGTTTCGATGATTCCGGTACGCTGATCGACAATCCGACATGGCGCATCACGCCGAGATCCACCACGTCATCGCCCATATATGCGGCAGCATCGCGTGTCAGTTTAAGCTTGTGGAGCAAATCGACCATTGCTTCGAGCTTGTTCTCTGCGCCCTGGTAAACATGCTCAATACCGAGATTTTTGGCGCGCGCCTCCACGCAACGGGAAACGCGCCCGGTGATGATGGCGACCTCCACTCCGCTGGTGCGCAACATTTTCAGGCCATGCCCGTCCAGCGAATTGAAGCACTTGAATTCTTCACCCGAATCGGAATAATACAATCCGCCATCGGTCATCACGCCGTCCACATCGAAAGCAATCAGGCGAATCAATTTTGCGCGACTTACCAGCATGGCGACACCCCCATAATTTTCGGACTAAATGACTTTGGCGTGCAGCAAATCGTGCATATTTAGCGCGCCGGCCAGCCTGTGTTGCTCATCCACCACCAGCATTTGGTTTATATTATATTGCTCCATAATCTGCACAACTTCCGCAGCCAAGCTGTCAGGGCTGATGCAGCGCGGGTTGATGGACATCACACTCCGCACGGGCGTGGTATTGAAATCTAGCTTCTTCTCCAGCGTGCGGCGCAAATCCCCATCGGTATAAATACCCAATACGCGTTGACCGGAATCCACGATTGCGGTCATGCCCACACCTTTTTTTGTGATTTCCAGTATTGCTTCGCTCAACAACGCGTCTTCATGCACCATCGGCAGGCGTTCGCCGCTACGCATGATGTCGCGCACATGGGTGAGCAATCGTCTCCCCAAGCTGCCACCCGGATGTGAGCGGGCAAAATCTTCCACGCCGAAACCTTTTGCGTCCAGCAGCGCTACCGCCAGCGCGTCGCCTAATGCCAATGCCGCCGTGGTGCTGGCGGTGGGAGCCAAGCCCATCGGGCATGCCTCTTTAGCAACTGCAGCATTGAGATGTACGTCCGCTACTTTGGCCAAACCGGATGAGGGGTTGCCGGTTATGCTGATAAGTTTGGCGCCTTGGCGCTTAATGACCGGTACGATGGTCATTAACTCTTGGCTCTCGCCGGAATAGGACAGGGCGATAAAGACATCTTCGCTGGTGATCATGCCGAGATCGCCGTGGCTGGCATCTCCCGGATGCACGAAGTAAGCGGGGGTGCCGGTGCTGGACATGGTTGCCGCGATTTTTCGCGCAATGTGCCCCGATTTGCCCATTCCGCTGACAATGACACGCCCTTCGCAGCGCAAAAGCACATCCAGTGCGCGCAGGAAATCACCATCGATGCGCGAGGCAAGATTTTGCACGGCGGCGGCTTCGATATTCAGAACCTCGCGGGCAAGATCGAGTGCGCGCGGTGCGGCAGAGATTTGTTTACTCATGCGGCGTATTATAACAGCGGGAGTTTTTTCGGGGATTGGCAAAATATGCCCGGCACTGATTGGATGGCGCCTTCGCTGGCGGTTATGGGAACGCTCCACCACAGCCCTGTCTTGGGGGCAATATCCGGTTAATAGCGCTTCTGTTGGGAATTGGCGGGTTATCTAACTAGCGTTCTTTGCCCGTTGCATGCTGTTTACATATCGCTGCAACAAAATATTGGCCGAGGTGCTGAGATTAACGAATTGGCATCCTGCGCGTTTGATATGGTGCCCGGATTTGGTAGGTAATGTAGACATGCCTCTTACGATCATCGTGACGCTGATTGCGCCCATATCGGGTAATTTGATTTGGCAATTTTCGTAGGATTGTCCTTGCACAAGCTCGATATCGCCCTCAGTAAAGGTCAGCTTCATGCCTCCGGTGCTGATATCCATCAGACTTACTTCATGCAACTGGACAGACCCCGGCTCGCCTGTCGGGATGATGCAAGACAAAGGTTTGGTGGAATGGATTTCGAGCCTGAAACTTTCTCTCCGTTGCAACCGGTAAATGATTTTTGGCAATGGCAGATGAAAGGCAGAATAACCCTGATATTCGACGCTACGAGCCTGTTTGGCGGTAAACTGAACCTTTACATCCAAATGGATGCTGACAAGAATAAGTTCGTCGCTTTCGAGAATCCGTTTGTTGTCTCGCTCATTCGTGCTTTGTTCCAGCCACAACCCTTTGTCATTGACTCCCAGTAGCGTGGACAGGACAAAATAATTTCCGTCAGCGTAATAAAGCGCGACTTGAGTTGCATTCTCGGCAATATGCTTCAATATCGAAACAATCTCTTTTACCGAAATGATGCCGTGCTCATCTTCCTCGCTACGCGAAAGGGTTTCATACCTCATGGTTATATTTGACTTATGTTCCTGAAACAGATTAAACGATAATTCGAAATTATAATCTATAAATTCTTGATTGGGGGCATAACCGGGGCGTCGGCATGCTCCAACCGGTATAGCCAAGCCAGTAATTCGGCCACAGCCATATAAAGTTGTGGCGGGATTTCCTGATCCAGTTCGACTTTCATTAATAACCCGACCAGATCTTCTGATTCATGCACATAAACGCCGTTTTGCCTGGCTCGCTCGATAATGGCTTGCGCGATCATGCCGCGCCCTTTGGCAACCACCTTTGGCGCCCCTTTCTGGTTTTTGCCATAAGTCAGCGCAACGGCAACTTGCTGCGGTGAGAGCGGGGGCTGTTTCACGATTTTTCCACTACAGCCGCAACCAGTGGAATTCCGGCATCGGCAAGCGAGCTTTTGAGTTTTGGCAAGGTGCTGTTGAATAAATCGGCAGTTGCCTGATCTGCCGCATTCAACGTCAGCCTCAATCCGCTTGAGGCGAATACCAGGCGTGCATGGATGCCGCCCAACTTGGGCAAGTCCAACTCCACCTCGGTGCTCCACTGGCGTTCATCCTGTTGCCTGGTTTGATGTTCCGGTTGCCCCTGAATTTCCCATTGCATCTGCTGGCCAGGCCAGACTTGCCCCGCCCACACCAGATGGTGTTGCTCAAGGGTATGTAACTGCTGCTGCACCAGGTGAACCAATTCTTTCGCCACCGGCAATGCGGCATCGCCGGAGGATTTTGCCATTGCCGGGGTATTTTGAGGCTCTTGCACTACTGCGGCCCTGTCTCTTGAATCTGTGCCAAAAACAGGCGGCTCATTTTTCGGAAAACCGGGCACAGAATCAAGGCTTGCAGCAATGCGTTGGCCGGTGGCAGATGACAGCAAATTTTTTCCGGTAAGCAGATTCTGAGGTTCCTGCAACAATTGGCTCGTGCTGCGTTCCCCTCGAACCCACTGCGCTTGATGCGATTCGTAGAACAGGCCGCTCTTGCCGAGCGCTTCCCGCAACCCTTCGGCCAGCAGCTTGGCATCCGGCATTTGCTGCACGGTTGGCCAGACCGCCTTGTTGCCCAGTTGCTGGACAATCGGCCTTTCTATCGGCAAATCCGCAAGATTTGAAAGCAATCGTGCCGTAGCGCCGATTTGCTCGGGAGTCGAAAGCGGATTGGTCGACGCGATCATGCCGAAAGTGATTCGCGGCTGTATCGCGAGCACCTCCAGTTTTATTACGTCGCCGCTCTTGATATTGCCGGGTAGCCGCATCTGGAGGGTCTCTCCGGCAACCTGAACCTTGAATAAACCTTCGCTGATTCTGGATTGGACTTCACCCTGCAATTGTTGCCCTGGCTCGAGCTTGGTGATCGGAGCGGGCGTATCCTGAGCAGCCGCGATCAGGGGTTTACCCGAGTTGGAAAGAACTTGAAGCGCGCTGATTACATTGGCGGGTAGCATTGCGGTATGACAATCTCCTCAGAACGTGTTTTAAAAGTTACTGCGCGTCCGAATTGCGGCGTTGCGCGGTGCTCGGAATCCTCATGTGCTCAAGTACATTCCGGTTCCTGCGCTCCGTGCGCCCCTTCGACCTTGCTCAGGACAGGCTTGCCTTCGGCCTGCTCGCTGCTCTTTTAAAACACGTTCTCATCAGGCTTTTCAGGTGGTTGCCCGGCTTTCAGGCACACGGCAGGTTACCCTCTCTCCAAACTGATTACACCGTCACAATTACGCAGATAAGGCTTGAGATGGGCGGGAGCGTATCTTGCGTGATCCCTATACCCCGCCGTACTTGTGTTGCAACCGCTGCTCCTGACGGTTGCTTTGCATGATGTGCTGCAATTGCCTCATCCACCCCATGGTGCGGCTGCGAATATCGGCATCGTCCGCGAGAATTTTCTTGATGAGCTGAATTTTGGCCTGCCGGGATGGTTCGTCCAGCACTGTTGAGGCATCCGCAGGCTTCATCGCGGCAACATGGCGGCTGCATTGCTGTTCAAGGCCAATCAACTGGTCCCAATCCTCACGCATAACTGCCTCGCGCATCTGCTCCGTCAGTATGGATAGCGACTTGTAGTTCGAAATGACCTGACTGCTGCTCATTTCACTTCCCTCTCCCGTATGCCAGTTGCACTTTTTTAGTTACCGTACTTTGCTGCGTGGCTGCAATAGGCGCAATGGCAGGGCCAGCTGAAGTCCGAACCCCTGACGCTGTGGCCAATCCTGCACTGCCGGGGTTTGCAGATGGTTTATCTGCGCTTCCCAAGTGCGGTAAACCCTGCAAAGTTTTTTGTGTACCCGTTGTGGAAACGGTTGCTGTGCCTGGTTGACGGATGCTTTCCCAAGCGTCTTTCAAGTCGCTCAGCAGCCGCGCCACTTCATCCAGCGCGCCCATGTCGTTTTTTAAATTGGCGGTCAGTAGACGCATTGCCATATATTCATATAGCGAAGACAGGTTTTGCACCAATTCGCCACCGACGCTTTTATCCAGACTGGCATTCAAGCCTTCTTCAATGATCGAGATGGCCTTGGAAATGGCGGAACCTTTTGCTGGAATATCCTTGTTTATAATGCCATTTTTAGCATTGGCAATCGCCAATAATGCACCCTGATAAAGCATCGAAATCAGCTTATGCGGATCAGCCGCACTAACACCGGATTCGACTCCGATTTTTGCGTAAGCTTTAACTGCAGAAGTCGCGTTCACTGTATTCCTCTCGATTTGTAGATTAACCTGCCAGCGTTATCAAGCCAGGATCATGATTCTGTCAGGCTTTTTGTTTCAGCAACAAACCCTGCTGAAACTGGTCTATCGAACGGGAAATCGCCAGCATATCCTCGGAAGGAAATTGGCGAATTACGTCACCGGTTTCCGTGTCCACTAATTTAATCGTTATTTTTTTGGTGTCGGCATCCATGTTAAATTCAAGAGCATTATTGTTTTGTTTCAGTATCTTGTTAATATTGTCCACCGCGCTTTTCAACTGCGCAGCCGTAGGCTGCGCAGTGGCATTTTTGGACTCGCCAACAACAGACCCGCCAGCGGCGACAGGTAGGCTCCGGCCAACGCTGGCTGGTTTTTCAGGCTGAGCCGGGCTGCTGTTGATACTTTGGATAGGCATAATATTCCCCTTCCGCTCAATGTTTCAAATATTTGCCTGGGTTTACTTTATGCCGCCACCTTGCGGATGGGGCTCTTGGCACTAAAGCAGACTTATGCAAATAGGCAATTATTATATTGCCGTCAGCCCAGTTATCGGCAAAAGTCGAAAAACCTTTAGATAAACGCCAGTTTAGAGCCTGTTTCGATAAATTTCATATCCCACCGCGTTAGTGTTTGGGATGGATGCCACTCACAAGTGTAACCAATGGTTATTGGCAGGCGGCGCGGGTATAAGCCCGCTGGGACGGGTTCTTGATTTGTGAAGGTTTTGAATTTTCAAGGCTTTTTAAAAATCATCGGCCTATCATGCTCAACGCCACCGCTTCGGCAACCCTGATGCCATCCACTGCCGCCGACAGGATGCCGCCCGCATAGCCCGCACCCTCGCCGGCAGGATATAAGCCTTGAGTGTTGATGCTTTGCAGATCGTCGTCGTGGCGTTTGATACGGACCGGTGACGAGGTGCGCGTCTCCACGCCAGTCAGCACCGCATCCGCAAGGTCGAATCCCCTGATCTGCTTTGCGAACGCGGGCAAGGCTTCGCGGATCGCGGCGATCGCATAATCCGGCAATGCGGTGGACAGGTCGGTCAGATGCACGCCGGGCGTGTAGGACGGGTGTACTTCGCCGAATTTCCTCGAAGGCCTGCCCGCGAGGAAATCGCCGACCAGTTGGCTGGGGGCCAGATAGTTTCCGCCGCCCAGTTCGAAGGCGCGCGACTCCCAGCGGCGCTGGAATTCGATCCCGGCCAGAGGATCGCCCGGATAATCCTGCTCGGGCGTGACGCCGACCACGATGCCGCTGTTGGCGTTGCGCTCGTTGCGCGAATACTGGCTCATGCCGTTGGTGACCACTCGCCCCGCTTCCGAAGTCGCGGCGACCACCGTGCCGCCGGGGCACATGCAGAAGCTGTACACCGAACGCCCGTTGCTCGCGTGATGCACCAGTTTGTAATCCGCCGCACCGAGCAGCGGGTTGCCCGCGTTGTCGCCATAGCGGGCGAGGTCGATCAGCGACTGTGGGTGTTCGATGCGCAAGCCGATGGAGAACGGCTTGGCCTCGATGTACACGCCGCGCCGGTGCAGCATCTCGAACGTGTCGCGCGCGCTGTGGCCAACCGCGAGCACCAGATGATGCGTGGCGATGCGTTCGCCGCTGGCGAGCACCACGCCGCAGACTTTTCCATCTGTTATTTCGATGTCGTCCACGCGGCTCTGGAAACGGATTTCGCCGCCCAGCGTCTGGATCGTCTCGCGCATCTTCTCCACCATGCCAACCAGCCGGAAGGTGCCGATGTGCGGATGGCTTTCGTACAGAATTTCTTCCGGCGCGCCCGCCTTGACGAATTCCTCCAGTACTTTCCTGCCCAAATGTTTGGGGTCTTTGATCTGGCTGTGCAGCTTTCCGTCGGAGAATGTGCCCGCGCCGCCCTCGCCGAACTGTACATTCGATTCCGGGTTGAGCACCCCCTGCCGCCACAGGCCGAAAGTGTCCTTGGTCCGCTCGCGAACCGCCTTGCCGCGCTCCAGGATTAGCGGGCGAAAGCCCATCTGCGCCAATAGCAATCCCGCAAATAATCCGGCAGGACCCATGCCGATGACCACGGGTCTTGATGACAGATTCTGCGGAGCTTGTGCGACGAAATGGTAGCGGGTATCCGGTGCGGGTTTGACATGAGGGTCGTTTTTGAAGCACTCCAAAATCGCCGCCTCGTCGCTGACTTCTACATCCAGCGTGTAGGTGAACAGGATGTGGTTCTTCTTGCGCGCATCCACGCCGCGTCGAAAGATGCGGTAGCTCAGCAGATCGTCTGTAGAAATACACAGCCGCTTGACGATGGCACTCTTTATGTCGCCTTCGGGGTGGCCGAGCGGCAGTTTGATTTCAGTCAGGCGGAGCATTATTGTTTTGGCGGATTCAACCTGCGGCGGAAGGCGCTATGCTTTTCCGCCCTACGCGGACTGTAATCCCGCGCGTAATGTCGGTACGATTCATCGCGCCGACTCATGCAGCAGAAAACCGAAGGGCGAATTTTGCCGCAACGAAATCCCCTCTGGCTCATCCGTGAGGATGGATTCGCACATAGAGGCGACAGGCATATTGAGAATGTTGCGCCACGCCTTGACGTAACGGGGATTGCAAAGCTGTTCGCTGTCCCATTTTCGACACGCGCCAAAGCCAGCCTGCGCACACGCTCTCCGCCCTGCCGGTCAAGCAATGCCTCCACCGCTTGGAGGTGCAGCTTGATCAGCTTTTCATCAGACTGGTGTTTGCCTATGCGCGCCAGACGGCGTTGTTCAATGATTTCTACTTCATTCAAGCTCATGGAATTCTCCAATTTCAATGCAGACGGCGACACCAAAACCGGTGAGGGAACTGCGCAGCCGGTAGACGACGAAGCTGGAGGTGGTGAGGCGGATCAGGTCGGGGAATAGCATAAATTAGTTTCGCCTAATGTGTAGTGGCCCAAGTTTGAGTTGACACAAACTGTCAGTTTGCCGCATCTGTTTTTGTACCCTTATCTTCCCTCAATTTGGAATCGCGCTGCCTGAAATCCGACACTCGCCAAGCAGCGCAATCGACACAAACCTACCATTCATTTTTTGCACACAGTTAATTCTATCAGGTTGCCCGAAACCTGCTGGTCGCGACCCGCAGCAATCGACACATGGCAGCCGGTCAGGTTCTTCAAACCAGCCATTCGATATTCGCAGCAGCATAAAAGCATTCAATTCCGCTTTAGCAACGCCTCAAATTGCTCAACCGGTACGGGCTTGCTGAACAAGTACCCTTGATAGGTATGGCAGCCATTCAGTTCGAGAAACGCGCGTTGTGCTTCGGATTCCACCCCCTCGGCGATTACCATCAAATCCATGCTTTGAGCCAAGGCAATTATCATTTTAGTGATGGCAGATCCGTTGGGATTGGTGAGCACATCCCGCACGAAGGACTGGTCGATCTTCAACTGGCACAAGGGCAGGCGTTTCAGGTAGGCGAGCGAGGAATAGCCGGTGCCGAAGTCATCCAGGGAGAAGTTGATGCCACGGTTTTTCAGCGCGGTCATTTTTACGATGATGTCATCCACATTTTCCACCATCAGGCTTTCGGTGATTTCCAGCTTGAGTCTTGCGGGGTTAACGCCGAAGTAATCGACCAACACCAGTACTTCTTCAACGAAAGTCGGCATTTGGAACTGTTTGGCGCTGACATTTACCGCCACGGTGAGATAAGCCGTTTCCGGTCGCGCCGCCCAGGCTGCCAGTTGCTGGCAAGCGGTTGCCATCACCCAGTGCCCCAACGGCAGGATCAGCCCGGATTCTTCGGCGAGCGGGATGAATTCGGCAGGAGATACCAGGCCGCGCTCGGGGTGTTGCCAGCGCACCAGCGCCTCGGCGCCGATCATGTGACCCGATGAATCGACTTGCGCCTGGTAGTAAAGCAGGAATTGTTCCTGCTCGGAGACGGCGCGGCGCAAATCGGATTCCAGGGCGACGCGGGCCATGACCAATGCCTGCAAGTTGGGGTCGAAGAAATGCAGGGTGTTGCGTCCGCACGCCTTGGCTTGATGCAGACCGACATCCGCACGCCTGAGCATTTCGTCCGCCGTCCTCACCGCCCCACGTAGCAGCGTGGCGCCGATACTGGCGGTACTGTGGAATTCGTGGCCGTTGAAGAGGAAGGTGTGCTCCAGAGCCGAGCGTATTTTCTGCCCCACCGCATCTGCCTGCTCTGCGGCAGTCGTCTCGTCCGGATCCAAGTCTTCGAGCAGGACAAAAAATTCGTCACCGCCCAGCCGGGCGATGGTATCGCCTTCCCTGACGCAGGCTTGCAGCCGGGCCGCCGCTTCGATCAGCAACAGGTCGCCGATGCCGCGCCCATGGGCATCGTTGATACTCTTGAAGTTGTCGAGATCAATTAACAGCAGCGCGCCCTGCCGCTTGTTGCGGGCATTGGTCACAAGGGTCTGCTGCAGCCGGTCGATCAGTAGCCGCCGGTTGGGCAATTGGGTGAGCGGATCGTAGAAGGACAGGCTGTGGATCTGCTCTTCCGCTTCTTTGCGCCGGGTGATATCCACGGCGACTCCGATAATCCCCATAGCCGCGCCTGTGCTGTCGCGCAATTTAGCCTTGGTGATTTCCATCAGGTGCTGCTTGCCATCGACAAAGGGGAGCGACTCATACGAAATATACGGTATTTCCTGCGCGAGGCATTTCCGGTCCGACTCCATGCAATTGGCGGCAACCTCCGCGTCCAAAAGATCGGGCAGGTGCGTGGTCGCGAGGAACCGGCTTTCGGCTATGCCGACTGCATCGCAGAATGTCTTGTTGACGAAACGGTATCGTTTATCCACCCCGAGCAGCCAGATTCCGACGGGCGCGTTATCTAGGACAGCGTGCAGCTTCGCTTCACTCTCCCGCAACGCCTCCTCGACCCGCCTGCGTTCGGTGATGTCGCGGATGTGTGCCGTGAAGGTAACTTGGTCGCCCTCGCGGATCGGCGTGATGGTCAGCTCAATCGGGAATTCCGTGCCGTCGCGCCGCAGCGCGCTAATTTCGATGCGGCGGTTGAGGATATGGGTTTCGCCGGTCAGGATGTAGCGGGCGAGCCCGCTTTGGTGGCGGTTCCGGTAGCGTTCCGGGATCAGCAGTTCGGTCATCGGCTGTCCGGCAACCTCATCTTTTTTCCAACCGAAAATATACTCTGCTGCAGGATTGAAGCCGATCAGCCGGCTCTCCGCGTCGATGCTGATTATTGCGTCCAGCGCCGAGCCGACAATCGTCCGCAGGCGCGCCTCGCTTTCCGCTAATTTCCGGTTGTTGTCGGCGAGGATTTTCTGCCATTCGGCACTGCCATCGACCAGATGTAACGGCTGGCCAGATTTTTGATTTTGTTTCATTTTATGGCTTCATGTACTTAAAGCGAAATCTGACCTTGCCCCCCAAAACCGTATTTCTTAACTGAGGATAAAATCCAAATTAAGGTGAACTCTCATCCTCAAATGGAATCATGGGTAAATATTGTTGGTAGCTTCTACGATGAGGATTTTTCAGCTTGGCCGTTAGTCTTTGCGGTCTGATTCTTCCATTTTTCATAGCATTCATTCTAGGCCGCAATAGTGCGCGACGTAGTCCGTCGCCTCAGGAACTATCGCTTCGGATTTTGGCACTTCTTTCAAGCATACATCGCAGGCAACACATTCTAAATCAATTGGTTTGTTATCTTTGCTCATGCCCAGCCTCCTTATAAAGTACAGCAAGATTTTCATGATGCGCATAATACGCCAACTGTGGAACATTGGTGGGACCGTCAGGTTTTGGCACATACCGGTTAGCCAACTCGCCGAACTCAACGCCTGAAACCTGCCATTCAGGTTTTTTAACAATCGGGGAGTGCGCCAGCATAAACAGCATAAATTGGCAAGTGATAGTCGGCACCAATGAAATGGGCCAGGCTCGAATTCAAACGTTTTCAACCGGCTTCCAGCGGGTTGAATACTTGCAATTCGCCAACCCAAGTGAAGTCGCCGGTATTGCATGTCACCAGCGTATAACCCCGTTCAAGGCAGGTGGCCGCGATGAGGGCGTCACCGAGCGTGAGTTTGCGTTGCTGGCGTAATTGGATGGCAATTTCGTAGCTGGATGGAGTCAGGTAAATCAGCTCCAGGCTACTCAGCAATTCTGTCAGCGCAACTTTTTCTGCTGAGTGTAATTTGTGGTAGCCGAGAATTTCCACTTTGCTGATGACCGATATCTTGGGTAGCGTATCAATCAGCCACTGGCGAAGTCTGGAGTGTTCCGGCTTTGTAGCGTAAATGAGGATGTTGCTGTCAACCAGCATGGTGCTTAACCCCGCCCCGGCAGGGCGCGTTCATCTCTTTGTTCTCGCACCCATACGGCTGGATCAACCTCGGCATAGGGGTTTATGGTAACTGCCTTCTCCAGTGCGATTGCCAAGCGTTTCCGGCGTTCGCTGTCGTTCGAAGATTGTTTCCCGGTTTTCTGTTCCAGGTAAAGCACGTAATCCAAAACTTCGCTCTGGAGCGGGAGGGGAAATTTCTCCAAGTGCTGCTGGATGGCTTGGTCAAGTTTCATGAAAAGACTCCCTTTTTAATTCGGATTTGGCAATAATACCCTGCACTTAAGGCGTAAAACCAGATGTTGGTATCAACCCATGAGTTAGGCTTAACAAGGGCCTGTGCGGTCATACAATTCTTCCCGTTTCATCGGCATGCCATCTCCCTTGACCTGCGCTGGTTTGGCGCGCAGGCTCGCTAGAGCACCATGAGTGGATGTATCTGAGTCGTCTTCGTTGAACATCACAATGACCTTTGCCATGCGCGACTGTGCCGGAAGCTGGTCACTAATAATACTGATCCGATGGTCAACAATGGGCGCTTCGATTTCGACGGTAATCATATTGTGAACCTCCTGTCATATTTGAAAAGGCGGTGCAACTGTCCTGCTATACAGTGCGCAATCATAACGGGTCTGCGGCACTCGTGTATAAAAACAACAATTTTTTGAGCCTGATTCTAGCGGTGCACTTCCGCATCCAGCCCCGCCAGCACCATTTCTGCCGCGCGCAGTACGGCGCGCGCCTTGTTCTGCGTCTCGGTCCATTCGTTGTCCGGCACCGAGTCGGCGACGATGCCTGCACCCGCCTGCACGTACAGCATGTTGTCCTTCACCACGGCGGTGCGCAATGCGATGGCCAGATCCATGTCGCCGTTGAAGCCGAGGTAACCGACCGCGCCCGCATAGATGCCGCGCTTGGTCGGTTCCAGTTCATCGATGATTTCCATTGCGCGCACCTTGGCCGCGCCGCTGACCGTACCGGCCGGAAAGGTGGCCTTGAGCACATCCATCGCATTCAGGCCGGGCTTGAGCGCGGCCTCGACGTTGGAGACGATGTGCATCACGTGCGAGTAACGCTCGATGATCATTTTTTCGGTGAGCTTCACCGTGCCGTTCTGCGCGACGCGCCCGATGTCGTTGCGCCCGAGGTCGATCAGCATCAGATGCTCGGCGAGTTCCTTAGGGTCGGCCAGCAGCTCTTCTGCGAGCCCGGCATCCTGCTGTTGCGTCTTGCCGCGCGGGCGGGTTCCGGCGATCGGGCGTACCGTGACGGTGTCATGCTCCAGCCGCACCAGGATTTCCGGCGACGCGCCGACCACGTGATGATCGCCCATGTCGTAATAGAACATGTACGGCGAAGGATTGACGCTGCGCAGCGCGCGGTACAACGACAGCGGCGATGCGGGAAACGGTTGCGCCATGCGTTGTGCCAGCACCACCTGCATGATGTCGCCGTCGAAGATGTATTGCTTGGCTTTTACCACCGCGTTCTTGAACGCCGCTTCGCCGAATTCCGATTTGGCTTCGCCGCCGTGCATCGGCGGCGCATGCGGAATATCCACCGGAAGGCGCAGCATGCCGACAAGTTCGCGCAGCCGCTCGCTTGCCAAAGCGTAGGCATCGTCCTGCGCCGGGTTGGCATAGACGATGAGCGTGAGTTTACCGGTGAGGTTGTCGATCACCGCGAGTTGCTCGGTGAGCATCAGCAGGATATCGGGAGTGGCTATTGTGTCTGGTTTTTGTGTCTTGGCCAGACGCGGTTCGATGTAGCGGATCGTGTCGTAGCCGAAATAGCCCGCCAGCCCGCCGCAGAAACGCGGCAAACCGGGCAGAGCGGCGACCTTGAAACGCGTCTGGTATTCGCGGATGAAATCCAGCGGATTATCTACCTCGTGGGTCGTTTCGACATCATTGTGCGTCAGCGTGACTTGCTTGCCGCGCACCGTGATGCGCGTGTCGGCGGGCAGGCCGATGAAGGAATAGCGCCCGAAGCGCTCGCCGCCCTGCACTGATTCCAGCAGGTAGGAATACGGTTTGTTGGCGAGCTTGAGGTATAGCGACAGCGGCGTGTCCAGGTCGGCAAAGGTTTCGCATACCAGCGGGATGCGGTTATAGCCTTGCTGTGCAAGCGCCTTGAATTCTTGTTCGGTGATGGGGTGCAACATAAAAGCCTCCGTGATTTTGTAGGGCGGGTTCCACCCGCCGCAAATAAATAATGTCTGGCAAGTGCATCCCTCTCTCTAACTCTCTCCCGCAAGCGGGAGAAAGGACAAACGAGAAAGGCAATTGTTAACCTTGCCCGACCTACAAACACCATCGCCAAACAGCGATTTTTAAACAGCGGAGGTTTATCGGTTTCATGGTCAAACGCGTTTTATGAGCGGCAGGGCGGCGGACAGACCGGCGATCACCGCATCCGAATCCAGGGTTTCCGCCGGTTCACCGTGATTGTATCCGTAAGGCACACAGAACACCGGGCAACCGGCGGCGCGCGCCGCGAGGGTGTCGTTCAGCGAGTCGCCGATCAGCAGCAATTTCTCAGTCGGAATCCCGAAAAATTTTGCCGCATGCCGCAGCGGGAGAGGATGCGGCTTCTTTTTTGGCAGCGTATCGCCGGATATGACGATCTCGAAAAATTTTGCCAAACCGGTGCCTTCCAGCAACGGCCCGGTGAAGCGCGCCGCCTTGTTGGTGATGCAGCCGAGGCGGAAACCCGCCGCGCGCATGGCTTCCAGGCCTTCGATCACGCCGTCATACGGCTTGCTGCCCAGCAGCAGGTCGGCGTAATGCTTCTCGAAGATCGGCATGGCATGTTCAAATAG
>Ga0209343_10002389_pt1 | contig 24274 bp, 27 predicted proteins | sample RifCSPlowO2_02_FD_184026 | JGI IMG/M metagenome (GOLD analysis project Ga0209343, IMG submission 184026) | Groundwater microbial communities from Rifle, Colorado - Rifle CSP2_plank lowO2_0.2 (SPAdes) (version 2) | ecosystem: Environmental > Aquatic > Deep subsurface > Groundwater | place... | reverse complement strand
CGTTATGAAAAACAAAAAAAGATACCAAAAGTACAATAAACAAAAATACTGCAAAAAATAAATCCATAATTACTATTTGAGCTTTAAGCATTTTTTATAGTTACAAAACCATTATTGTTTATTATATTTACCCTCCCAGTAAAAGTTGAATTTATAATGTCGCCTCTATAGCTACAGACACTGCTAGTATTAAAACCTTCAACAATTATAGAACCACTATTGATAAAAACTCTGGAAGACACATTAAAATCTATAACAGCTCCGTCCCCTAATTCCACTGCGCTGCTTAAAGCATTAGAAACCCTAAAGCATTCTCTTTTTAATTTAATAACTTTATCTGAAACTCTAATGCTTGCATTTTTTTCTAGGTAAAAAGAAAAAAATATAAGAAAAATAAAAATCACTAAAGAAATAGCTATAATAAATTCTAGACTTATCTGGCCAGTTTTCATATAACAACACCTATGTCTGCCTCACTAATATGTGCAACCTTGCCATTCATTGTATTTTGCGGTGCGATCCTTAGTTTCACAAAGTTGCTCTTGCCTGTGAGCACCGTTTTTGTCACATTGATCTCATTAAAACCACGATTTATACCTGAAACAGCAATATTGTTCATAGCAAATGTTGTTGCATTATCAAGAATAATATTTTGTTCATCTGAAGAATAAGCATAAACAATCAATGTATAAGGCAAAACCTCTGAATCTACAGTCTTGACTCTAATAGCATATTCTCTAAATTCATTCCTAGTTTTATTTAACTGCAATATATAACCTTCATACCGATCTCCAACAGATGTATAATAAAACCTAGCAGAACTTGGCGGCGTATTCTTATCATCATCGCTTAAATCTAAAGTATATAACGTCAATGTTGACTGGTTATCTCTAGCAGTAATTCCCAAACCTGAAGAGATCTTAAAATTCCATGCAAGATCTGGAACTCTATAATCAAAAGCATTGCCGACAATGCCGCTAGATGAATACACATTAACCAGTGAATTTGGATAAGGACTTTGATATCCTGTATTTCCAGAAATATCACTAGCAAAGCTTGTATTAATGTACCAAGAACCAACACTTTGTAAACTTATGGAAGTGCCATAAATTCCATCTCCGGCAACACCAGCGCATGTTCCAACATCACTTAAAGTATAATTTAGCTCTTCCGGCAGAGGGTAATTAAAAGGTGTATTTATAACAACCCAAGCGCCATCTATAGCATCATTATCAGTAATAGTTGCATTTACACAAATAGAACTTCCTGCTGTTAAATTAATAGGACTAACCTTTGTATCGCTTACTGAAGGAGGACTTAAATCTAAATTAACCTTGAAATCAATCAATGAAGAAGAAATCATAACGTTGCCAAAATTGTCAACGCATCTTATATAATATTTATAATCTCCATTAGTCAATCCGCTTAAAGAATTAGTATGACTTATGCCAGAACCATCAAAAAAATTTAACATTGAGCTATAGCTCTTGTCAGTAATATCATATTTACATTTGGCAGGCTCATCAGTTGTTACAGACAAAGTAATATCACTAACCCTAACTGTACCAGAAGGAGAAACACTAATTACTACAGGCGCTGTTGTGTCATTAGCCAGGCCTACAACAACATTGTTGTCTTTTGCTTCAATAACTAATCTATAAACTCCAGCAACAACAGGTATTCTACCTGTTACATTAACACTACTGAAAGCAACTGCATCTCCAAGACTGTAAAATGAAAGTTTTATTGTTTTATTATATATAGAATAATCTTTGATTCCTTGTGGCACATTAATCCAAACATAATCCCTAGAGCCAGACCCCAAAGCATAAACTGCTTCTGATTTTCTAGCTAATATATTTACTATGTCACTTGCCTGATTTAATCTTGTTGTTCTGTTTGACTCAGACAGAGAATAATAAAAAATAGGTATTAAAACTAACAAAACAATGCCTAAAATTATAACATACTCTACTGCTGCTTGTGCCCTCATTCTAATTTTTTTTTATTCAGCAATTAAAAAGATTTGTTTTGACTATACAATAGTAAGACAAAGCTTAAATACGGCAATAAAACAAAGTATAGTGAGGCATTATAATTAATAAGAGGTGATCAAATGAAACAGAAAAAAGCTCAAGCAGCAATGGAATTTCTCATGACATATGGCTGGGCAATATTAGTAGTTCTAATTGCGATAGGTGCATTAGTCTATTTTGGCGTATTAAGCCCAGAAAGATTTGTGCAAGACAATTGTACATTAACGCCACCGCTAAGTTGTTCTCAGCTTGGTGACTTTGTTGCAACAGCATCTGCTGCTAGCAATGTTAAATTCCAAGTCCAAAATGGAGCAGGCAGTACTCTAAATATAGCATCTGCTTCTCTCATAGAAACTGATGGAAATATATGTACTAGAGTAGACATTACATCAAGCATTGGTGACGGTGGTAAATCAGAATTCGTATTTACTTGTAATGATATAAGTGCACAAACACCAAAAGGAACAAAGTTCAAAGGTGATATAAGCATTACTTATTCATTGACAGGTGGAACATACAACCAGACAAGTACTGGAAAAATTGCTGTAAGAATACAGTAATTTTTTTCTTTTTTTTTAATTAACTGCTATAGAAATATCAGGAATTTCTGCATGATATCCAACAAAAGATGCTTCATAGGATATATCAGAAAGACCATTTAATCCGAATTTACTAATAGATCCAAGGTACAAAAAACGAGCTTGTGATTTTTCAGGATTAAAAGCTGCAAGATTGAAAGGATGCCAAACTCCTAATGTTGACCATTTTATATGTACTGTTTTATCTATAAACCTCTGAGCTTCTTTTTTGCCTCCAGTATAAACTATAACTTGGGAATCTCTTACTTCGCCAGAATGATCTAGCAATCTTTCAACAGATTCATTACCGCTAATTGTTTCTCTAGCTAAACTCAATGGCCTTACTACAGCAAAAGGACTTGTATAGCCTCTTATTATCTTTTCTTCTAAAAACTGATCATAAGCTACCACATCTACATAAGTATTGTCAAGAAGCCTGCAATCATTTAACAACACCTTTAAAGGATCTTCATCAAATAAATCAGTAAGTACAAAAGATCTAACGTCACTAACTCCTCCAGTTTTTCTTTTATGCATTTCCATGGCTAGTTGTAATTTTTCAGGAGGCAAAAGCTTTATCATACCTCCATGCAAAGTAATTACAACATGATCTTCATTGCAATACTTATGTGATTTGTCTATTCCTGAAATATCTCCCGAATCTGTAGTACACCAGTTTGAATGTGGGAAATTTCTAATAAGTAATGGCATAATTGCAGGAATTAAATCTTTGTCTAAAACCTCTCTCTCAGCGTTAAAAATATTATTAACAGGAAGAAGTTTTCCCTTTAGGTCTTTATCAGTCAAGTAATCTTCATCATCTTTAGCTATTAAATCAAAGTAAATATCCATTGTAAAATCAGAAAAAATACTAAAAATTATAAGGCTTACTAAATAACATTCTCTTCTGGATAAAGAACTATTCCTTTGTCTTTTATCCTAAAAGGTATTATCTTCTCCTCAAACTTGGTTCCTCTCATCTTTATAATTTCAAAAACTCTTCTTCTGACGTTCCCCTTAGTAGTATTTAAAAGAATCATAACACTATCAACTTCAAAATCAACAAAACTAGCCTTTCGTTTATCAGGCTCAGCTTCCTGTTCAAGCGTTAAAAGTGTTGTGCACCCATATTTTGATATTAAGGAAAACAACTCAAGCAAAGCTTCTCTGCCAGCGAGCTCATTAGGAAACAACAAAGTAAAACCATTTATTGAATCAATCACTAAACGTTTTGCTTTTATTCCCTGCATAGCTCTCTCAATTTCCCCTCCGCCCTCCTGAAGCAATGCCTTAACCTGCTCAGGACTGTATCTTAAAAATATAAACTTCTTGGCCTTCTCCAAATCCATTAAATTCCAGCCAAATTTTGACATATACTTATAAAAATTTTCCTTTGTTTCCTCAAAAGAAACATACACACCATTTTCCCCAACTTCAATGCCTTTAAGCAAAAATTGCAGTGCAAATATAGTTTTGCCAGAACCAGGGCCGCCAGAAACTAAATTAGTGGACCCATCAACAAAACCACCTTGTACTAAATTATCTAACCCAACTATTCCAGTAGAAATACGTTTAAAAGCTAAATTCTTCTTTGATTTTTTATTCAGCTTGCTATCTTGCTTCTTTTTCTTTAGATTTCTTTTTTTCATGGTTCAACAAAGTAATTTCCCTTTCCATCAGAAAGATCTACTACACTATCACAATAACCGCTTAATTTTTTTATAAATGATTCATCTAACTCCTCTTTTATAGCCAGTAAGATAGTTGCTGCCTTTGACTTTTTATTCTTCTGGGACAGCAAATGAACAAACTTAACTAAATCATTAGTACTATTATACAAAGAAAGCGTTGATAATGAATCTATAACTACAAAATTATTTTTAGTGCTTTTCAAACAACCTGCAATATTAATTGAAATTTCAGTTAGGTCAGAAGGGTGATTAACATAAATAACCTTTGATTTGGCATTGATTGTATCGCCACCAAGTTTGCTTATTGTATCAATAAAACACAGATTGTTATAATCTACTTTATACTTTTTCAATAAATCAACAAAGTAAGAATGACTTTTAGTTGCAGAAACAAAAACCAGTTTCCTTGAACCGCTTGAATGTTCTTTAAAAAGCTTCAAAACAAAACCAACATAGTTTTTTGAATTTATTATAGCTATAACTATATCTCCATATTTAAATTTTAAAATATCATTAAATTTATTCATAGGCAATCACTTTATATCATGAATAACTATTCCGTCTTTGCTTATCTCAAGAGGATGTATATCTTCTTCATTTCTCGTTCTTCTCATTTTCTTGACTATTAAACTTCTGGAGTATTTACCACCCATTGGTTCAAAAGAAATTTTAATAACACCATCACACATAAATTCTGCCAGATCACTTTTATCAACTAGGTTTTCAGAAGATTGCTGAGTGAGTAAAGTAGTAATGCCATTAATATCTTTAAGCTTGTCAGTAAATTCATATATAAATCTCCTGATAGCAAAATCATTAACTTCATTCAATTTCATATAAGCTGTTGGGATTTTTATAGATAAACTAGACAAAGAATCTATAACTAATCTTTTTGCGCCAAATTTTTCAACTTTACTAAATAACTGCTCCATATAACCTTTTTTCAGTTCAAAAGTACGAATTGTTATTAACTGCAATAAACCATCCCTCTCTAACTTAGCTAAATCCCATCCAAACTGCTTTGCCTGTTCCAACAAACTGTTCCTATCTTCCTCCAAAGTTATAAAAACGCCTCTTTCATTAAACTTTTTCGCACCATTGAATAAATAATTTAATCCAAATATTGTTTTGCCTGTACCTGGCTGGCCAGAAAGCAACACTATAGAACCCAATGGAAAACCACCATCAACAAGTTTATCAAATCCCTTGATACCTGTAATCACCCTTCCCATAATGTAGTTTTCCATATCTAACTTAAAAATCATTTGGAATAACTCAATAGTAGTTAACTAATTTATTAAAAAGATAAAAAACATCCAAACCAATCATTAAAAAATTATAAGTTTAATATCTATATGAAAATAAAAAGAGTGACAAATAGAGGAGATTTGCTTGGGCACTTAAAAGCAAGATATAGTGCATATACTTTTAATAATTATTTAAAAAAAAACACTGATGGCTTAGATATAGATATTTATGATTTTTTTTCTGAACACCTGGTAGTTGTAGAAAATAATATGGTAATAGGGACTATGAGAATGATTACTACAAACAAAAGAACAGCACTGCAAAAAGAATTGGAAGATATTGTGTGGAGAACAAGTGATAGTTGCTTTGATAAAATTAAATATGCCTTATATAAAAATAGACTAGAAGAAATAAGAGTTAATCTACTTCCAACTCTAGCTTATTTTGACCTATTAAGTAATATAAAAAGTCTTGGTTATAGAATTGAAGAAACAGTAGAATTCAGCAGAAATAGTGTACATCCAGAATACCGTGGCAATGGGGTATCAAGAACTTCTCTTACAGCAATTTATGCACTAGCAAGAAACTATAATCCAAAATGTGTTATAGGGTCATGCAAACAAGGCGAAGAGCCATTTTATAAAAAACACGGCTATAGTGTAATTGATCATGATATAAAGCCAAATCCAATGAATGGTGTGCCATCTGTAGCATTAATTCTAGACTTCAAAAATCTGCCTAGAGAAATTAATGAAAAAGTAGACAGAATAAAATTTGATAGAGAAATAGAATTTATTTAGTAATAATCTTCCATTTTGTAGCTAACTGATTTTCATAATTTTTATTTAAAAATTTCTCAAATCCATTAATTTGTTTTTTATTCCATTTGTCTATCGGCTTGATAATAAACTCACAAAAAACATCTCCTTTGGCAATACACCTTGTTTCTAAACAAAACATTTGTTTTCCGCAAACACCTTCTAAGCAGCCAGCTGCCAAACCAGCCATAGTAAAATCAACAGGAAATTTTTGTAGGCCTACTAAAGATTTATACTCCTGAGCATATGTAGAACTTGTCTTGAAAATAAATTCAAGGCTTTCAAAATCTAATTTTATAATGTCAACTTTACCATGACCTAATAATTCAAACTGACCAACATTAAAATCAAGCAGCCTCTTTTTATCCAATAATGTGTCTGCATAACCAAACTTCTCATTTACTATTTTTACTCCAGTTTTGGCCTGCAATTTTGCTATAAGATACTGCAAAGGCCTGCATTTACTGCCAAATTCCTTAAGCAAAATAAAATTTTTATAAACTTCCATCTGAATTGGAGTAAGTATACAAGGAGTATCCCAAAGAACCAGGTCACTGCCTTTATATTGCAATGCTCTTAGTCTTGCTACTTTCTGTATTATTGGTGGTGGTAAACTAAGTGCCATTTTAGTTATTATCAAGTATTAATTAATATTTAAATTTAAGCAACTGTTATGCCTGAAACAGTTAATGACGTTCCAGTAACAGTAACACTTGTCTTGTCTTTCAACTGTGCCTTGAATGCATCAGGATTCTTTACAACAAGTGCTGCTCTTCTTGTGTCGTCTGCTTCCCAACCGTATACAAGCAATGCTTTCTTGCCGCCTGTAAGGTCTTTCATTTCAAGCATAGCTTTTCCTTCGCTTAAGCCTGCTACTCCACTTCCATATGTTGGGAAAGTCAGTCCTAGCAACTGAGCAGTTACTTTGTTAACTGCAGGACCACCTACAGCAACAACGTTCTTTCCTAATGCTGCAGCATCAGTTGTTAGCTCTGTATCCTTCATTGATAGTGAAGCAGCTTTTGCAGTTCCACCGCTTGCAACTACTGATGCAGCTCCTGTCTTTGGTTTTGCAATTCTTACCCAGTATTTGTATTCATCGTCGTTAGGCACTGATAAACTTATTTTATCATTGTCTATGTTACCTTCTGGGTCTTTTACAACTACTCCATCTTTCTTTCTTACGTCGTCCTCAAAGCCTGTTATATCCAAGCCGCCGTAAGTAAAGTCTGAAGAGTCTGCGTCTCCATCTGCGTCTCCTATGAAAGGAAATCCACTTGTCAAGTTAGTTGCTAGATTGTAGTCAAATGTCAAGTTGCTTGCACCAGCTAATCCACCAATCATAATGAAAACAATTGGTGTAGTCTGCACAGTTGTACCTAAAGTCGCTGAAGCTGTAATGTTCAAGAACATTCTTGCATTATAGTCTCCGTTGTCAAATCTCGCAAAGTAAACAGTACCGTTATTTCCATATACTGTGTCTCCATGATCTACAAGAGTACCATCGCTTACTAAGTCTGCTCTTACTGGATTAGACGTGTCATCATCTTCATAGAATACTGCCACGTTTGTACCATTGTTCTGAAGTACGTTTGCATCAACAGCTCTTGATCCGTTTACATAAAGCCAGATTGTGTCTGTGTCAGATAGATCTTCATTTGCTCCTTCTAAAGCATCAACAACAGTAAATCCTTTGTCGTCTCCGACTCCGCTTGCAGTCATCTTAAGCACTCTTGCATTGTCTACGTCTGTAGTAAAAGTGCCTGACCCTGAGAAGTCTAGATCTAAGTCTTCAGTTTTTCCAGCTTCAAAGCTGTAGTCATTCCAAGTTAGATCTCCATTTAAGCCTTCTAAAACCATGCATGCATATCTATATGGAAGACATAAATAATCTCCATCCATCAAGTAGGCTCTATTCGATTTTAGCAATCCTAGATCCATAATATCCTTATGGAAAGTGTCTGAAGGATCGTCTAAATCCTCATGCACTGCAATTCCTAAAGTAATATTTCCTTTTCCTGTAGAATCAAGTCCAGCTAAATTCCATTCCCACAAATAATGGTCTTCATTCTCATCTACAAACTCATCCCCATCATTGTATACTTCAACAGCTTCACCACTAGGATCTGAAGCAGTGACAATAATTCTGTCATTTGCATCTTGATTACTATTAACAACGTCATTCAAAAATAATTCTACGCCATTTATCTTCTTGCTATCAAGTACATTGACATTATCAATCACTCCACTTACGTCAAAAAGTGCGCCATTATCATCTACAGCAATCAGACGTACGGTTTTTCCATTCGCCTGAATATTATCTCCTAATCTTAAGGTCATCTTAATGCCAGGAGAAGCAGATATCGAAGTGGAAGTTGCTGCTGTAATAACTATCGCTCTTCCTAAAAATGGAACAACAAAGACATCGCTTCCGACAACGTTTGTTATTTGGCTACCAGATTTTAAATTCTCATCAAATTCTACTCTATAACCTACTCCTCCTTGAGGAACAATTAAAAAAGTTCCATCTTTAAAATCTTCATCACCAATATCTAAAGCAGTTGTTAAATTAACTCCTGATCCAACATCTATGGCTTCATGAAAATTATAAATTTCATCATCAAGAACTGGAGTAGATATAACAACTTTTCCGCTGATTAAACCAGCGCCATCTGTTTCATCTATTTCAGAACCAAATTCAGAGTCTATAGAACTGCCAACAGAAATATCATTTCTTTCTCCAGTCTCAAAATCACTTAAAGTTAATTCTGATAGCCCATCTAGAAAAATTCCGCCTAAACCAACAACTACGTCATTAACTGCTGCCACATCTGTTCCTGCAGCGCCATAAACTACAACGTTCGTTGCAGGACTACTTCCGAATGGAGCAGGTAAAACTTCTAAACCACCTGCCAAAGCACCTGTAACTGTCACGCCAGCCAAAGCCAAACTCGAAATTATAATTATAGTTCTATTTAAAAAAATGCCTACCAAATACCCACCTCATTGCTAATTTTTATTATACTGTTATTTATAAAGTTATTTTTTTAAGTATCAAATAAAATTATATCTACCAGGAGCTATAATTCCATTAGGATCACAAATTTTCTTTAAGTTTTGCACTAATCTCCAAAAAGAATCATCAACTAAAACTTTGTCCATGGAATCAATGTCAACACGGCATGGATAAACACCTTTATCTGCAAGTTCCCTCATAGTTTTATCAATACAGTTGCGCGCCCTCAAAGCTTGATCTTTATCTGATCTATCAAAAGAAAGATTAACAACACCTTCTAAAGTATCCTGTGTAACCATATTTAATGTAATATATGGTGTAAATTTATTATCACTAAAAATATCTTTTATTTTCCAGACAACCATATTAGCAGTGTCTCCATCTGTAGGAATTATAGGTAAATAATACAACAAGCCACATTTTTTACACTTATCTGGATCTAAAAGTTCATTATTAGGAAAATGTCCTAATGGCCAATGAACTGTATAAAGTGCAACATCAGTTGGCACTCCACGAGTAATTTCATATAAAGGTTTCATGGCATATGCTAATGCTTTAACATAGTCCAAGGGAATAACTTCCAGAAAATCAAGAGTAGATTTTTTAATGAATTTTAATTTGCCAATGCCATGAAGTACTCTCTTAATTTCTTTCTTAACTGCGTAAACTTCTGGCTTTGTTCCAAATATTCCTGTAACTGCACTCCAAGCCCCAAAACCTCCTTTTCTAAAAACATATTCAGCAAAATCAAGCGTTTCACTTTCATCATTTTTATGCAAAAAATCAGCAGCATATTTATAAGCCATAGGCTTAATGTATATCTCAATTCTATCTCTATTTGATATATGAACAGAAGATCTTAGTACTGCTTCTCTTCTCAAACTACTAAGTTTATTAATAAGCTGTGGAAGCAAAGAATCATTATCAACATTGCAAACCATAATAGCATGATCTTCACCCACAGGTAAAAGTCCTACAGCAGCTTTGGTTACTATTCCAAAATTAGATTGTCTAAATAAGCCGCTTAAATTAGGTCCAACACCGACGGAACTAAGATGTCCTGCAAGAGCATTTCCATAATGAGATAGACCTGTTTTAATCAAAGAGCCATTTCCTAGTACAACTTCTAAATCACGCAAATCTCTCCTAGAATAATAAGTGTCTCCACCATCAAGAATATTCCCTAATATACTAGTATCCCTCCCAGAGCCAGTGGTATCAAGAAAATAAGGAGTTCCTGAATCTCTTAAATATTTATAAAGCTGGTGTTGTGTTACGCCAGGTTCAATAACAGCATAGCCATGATTTAAATTTACTTCAACAACACTATTCATTTTTTCCAAAGAAACGACAGCACAGCCATCTTTAACTGGAAGACGAGAACCAAGACCATAGTTCTTGCCTCTGCTTATAGGATACAATGGAACTAAATATTTATTTGCAGCATTAACAATTCTAATGACGTCTGCTGTACCACGGGGAAAAACAACAGCAATAATTTGTCTTTCCATTCCACCACAATTTTCTAATAATACATCTAAACTTGATCCATGATCTAAAACACCATCACGTCCTAAAATTCTACGCCATTCAGTAATTGCGCTGTCAACGTCGCCCATTTTCAGCTTATAAAGTTTACAGTTAATATTTATTACTTATTGTCCTTTAGAATATATTATGGATTACTAGCTAAAAATAATTATAACAAAACTCAAAATATTATTAACCAATATATCCTAATTCTTTAATAGTCTTGTCCCTTTTACTTTGATTAACTTCTTTTGCCTTTTCTATATACTGTCTCAAGTTAGCTTCAAACTTCTTAGCAGCTTCTAACAAAGGCTTGTAATCAACTTTTAATCCCATATAAGAATTTAAGGCATCAACTATCTTAGCAGCAGACTCAGAATCTGGAAGCTGTGAATGAGCCTCAGCAAATAAACAAGTAACTGGAAAATCCTTAGCTTCTAACAACAAGGCTGCAGTAGCGCCCATAACAATACCTTCTTTCAAATCCTTAAGTTTTAGCTTTTTCTTATTTGAAAAATAATAAACTTCTAGATCACCATGCGAAGGCATACTATCTAAAATAATTATTTCCTTAGCGCTAACATTATTAACTAAGTCCATCATTGTTGAAGCAAGATCCCACTCAAATCCAGCAACATCTGTAAGAGACTGTATAATAATAAGGTTATACTTTTTATTATAAAACAATGTAATTGGGTTTATAATTTTAGATTTATGTATTGCAGTCAAAGGAGCTATATGCTCTGACTCTATATGACCTATTTCCTCAACGTCTAAATGGTCTATTAAGAATTTAATAGCTATTGTGCTTACCAAACCAAGACCTGGAAATCCTTGTATTATAGTTGGACCTTTTGGTTTTTTTGTTAATATAAGTTTCATAATAAAATATTAATTAGCAAATTCTTTATTAATGTAATGTAAGCTCTAAATAGTAGTAACTTATTTAAATTGTAAGTTTGTAAGAATTTTATGGTTTCAAAATCAAATTTAGCAGTAAGAATTGTTGGTATTTTATTAAGCACCTTCCTTGTTGACAACAGGATAGAAAAAGAAGAAACAGAAAACTATCGTCCATTCTATATAAGTCTATTGCCAACATATCCATGGGAAACAGCTGGCAAAATAAAAATTATACAACCAGACTCCACGCAGAATTTAGAGCAATTCGCACTAAGAGAAGAAACACGTGAAGAAAAAATAGAAAGAGATCGTAGTACTACAAATAATCCCCATACATTCAAGGAAATAAGTGATGCTTGTTTAAAAAATCCAGAAGGAACAGCAGAAACAGGAGGAGTTATGTATAAAATTCCAGACAATACAACAAAACCAGGCTACAGATTAAGTTTCTATATGGTAGATAACATAACAAACAAAGATTCAGAAGCTAAAAAAGTAATAGAACAAGGTAAGTCTCTAGATCTGACTAAACTAAGAGAAGGATTGAATAAATATACTGAAGGCAAATGCGCAATATATAATGCAGATACAGATTGGAAAGAAGAAATTGATAAACTTAAAAGAAAAATAGCAAAATTTGGAAAGAAAGATAAGTTATCAAGAAGAGAACAATTGACATTAGCAAGAGAAACATTAGCCATAACTAATTCTACTTATTTAAGAGGAGATATACCTGAAAGCAATTATGAAATGGTAGGAGTGTTTCATGTTCATAATAATGGAACTAACTTCTCGCTAACAGACCATTGTTTATATGACAATGCAATAGACAAAACAGGTTATCTAATAAGCTGCGTAGATAACGAAAGATTTAGAGTACATAGAATAATAGGCACAGAAGATATTGTAATAACTGAAGGAGAAATAACTAAATAATTAATTTTCCTCTCTGCCAATCCTGGATTATTCTTCTAGATACTTGGTCTATATTTGGCTTTCCGCCTTTTACAAGCCAATTAAACTTTTTAGCTATTAGTTCTAAAGTCTCTTCAGGATCACTTCTGGGTTTAACGCCATATAAATCTTCTATTGCATCAGGATTATTTCTATAAGCCCTATCTAAAATTTCCACAGCTACAATATCAGGATCTTTTACTTTTCTATAGTCTTTAACATTAGTCAAAGTATATTGCTTTTCATCTAAAAACTTATTCTCTTTATATGCAAAAACACCTGGTGTATCTATCAAATAAATATTTTTTCCAATTCTAACCTTCTGCATTCCCTTAGTAAAACCAGGAGTAGAACTTGTCAAAGCAGCTTTCTTTTGCTTTAGAACATTTATCAAAGAAGACTTGCCAGTATTTGGGTATCCAAGAACTCCAACTAATAAAGGCTCTTCCTTAACTTTAGTTTCCCTAACAGAACTCTTTAATCTTCTATAACTAATCTGCTTTTCCTTAGCAAGATCTCTAAGTATATTCCTTAGTTTTGTAGTTCCTAAATTATTTTTTGCAGAAACAAAAACATAAGGCTCAAAATCAAAAACTAAGTCTGAAAACCTTTCTTTCAATAAATCTGATTTATTCAAGACATAAATCATCATTTTATGTGCTTTTCTCAATTTACTTTCTATTTCTTTATTTCTGGTTTCTTCAGGAAATCTGGCATCCAATACTTCAAGAACTACATCAGCTTCATCTATTACTTGATTTACTACTTCCCAAAAAGATGTCATAATTGAATAATTATTAGAAGATTATTTAAGTATTACTTATATATTTCTATGTATGAAAATTATCTCATGGAATGTAAATGGAATTAATTCTTGTATGAAAAAAGGATTACTAAGATTCATTGAAAAAGAAAATGCAGACATAATACTCTTACAAGAAGTAAAAGTTTCTAAGGAAAAAATTAACCCAGAACTATTGAATTTAAAAAAATATAATTCATTCTGGTCCTTTGCTAAAGAAAAAGGCTACAGCGGTTTAGCTGTTTATTCAAAATCTAAGCCATTGAATGTAATTAAAGAATTTGGGAAAAAGGGCATAGATAAAGAGGGAAGAATTATAGCTTTAGAATTTGATAATTTCTTTCTAATTAATGTCTACTTTCCGCATTCAAATCGTGAATTAAAAAGACTAAAATTCAAATTAATGTTTAATAATGCTTTTGAAGAATTCTGCAAAAAATTAGGTAATAAAAAACCCTTAATTATTGGGGGAGATTTCAATGTTGCTCATAAAGAAATAGATCTAAGAAACCCAAAACAAAATACAAATAATGCAGGATTTACAATTAAAGAAAGAAATTGGTTTGATAAATTTTTAAAAAACGGCTACATTGACTGCTTCAGAAATTTCACAAAAGAAGGAGGGAATTATACTTGGTGGACTTACAGAAATAATGCAAGAGCTAGAAATATTGGATGGAGAATTGATTATTTTTTAATAAGTAAAAAACTAAAAAGAAGCATTATTAACTGTTCAATCCTAAATAAGATAACTGGTTCAGATCATTGCCCAATAAGTTTAGAAATTAAATAGATTAGAAATTATTATGTTATAATAACACCTAATTTATCCATTAATCTCAACCTAGCATCATTATCAGGAACCATCCAGAGTAGTGCATATTCTAAAGCTTCCTGAGGCGTAGAAAACCTGACCATCTTGTTAACTAAATCTTCAGCATTATCTCCAAATATAGTACCATTAAAAGGAATATATAATAATTCAGCACCATTTCTGCTTAAATGTCTATGTGTTGATCCTCTTGGATAAAATATAACAGAACCTTTTAAATAAACCCTAATGGGATTGCCTTCCATATCAGCATCAAAATATGCGCCATCATAAACGTAAGCCAATTCTCCACCGGGGTGAAAATGTGGCTTTCCACCCAAATAATTTCGAGGCATATTCAAACGTGTAGGTCTAAACCTTGATCCAAAACTAAAGTAGTCATAAATATTATTACTGGTAGAATCAAAATCTAATATAGATTCGTCCAATTTTCTTTTCAAACTGACACCAGAATTTATAAATTTTGAAGATCCAACAATTTCTCTATCAATTAGCCTTACAACGCCACTAACTTCTTCTGTTCCAGTTACATCGCTTAAATCTTCTATGAAACTCATTTTATCTAGTTCACTCATTTAATATAAATTATTAATATTATATAAATTTACCTCAAAGGGTACCCTCGCCTCTTTTTCAAGTTGGTAAAGTTAATCTTCTTTATAAATATTTATTGTAAAAAATCATTATTTCTTTAAGGCAAAATCATAAAATTACTTTCAAATTAATAATTTTATAAAACTATTTTCTTATCCATGGCGTTTCAACACCATCTATTCGCCAATTAGGATTAATATCTGCATTTCCTATTTGTTGTTTTGTCTTGAATATATTATAGCCTGATTTATATTGCATAATTCCTGCTATTGCTATTTGCACTCCGTTATCTCCTGAATATTTTAATGGGCAAGCATAAGCTTTTGCTCCCCTATCATTGCACATAGTATTTAGCATCTCAACAAATCTCTGATTAGCTGCAACCCCGCCAATTAACAAAGCCTCATTTTTTCCAGTATGTGCCAAAGCTCTCTCTGTAACTTCAATCAACATAGCAAAACCAGTCTCCTGCAAACTATAACATAAGTCTTCAACAGCAACACCTTTTTTGTACAAATTAATGCAATGTGTAACTATGCCAGAAAATTCAACATCCATTCCTTTTACAACATAAGGAATTTCTATGTATTTGCCTTTTTTTGCAAGTTGTTCTATCTTTGGCCCAGCAGGAAAACCCAAACCAACACCTCTTCCAAATTTATCCAAAGCATTCCCTAACCCAACAGACAATGCCTCTCCAAAAACCCTGTATTTGTTACCTTCATGAGCTATTATTTGTGTATTTGCTCCGGAAACAAAAACAAAAACAGGATCTTTAGCTTTAGTAAAAAACTTTCCTTCCTCAAGATGGCCGCATAAGTGATTAACTCCAGCTAAAGGTTTATTATATTTTAAGGCTAAATATTTAGCAAATTCTTTTCCAATAAGCAAAGAAGGCGATAAACCAGGACCTTGGGAAAAAGAAATCAAATCAACATCTTTAACATTGAGTTTAGCTTCTTCTAACGCCTTGCTTAACAACTCCTTTTTTACTTTTTTATGATGCAGGGCAGCTTCTGAAGGAATTATTCCACCTTTCTCTGTAGTATACATACTACGTTGATCTGATAATATTTTTTTATTGTCTAAAATTCCTATTCCTATTGTATGGGCAGTTGATTCTATTCCAAGACAAATCATAAAGACAAGAAAATAGATCAACTTTTATAACTTACGATAAAGAAACTTTCTAAATATAACTAATCATTTTCCAAGAGGCAAATAACAGATATATCTTATAAGCAACTTATATGAACCAGTACGAATCCCATTAACACTACCACTAGGAATAAAGACCGTACCTTCATCCTTAGACAAGCCAAAAACTAAATCATTATCACTAACTAAAACATCAATAGTTCCCATACCATATTCTCTTCTTTGTTTTCTAATAGTTTCTAAAAGTTGCTTAACCTGGGCAGCATTAAGAACTATATCGCCTAGATAATAAATTTCAGCGTATCTTCTTTGCTTTTTCATCCAACCAATTAATTTGAAAGTATCCTCAAAAGATTTAAGCTCACCCATAAAACTTCAATGAAATAAGAAGTATTTAAAACTAACCGTAATTGAAAAGCCACAAAGTAAATCTTATTAATACAATAAACAACTAAAATACAATGTTTGACAAAATACTTAAAAATATAAAACCAACAAAAAAAGAAGAGGAAGAAGTACAGAAAAAAGTAGATCTATTCCTTAAAAAAATAAATAGCAAATTACTAAATGCTAATGCAATAGTTTGTGGAAGTTTTGCAAAAGGAACATGGTTAAGAAATCAGCATGATATTGACATTTTTGTTTTATTTGAAAATAATAAGAATATATCAACAAGACTAGAAGTAGTAATTAAAGCTGCCTTTGAAAAATATGAAAAAATACACGGAAGTAGGGATTACTTCATAGTAGACTATGAAAATCTAAGTTTTGAATTAGTACCAGTATTAAAAATAGATCAACCTGAACAAGCAGAAAACATCACAGACGTTACACCTATGCATGTTGAATGGGTAAAAAAATATATAGACAATAAATTAAAAGATGAAATAAGACTAGCAAAACGCCTTCTAAAAGCCAATAACTGCTACGGTGCAGAAACATATATTGGAGGATTCTCAGGTTATCTGGTAGAAATATTAGTAATTTACTTTAAGGATTTGTTAAATTTAATAAAAAATGCAGCAAATTGGAAGTACGGAGAAATAATAGACATAGAAAGAAATAATAAATTTTCTAGTGAACAAAAATTTCCTCTTACTGTAATAGACCCAGTACAGCCCAATAGAAATGTATCAGCAGCAGTTACAGAAGAAAAATTCAATTTATTTACAGAACTGTGCAAAAATTTCAGCAAAAAACCAAGTACAAAATTCTTCAAAGAAACTAAAATAAGCCTAAAAGACTATAATTTGATATTTAAAGTACAGCCATTAAAAGGAAACAGAGATGTAGTAGGAACTAAGATGCTAAAAGTATTTGAAAATATAAAACAAGAATTGATTGTAAATGGATTTGAGGTCGTAAAAGCAATATGGGAATGGAAAGATCTTGGCTATTTTTACTTTAAAGTTAAAAGAAAAAGATTAGAAAAAGAAATAAAACATTTTGGTCCGCCTATTAGATTTAAAGAAGACTGTGAAAAATTCAAAATTAAATATAAAGACCTAGAAATTAAAAATGAAAATGATAAATTATATATTATGCTTCCCAGAAAATTTGTTAAACTAGAAGAAATTATTAAACATGTATTAAACAAAGAAGAAATAAAAAACCGTGTTTATTCATTGATACAAATTAAATAAAACAAAAACATTTTTAAATATGTATGGAAGTAAAAATATAATGGAAGTAAAAATATCATTTGACACAGAAAAAGAGGATATTGATGATCTTAAAAGATTAATTATTGCATTGCAGGACTTAGTTAATAAAAGAGAAAAAGCTAATTCATTAGGAAACCCTCTAGCAACATCATCTATTATAAAACCATCGCAGATTAGGGTAGAAACACAAGTACAACAAGCGTCAGCAGGAGGACAAACTACAGGTGGTGGAAGAGTTATTCCATACGAAGACATGTCTGGAGTGTTGTCAAAAATAGTTTCTGGTAAATACTAATGGTAAAAAAGAAGAAAAACATAGGAAACATAATAATACTTATAGTCATTATAATAATCATAGCTATACTGATATATTCTGTAGTGTCATTTAAAAAATCCGTTGGGGAAAAAGGAGAAAATTTTGTAATTTGTGATAAAGAGAATAACTGTCTTATAGCAATGCATATACACACAGAAGTTGATATAAAGGTATGTGGCAAAGAAATCAAAATTCCTCTAGAAGCTGGTGATAAAACAGGAACGCATACTCATAAAGAAAGAAATCTCCTGCATTTTGAAGAGAGATTAAAGTATGACAATAAAACACAAACAATTATCGAAACAGAACCAATTACTTTGAAAAATTTCTTTAATCATAAAGATGTAAAAATAATATTCAATAACACATGCATAGCAGATAAATGCAATGGTGATTTATGTAATGGTAAAGAAAGAATTTTATACTTTAGAGTAAATGATAAACAGAACCATGAATTTGAAAACTATGTTTGGAAGGATGGAGACAAAATAAAAATAATTTTTGATCAACCTTTTCCTGAACAATAAAGATGTTTATTCATAAATGAATGAGGAGAGAAAAATGGCCAAAAATGTATGTACAGTATGCAAAAAACTTCTAAAATCAAAAACAATAACGTTTGAAGGAAAAAAATTTTGCTGTCAGGAATGCTGCGGCAAATTTAAAGATTCAAAGAAGAAAAAAGTGTGTGAATTTTGCTAAATGCCAGAAATAAACCTACCAATAGTAATAGGAGCATCTTTAATAGACAGTATTAACCCTTGCGCATTCGGCGTATTAATATTTCTATTAACGTATCTAGCAGCATCTGTAAGAAGAAAAATTCATATGCTTATTAATGGTTTAATATATATATTTGGAGTTTTCATAACGTATTTTGCTGCAGGATTATTATTGCTTCCAATAATACAAGAACTCGGTGCATTTTCTGTAGCATCTTATCTAGTAATAGCAGCAATAGTGATCATAGCTGGCTTGCTGGAAATAAAAGATTTCTTTATGTATGGAAAAGGATTTTCTCTATCTATATTCCCATCAGAAGCTGAGAGAATTAAAAAATATGTAAAAAGAGTAAGTGGAAAAAAATTAACAGCTTTCTTATTGGGATGTTTTGTCGCAATAGTGGAACTTCCATGTACTGGAGCAGTTTACCTGGCAGTGTTGGCATTAATGTCATTATCAGGAATCACAATGTCAAATATATCGTTCCTTGTAATTTATAATGTAATATTTGTACTTCCACTACTTATAATTTTATACATTGTATATAAAGGAATATCAACAGAAAAACTAGAAAACTGGAGGCAAAAACATAAAGGGCTTATGAGATTGTCTATTGGTTTGATTCTGATAAGTCTTGGAATATGGATGGTATATACAGTAATATAAAATAAATACTTAAGAATAATAATTCTAATTCAACTATTTTTATAAGGGAATAATCACTTAATTGTATTAATGAGAGACACTAGATTAAGATTTATCCAAGGTGGACTTGGTGAAGAACCTAGGGAATTTAAAGATCTAAAAGATTTTATTCTTAGAAAAAATATAGAAACATCTTACTATAAAACAGCTACTAACATTTTAGAAGAAATTCTGTTTATGTTAGAACAAGTGCCAAACGTCCTGGAAACTTTGCTTTTATTAAGATATGAAACTAAAAAAACAAGTCTAGATGAACTAATTAATGAATATACAGCTAAATCTCAAACAGGCAGAATTATCATAACTGGCCATAGTTTAGGAGGTTTGCACGGAAGATCATATGCACAAAGACATCCAGAAAAAGTTAGTAAATGTATAACAATTGCTACTCCTCATTACGGAACGCCAGCAGCTCCATTCGGCAAAATGTTAAAACCATTAGGTGTAGAAACATCAAGCATCAAACAAATGTATATAAATAGCACATTAACAAAAAAACTAAATGAAGATCTTAAAACAAGAAGAGAAGAATTCAGAAGAAGAGGAACAAGTTTTGTTAATATCTGGGGTAAACTAGACCTCTTCGCGCCATACCCTCATTCAAAACTTGAAGATCCTGACAAAGAATATGACCTTAATAACCATGGTCACGTAAGTATTGTTAATAGTGAAGAAACCGCAAAAATATTAGAATATGAAGTTAAAGAAACATGGGAAAAAACAGGAAAACCATGCCCAGTAGTTTTACTGCATGGATTCTGTTTAAACGAAAAAACATTCAACAGATTATTAGGAAGATTAAAAATAAATTGCAACGACATTGCTACAAAAACATATACTGTAAATTATGATTACACAAAAGAAATTATCTCAGTCTAATAGTCTCTAAATTCTTAGGAGCAACAGTCTCTACTCTATACTGTTGATAAAGAACGCTTGCTAATTCTATGCACCTACTGTAATCTCCATGAATTGTAATAATTTTTTTAGGTTTAGGTTCAAGACTGCCAACCCAGCCAACCAGCTGCTTAAAATTACTATGTCCTGAAAAACCTTTGATTGTATAAATTCTCATTAAGACTTTTATTGTCTCAGGCCTTTTGCTGCCCCCAGATATAAAACTAAGTTCTCTTTCTCCTTCTTCAATCCTTCTTCCTACACTACCTATACCTTGATAGCAAGTAAATATCAATGTATTTTTAGAATTCTCAGCAAAATGTTTAAAATACTCTAAAGCAGGCCCACCTTGAAGCATGCCACTTGTAGCCATAACAATATAAGGACCTTTTCCATCCTTCACTTCCTGCATCTCTTTCTGAGAAACAATTTTTTTAAATATAGTACTTAAAAATGGATTATGATCTTTTTGAAATATGTCTCTTTTTACTCTAGGACTTAAAAAATCAGGATAAGCTGTATGTATCGCAGTAACATCCCATATCATACCTTGAATATAAATCGGCATCTCAGGTATTCTTCCTTCTCTCATTGCCCTTTCAAGTATTAACATTATCTCCTGGCTTCTGCCTACCCCAAGAACAGGCATCAAAACCTTTCCTTTTTCCTCAGCTGTTTCATTTATTACTTTAATTAATTCTTCCTCGCTTTCTCTTCTGCTTGGGCTAGTGTCACTTCTGGTACCATAAGTACTTTCCATCATTACACTTTCTATTCTAGGATATCTAGTAGCTGCAGGTCCAAGCAAATTGCTCATCTCATAATTAAAATCGCTCGTGTACAAAAAATTGTGCAAACCATTCCCAATATGCATATGAGCAATAGCACTTCCTAAAGTGTGTCCTGCATTATACAAAGTTAACCTGATATCAGGAGTTATGTCACTTACTTCTTCATAATCCAAGCATACAGAGTGCTTCACAAATTCTTTTACATCATTTACTGTATAAGGAGGATCTGTTCCCTCTTTCTGTGCAATTTCTATAAGATCCAAACACATTAAAGCAGTTATATCCCTACACGGAGCTGTTGCATAAGTAGGCCCTCTAAATCCCATCTTATAAAGAAAAGGAAGTGCGCCACAGTGATCTATGTGTGAATGACAAAGTATCACAGCATCTAATTCCTGTATATTAAACTCAGGAACGTCTAAATAAGGAAAAGCACTATCTCTGGGTGCAGCAACATTAAATCCGCAATCAAGCAAGACTTTGCTCTCAGGAGTCTGCAATAAAAAACAGCTTCTTCCAACTTCTCTGGCACTGCCTAAACAAGTTAATCTAACCCATTCGTCTCTTCTTTCCTTAGTCCAGCCTTCATAAATTCTCTTGCCAATCTTATGCAAAAATTTTCTTCTATAGTCACTAAAATCATAAAGAACTTGTCTTATATTCTCTATAAGCTGAGACCTCATAGGTGGGATTCTTCTCACTATTGGTGTCCATAGTGTCTCTTTTTTTATTTCCTTTAATAAATCTCCACCTTTGCCTATTGCTAAGCCTGGCTTCTCAGATTCTATAATAACTCTGCTTCTCTGCGTATCAAATATAATATTTAATTTGCCTTTTTCCTCAGGCATTAACTTCTCGATAAAACTCTTTGTATCTTCTAAATCTAAAACCATAGAAGGATCAGCTCTAAGCTCAACTCTCTTCTTTATACTGTCAACAATCTTTTTAATTACTCCCTTATTGTCTAATAAAAATTCCTTGTTTTTTGTGTATAAAACAATATTAGATCCCTCAAATAAAGCCTCAGATATATTTGCATCTGTAGGCAGTTCCTTCATTACTTCATCTAAAATTTTTACCATTGTTTCTTTACTCTAGAAAATTAAAAATATGAAACAAACCTACATGGTTAGTTTAGTGTCTAACTGTTTGAAAAATGCTTTCTTAGTGCCTTCTTTTGTTATAGTTATAACATCGCACCCTGCACCGCTAGCTGTGTCTCTCTGAATAGCTGCGTTTAAAGCGCTTACTACAAGTTTAATGCCATCATCAACACTCATATTTTCTTTATATCCAGCCTCTAAAACGCCAGTTGCAAAAAACATACCAGAACCATCAGCTGTATAATCATCAAATTTAGAAAGCGCTCCATCCATCCCAATCTCATAAAGATGGAACCCAGAAATGTCTCTTCCCCCAAACAAGAAGCCAGTAATTCCTTCTATTGTGCTAAACTTCCTTACATTACTATAAACTAAATTAGCTAGCATATTAGCAGCCTCTTTAGTATTAACTTTTTTGTTTTTCCTAAGTTCATCCAATTTCATCTGTGCTTTAAACAATTTAGTTAGTAATTGAATATCAGAAAGCAAACCAGCAACAGTAATTGCAAAATCATCAGTTAAAATTATTACTTTTTCAAATTTCTTATTGGAAACTATCTGGCCACCCATAGTAATCTTTCTATCTGCGCCAAGAACTACTCCATCTTTGCAAACAACGCCCACAGTTGTCGTTCCTGTTTTATGTAATTTATGTTCATCAACCATTTAATCACCCAGAAACCATCTTTATTGTACTACAACCATCTTATTTATATAGCTTACGATTCATGCCTAGTAAATTTTATTATTAAAGTTGTGCCTTACTTCATACAAAAACAGACAAACAATTGAGAGCGTAGAAAAGCACAAAACTGCTAAATTAATAAGTATTATAATTACTTACTAGTAGTAATAAATAATAAGATTTATAAAGGATTACTTCTTGCTACTTTTTACCATGAAAGTAAAAGTTTCAATATCCATAAAAGAAAGTACTTTAAAAGAAGTTAAAAAGACCTTAAAGAATTCTGTTTATAGAAACAAAAGTCATTTTATTGAATTCGCAACAGAAAAACTTCTGAAAGAAGGTAAAAATGACAGAAATTAATAATTATGAAGTTCGTACAGGGTTAACTTTAGATTTTAAAAGTAAATGGGGACTAGAAAGAATAATTTTAGATTCTGTTTCAAATCATTTGCCTAATGACAGTAAAGGAAATACTACTTCTATTAAAGTTAAACAAAAAGGAAAACTAATAGATTTTAGACTTGCCAATTCAGAAGAAGAAATAGAAGAGGTTGTTGTAGAAGATGATGGAAGGGGTTATGATTCTAAATTATTAAGTACAATACTCTCACTTAAAGCATATGATCTTCAAAGCGTTGGACAATTTGGTGAAGGTCTTAAAGGGGTTTCTGCTGCGTCATTAAGAAATAACATAAAAGTACAGTTTAGATCTAGAAACTGGATAGCAGAGCCATACGTTACATCAGAAGTTATCGAAGGTAAAAGTAGAGATATTCTTTATTTTAAAATTAAAGAAAACGGTGAAAAAATAAATGGATCAAGAACTGTATTCACAGAGCCACCAAAAGAACTGGTTAAAGAATTACTCAGTATTCCTGATAAGATATTGTATTTCAACAGAGATTATGTAGAATTACACAATGAAAAAGACAATGTAAAATTTCCATTAGAAGATTTACTTAGAGGGTATAACGAATATATGGAAATAATATCTAATATTAATTCTGGTTCAATCTTAAATAAAAAAATAATAAAACAAAACTTTGGCGATTTTTTATTTTATCCTCAAAATATTAGATTACAGCAAGGTCCAAAATATAATTCAAGAATTATTGACTTAAAAAATGGAAAAACAGACTTATTTGTAAAAAATGTTAGAGTCAAAGGGGTCTATTCTCTATACAGTTACGATCTAGGAATAGAAGAAATAGCAAGTGAAAGAAACTT
>Ga0209343_10002388_pt1 | contig 24285 bp, 24 predicted proteins | sample RifCSPlowO2_02_FD_184026 | JGI IMG/M metagenome (GOLD analysis project Ga0209343, IMG submission 184026) | Groundwater microbial communities from Rifle, Colorado - Rifle CSP2_plank lowO2_0.2 (SPAdes) (version 2) | ecosystem: Environmental > Aquatic > Deep subsurface > Groundwater | place... | reverse complement strand
AGGTTGATCTCATTGATCCCGGTGCGCGGGCCGCTGGAGAGCAGGCGCAGGTCGTTGCAGATCTTCGACAGCTTGACCGCGGTGCGCTTGAGCATGCCGGAGAACAGCACGAATGCGCCCATGTCCGAGGTCGCCTCGATCAGGTCGGCGGCCGGTACCAGCGGTTGGCCGCTGATGGCGGCGAGACGGTCGACCGCCAGTTGCTGATAGCCCGGGTCGGCGTTGATACCGGTGCCGATCGCGGTGCCGCCCAGGTTGACCTCGGTGAGCAGCTCCGGGGCCAGGCTCTTGAGGCGCGCCAGGTCTTCGCCGAGGGTGGTGGCGAAGGCGCGGAATTCCTGGCCGAGGGTCATCGGCACGGCGTCCTGCAGCTGGGTGCGGCCCATCTTCAGGACGTGGGCGAATTCCTCGCCCTTGGCCGCGAACGCGCCGATCAGGCTGTCGAGGCTGGCCAGCAGGCTGTCGTGGCCGAGCAGCAGGCCGAGGCGGATGGCGGTGGGGTAGGCGTCGTTGGTCGACTGCGCCATGTTCACGTCGTTGTTCGGGTGCAGGTGCTTGTACTCGCCCTTGGCATGACCCATGGCCTCCAGGGCGATGTTGGCGATCACCTCGTTGGCGTTCATGTTGGTCGAGGTGCCGGCACCGCCCTGGATCATGTCGACCACGAACTGCTCGTGGAAATCGCCGCGGATGATCCGCGCGCAGGCTTCGCTGATGGCCGCGTGCTTGGCCGCACTCAGGTGGCCCAGTTCGCGGTTGGCATCGGCGGCCGCCTGCTTGACCATGGCCAGGGCGGTCACCAGTTTCGGGTAGTGGGCCAGGGGCACGCCGGACAGGCGGAAGTTGTGCACGGCACGCAGGGTCTGGATGCCGTAGTAGGCTTCGGCCGGAACTTCGAGGGTGCCAAGCAGATCTTTTTCGACGCGGAAGGATGCAGCAGCGGACATGATGAGTATTATCTCGGAAAGTGCGGCTGATGCCGCGATGCCCCGTAGGTTAGGGCTCCTGGCGCGATGCTGGCCAATGCTGTTAAACGCTGGGTCATGCACAATCGGCATAATGTAGGTGTGACGTCCGGCTGCATCCTGACGTACAGCGTACCTGTGGGAGTAGTAGGGTGGGTTAGCGACGCCGTAACCGATCTATATCCCACATGCGGTTGTGGCGCGGCGCGTAACCCACCAGGCGATCAATCGTGTTGCGCCTGTGGTGGGTTACGCGGCGTCTCAAGTGGCGTGATGTTGGCAATGGCGGCAAGCGGCTAACCCACCCTACGCGCCTCCCACAGTGCCTTGCCTCGGACATCGACCTTGTGGAGACGAGATGAACCTGGAAACCAAATGGCTGGAAGACTTTGTCGCCCTGGCCGCTACCCGCAGCTTCTCCCAGGCGGCGCAGAAGCGCTTCGTCACCCAGCCGGCCTTTAGTCGGCGGATTCGCAGCCTGGAAAACATGCTCGGCCTGACCCTGGTCAACCGCGCCTGCACCCCGGTGGAGCTGACCGAATCGGGCCAGCTGTTTCTGGTCACGGCGCGCAGCATGGTCGAGCAGCTCGGCGAGGTGGTGCGTCATCTGCACAACGTCGAGGGCCAGCAGGGCGAGGTGATGCAGATCGCCGCCGCCCACTCGCTGACCCTGGGCTTCTTCCCGGAATGGATCGCCAGGTTGCGCCGCGAAGGCCTGCCGCTGAATACCCGGCTGGTGGCGACCAACGTCGGCGAGGCGGTGCACTCGCTGCGCGAAGGCGGCTGCGACCTGATCCTCGCCTATTACGATCCGGATGCCGCGCTGCAGATGGACCCGGAGATCTTTCCCTCGCTGCACCTGGGGCGCACCGAAATGCTCCCGGTGTGCGCGGTGGGTGAAGATGGCGCGCCGCTGTTCGACCTCAACAGCGGCCAGAGCGTGCCGCTGCTGGCCTACAGCGCCGGAGCCTTTCTCGGCCGCTCGGTCAACCTGCTGCTGCGCCAGCGCGGGCTGCGCTCCACCACGGTGTACGAAACCGCGATGGCCGACAGCCTGAAGAGCATGGCCCTGCAGGGCATGGGCGTGGCCTGGGTGCCGCGGCTGTCGGTCACCGCCGAACTGAGCCGTGGCGAGCTGGTGATCTGCGGCGACGAACAGTGGCAGACGCCCCTGGAAATCCGCCTGTACCGCTGCGCCCTGGTGCGCAAGGCGTCGGTCAGGTTGTTGTGGCGCAAGCTGGGGGGTGTGGTGGGCGCGGCCTAGCCGGCACGCTCGACCACGCCACGTCCCCAGCCGGCGTTGTGCTGGTCAACAATGTGGAGGGTGGCGGGGGTCAGGTCGTCGCGGGGACTTCCAGGCGGTAACCCATGCCGCGCACGGTATGGATCAGCTTGATCTCGAAGTCGTCGTCGATCTTGGCGCGCAGGCGGCGAATGGCCACCTCGATAACATTGGTGCCGCTGTCGAAGTCGATGCCCCACACCTGGGACGCGATCAGGGACTTGGACAACGCCTCGTCACGGCGGCGCAGCAGCAGTTCGAGCAGCACAAACTCGCGGCTGGTCAGCTCGATGCGGCGCCCGCCACGGCTGGCCTTGCGCGAGATCAGGTCGAGTTCGAGGTCGGCCACCGCCAGCCGGGTTTCCTGGGGTTGGCTACTGCGGCGGCGCAGCAGGGTATTGACCCGTGCCAGTAGCTCGGTGAGGGCGAAGGGTTTGATCAGGTAGTCGTCGGCACCCAGTTCCAGGCCCTTGACCCGATCCTCGACCAGGTGACGGCCACTGAGCATCAGCACAGGCACCTGATTGTCACTGGTGCGGATGCGGCGCAGCACCTCCAGGCCATCCATACCCGGCATCATCACATCGAGAATCAGCAGGTCATAGCTACTGCTCTTGAGATAGGCCTGCACATTGACGCCGTTGGCCACTGCATCGACGACAAAACCCGAGGCCATCAGGCTCAAGCGCAGATAGGCGCGCAATTCATTGTCGTCTTCGGCAACTAGCAGCTTCATGGTGTAACCCTTAATGCCTATCTCTTACGGACCTGACTCCGCGCAGGCCTAAGCGCTGCCATACCCACATCCTGGTTGCAATGGTGCCCGATCAGCAGGGCAAAGACAGTTGCTCCCTCCGCTATGGGGGCCACAGGGAGCTTACGCCGATGAGTTGCTCCCTCGCTATGGGGCAGCAGGAAGCTTACGCCGATGTAATGATGATGTCAGTTTGATGTCATGGTTCCGGCATTAGACTCGCGCCCCATCACCTTAGCCGAATGATGCCTCAGCGCAACAGCGCGGTTCTGACCACTGTCTTGCATGGCCCGCTGCCCCCCCGGAACCCTCAACCATGTCCAATACCTCTGCTTTTGGCCTGCGCAAATGGATCTGGCGCGCTTTCCTGCAAAGCGCCCTGATCCCATTACTGCTGGTGGAGACGGTGCTGATTGGCACCTACCTGCTGACCAATAGCGAAATCCGCGATGCTCAGATCGGCCACCTGCGTGAGACGGCGCTGGGCGATCTGCAGACCACGGCACGGCGCGAGTCCCACATCGTGGGCGAGCAACTGGTGCGGATCGATGCCCTGGCCCGACTCTACACCGAGCTGACGGCCAAGGCCCTGAGCAGTCCGGCTGCGGCGGCAGCCGATAACCTGGCCCTGAGTGCCGAGGGGGTGCGCTACAGCCCGGAGGACCTCGGCGGGGCCGCGGTGTTCTATTCCAATGCCACCCCGGCGGCGCGCCAGGATCTGGACAAGGTCGCCCGTCTGAGCCGCCTCGATCCGCTGATGCAACAGATTCAGGCGCAGAACCCGCTGGTGGCCAGCATCTACTTCAACAGCTGGGACAGCCTCAACCATATCTATCCCTGGTTCAACACCCGGGAACAGTACCCCCATGACATGGTCATCCCCGACTACAACTTCTACTACCTGGCCGATGCCGGGCGGAACCCGACGCGGGATGTGGTCTGGACCGATGTCTACCTGGATCCGGCCGGCCATGGCTGGATGATGTCGGCGATCGCGCCGGTTTACCGTGGCGATTTTCTCGAGGGGGTGACCGGGCTGGATATCACCGTCAGTGGCCTGCTCAGTCAAATCGGTCAGCTGCAGGTTCCCTGGAATGGCTACGCCATGCTGGTCGGCAAGGACCTGAGCATCATGGCCATGCCGCCGGCCGCCGAGGAAGACTTCGGCCTGGACGAACTGACCCAGCACAGTTACGAGGAGGCCATTCGCCGCGAGCTGTTCAAGCCCGAGGATTTCAACCTTCACCAGCAAGCGGCCACCGGGGACCTGGCCAAGGTCATGGCGCGTCAGCCCGAGGGCGTCGAGCGGGTGTTTTTTAACGGGCGCGCCCATCTGGTGGCCTGGTCCACCATCGCCCAGACCGGCTGGCACCTGCTGACGGTGGTCGAGGAAGCAGATGTGTTTGCTCAGACCAACAGCCTGGCCAGCTATTACCAGCAGATCGGTTATCTGCTGATCGCCGGTCTGGCGCTGTTCTACCTGTTGTTCTTCAGCTTTATGTGGTGGCGCAGTCTGAAACTGAGCCGCCAATTGCAGCGCATGATCGCCGGCATTTCGGCCATGATGAAGGAAATTGGTGCCGGCCATTGGCACCCGGCGCACGCGTCCATGGCGATCCGCGAATTCGAGGAAGTGGCTGAGCATGCCCTGAGCATGGGCGCGCAGCTGGAGCAGAGTGAGCAGGAACGCAGCCTCACCCAGCAACGACTGGAGCTGGTGCTCGACAGTGCCACCGAGAGCCTCTGGGAATGGAACCTGGCCGAGCAGCAGATGCAACTGCGCGGGCGTCTGGTGAATCGCCTGGGGGTTGGCGACCGCTTCAATGACCCTGCGGCCTTTATGCAACTTATTCATCCCGAAGACCGGGAGCAGATCGAGGCCGTGCTGGCTGAGCTCGACCGGGGCAGCCGTGATGACTACCAGACCAAGTTCCGTATCCGCGATGCCTCGGGCCAGTATCACTGGCTGCTCAGTCGCGGCCGGGTGCTGGCGCGTGACCCGCTTACTGGCGTAGTCAGCCAGTTGGCCGGTACCCATATCGATATCGACGACCTCAAGCGTGTCGAGGAGGAGCTGCGTCGGGCTACCCTGCAGGCACAGGAAGCCAGCCGGGCCAAGTCGCGTTTTATCTCCAGTGTCAGCCACGAGCTGCGCACCCCGCTCAATGCCATCCATGGCTTTGCCCAGCTGATGCGCATGGAACGCCAGGCCGGCCTGGCTACTGAGCATGCCGACTATCTGGATGAGATCCTCAAGGCCAGCCAGCACCTTGATCAGCTGGTGGCTGATGTACTGGATCTGTCCGCTGTACAGGCCGAGCGGCCGCAATTGGCCTTGCAGGTGGTGGATGTGGGGCCGCTGATGGCCGAATGTACCGATCTGGTGCGCCTGCAGGCGCAGGATCAGGGTCTTGCCTTCAACCTCGATCGGCCTGGCCAGCCCGTGCAGGTCATGGCCGACCCCCGACGCTTGCGCCAGGTGCTGCTCAACCTGCTGTCCAATGCACTCAAGTACAACCACCCGGGCGGACAGGTGACGCTCAGCTACCAGGTGGCCGCAGGTCATATCCGTCTGCTGGTGGAAGACACAGGCCTGGGCATTGCACCGGCGCTGCAGGCGCAGTTGTTCGAGCCCTTCCAGCGCCTGGGGCGGGAGAACTCGGCGATCCAGGGTACCGGCATCGGTCTGGCCCTGTGCCGCGAGTTCGCCGAGCTCATGGGCGGTCATATGGGCCTGCACAGTGAGCCGGGCATCGGCAGCAGTTTCTGGATCGAGTTGCCCCTGGCCGAGCAGGCCAACCAGGTGCCTGCTGTGCGAGTGCAGTCCGCCGCCGGTCTGCCACGGCTGTTCTACGTCGAGGACAACCCGGCCAGCCAGTTTCTGGTGCGCAAGGCCCTGGCCGACCTGGCCGAGGTGGAGGTGATCGGCGATGGCCGTGAGGCCCTGTGCAAGCTGCTCAGTAATCCCCCCGAGCTGCTGTTGCTGGATATCAACCTGCCGGGACTCGATGGCATCTCGCTGCTTGGCGAGTTGCGCCGCAGCCCGCAAGGGCGTGCGTTGCCGGTAATCATCCTGAGCGCCATGGATAACCTGCAGCGTCTGCATGAACTGGACTGCCAGGGCCTGCTCAGCAAGCCCCTGGACCTTGAAGAACTGCGCGGCCTGGTAAGTGCTCTGCTGCACGAGACGATCGAACATGCTCAGTGAGTTCCGCTCTGCCAAGGTTGTGGTGATTGACGACATTGCGGCCAACCTACGCCTGCTCGAATCCAGCCTGCGCGCCTGTGGTCTGCGCCAGGTACAGGGTTTCACCGACTCGGCTGCCGGCCTGCAGTGGCTGCAGAGCAACCCCTGGGATTTGCTGTTGCTCGACCTCGACATGCCGCAGCCCAGTGGTTTTGAGATTCTCAAGGCCCTGGCCGGGCGTGATCGCATGCGTCAGCCGGTTATCATCGTCACCGCCTTGGGCGATCCTCAGGATCGCCGCAATGGCCTGGAGCTGGGTGCCAACGACTACATCTGCAAGCCGCTCGACCTGCACGAGCTGCTCTTGCGGGTCAACAGCAACCTGCAACTGAGCAGCGCCCGGCGGGCCTTGCTGGAAGAGCGCGACGGCCTGGAGCACAAGGTGGCTGAGCGCACCCGTCAGTTGGAGGAGAGCTTTCAGGCGGTGATTCGTGGCCTGACCCGTGCTGCCGACTACAAGGACAATGAAACAGGCAGTCACATCATACGGATCGGGGCCTCGGCTGCACGCCTGGCTGAGGCCCTTGGTGAGCCATCCGCCTGGGTTGAGCTGCTGCGCCTGGCTGCTCCCATGCATGATGTGGGCAAAATCGGCATTGCCGATTCGATTCTGCTCAAGCAGGGGCCGCTAACCGCCGAGGAGCGAACGGTCATGTGCCAGCATGCGCAGATCGGTCACGATATCCTGCGCGACGAGGTGCGTTCGCCCTTGCTGGAACTGGCCGCCGAAATCGCCCTCAACCATCATGAGAAATGGGACGGCAGTGGTTATCCGCGAGGTCTGGTAGGGGAAGCTATTCCGCTGTCGGCGAGGATTGTCGCCATTTGCGATGTGTATGACGCTCTGCGTTCGAGTCGGCCTTACAAGCAACCCTGGAGTGCCGAACGGGCCCAGGCCTTTATCCGCGAGCAGGCCGGCCTGCACTTCGATCCGCTCCTGGTGGAAGTGATAAGCAGCCTGTTCGAGGAGTTCGAGGCCATTCAGTGCGGGCTGGCCGAACCGCCCTGCGAACCAGCCGGGCAAACCTGGAGCCACTCTGCCGGCTAGCCAGGCAAGGATGTATCGGCCGTGCCAGCCCCTGGTGAGTCAGCCCCAGGGCTTGGCCCTGGGGCGGCCGGCTCAGGTGCCCGACTTGATGGTGTTCCACACCCGGGTGCGGATGCGTTCGACCTTCTGCGGCAGCGGCTGCAGCACGTAGAGGGTTTCCTGGGCTGCGGCGGTGGGGGTCAGGCCGGGGTTGTCGCGGATTTCCGCGCCCACCAGCGACATGCCGTCCTTGTTCGGGTTGGGGTAGCCGAGGAAGTCGGAGATAGGCGCAACCACTTTCGGGTCGAGCAGGTTGTTGAGGAACTCATGGGCCTCGCTGACGTTCTTCGCGCTTTTCGGGATGGCGAAGGAGTCGTACCACAGCGGCGCGCCTTCCTTGGGCAGACGCCAGTCGACCACCACGCCGTTGCCGGCTTCCTTGGCGCGGTTGGCGAACTGGTAGAAGCTGCCGGAGTAGCCAATGGCCACGCAGATGTCGCCGTTGGCGATATCGGTCATGTATTTGGCTGAGTGGAAGTAGGCGACATAGGGGCGGATCTTCAGCATCAGCGCACTGGCCTTTTTGTAGTCCGCCGGGTTGGTGCTGTTAGGGTCCAGGCCCAGGTGGTGCAGGGCGATGGGCAGGATATCGCCGGGCGAATCGAGCATGGCCACGCCGCACTGCTTGAGCTTGCTGATGTTCTCTTCCTTGAAGATCAGGTCCCAGCTGTCCACCGGCGCATCGGCACCGAGCACGGCCTTGACCTTGTCCGGGTTGAAGCCGATCAGTACGGTGCCGTACATATAGGGTACGGCGTACTGGTTGCCGGGGTCGTTGGCGGTCATCAGTTCGAGCAGGCCGGGGTCCAGGTGCTGCCAGTTGGGCAGCTTGCTCTTGTCCAGGGGCTGGAACACCCCGGCCTTGATCTGGGTGTCGAGGAAGGTGTTGGTCGGCACCACCAGGTCATAGCCGGAGTTGCCGGTGAGCAGCTTGGCTTCCAGGGATTCGTTGGTGTCGAACACGTCCCAGGTCAGCTGGATGCCGCTCTTGGCCTGAAACTCCTTGGGCACCGAGGGCAGCATATAGTCGGCCCAGTTGTACACGCGCAGTTCGCGCGGCTTGTCTGAGGTTTGCGCCTGGGCCGCGGTGGCCAGCAGGGTTGCGCCGCAGATGGCGACGGCGAGCAGGTGTTTGATCGTGTTCATCGTGTCTCACCCCTGAATCATTATTGATGGTGTGTTGGCTGCCGCGCTTTGCGCGTGCGGCCTATGCGTTAGCTGCTTCGAACCCTTCCAGCACATTGACCGCGTTGACGCCGATCGCCTCGACCGCATAACCGCCTTCCATGACAAACAGGGTCGGCTTGCCGAGGGCGGCGATGCGCTTGCCCATGGCCAGGTAATCCGGGCTGTCGAGCTTGAACTGGGAGATCGGATCGTCCTTGAAGGTGTCCACGCCCAGCGACACCACAATCACTTCGGCGTCATATTCGGCGATGCGCTGACAGGCTTCATCCAGCGCCGCGCTCCACACTTCCCAGGGGCTGCCCATGGCCAGCGGGTAGTTGAAGTTGCAGCCTTCACCGGCCCCGATACCGTGCTCGTCGGCATAGCCGAGGAAGAACGGAAATTCTTCGGCCGGGTCGCCATGGATCGAGGCGAACAGCACATCGCCGCGCGTATAGAAGATGTCCTGGGTGCCGTTGCCATGGTGGTAGTCGACATCGAGGATTGCCACGCGCTGCTTGCCCTGGTCGAGAAAAGCCTGGGCGGCGATGGCGGCGTTGTTCAGGTAGCAGTAGCCGCCCATCAGCTCGCCGGCGGCGTGATGGCCCGGTGGGCGGCACAGGGCAAAGGCGCTATGGGCACCATTGGCAATTTCCTGCTGAGCGCTAAGGGCGACTTGCGCGGCGCTGTAAGCCGCCTGCCAGGTACCGGCGGTAATAGGTGCGCCGCCATCGAAGCTGTAATAGCCGAGCTGGCCGTGCAGATCTTTGGGGATCACCTGGCGCAGGGTGCGCGCCGGCCAGGTAAAGGGCAGCAGGTCGCCGCTGCCGTTCTGCGCCAGCCAGCGATCCCAGGCCCCGGCGAAGAAATCCAGGTAGGCGGCGCTGTGGATACGTTCGATCGGCCCGCGGCCGAAATCCTCCGGCGGGCGCACTTCGCCGAGCTGGCGATCCTTGACCCGCGCAAGGATATGGTCGGCGCGTTGCGGTTTCTCGAAACAGGGCATCAGCTGGCCATCGATCAGCTCGCAGCTGCCGTGGTGCAGGTGATGGTCGTCGCTGTAAAAGGTCAGCATGCAGGTGGCTCCCAGGCTTGTTGTTCTGGCAGCCATTGTTCGCCGCTAATGCGCGGTGAAAGAACGCTGATAACGGCCAATAGGGGATCGAAGTGGCCAAAAAAATCGCCGGGAGCGATTTTTAAAGTCGCGCAGCGATGGCCTGTGGGTGGCCGCCATCAATTTCACGCCCAGGGTGGTGCTCTGTAGGAGGCGCTTTAGCGGCGAGCTTTTCCGGGTCGCGGCTGAAGCCCCTCCCACACATGCGCCTCTCTACCATTCAGGCGCGAAAACGACTCGGCGGCACGCCGCTCCAGCGCTGGAAGGCGTGGCGGAAGCTGGCGGTTTCGCTGAAGCCCAGGTGTTCGGCGATGCGGCAGATTGGCCAGTCCTCCTGGCTCAGGAGGTCTTTCGCCTGTTCGAAACGCAGCTCGTCGAGCAGCTCCTGGTAGTGGGTACCCAGCTCCTGCAGATGCCGGCGCAGGGTGCGCGGCGAGCAGTGCAGCTGCTGGGCCAGCAGTTCCAGCCCCGGTGGCGTGCTGAGCTGGTCGCCGAGCAGTTGGCGTACCCGCGCCAGCCAGGCCTGGCGGGTGGTGAATTCGGCGTTCTGCTTGCGGCAACGGGCGAGCATCTCGCGGTGGGTCACCGGGTCGGCCAGGGGCAGGCGCTTGTCCAGCCAGGCGGCGGGGAAGGCGAAGGCGTTGCGCCGGGCGTTGAACTGCAACGGGCAGGCGAAGCTCAGCGGGTAGCGGGCGCTGTAGGTCGGTTCGGCATAGCGGAACTGCGCGGCACTCAGCTCCAGGCGCTGGCCGAGCAGGTCGTCGCAGATCAGCTTGAGCGAGGCCAGGCACATCTCCAGGTTGAACACTTCCAGGGCGGCGGCGTGCCGATAGTCGTCGGCGCTGACCCAGGCCAGTTCGCCTTCCACCTGCAGGTCTAGCCTGAAGTAGGTGCCGAGCAGGGCCGGGTACTGCAGCAGCAGCCGCCAGGCGTCACCAAAAGTGGCACTGGAGAGGGCGGCGTAACCGACCATGCCATAGGCCGAGATATGCATGCGCCGGCCCAGTTCGAGGCCCAGGTCGTTGCGCAGCAACAGGGCGTTGGCGCATACCTGCAATTCCTGGGTGCGGGTGATGCGGGTGTCGGCGCAGCCCAGGTCGGCCGCGGCGATGCCGCTGTCGGCCAGCAACTGCTCGGTCAGTTCGGGCTGCTCGGCGAACAGATCGAGAATCAGGGACACCACATGCAGGGTGGTCAGGTGGGCATGCAACATCGGAGATAACCGCAATAGTTCGGAATGCCCGAATGAGGCAAGAACTATGCCGCGGCATCGCAGCGGTCGGGCGTGATTCGGGCCGCTGCGGTTTCAATCATAAGCACGGCGCACTGGCAAAGCCGGAAGTGCGGCAAGCGCTGGACCTGGTCATCGACAAGAAATCGCTGGTGCAGGCCGTCCGTGGCCCTGTCTGGCAGGCGCTCTCAGCGCGTTGGGGGCGTTTTTACAGCTGCATGACCATCCGACCTTCGATCTGCCCGGCACGCATCTGCTCGAAGATGCCGTTGATGTTCTCCAGTTTGTCGGTGTGGTAGGTGGTTTTGACCAGGCCCTCTGCGGCGAAGTCCAGGGCCTCCTGCAGGTCGGCGCGGGTGCCGACGATGGAGCCGGTGATGCTGATGGCCTTGAGCACCACGTCGAAGATCGGCGTGGGGAAATCACCCGGCGGCAGGCCGATCAATGCCACTGTGCCGTGCCGGCGAGCCATGCCGATGGCCTGGCCGAAAGCGCTGTTGGACACCGCAGTGACCAGCACGCCATGGGCCCCGCCGATATCGCGCTGGATCACCTCGACCGGGTTTTCCTTTAGTGCATTGATGGTCAGGCTGGCACCGAGCTTTTTCGCTAGCTCCAGTTTGCTGTCGTCGACATCAATGGCCGCCACGTGCAGGCCCATCGCCTTTGCGTATTGCACGGCGACATGGCCGAGCCCGCCGATACCGGAAATCGCCACCCATTGGCCCGGTCGCGCGCCCGTTACCTTCAAGCCTTTGTAGACGGTGACGCCGGCGCAGAGAATCGGTGCGATTTCCGCGAACTCGATATTTTTCGGCAAGATACCGACGAAGTTCGGGTCAGCCAACACGTACTCTGCGTAGCTGCCATTGACCGAGTAACCGGTGTTTTGCTGGCTTTCGCAAAGGGTTTCCCAGCCGGTCAGGCAATGCTCGCAGCAGCCGCAGGCGGTATACAGCCACGGCACGCCGACCCGGTCGCCTTCTTTGACGCGCTTGACGCCGGAACCCACCGCGGCGACATAGCCGACGCCCTCGTGACCGGGGATAAAGGGCAGGCTGGGTTTCACCGGCCAGTCGCCTTCGGCAGCATGCAGGTCGGTATGGCAGACACCACAGGCCTCGATTTTTACCAGGATCTGCCCAGGGCCGGGCAGTGGCACCTTGACCTCCTCGATGCGCAGCGGCTGGCCAAAGGCATGGACGACGGCGGCTTTCATGGTTTGGTTCATGGTGCGATCCTCGCTTGATATACAAAAGAGACAAGCACTGTGTACCGATGAGGACTGCAGGTGTTGTTTCAGCGCAATGTTTTGGCTTGCGTCGGGTAACTCTGGATAAACGGTAGGAGTGGCTGCTCGCCAAGCCTGGCTTTACGGTATACTGCGCGGCCTTTTTCGCACACAAGCCACGCCGGTCATCCCGCGTGGCTTGTTGGTTTTGGACGCGCCGCCACAGCGACGCACACTTTTGCTGCGCCGCGAGGCGCCCGATAGAAGAGGCACGACGATGAGCGCACTGGTTGGCGTGATCATGGGCTCCAAGTCCGATTGGTCCACCCTTAGCCACACCGCCGAGATGCTGGATAAGCTGGGCATTCCCTATGAGGTCAAGGTGGTGTCTGCCCATCGCACCCCGGACCTGCTGTTCCAGTACGCCGAACAGGCTGAAGAACGCGGCATTCAGCTGATCATCGCCGGTGCCGGTGGCGCGGCGCATCTGCCGGGCATGTGTGCGGCCAAGACCCACTTGCCGGTACTCGGTGTGCCGGTGCAGTCGGCGGTGCTTTCGGGGGTCGACTCGCTGCTGTCGATCGTGCAGATGCCGGCCGGTATTCCGGTCGCCACCCTGGCCATCGGCAAGGCCGGTGCGGTCAACGCCGCACTGCTGGCCGCGAGCATCCTCGGCCACCAGCACCCGCAGTTCCATGTGCGTCTCAAGCAGTTCCGCCAGGAGCAGACCGAGACCGTGCTGGATAATCCGGACCCGAGGGACGCGTAATGAAGATCGGCGTAATAGGTGGCGGCCAGCTGGGCCGCATGCTGGCTCTGGCGGGCACCCCGCTGGGGATGAACTTCGCCTTCCTCGATCCGGCCCCGGATGCCTGCGCCCAGGCCCTCGGCGAGCATATCCGCGCCGATTACGGCGATCAGGATCATCTGCGCCAGTTGGCCGACGAAGTGGACCTGGTGACCTTCGAGTTCGAGAGCGTGCCGGCTGAGACCGTGGCCTTTCTCTCCCAGTTCGTGCCGGTCTACCCCTGCGCAGAATCGCTGCGCATCGCCCGCGACCGTTGGTTCGAAAAGTCGATGTTCAAGGACCTGGGCATCCCCACGCCCGAGTTCGCCGATATCCACTCGCAGGCCGACCTCGACGCCGCGGCCGCATCCATCGGCCTGCCTGCGGTACTCAAGACCCGCACCCTGGGTTACGACGGCAAGGGCCAGAAGGTTCTGCGCCAGCCTGACGATGTAGTCGGTGCCTTTGCCGAGCTGGGCAGTGTGCCCTGCATCCTCGAAGGTTTCGTGCCCTTTACCGGCGAAGTGTCGCTGGTGGCGGTGCGCGCCCGCGATGGCGAGACGCGCTTCTACCCGCTGGTGCACAACCGCCACGACAGCGGCATCCTGGCGCTGTCCATTGCCAGCAGCGATCACCCGCTGCAGGGCCTGGCCGAAGACTATGTCGGCCGGGTGCTGAGCAAGCTCGACTATGTCGGCGTGATGGCCTTCGAGTTCTTCGAAGTGGACGGCGGCCTCAAGGCCAACGAGATCGCTCCGCGGGTGCACAACTCCGGGCACTGGACCATCGAAGGGGCCGAGTGCAGCCAGTTCGAGAACCACCTGCGCGCCGTCGCCGGCCTGCCGCTGGGCTCGACCGCCAAGATCGGCGAGAGCGCGATGCTCAACTTTATCGGCGTGGTGCCGCCGGTGGAGCAGGTCATTGCCATCGACGACTGCCATCTGCACCACTACGGCAAGGCCTTCAAGGTCGGCCGCAAGGTGGGTCATGCCACCCTGCGCTGCGCGGATCGCGCGACCCTGGACCAGCAGATCGCCGCGGTCGAGGCGTTGATCGCCAAAGGCTGAACGCCACGCAGTATTCATGGCTAAGCTCTTGCGTATGGCCATACCAAGAGCTTCGTCATGAAGTACCTGCTTCTGCTGTGTTTGCTGTACCTGCCGCTCTGCCATGCCGAACAGCTGTTACGCGCCGATTACCGTGAGCGCCCGCCGGAAATGCAGGCCCTCGACGCCTTGCCTGTCGGGCCGCTGATCGAGGTGCTGGATACCGCGGCCCGGCGCGTGTACGCGCGTATCGAATGGCGATACGCACCCTTCGCGCGCAGCCTGGAAGACCTCAAGACCGGGCGCATCGACTTGGTGCCGCGGGTGCTGTTCACCACCGAGCGCACGGCCTATGTGCACTACCTGCCAGCCATCGGCACCCAGCGCAAAAGCATCCGCTTTATCGTCAGACCCGGCCAGGAGACCCGCCTGCGCCACTATGCCGACCTGCGCGAGCGGCTGATCGGGGCCAAGCGCGGCACCGCCTATTTCGAACCCTTCGACAGCGATAAGCTGCTGCGCAAGAGCCTGGCCACCGACGACTACCTGCTCGCCGGGATGTTCCGTGCCGGTCGCCTGGATACGCTGGCGGTGCTGGATGCCGAGGCCATCGAGGCGCAGTTCCACAAGATCGGCTTCAACGATTACCGCTATGCCGACTACCGCTACGAGCAGTCCATCGGCAATTACTTCGGTGCCTCCCTGCGCCTCTATCAGGGCCAGAAGCAGGCGCTCTACGACCAGCTGGCGCAGCAACTGCGGCAGATGCGCGACAGCGGTGAAATCGCCCTGATCTACAATCGCTATGGCGTGACGCCACCGGGCAGCGTCGAGTAGCTCGGCCACCCGGGTGAACGGCCCGGCACTTGAACGGTCTGATCAACGGTAACTTCAGTACAGCCTATCCCTACTCCGGAGCGACTCGGCATGAGCATTATCGGCACTATTCTTATCGGCCTGATCGTGGGCCTGATCGCACGTTTTCTCAAACCCGGCGATGACAGCATGGGCTGGATCATGACCATCCTGCTCGGCATCGGCGGTGCCATTGCCGCTACCTACGGTGGTCAGGCCCTGGGGTTCTACCAGCCGGGGCAGGCGGCAGGCTTTCTCGGTGCCGTGATCGGGGCGGTGGTTTTGCTGGTAATCTACGGCGCAATCAAAAAGAACTGACCCCAAGCCCTCTGCGACCGCGAGCCTGTCCATGCGCCATCTGTTGTTGCTGCCCCTTGTGCTGATAAGCAGCCTGGCCTGCGCCGAGCTGCCGGAAACCGACTGGCTCGAACTGATGCCGGAAGAAGACCGCCTGGCCCTGGAAACCATGCCGGAAATCAGCCACGAAGGCGCGGAAATGGAGAGCGGCTTCTATATCCCCGGCGGACTCAAACAGCAGACCGCCGACCTTCCCGCGGTGATGTACTCGACCAAAACCGTCCCCGCCTTCGACGGCAAACAGATTCGCCTGGGCGGCTACCCCGTCCCCCTGGAAACCGACGCCGCCGGCCGCAGCACCCTGTTCTTCCTGGTGCCATACCCCGGTGCCTGCATCCACGTCCCGCCACCGCCACCCAACCAGCTGGTGCTGGTGCGCTACCCCAAAGGCATCGAACTCGAAGACATCTACGCCCCGCTTTGGGTCAGCGGCACGCTGAAGATCGAACAGGTCAACAACGACCTGGCGGATGCGGCGTATGCCCTCGATGCCGCTGGAGTACGTCTGGTAACCGAGGATGATCTATGAATCGCCCGCCATTCCGAGTTGGCCAGGAGCCCTGCTGATGAGAACCCTTACGACCCTGCTGCTCTGCTTGCTGGCCAGCAGCGCCCTGGCCCTAGAGCCTGGCGAGCGCTTGGCACCCTGGACCCTGTTCGACCAGCACGACCAGCCCTATACCCTGGACGATCAACTGCAGGTCTTACTGGTGGGCAGCGACATGGACGGTGCCAAACTGCTCGACGCCGCCCTGCAAGGCAAACCCAAGGGCTATCTGGAGCAACGCCAGACCGTCTTCCTAGCCGACATCAGCCGCATGCCGGCAATCATCGGCAAACTGTTCGCCATCCCCAAAATGCGCGACTACAGCTACCGCGTACTGCTCGACCGCGACGCCCGCATAGCGCCGCGCTATTCGGCGGGCGAGGGGCAAGTGTTGTGGCTGGAGCTCAGTGATGGTGCCTTGGTGCAGCAGCGTCAATTCCATGATGCCGCTGCGTTGTCAACCGCGCTGGAGGCGTTGGGGCGCTAGGCTAGTGCAGTCTTACTGCTTGGAGGCGGTCTGCGAGCGCGACTGACACCGCCCGCAGCGGCTGAGGGAATACCCACCCAGGTGGACGACCATCAAGACGTTGGAGGTGGCCTGCGCACGGTATCCACCCCTTCGATGTGCGTGACTGAATGCCGAGCTCTCCCTGAGCGATCTCGGCGACTTCACTCAACCATCCGGGCTGTTCTGCTGCTGGCGTGCCTGTAGCATCGTCCAGCGCAGTCATGGCTTGGTCCAGCAGGCTGCCCATGTCCTTGCTTTCTTTGACCTTCTCCAAACTGTCGGCGGCCTGCGCAGCACGCAGAATGGTTTTCAGCTCCGGCGTATTGGTGGTGTGCACCGTGAGCGGCTCGGGCAGTGGCATGGTATTGGGCAGACTGACAATATCGCCGGGCTGTCGGGTGTTGCACTCAGTTTCCGCGGCCGCCCTATGTATAAATATTAGGATAAGTAATTTTTATATTGAAATTAGCAGTCATTTACATGGCTGCACTTGATCCAGCCTTTAATTTCTCCCTTCTTGGAGTTTTGATAGCTTACCAATATCCAACCGCCTTCATAACTAAGCTGCTTAACTACGTCTCCAGGGATTACATAGATTTTAGTTTTTTTTGTTACTATGGGGTAGCTGTAGAAATATAATTTATGAGCGATTTTTATTGTTATAGTTTCACCCTTGGTCCACTTGATAAAGTTTTCAGAAAGAATTTTCCTCCTGATTTATTGTTCGGATTTGTAAGGGTATTCGAACTTAAGTTTGTTGCTGTGAGGGTCGTCTAATATGTCCCCTCCAGCGCCAAAATAAGAAGATAATTCCTGGTTTCTTACATAGGTATTGCCCTGTTCTTGATAGACATGAATGCTGTAGTAATCGCTGACGTATGGCATGCCGGTATCTGAACTTATAGACGCGCTATGAATTACAAATGCTTCTTGTTTTCCATCTCCATTAGCGTCGACCAGAAAAGCAGCTTTGACTTGGCCCGTTTCTGCTAAATATGGCAATTCACCAATAATGGTTTTTGTTTTTTCTGTGCAACCATATAAATACAAATCTATCCCATATTCTTGAATCTCTTGTTGCGAGCTCTCATCCTTCGGTAATGGATTTTTCTCGAAAGAGATATAGCCCGCTCCCGCCTCCAGATGAGGATAACCCGAATTGTCTTTTGGGGGCTCGCACCCATATGTGTATAGCCCAGATATGGAGAAATAAATGGCTGTGAAAAGTCTTAGTATCCCAATCGTGTTGTTCATCTCTGGCAAGCTCCATAGAGAGATGAAAAGATAGTTGATATTTCAGATGTAAAAATTTTGCGCTCTTCAAGGCCCTTTAAGCCTGGATTTATTTTTATTGTTACTTCCCGCACTCTTTGATCAAGCGTCATGCTTTTATCTTCAGCAATTATTCCCAAATTATTTTTCCTCCAGAACCAAAGGCCAGACACAAGAATAATCTTCGTGTCGTCCTGTACTAAATTAGGCTGCGCGTCAATGGGGTACCCCGTATCTTGTGCGCAGGTGTGATAATTATCATAGTGAGTTAAATGCAAAAGGCCTCGCCCTCGATAATCATTATTTGGATAAACGTTACTGCCAAAGCAGTGCTCCCCATAGCCAGCATCGTTGGCAATGAGGTTATCTTCTACATACTTGATTTTTTCTTGTCGTGTCAAAATCAAACCCTTTCTGGAGAACCCATTATCAATAGCTGTTGGCGCCATTCTATATAGGGACTCGGCAGTGTAGCTCCGGGTTGTATAGTTGAGTGATTCTCTAAAGGCTGTATATCTTTTCGTCTCATGCTTTCCTTGAGCCAATAAGTGAAAAACTTGATCGCAGGAGTTGACGCCGTATTCCGAAAACAAAGAATTTGCATGAGAGACGAACTCCTTTAGAAAGCCGTCCTGTACGCTATCTGGCACAAGCTGTCTCATGAACTCATATGTAAGTGCTATATTTCTACCGCATAACTTACATGGGGTGGATGATGATGTTTTCATGGTGCTTATCATCCCCGCCGGCTGAAAATGCCACGCCACGCCACTCCATCCGCAGCTATCCCAGGCTGTCCGGCCAACTCACTCCATCAGCTTAAGGTTTCGATTCGTTTCTTCTCCGCCACCCAATTCGGATTGGGTTCTTCCGGTGTGTGTTCCATCAGTTTGTCTAACTGATTCCACTTTGCTTTTTTCCAAAGCCACTCGCTTTCATACTGACTGATCGGGGAGCCAGTAATACCGGTCACCACGATCATCCTTTATTTTCATCCCGCCACTCTTCGAGCGTGATCGGAACGCTGATCCTTATGGAGACTAGATACTTGTCGGCGTGTAGTGGATCTGTGCCGTAACTGGATAGCCATACATCGCCTCGGCTGGGAGGCGCTTTGTTACGTGCTGTGCTCGCAAGTGGCCAAGTGATATTCGTTGGCACGTTGAACTGCATGCGTCCAAGGCACTGGCTTTTCAAGCTTTCGGGGGGCTGGTAATGCTCGTTGATTTCGGGATAAGCGAAGTTGTCAGCCCAGGCAGCAGGTACGGCACTTAGCAGCAGGGGCAGGATTAGGTGGCGCATCACGGCTTCGAGGCCGCCTTGATCTGAGCGGCAACGCCTGGAAGCGGCCGGAAGCTTTGGAGTATCTGTTTGAACTCGCTTTCGGCCTTCTCAAAGGCAGGAACACCCTCTACTTGTGCCGCTTCAAGCTTCAATGACACTGAGGGTAGATTCTCCGTAGCCGAGACATCGGCGATCATCCGATAGGTTTCCGGTGGCTGCCAGCCGCAGTCGCTATGGTTTTCGGGGCCGCCGGCCGCTTGAGAGGGCTCGGCCATCACGGACTGCAGAGACACGGCATTGGAGGCTTCGATCCACTTGTCCGAGTAGGCGAAAATCAGATCCTGGTACTCGCTCGACAGTGGTTTATCCAGATTGCATACGGCCTTACCAATGGATGCGCCATTCTGTCCATTGCGAATATTGCCGTACACGCAGTCGATAACGGGGGCTTTTCCCTCGAGCGCGAGGGTATAAAAAACTTTGAAATGTGTGTTTGATCCGGCGTTCTCGTAGGTCAGCGCGGGAGCACCGTTGAACGAGACCAAGGCTCTGGACGACTGGACTGCGTAGCCAACGATGTCTGCGATTACCTTGGCTTCCGTTCCCCAGCTGATCATCAACTCGCCGGTGTCCATGTTCCCCTGATAGGTTTCCGAGACTTCGCCTCTATTGGCTGTGACGGTGTACGTCTGCGCTTGTGCCGGGATGGACAGCACAAGCATTAGCAGAAGTATCCTCGGAATAACGTAAGGCAAACTGGCGGTGCCATCAGCAAAAACGAAATCGTATTTCAACGCCCTATGCACGTTTCATATTCGGTAGCGTACGAACCATCGAAAGTCAGTTCTTCAGGTTCCTCCACATCGGCTGAAACATTGAATAGCTGGCGTTGGGTCACGTCGTACTGCACCCAGCCGATAGTGCCGGTACCGTCCGTATCAAAAAACAGCTGGGCCATTATGCTGTCGCCGGTGTCGTTATCGATAAGCAGGTTGGTTTTTTCTTTGGGCACGTACTTGAACGGGAAATTGCTACTGCGAACCAACTCGGTCAGATATCCATAGCAAGAACCCTCACCCTGACTCGAACTCGCCGTGGATTGTTCTTCCACGGGTTGAGTGGCGCATGCTGTATTGCCGATCAATGTAAGAAGTAGCAGGGCTAAATATAGAGTGTTTTTCATTTTTTGTTGGCCTCAAACTCATTCACGTAACGGGGTCTGATATTTTCTAAGTGTTTCTTGTAAGTGGATTGAATCGTGGTATTCGTTGAGTGCCAACGCGCCCAGTTACCGTTATGTTTGTTAATGTAAAACGCTTTGTACTCCATGCCGCCAAGTACGGAGGGGAAGATGATGAAGCGCTTTTTCTTATCCGTGACTTGTTTGTTCCCCCCTTGACCGCTCATGCCTTTGTTCTCGAAGGCTTCCCAAAGACCAGTCGGTGTGAATTCTGGATGTTGCGAGAAGAATGAGCTATCCCAGCCATAGTAAGGCGGCTCACCGAAAGCTTCCATGCCGCCAGTGCCACATTTTACGTATTGGAGCGACCTGAAGTGAGCGGTTTCGTCTCGGTACATACGTTCGATGATGGTGGCCATATCCGCGCCATATTTGTCGTAGATGACACGCAGTGCCGCTTTGGCATCGGCTTCATTGAAGTTTCCAGCGGTGGATGTAAGGGCAGCCTCACTAATACTTTCTACGAGCGCGATCGGGTGGAAATGATATAAATGCTTAGGTAATGTTATCTGCATTGCCCCAGCTAGCTCATCCCAGAACACCAGATTATCGATACGTTCCTTTTCATGGCGGAGCACTTCCGGCGCGTCTTTGAGCAATTCGTTCAGGCGCTGCCATTTGGACTCTGATGATTTTGCTTGCCACTCGGTCGGATGGTAACCAATCAGTTTCGACCAACGATCTCGGAGCTTGCTGTTTTTCAGTGCAAGGGATACCTCATCAGCAGTGACCTTGCCATCTTTGTTACCCAGTTGATCAATTTTTAGGTAGAGGTTCTGATAGAACTCAGGCATTTCCTCGGGGTCGAGAAAGCCATCGGCGTTATCGTTGCTTTCCTTGATGATCTGGAAACCCAATTTTTCCCTATCGTGCTGGCTGATAATTTCCCCATCAGCCTTGGCAATATAGCCATCCACTGGTGTGGTGGAGCTGTTGACTTTGATCGGGTACCACTCTTTGTTGTCAGGGGCTTTGAGCAACTTTGCCTGGTTTGCAGTAATCAGGTAGTTCTCGTCAATGACCAGTTCACTGGGTGTAAACGTAGGTGCCTCTGCAGTACCACCTTTGTTGTAGATGGTCTTGCCCTTGGCAACGCGTAAATATTGCTTGCCGTCCTTCAAACCCGCCGGGTTCTTCAGGAATGTTTCCAGATTGGGGTCTGTAGAGAACAGCTCTACGTGAACCTGATGCTGGCTTTTCACCCCGCCTTTGGCGCTGGCGAGCGTCTCGTAGAGGCCTAGGTAGCCGATAGGGTCTCCTGCTTTGATTGGGATTGCGCAGGTGACGACGGAGTCGAAGTTGCTCGGATCATCGGGCTTCAGCTCCGCTATATTGGTATCAATAGTGATCCAGACTGGACCTGATGGGCACATTGGGGTGTCCCAGAACCCTCCGCTGACAATGGTGCAGGGAGCCATGATCTGCTGGCGGCCTGCCTGAGTGACTCTTTTTACTGTGTTTGTGGCGTATTCCAGCACAGTGTTTTCGGCGAGCAGGCCAATTTTTTTCTCGATTGGGTCTTCTGGGTTATTGAAAGCCGGCACACGTTTTTTCAGTTGAGCTTTGACCTGGCCTTTCCAGTAGGTGGGGCGAATGCGGTTTTGTGGCGGGATTTCCTCCGCATAGTGCTCGGCTGGCTTACCTGGTTCCGTCTTGCTGATGGCCATCCAGACCACGTCACCTACGTTGGCTGTTTGCACACCGGCCTTCTTCACGCCCTTGCTGAGAATCTTTATCTGAGCCAGTTCATAACTCGCGGTATCACCAGGCTTTATCTGATGCCCGGACGTGACTGAGATCAGCTCGAATTCCGCCCCGCTATCAATCTGCCCTAGTACCGCACCAGTCAGGTTCGCTTCCTTGCGCACGTTGCGGCCTGTGACCTTTACCTTGAGCCGGCGTTGGTTCTCGCCTTCCTGTAGCGGGTAGTGCTCAAAAGGCAGCAGATGCATGTACAGGCTAAAGAATTCAAGCCTGTTGGTTTCACGCTTCTTGGCCTCAGCCGTCGTTTCAGCCGGCGGGGTAGGGGTTACATCCTTGAAGATTGCTTGCTTGTTGCGATCTTTGAGAATTGCATCCTTCTTGTCGAATGCGGCGAACCAGATATCGCTCGCTGCAGCAAGGGTTACCGGATTACCGGCTCGGTCTTTACCTGCTAGCGGAGTCTTAATCTTGGCAAAAGCAAAACGCATGTCGTTGGTGTCATGGGTCTTGAGAATTTCCAACTCTGTTCCCGTCGGCATAAGTGCCTCGAAGTTGCCGATACTGCCCAAGACGGTGCTGGCAATATCGCGACCATAGCGCGAGCTGGTGAGTTGTACGGTCTTTCCAACCCATTCGATCTTGGCAGCCGGATTGTCCTCCGCAGGGCGCTTTTGCGATTCATAGGTATGGCGAACTAGACAAAATGACGTGGAGTAGCGCAGGTTGTCACAGCTTTTTTCGCCCATGAATGTGGACGTTAGGTAATCCTTGTTCAGCCGGTAAGCGACCACTTCGCCATCTGCCATGCAGCGTACGGCCTGTTTGAGCTTGGCGTGCGGCACGCTTGCTTCGCTGAAGTGGATACCGCCATGCCAGAAACCGTTGTTGCCTAGCAGGTAATGGCCAGAGGTTTCTTTCTCCAGCTCTTTGTAGAGTTCTTCCAGTTCATAGTGGCTGCCATCGGCTTTACGGATCGGGAATTGAAAGGGTGGTTCATTGCTTGAAGAGACACCGGATGCTCCGGTGTTTGGGGTTATTGCCCCGCTGACAATATCGGCAATGTATTTTACGAACTGGCTTTTTTCCAGCTCGACGTGGACGTGAATTGCATAGGAAACGGTGCCTGCGGCTCCTGTGCCGGACTGAATGCCCACCGACTGGCCGTACTCTACGAAGTCACCGTCCTTGACTTTGAAGGCTGTGTTCAGGTGAAGCACTTGTCCCAGCAATTTTCCGCCGGGACTGTCATAAATCGAAACGGTCCCATTTGCTACTTTCGTTTTAACGTAACCTGAAACAGGGCAAGGCACGGGAACGGACTTGTTGCTGCCATTGATCAGAAGCACGAAGTCTTTCTTAATTAGTGTTCGGCCATCTGAGGTCTTACGAACTTCCTCGAAGTCACCATCGATAGTTTCGTAGTCCCGGCCCGCCTCTTGTCCGGAGGATGGATGGTGTTTTTCCAAGTCATCAAAAGAAGTGACTGACTGGATGGCACTGCCAACGCTTTCAACGATTGTGTATCGGTTAGACATGATTCTTCCTTGATTTCTTCAGGCTGGCGTGTAGGCAATTGCCAGCGTGATCAGATCCCGCAACGATTACCGAATGTCTTCAAATGCTGTGTGCCCTCGGGTGTTTTTACCCACAGATCGACATTGCGGTCATCTGACTCGTTGTACTCTGAAAAGTTGAACTGCTTGATGATCGAATAACCGGCTTCGATCCGGGCATCACTGTTCGTGTAGTGGGCAGCCTTTTCGCTGATTTCGATTTGTCCCAGTTCTAACAAGACTCCATTGCGCTTTAGGTACATCACGTCATCAATCACGATCGCCACAATCTGGGCATCGGTACTGGCTTTGTAGAGGTCGTCTGCAGTTTGGTGAATGCAACGATAGTTCTCGTCGCGTGCGGCACCGCGGTAGGCCTGCAATGCTTCGTCATAGGAAAGACTCTGTAACTGGATGACAGGTTTCTCTGCCTGTGGTGTTACAGCACAGGCAGTACAAAGCAAAAGCAGCGGCAGGTAAGTCAGCAGGGAGGTCATGCTTCGTTTCATAGAGCTATCTCTGTGGTCATTACTCGGAAAAAAGGAAAAATGCTTGAGGCTGGTTTTCAGTCTTTTGCAGTGAGTTCACCAGCGCGTCATCCAACACATCCCCCGCCATATCGCTATCCGCCGCTCCCGGCAGCACCGGCGGTTTGATCTTGATACCCGAGCCTTTGCCCGGCGAGCCGCCAGCGTTGATCTTGGCCAGGGGGCCGCTCAGAGTGATGCCGCCGGGGTCGAGTTTGATAAAGCTGCCGCCGGCTTTGAGGGTCAGTTCGGTGCCGGCTTCGATGACCATTTTCTGCCCGGCTTTAAGGTGGATTTCGCGGCCGGCTTTGGTCAGTTGGGCGGTGCCGAGTTTGATGTGCTGGTTCTGGCCGACGGTGAGGTGATCGTCGGGTTTGACTTCGACTTTGCGCTCGGCTTTTACCGTCAGGTGTTCTTCGGCTTTAAGTTCGCTGTAGCTGTTGGCTTCGACCGTATCGTGGCGCTGGTTGCCGATGCGGATTTTCTGGTCGTGCTCGATGTTTTCGTCCCAGTCGCGCTCGGCGTGC
>Ga0209343_10002387_pt1 | contig 24285 bp, 25 predicted proteins | sample RifCSPlowO2_02_FD_184026 | JGI IMG/M metagenome (GOLD analysis project Ga0209343, IMG submission 184026) | Groundwater microbial communities from Rifle, Colorado - Rifle CSP2_plank lowO2_0.2 (SPAdes) (version 2) | ecosystem: Environmental > Aquatic > Deep subsurface > Groundwater | place... | reverse complement strand
ATTCTCCTTCTGTGAGTCCTATTCTTAATAAATCTTGTAAATAAGAGTCTATCATTTATATATCCTGTACAGGTGTAGTAATATTTATATATTTAAATAAGTGTAACTACTTTATCATAATTATTATGGAAGTGGGTAAAATGAAATCAATTAGAAAAATCTTAGGAATAGGCTTAGTAGCTTTATTACCTGCTGTAAGCGCACAAGCTCAAAAAGTGGAAGTGAGCGCCGGAGCTGATTTTAAGAATAAGTATTTGGGTGCAGTAGGTATTGAATTTGAGCGAGAGCCTGTAGCACAATCATGGGTAAGTGCAAATTCAAATGGACTTTATGGAACTTTATGGACTAATTTTAATAGAAGAACTGGATTGTCTGAAATAGATTACATAGCTGGAGTGCAAAGACAAGTAGGTGAAGTGAATATTGATTTATCTTATGCATTTTATGATTTAAGAGAACTTGGAGAATTTTCATTAAATGATAATTTGCAAGATCTTGTGGTTAGCGCAACTCCCACTAGAAAAATGTCTGTGACCCCAAGAATTAAGGTAACTCAAAACTTAGATGGAGATACATTTCCAAATGAACGTGGAAGAATGTTTGAAACAGGAATGACTTACTCAAGAAATGTATTAAGAGTACCTGTAACAATTGATGCTAGTGTGATGGTTAATGATGGGTATTATATCCCAAATACAGAATTATCAGTATCAACTGTAAAAGTTAGCACACCATTTGGGGTAAATGAATTTAAAATTACTCCTGCTGTTAAAATCCAAAAAGGATTTAATGGGGCAGAAAACAATTCAGAAGTGTCAGTAGGAACTAGTTACAATTTCTAATTTTCTTTTTTATTTTTGATAAAATCATTCCAGGCTTCCATTCCGCCTTTTAATGAAAATACATCATATTTTTTTTCTTTTAAATAAATTGCTGCCCTCATTGATCTATTTCCATGGGCACAAATAGTAATTATTATTTTGTTTCGTGGAATTTCTTCTGTTCTTAGAGGTAATTCATTTATTGGAATTAAATGAACTCCTTCTATACAATCTTGTTTATATTCTTCTTCTGTTCTGACATCAAGAAGAAACATGCTTTGCTTTCTATTTATTTTGTGATAAAGTTCGATAGGATAGATTTCCATTTAATTATATTAATTAAATAGCTTTAAATATTTTATGTGAGATAAAATCTCTTGCAGAAATGACACAAACACCAAATAAATTGGAAGAACAATGGGATAAAGAAGAAAGAACTAATAGACTTCTTAAGAAATTAGTGTTATATGGGAGTTCTGCCTTGTTAGTTTTAGGTCTTGGAGGTTTTTTGGGATATTTTTCTAGAGATAGGGAAGTAACTAGCGCCAAACAAGAAATAAGTCAATTAGAAGGTAAATTAGAAGAGCAAAAGACAGCTAATGAAGCTGCAATAAATTATACTGCAAGTTTAAGTGATTCTTTATACTTAAGAAATGCTGCAATTGATAGTTTAAAATCAGTTACTAGAAATTTAAGAGTAGGTATAGGAGAGCAAACTACTTACATTGCGACTTTGATTGGAGAACAAACGTTTTATATGAATAAGGTAGATTCTGTGGTCACTGAAAATTCTGTTTTGACGATGTTGTTGGATGGAGCTAATGATAAGTGGCAAGCACTTGAAGATTCTGTTGGTACTTTAAATGAACAAATCAAGGTTTATGATTTAAAACTACAAGAATCCCAAGATGAGATTACTAGGTTTATAAGTATACCCGAAGAAAGTAAGCCTCAAGTTATTAAGTTACCTGGAGGTATAAGTACTAGGTTTAATTATTATGTAAAAAATGGAGATAATTCTGGTGGTTTAACAATATCCAAGTCATTAGGTCAAAGTAATATAATTGATACTGCAGTAGAAGGTGGATTTAATGTTTTTGAAGGTAGAGATACTGGTCAGTTCTTAGGATTTAGACTTAGTCTTGATTTATTAGAAAAATTTAATTGGGATTTTGGTATGGGTCCTTATATTTTAAGGGATTTTAGTGATGGTGCTAAAGCTACACTTACTTTATATGCAGAAAGTGGATTTTATTTTGAGCCTATTGGAAACGTAAAAGGGCTTGGATTTAGAGTAGGCATTAGAAAACTTGAAGAAAGAACTGATTATAGTGCTGCTTTAGAGTTAGGCAGAAATTAATATTAAAATTCTTTCCATATCTTTGGAATTTCTAAAACAATTTCTTTTCCATAACGTTCAACTAGTGTTTCAATTTTTCTTTTACCTTCTATGTAAACACTTGGCAATCCATCTGAAGTATTCTCAATTCCTGGTGGAAATAGATCAGTGAAAAAACATTCAGTACAATATGTGGCAAAACCTTCAAACCAAAGTCTTGAGGGGTCTACACTATTTCCCGATATTTTATCCCATAAGCTGTGTGATAACTCATGAACTACTCCATAATCCAAGTGTTTGCTTCTTTCTTTAAAATCTATATCCATAAATTTATTCATAAAATAAAATGGAACATATATTGTATTGTTATGATGTCGAAAATCAGCACCTGCAAGAGTGTTATATAACCAAATTGGAACCGTTGCTAGAACTTCCACTGTGGATGCTATTGTGAAACTCGCGAGATAGTCAAGTTCTGTTGGAATTCTACCTTGTGTCCACGCGTTATTGATTGCATTTTCTTGTGCCCTACTATAAAGAACATCAGCTAACCAGTCTTTATTGTCTTTGACTTGTATTTGTCCTAATTTTATATTACACCTTTCTTCAATTTTAGGTTTGAAATAATTTACTTTCTGTCTTACTTTGTCCAAGAAAGCCTTTCTTTTTCTTTGAGGTGTTGGTAGAAATTCTTTATAAAGTGTTTTTCTCATTTTCAAAATCAGTCCATCTCAGGAATTTTTGTTCTAAATAGCCTTAAAGACCAATAGTTTTCTCCTACTAAATAGATTATTGACATAAATTTGTAAGATTTATCTATTATATAAAGCTTTTCATTTGTTACTACTTATTAGATACTACAAATAGAAAGGTTTATATAGTAGAAGAACTACTTAAAAGGCATGAAAACTGGGCATGCAATTGGATATTTTGACTGTAGGGCTTCAAAAGAAGAGATAGAGGCTGAATTACCAGTTATTAAGAAGTTTAAAGAATTACATGGTCTAGAATTTACTTTAGTTGAGAATCCAGATATTCAATTAAGAAATTATGCTAGGAAGACAATTGAAGGAGAAGATTTTAGGAATCAACTTCAAATTACTAAGGATCTTATTGAACATGCTGAGGAGTATCATGATGAATCAGGATTAAGGTTGTTGGCATCTAGATTAGCAAGGCTTGAACAGGTAGTAAATATTGCACATGGAGAGAGTGGTAGATATGCTTTAATTGCTAGAAAAGAGGGCACTAATGAAGCAGCAGCGAAGGATTTAAGCGTAGCAATGTACCAATTATATCAAACCTATTTTTATGAACCTGGTGAAGAATATGTTGGGACAATTGTTTATAAAGATAAAGATCAATATAAGGTGATGGAATAAAATGATTAAACTCAAATATTTCTTAATGGTCTTTTTAGGTATCTTATTTATTAGTTTAAATGCTATCGGAAGTGCTGAAAATTCTTTTACTTTTACTCAGGAAGATTTTAATTTATTTAAAAATAAATATGGAGATTGGCAGTTAACAGATGATTTTAATAGTGTAAACTTGCAAGGACAAAATATTCCTTTGAGCTTGAACAAGGAAATAAATAAAGAAATAATTGAAAGTAGTGTAAGAAATTTTATAGATGATAATGGAAATTTACTGAAGATAAATGAAAATGAATTGAAAACTACTAGAGTTGTAAATAATAATGATGAATGGAATTTAAAATTTGAACAGGAACATAATGGAGTAAAGGTATATAATAGTAAAGTAATTATAAGTATTAAAAACAACAATATTGTAAAAATAAAATCAAGTTTCTATAATAATATCAATATTGATACTAAGCCTAGTATTTCTAAAAAAGAAGTAAAAAATTTAGCTTTAAATTACCTAGGAAAGAAAGCACAAGTTGAAGATATACAATTATTTGTTTATCCAATAACTGAAAAGGGAAATAATTTTTTCAGACTTGCTTATAGGGTTGTTTTTTCAGATATGTTTGAAGAAAAACCTGTAAAATATGTTTATTTTATTGATGCAAAATCCAAAGAATTGTTTAAAATAGAGAATGCTATTAGAGAGGCTGCAATTCAGGGATCTGTAACAGGCCCTTATATTCGCGAATATCCAAGCCAAGGATATACTACTACTGGATTTGAAGATGAGGAAGTTAGAGTAAATACTTTTTCTGTATTTACAAATGAAACTGGAGCTTATTACAGAGATGGATTAAGTGGTACAGTAAATTTGTTGTTTAAGCTAAAAGGAAGATATGTAGATGTAAATAATTTAGAAAGGACTGAATCAAGTCATAGTAGAAGTATAACTGTTCCAAATACATATAATGTAAATTGGAATAACTATGACATAAGCTATCAAAAGGAAGAAAGCAATGTTTATTATCATGTAAATAAATTAAGAGATTATTTTAATAGTGGCGGTGCTCTTAATTTTAATGAATTAGATTTTGTGAGTACTGCAAATGTTGGTTTTGGACCAAGTTATTGTGGGGCATTTTCAAATGGAATAACTATAACTTTTTCAAGATTATATCCTGGAGTTTGTAATAGTCTAGCATTATCAAGTGATATTATATATCATGAATACACTCATAATTTGGTTTACGGTGTATATGGGATTTTTAATATTCCTGGCCCAGAAGGAGGTTCATTAAATGAAGCTCTTGCAGATTATTTTGCAGCTTCGGTAAATGGAAATCCAATAATTGCTGAAGAAGTATATTATGGACTTCCGGGAGGAAGAACTATTGATACTGATTTATTTTATCCAATTGATCTAATGGGAGAAGCACATCAAGATGGTTATATAATAAGTGGAGCTTGGTGGGATTTAAGACAAACATTAGGAATGACATTAACTGATAATTTAATGGGAGAAGCCTTAAGATTAGAACCTAGTACATACGAACAATTTTTAATAGATGTGCTAATTGCTGATGACAATAATGGGAATTTAAATGATGGAACACCTAATATTAATGCAATATGTAATGCATTTTATGATAGACATACAATTTACAGTGAATATTGCAGAGGTAGAACTAATGGCCCAATTGCTCATTTAACATATCCATTGCATGATCAACGAGTATTCCTTGGACAAAATGAGTTGTATATTGCTGGAACAGTTTGGGGAAGCAGGACAAGTCCATTAAATTATTATAAGATTGAATATCAATTTTACAATGATCCTCCAGTTTTAATTGCTGAAGGCAATACACCACTTATAAATGGGATTTTAACAAACTGGAATATTTCAAATTTACCACAAGGTGAATATAAATTAATTTTAACAACTAGAACACAGAATAATGTTGTTCAAACTTATAGAATAATGGTAAATCTGTTTGATGTGAATTTAGATGATGCCGCTATTACATGTGATTCACATCCCTGTATTGCTTCTTCTGATTTAATAAGGAGCAGGGGATTTATAGATATTCCTGAATACAGATATCCTAATACTGTTGATGAATGTACTGATGGAAATTTTGGTCAATACTTGGTAGAGCAATCTGTTGAAGAGATAAAAGTAGAGAACTTAGATAATTCACAAATTGGAGGCGTTCCTGTATTTCTAAAGGGAGACCTTGTTCAGGTAACTATGAGAATTTGGTGTGGTCAGTTAAGCGATCAACTGGTAATAGCTTATATGGCTGATCCTAATAACCCAACTTGGGTACAAGAGGCAAGAACTTATTGTTATGGAGTTCAAAATCAATTCTATAACTATAGTACTACATTTAATTTAGATGACAGAGAGGGATATCATGTAATTAGGGCACTTGTTGGAGATTATACTGATTTAGGAACTTTTTGTGGTGATTGGCTATATGATGATAATGATGATGTTGTAATTAATGTGGTTAGTGAACCAAGGGGTGGAAGTGGAAGTCCTATGTTTTTAAAGGCGATACCAAGAAACATTGATAGAGAAAATTAAGACTTAACTTTAGTAATTCTTCATTACTTGACATATTCTTGCAACTAATTCACCTATTTGAGTTCTACCATGCAAATCTTCGAATTTTCTCATTAGTTTCATGCTTGCATAGTCATCAATTATTATTCTATCTTTTATGCATAATGCAAGTTTTGTTGTAAATGTGGCTTCACTTTGATCCATAGTCAGTAAAAAAATCGATTCACCTGAATGACTATTTTGTCTTAATAAGGAATCTGCGAATTCTAAATATTCTTCCTGTGTTAGAGAAGGAAATTTCTTTTCGTCCTCATCCTGAGCATAGACACTGTAATTAATCCTTAAACCTGTCTGAGAAACATCAGAAGTTCTGCTTATTATTGGAAGGGGAAAGTCTGTCAAAAAAATCCCATCTTCTAAGAAACTTAGTAGTACTCTATCTTCTCCAGTTATTTGCTTAGAATGTCCCACATTAACTAGTCTATGATAAAATTGCTCGCCAAATTTAGCTTTGATTTCACGTTCAAAATTTCTTCTAGTGAGGAAATCTTTCATGGCAATGTCAAAAAAGTACTGCCTTTTACTTAGAGGATACCCTATTGATTCAAGGGAAAGTTCTAACGCTAATTCTAATTGTGTTTTATATTCTTTTGGCATATTATTACACTACTAAGAAAATTTAAAAATATAACTAAAATTAAAGCTTTTCAAATAATTCATTTACATTTAATTCTAAAGCTACTATTGGATTTTCCAGATCCCAATTTAAAATAACATCTGGATGAACTTCGCCAATGAAACCAATAGCCTTGTCTTTAATTATAATTGATCCTGTTCTTCCCTCAATAAAAGAAGGATGAGTAAGTACGTCTAATTTGTATTCAATACCCAGTGCAGTAAATAAAGCGTCAAGAATCTGTTTTAATTCTGTGAAGTTAGTTTTTGAATTGGAGATCACTACACATAGATGATCTAATTCATTTTTAGAGTTAAATGTTCTGCCTATTTCAAATATTTTATGTGGGAGTTCACTGCTCTTATTATTTTTTAAAATCTCTAGTGAAGAAGGTAAAAGCCAGTATCTGAAGGCATTATATTCTTGGTTGATTGAATTAAGTAATTTAACAGTATCATAATTTGTATTCATTTTTTTGTTAATTTTATCTTCATTAGTTAGGCAGAATGCATTAACTTGAATGAAAGATAGAGATACTAATATATCTTGTATTTTCCTTTTAAATTTCTCGAATTGGTCTTCTTCTGCAATTGACCCAAAAGAAGTTATTTCAGTTGGAAAATGTTCATAGCCGAATGCAATTGCTATTTCTTCAATCAGATCTATTTGATGAAGTATATCATTTCTATATGAAGGTACTAAGGCATTCTTATTTTTATAATCAAACCCCATCATCATCAAGTATTTTTTTATTTCCTTTTCTTTTAAATTCAAACCTAAAATTTTATTGACATATTTAACATCTAAGTTCATTGTTTTTGGGCTTAAATCAGGGGTTGTTATTTTTTTGTTTTTATTTATTACATCTATGGAAAATATTTTACCTCCCATATCTGCTAATGAAGTTACAATGATGTTTAAAGCAACATTTAATATGTTTAGATCTGGACCACTGCATTCAATAAAGACATCTTTAGTGCTCTGAGTTATTCTTCCAGTATCATAACTATTAATAATGGGTGGTATTGAAAGAATTTGATTATTCGCGTCTATAAAAACTGGCTGTTCTTTTTGATTTTGTAATATATTTGAATATTTAATACCTGCTGGATGTTTTTCTAATATTTCATCAGCATACATTTCTTTGCTTGAATCTAAAGGCCTGAATTTAATTTCATTTAATTTCATAGTTGTGAATCTTATAGGGAATTTTATTTTATCTAATGGATAAATTCCTATTCCCCCTTTTTTCCTATGCCTTGTTAATGTTGTTCCAAGTTTTTCTTGAAGTTGCATAACTTCTCGGATGCTTTCATCATCAAATTTCAGATTTTTTACAATTGCATTTACTGTATATGGCCAAACTTCCAGTGTTTTTTCTACTTTGCAAAAATAACCAGATTTTTGGACAGTATAATTTTTAAGACCAGTCTTTATATTAAGAAATGAACTTAAAGCTCTTGCAAAACCTTGTTCACATAGCATGTCTGGCCTGTTTGGAAAAATTTCAACTACTATTTCTGTATCAGAAATGCTTTCAAGATCTGTTCCAAGCATAGATATTCTATCTCTTAGCTTTTCTATTGGTGTTTTTTTACCTATTAATGATTCAACTACATTTCTATTTAGAGTAACAGTTGGCATTTTTCAATCAATCCTATACATTAAATATTCCTTATTTGAAAAATATTGTAAAATTATTTGATCCATACTTTTGTACTCCTTAATTTTTTGAGGTCATTTGAATATAAATCTCTAAGATCTGTGAATCCATAATAGTCTGTAATTAACCTCTCAACACTTAGGCCCCATGCTAAAACTGGAATCTCAATACCTAAAAGTGGTTTGACTACTTCAGGCCTAAAAATTCCTGATCCTCCAAGTTCTATCCATTTTTTATGCACTGGATGAAATATATCTATTTCTAGACTTGGTTCTGTATACGGGAAATATGCAGGTCTTAACCTTATTTGATTAAAACCCATTTTACTAAAATAAGTTTTTAAATATCCTACTAAATTTTTGAAATTTGCATTTTTATCTATTACTATACCTTCAGTTTGATAGAATTCAAATAAATGTGTTTTATCTAATGTTTCATTTCTAAATACCTTACCAACTGCAAAAAATTTTATTGGGATATCTTCTTTCTTTAAGTTTGCTATTGTCCTTGAACTTAAAACAGTTGTATGGGTCCTAGCAACTAATTTTTTTGCTTGTTCAATATCCCATTTATAACGCCATCCCAGACTTCCAGTTGTCCAACCATTTTCATGTGTTGTTTTAATTCTCTTTAATAATTCTGAATTTTCGAGATTATCATACCCTTCTACAAATAATGTATCTTGCATGTCCCTTGCAGGGTGGTCTTGCGGTGTAAATAATGCATCAAAATTCCAGAAGCATGAGTCTATATGATTTCCTGTCATTTCCTTAAATCCAAGATCAAGCCAAATCCTTTTAATATATTCTATTGTCTCATTAACAAAATGTTTTTTTCCTGGAAAAACTTTGGGAACTATTCCTTTTATGTCATAATGCCTGAATGTTTTTCCAATGTAGTTTTTGCTGATTATCATAGAAGATGTTAGAGATTCAATAAATTCTTGTTTTAATTTTGAAGAATGTTTTATTAGTGATTTTCCTAAATCTGTTAACTGAATATTTCTAACTTTAGTAACATCTAGTTTAACAAAAAGTGTTCTTTTCTTTAATCCTTCTAAGGTTAGTTTTTCTATCTTCGAGAATTCATCTAAAAATTTTGTATTTTCTCCAATTTTTTTGAGTAATAATTCCTCATTAAAATTGGTTTCAACTAAAGCAATTCCTTTATCAGTAATTTTAATGGACTTATTTTCAAAGATTATCGCTCCATTTTTTTTAAGAGATCCGATAGCATAATTGAGCTCTTCTGGTTCAAATTCTTTAAATTTTCTAAATTCTTCCATGCTTGAGGATCTTTTTTTTAATATTTTCAATAATCTTTTTTCTGGAATCTCCTTACTTAAATATAATATTCCATTTTTATCTAACTTGACTGTAGAACGATGATCAATATTTATCTTTACGATTTTTTTGTTTTCCAGCCATTGGAGTGCTCTTATTACTTCAATTTCTAGTAGATTAGAATTAGAAACTATTTCTTTTACTGAAATATTGTCTTTTAAATATGGGATAACTTTCCTTTCTACAGGGCTGAGTGAATTAATTATTGAATTAATATCCATAAAGTTTTTTCGGGGATGTGCTATTTAAACTTTTTGCCCTACGGGAATAAAATAATTAAGACAGTTAAATCTGGGAATTTTGATTGATTAATTGTATAGTTATATTTAAAAAACTTAAAAACATTATTTATAGAACCAAAGGGATTTTATTCAATACTTTCTTCAATAATATCAATTAAGTTCTTTTCAGGCTTTTTCTTAATAGCTTTCTTAGTAAACTGAAATTTAAATTTCTTACTAAAATTTCTTGGTTTGGTGATACCTTCACCTTTTGGATGATTCTCAATAAATTGAATCAATTTAGAGCTCAATGTATCTGGTGAAACTGGTATAAGAAGATATGGATGATAAATTCTCTTAGCTTTTCTAGCCCGTTGTGTTTTGGCCTGATAATATGCTTGTAACTGATCTTGAATTAAGTTAATTAGAGGATACCATCCTTTGTTTGGTAGAAAAATATCATGAATAACAATATTTTTTTCATATTCTTTCTGTCGAATTTTACAGAACTCATTTTTAACTGGATTGCCTGCTTGATTATATCTAACAGGAATACCAGTACCATTAACAGAAAGGTAATGAATTTTTATATATTCTATAAAACCGCTTCCAGTCTTTGTGTTTGCAAATCTCAGTAGTTGATCTTTTTTATTAACTGGAGTGTATTCATTGTTTCTACCTACTCTATATTTTGGCATAGTTGCAGTTCTCATGTTTTATGAAATTATCTAATAAATAAAGGTTATTATTTAAATAAAAAATTTTTAAGTCTAAGCAATTTTAACTAGTTTACTCCAACTCATACCTACAAGATTGTCTACTGCATTAACAAAGAATGGTGATTTTACCCAAATAGCTACATCATAGCTCTCATGCATATCTTGATCGTCACTTACCATAAAAACTAATTCTTTTCCATCTATCAATATAAATCTTGCATTAATTTTCCCAATATTTCTGAATTCTACATAGTTTTTTGCTTTTTCTAGTAATTTATCAGAATCTTTAGGTATTGGGGCAGCCATTCTTATTTTGACACCTTTACTATTTAATTTTTTGAACGAATCTGAAAATCTGTCAATTTTTCTCTTTAAACCCTTAGCACTAGTAATAATTGTGACGCTAGCTTGAGCATTGTCAAGCAAAGATTCAATATGATTATATATATTATTTCTGCCTCTCATGGAGCCAGAGATATTGGTTGGGTCAACATGACTAATGCCATTTTTATACAATAAATTTAATTCGTTAAAGAATTGCTCTTTCTCGATAACTTCAAGGCTTTTAACATGGTTATTAGCTTTGTCCACTAAAAATCTTTTGACTCTTTTTATGATTTCATTTGGGTCCACAGCTAAATATCTAATAGGTTTGCCAAGTTTCATAATAACAAAACCCTTTTTTTCAAGACTTTCTAGAACATCATAACTTCTAGATCTTGGAACGGCACCTATATCGCTTAGTTCACCAGCTGTAGCGACGCCTTTACTAAGGAGTGCTGTCCATATCTTTACTTCATAAATATTTAAATCAAATGCTGATCTTAATTTTTTTAAAAAATCTTCATTCATTATCATTTTAAATCACTATATAGTGAGAACTACTTATATATAAATCTTTCTATTTTAACTATCTTAAAGTAGTGAAAATAGAATATAAACCAAAAATTTAGAGATCAAGGTTAGTAAGCTCTTTTTTGGCCCTTTCTCTATTTTTTTGATGATTTTTTAAGAATGATGCCAGCTTCTCTATAACAATTGCTTTTAGCTCTGATGTTAGCAAGGAACCATTTTTATAATTAGAGTAAATTTCTTCGAGTTTGTGATCACTTTCTTCAAGGCCAAATTTCAATAGTTGAAAGCTTGAATCTATATCTGGATTGCCACCTTTATTTCGGTGTTCTTCTATTGTGGGTTGTCCACCAGAAAATGCATATTTTTTGATTTTCATTGCAGCTTCTTCAGGAGAATCAGTTAATGCAATATATGACGTTGGGTCTGAGGAAGACATTTTATCACCATTTAAAGCAGGAATAAATTTATTGCAAGTAGAGCTCAATTGAATAAATTTGAATTCCTTGATTCTTTGAGAAAGGTCTCGAGCCAATCTTAAATGTGGGTCTTGATCCGCCCCTACAGGAATAAGTGTGGGTAGTGGACCTTCAAATTGACTTAGTTGTGGGTGAAGCATATCAGAAGCCTGTATTAGAGAAGATATCATTTTTCCAGGATTTATGTCCCCATAAATTGCCTTAAATTCATTAAATGTTGCATGTCTGGATAACATGCCAATCAAGCGATAATATGAGTTGGATTTTTCAGCATTTTTTGATCTGGCTGATTGAAAGTAAAAATCACATTTTTTTATGTTAAGCCCAAGAGCAATATAATTTAGTAAATACTCTTCAATTGCTATTTTCCTTAATTCTTGCAGATTTGGATTTCTGGAATTATAAGCTTCTAAGTCAGCTACTGCTAAATATATTTTAGCACCTAATTTTTGATATAGGATAATCTGATCTGCAATTATTTTGTGGCCAAAATGGAATTTACCAGAAGGCATTAAACCAGTCATCATGATAAATGGTTTTTTATTTTGAATACAATCTATGATCCTATTAAAATCACGATGGGCGAATATAATATCTCTCCTGAATAAAAGAGATTCCTTTAAAGATTGAGGTAAATTCTTTAGATATTGAAGTCCAAATTCTTTAACTAATTTATTATAATCTATTTTACCTTTAGTTTCCCAAGGTGTTACTATGAACTCCTTTTTCATCATAGTTGCAGGATAAGTTTTATTTAAATATTTAACTTTTATTCTATATCTTTCCTATTTTTTGACCATTCAAGAATTTAGCGAAAAATCTTGGATAAGAGTATTAAATTTAAGAATTATATTATTAAGATCTTGAAGTTAATCTAAGTATACTTCTTAGCTAATGAATTATTCATTAGTGTAAATTAAATAGTAAACTATTTAAAACAAATGAATAATCCAAAAAATCCCTATAGGGAGGTAAATGAAATGACAAAACAAGCAACTAAATATGATAGAATTCTAATACAAAAATATGAAACTGCATTGGCACAGAGAAATTACACTGCTGCTCAAAATGTGGCACATGAACTATTACTAAGAAATTCTGAAGCTAGGAATTATGCTATTCTAACATTTGACATGCCTATTCCTACAGAACCTTCTTGTATTGATGAAGACCGAAGTGCATCTTGGGATGACTGGGATCTGGAGGATTACCGAGCAGAACTGGAAAATAGATATATCCCAGCAGAATTAGTTCGTGGTATAAAACATAGTAGACAAAATCACAATAGAAGCACTGCAACTAAGTAACCAATAAAACATCCCACTGTCAAAAATGGCATCGCGGGATAGAATTTATTCTTTTTTGCATACATAAATAATGCTAATAGGGCTATTGTTGCACAGATTGATACTATTATAGCACTTGTAAAATCGAATTTTTTTAGAATAACTCCTGCAAATAAAAGAGGAAAACCTATATCTCCTCCTCCTAGAATAGCTTCCCTATTTTTTGAATAAGGAATATACAACCCTGCAAATATGTTTGACTCACTCTGAAATTTAGCTAATTTAACCATATGCTTTGTTTTCCAGACGGCAATCATATCGTAAAGAGATATTAAGATTAATAAAATAAAAACTGCAGACAATCCTAAAATAGGTACAAAAAGACCACTTAGTCCACCATAAATAAATATTTCTGATAGATTATATGTGTACACATTGGTTTTGAACATCTTTAAGTAGGTTAAAATTATTGCAATAATAATTGCAAATATTTGATTAATAAATGCTGAAAATGAGATTGTTAAACATAGAACTATACTGAAAAAAAACCAGGTTTTCCAAATTTTTACTGATTTATATTTTATAAGAATCAATGCGATTATTGTTGAAACTATTATTGCCACAACAATTGGTAGATATGATTGGCTTTCCTCTACTTGTGGTCTTTCGATGTTTAGAGGTAATTCTTCACCTTTGATATATTGTTTTGTAACTATTAAACCTACTATCTGAGCAGCCAGAAATAAAATAACTAAGGAAATAGTGACTGGTAATGAGTGTTTCATTACTTTTTGAATCTGCTAATGTGTTTTTAAATTTTGTTATTAGTAATTTATTGATGAGGTTATAAAAATATGGAATTATTTACTTTTTTTATTATTTCTTTGCCTGATTAGGGAAAATGTAGGCCTTAAATTTTAGTTAAAACTGGTTCAACTAATTTAAATTTACTTTCTTTACATAAACATTCAATATTGGAGGGAAGTTTATCTCTGACGATATAAACTGCTCCACATTGCTCACAAATTGCTTCAACCATTCTAATATAACACTCCTATTAGTTTATTTTGTATTTCATTACACCTAATTTTTTGTGGATCAATCCTATTAGAATTATCTCCTTTTGTTAAAAAATATGCTCCTTGTTTGTCTTCTTTTATATCTATAATACGATGAATCACAATTCCATCTATCCAGTTTGCTTTATATGAGATTATATCTCCGAGGCTAAGCTGAGAGCATTCTGCTTTTACTTCAAGACCATTATGGTTTATATCAAATAGTGGATCCATGGAATTTGTGTCTTCGAAGGAAGACAAACGAGAGTTTTCAATGTTTATGATAACTTTATTTGGGAAAATTTCAATATCTTTTTCACTAATGGAGTCACTGGGACTTACTTTTTCATAATTAACAGAAAAAAGAGAGTTAAATGGCAGTTCCTTGGGTGAATTTAGGCGAAAAAATAGGGAATCTACTAAGAAACCTGAAAAAAATGCGATTAAAATAACAAGTGTTAAGATTATTTTATTCATTTTTATCACTAATTAGTAGATTTTTAATTATTTAAACTTTTCTATAATTACCACTTTAAAATAGTTTATTTTAGTAAGCAGATTTCAATAATCAATATAAAGTAACTTACTTATTACACCATACAAAATCTTTTAAGAAAACCATTTTTACTTTTAAATATGGTAGATATTGTTGTAGGGGGATTTTATGGTGATGAGGGAAAGGGCAAAATTGTTGGATATCTAGCTTTCAAAGATAAATATGATTATGTGGTTAGGGCTGGGGGTGGGCCTCAAGCAGGACATACTGTAACTGATGGCATGGCAGTTACTCAGATTCCATCAGGATTCGTCAATAAAAATTCTAGATTATTGGTAGGTAGAGGTACTGTGATTAGTCCCATTAAAATTCTAAATGAAATTGAAAAATATGGGGTTTCTAACAGAATTGGTATAGATTATGGATGTACTGTTATTGAAGATAAGCACATTGTTGAAGAAAAAGAACTTGTTGAGAGGATAGGAAGTGTTGGAACTGGAACAGGACCTGCTAGACGTGATAGGGTGATGAGATGTGCTAAATTAGCTAAAGATGTAGACTTGCTAAGAAAGTATATAACTGATGTTTCTCAGGAAGTAATTGAAGCTTCTTGTGATAAAAAGAAAGTGCTTATAGAAGGTGTGCAAGGTTATGGTTTGTCCTTAATGAATTATAAATTCTATCCAAATGTAACTAGTCAGGATACCACAGCTGCTCAATTTGCAGTAGATACTGGCATTGGCCCTAAATTAATTGATGAGGTTATAATTATTTATAAGTCATATACTTCTAGAGTAGGAAAAGGACCAATGCCTACAGAGTGGAATGAAACTCAAAAAATAAGTTATGGTATTGAGGAAAGGGGAACTGTTAGTGGAAGACAAAGAAGACTGGGAGATTTTGATTTTGAATTGGCAATTCAATCATTATTAGGGAATACTGCAACTGTTGCAGCTATCAATTGCGTTGATAGATTATTTCCAAATGATAAAAGTGTAAAAAATTATGAAGATTTAAGTGATTCAGCAAAGGATTTTATCAACGATATAGACCAAAGATTAGCATCATCTGCTTTTTATGGCGGCTTTAAGGGTGTTAAACTTATTTCTACAGGACCTAATCTAGAAGATATAGTAGATTTACGATAATTTTTTCGAAGACCATTAACTTTTACAGTATTTCTTAAATCAATAATGGGCATTCTAAATATTTTCAAAAATTATAATTAGAAGTTATCTATAAGTAGTAACAAATAGAAAGATTTATAAATATAAAATCTTTTTATAAATTCATTTGAGATCAAAGCTTCCACAAATTTAGGAATTTGCTTTAGAACTCTTAAATAATAAGAATTTATTTTGTAAAAAACATCTCGAAGATAATAGCATTAAGTGGGATATTAAATGCTAGAAGAATTAATAAAATTGTATGGAAATATTGCAGATATGGATGCAGAAGATTTAGAAGATTTTATTAAATCTAATCCCATTATCGAATGTTCATTTCTTTCTGCCATAGCAGGTTTACCGGAAATTAGACAAATATATGATGCGTTAAAAGAAAAAGAAGCTTATGAAGAACTTCTTGAAATTGGTGTAGATTGTAAACAAGAGTTTGCAGAAAAATATCCTAAAGAAGCATTTTTTCATGGAATAAAAATAGGCGATGATGATCTGACCAATATTTCATATAGATATTTTTCACGAAAATATACTGAGGAAGATCTCTTAGAATTTTATTGTTTTTTATTAGAAAATAAACCCATGATTGGGTATAGTTACCTAGAAGAATTTGTACGAGATTTCAATGAGGAAATACTTGGATCTAAGTATCTTGGAGAATTCTGTTTGGCCATGTTCGATCATGAAGAAAAATTTTTAGCCAATTACCTTTCAAGAGAAATGTTGGATGATTTGAATAATGGTTCATTGGATTATGACCTGAATATTATATTAGCTGAGATTTATGATCTTGCGGAAATGGGGGGTAATGATGAGGTTATCAATGAATTGGAAGACACTTTGAACCAAGCAATTGAAGAGGGATTGGGAGCGGCATGGGACGAGATTGATCCTAAAAAGAAAGAGATAATTAACACTGTCTATGATCTTGCCAGCAAAGTTGAAAACCACTTTGGCGTTAGAATTCCTCAGAAAGATAATGTTATAATAGGAGATTCTATTGGAAATTATGGATCAATATTTATGGGAGATAAAAATGAGTATGTACCAAGGTCTAAAATTACATCAAGAGCTGCAGCTTAAACAGCGTCTAGGCATAGAGCTCAGGCAGGAATTGAAACAAGTAATGGAGCAAAGAGTAGATTTTGCTTTGAAGCAGATTGCTACACAAGAATTTTCGCCATTCATAAACATTGAAGACGATGATGATTTAGAACTACTGCATGAATCACTTCCATTCTTGGTCTTGCACGAGGTTTCGCATGTCCTTCAACAGAAAGGAAAATTAAAGGTATATCAGCCGCAGGATATTCCTTATCTTGAGAGATTCAATCTTTCAAATGTAAGCGATAATCTTAATGAAACTGGTATTGATAAGAGCGCCTATACTTGTGGTATTGAAATAAGTAATTACGTAGAGGAGGAGATGATAGACTCTCATTGCGCCCTTCTTGAAAGAGTGTTTAGGGACACTATGCGTAAGAGAAAATTCAACCCTATGCCAGAATTCTATGCAAGATCAGATGCTGCACTTTGTTTCTATCTTGAAAAGCAATTAAATGAAAATACAATAGAAAACATTAAAAGGTTACGAAAGGAAGTAGCAAATTATTTTGCAAATAATGGAATGCAAGAAGAAGCAGAAAAATTGACAAAAAAGTATAGAGCAGTATTTGAATTAACTAAGCTTGACATTTAATAAAATTACTTATACGAACTTTTAATATATCATTTAAGATAATTTATTTTAATCTAATTGTATCAAGATTTTTTGGTGCCATGGTTTCAATGTTATTTAGTTTGTGTAAACTACTGGATAAGTCTAGACATCTCAAGGATTCTCCATGATTAACAATAATTCTTCTGGGTTTAGGATTTAATTTATAGACAAAATTAATTAACTGATTTCTATCACAATGGCCAGAAAATCCTTCTATTTTAAAGATATCCATTTTCACTTCTGTCACCTCTGGTTTTGATCCGTTTGAAAATACAATTTCTTTCTCTCCATTTTGTATTCTTCTACCCAGACTGCCTTCACCTTGGTAGCATGTAAATACTAAAGAATTTCTTGCATTGTCTGCCAATGATTTAAAATATTCTACTGATGGTCCACCTGTCATCATGCCACTTGTAGCTATAATAATACAAGGACCCTCATAATCAATAACGTCTTGCATTTCTTGTCTTGATCCTACTCGTTTAAACACGTCGCTTAAGAAAGGATTATAATCCTTGTGGAAAACACTTTTTCTGATTTTTTTATCGAAGAATTCTGGATACGCTGTATGAATTGCTGTTACATCCCAAACCATTCCTTGAACATATATAGGTATTTTTTCAAGAGTACCTTCCTTAATAGCTCTGTCAATAATAATCATCATCTCTTGAGACCTGCCAACACCAAGAATAGGCATTAAAATCTTCCCTTTTCGATTAACTGTAGTCCTAACAACATCGAGTAAATATTGTTCTGCTTCATGTCGGCTTGGTTGAACATTGTCTTTACCTCCATAGGTACTTTCTATAATTACTGTCTCTAATCTTGGAAACCTAGTAATTGCTGATGGAAGTAAATTACTGGTTTCAAATTTCATATCTCCGGTGTAAAGTAGATTATGAAGACCATTACCTATATGAAGGTGAGCCATTGCGCTGCCTAATGTGTGCCCTGAATTATAGAGTGTAAGCCTCATATCAGAGGTGATATCTGTGACTTCTTCGTAGTCTAAAACAATAGTTTGTTTAACCATCTGTTTTATATCACTGCTTGAATAGAGGGCTTTTCGTGCTTCTTTTTGACCTACTGCTATAAAATCAAGTTGAAGTAAAGCCATAACATCTCGTGTAGGGGCTGTGCAATAAATAGGGCCAGAGTACCCATATTTTACTAAATATGGTAAAAACGCACAATGATCCAAGTGAGCATGACTTATAATTACTGCATCAATATCTTTGATGCTAAACTCAGGAATGTCTAGAATAGGATAGGCGTTTTCATCTGTGGCTGCTGTGTTAAGACCACAGTCCAGTAAGACTCTTGATTCCGGAGTCTGAAGAAATATGCAGCTTCTACCAACTTCCCTACCTGCACCTAAGAATGTTAATCTGATCCATCCACTTTTTCTTTCTCTAACCCAACCCTCATAAATTTTTTTTCCTACTTGATTGAGGAATTTCTTTCGTTGTTCACTATTTTCGTATAAAACATACCTAATATTCTCAATAATTTTTGATCTTAGTGCAGGAGTTCTAGATATTATTGGGACCCATAATGTTTTTCTCTTAATCTCTTTCAATAGTTCACCTGCTCTACCTATGGCAATGCCAGGTTTTTCTGCTTCAATTGTAACTACACTTCTAAAACTATCGAAAAAAATGTTTGAGACTCCTGCCTCCTTTGGAATTAATTCTTGGATAATCTCTTTAGCTCTATCATCGCTTATGCAAATATTAGGATCTGCTCTAAGTTCAACCCTCTTCTTAATAGAATTAACAATTTCTCTTATTATACCATTATCATTTTGGAAGAATTCTATATTCTTCGTATAAAGAATAATATTTGCTCCTTCAAAAGCAGTTTCACTTATATCTGCTTCTTTTGATAATTTACTTAATATTTCGTCCAGAATTTTAGTACCCATTTTAAAAATGAAAGAATTTTAAATTATAATTTTAGTTTCAACAGGTTTGTTCATTACCTCACTAACACCTTTGTCACTTATAGTTATTATATCAATTCCATTACCTGTAGGCATATCTCGCGCAATAGCTGCACTAATTGCTTTAACTGCTAGATTAATACCTTCAGTTAAGGGTAACCCTCTTTTATAAGTGGCTTCAAGAACACCAATAACTAGATCTGATCCTGATCCATCAGATACATAATCATCATGCATGGAAATCGATCCATCTATTCCTAGATCATATAAATAATATCCTGTAGAGTCTTTTCCACCAAGCAAAAAACCAACTATACCTGGGATCATACTTGGTTTTCTGATATTAGAGTAGAGTATATTGGCAATCAAATTTGCACCTTCTTTTACTGTTATTTCAGGAGCATCACTTCTGATCTTCTTAAGCATCAGTTCTGATCTAGCCAATTTAATTATTAGTTGAGCATCTGAAACTAAGCCGGCCATGGCTACTGCCATATTATCAGCAATTCTGTGTAATTTTTCTGCTTTTTTGTCTACAATGCGATAGCCTGCGCTAGCTCTTTTATCTGCCACTAAAACAATACCATCTTTACAAACTATACCTACTGTAGTTGTACCCTTAATTAATTGATCTCTCGAACTTAATTCCATATAGATCCCTCTTTGTTGTTTAATCTTTTAAGAACCAAATTATGATTTTAAAATATTACTTGTTTATATATTTTTCTATTTAATTTGGTATACAAAAGATTTTGAGTAAACCTTCGCGATAGAAGAGTCATTCAAAAGAAATTTAACTAGATCAATAGCTTTTTTAAACTTTCTATTGGTGTAAACAAAAACTTTGTTGTTTTCTTTAATGATTTTTGTCTTATTCCATCTCTGTTTGAATTTTTTCAGATTTTCTGTGTCATCAATACTAGGCCCATAATGTTTAATTTTCGATGATAGGTTTTCTTGTTTTATCTTGTACCATATATAGAATTTGTTATCCCATTTAGAACCATAATCTATGACTGAAAATTGTTCTAACTCCAAATGTTTTTTAATGTAATCTATGATTCGCGCAAGTTTACCTCCAATAACGTTTCTGGGTTCTTGCTTAGGTAGTAATTCTACTATAATATATCCCTTTAATTTATTTATATCTTGATCTTTTACGGTGAAGTACTCTTCTGATTTGGATTTCAAATATGATCTAGCTAAAATTTTAAAAGATTCATAATTTTTCTTAGATAATACTGCAGTAATATTTCGATCTTTCTGGACAGGATCTATTACAATTAAGGGTGAAATTAGCTTGGATTTATTTAGCAATAATAAAATTTCTTTTTTATTATTATAATGTTTTTCATGATCAATCACTTCTGATTGTTGCCACTTAGAAGTTGCTTTGAGAAGGTTAAGAAAACCTTTATAATGTAAAGTTAAGACTTCTATTGCATAACCTGAAAACCCTTTTTGAAATGTTTCTGCACCATATAAGTTATTAGCTTTAAAAAAGGCTTTTGCAATTCTAATTTCGTCTCTTAGTATTAGGTTAGTATTATGCTTAATATACTCAGTATGTAATGGACTTATGTCCATGACATTTAAAATTGTCGAAGAGTTGTTAATTTTGAGAACTGGCACTAACTCAAATATTAGGTTATTTTTAAAAATTTGGAAATATGTTCTTGATCCGTGTAACTTCTTAAACTTAAAATTGTTTATTTTATTTTCAACAATTTTAGAAATGTCCTTAGATTTATACTTATTATAATCAAATTTTATAAATATATCTATATCATAATTACCCTTAAGCCATGTTCCTTTGGCAAATGAACCACCTATGGAAATATCTGCTCCTCTTATCCTATTTCTTAATTCTAAGAGAAATAAATTAATTAGCTTGGTAGTAATTTCTGCTTCTTCCTTTGTAGGTTTAATTTTTTTTAAGATATTCATAGAATAAAGTAATTATCTCGATAATAAAAAGGTTTTGCATAACAGTTAAATATGTTAATATTTAATAATTCTTATGAAAATTGAATTAGGACCTTCTGGTATTGGTGGTTATAATAATGCTGTCAACAATTTGAAATTGTTTAAGAGTTTCGGATTTAATGCTGCTGAAGTCGCATTTACATATAGCATCTATTTAAATAAAGACCAAGCTAGCCTTATCGGCAAAAAAGCTAGGGAGCTTGGAATTTCTCTTAGTATTCATGGTCAATATTATATAAATTTATTATCAGAAGACCAAGAAAAAATAGAGCAAAGCAAAATAAGAATTATGAAGGCTATGGAAATTGGAACCTATTTAGGGGCAGAATATGTTTGTTTCCATCCTGGGTATTATGGCCTACTAAAGAGAGATGAAGCGCTCAGCAGAATAAAAGATGAAATACTTTCAATGATGGATATTAGAAAGGACAATAATTGGACTTGTGCTATTGCTCCAGAGGTCACAGGTAGGTCTAGCCAGTTTGGGGATCTGGATGAGCTACTCAAAATTTCAAATATAACCAAGTGTTCTTTAGTAGTAGATTTTGCTCATTTGTATGCTAGAAATCTTGGGAATATTGACTATGACCTGGTTTTTGAGAAATTACTCAAAATTAAGAAAATTTATTCACAATTTACAGGAATTGAATTTACTGAAAAAGGTGAGAAAAGGCATATATCCTTGAATGAAAATTTTATTATGCCTTTTGCAAAAGCAATCTTGAAATCTAAAATTCCAATAAGGATTATTTGCGAGAGCCCAACTCCGGTTGATGATTCATTAAAAATTCAGAAGGTTTTAAAAAGCCTGAAGTCAAAGGGTTGACATCTAAAATGGATGCAATAATACTAGGTGGAGACCACACTAAAGAGGAATTGTACGTCACTAAAGTGAAGGTTAAAGGTAATAAATATATTTTAAAATTAAAAAAGAAGTACATGGGGGAGTATGTATTAGAGGCACTCCTAAAATCTGAGTATATCGACAGGGTCGTAATAGTAACTGATAAGAGTAAATTTAAAAAAAATTACAAATCTGAGAAAAAAATAATTGTGGTAAACCAGAAAGGGAAAATAACTGAAAATTTCTTAGAAGCACTTGAGAAGATTGATTATAGTAGTAATAAAGCAATTTTGGTTTTAGCCTGTGATATCCCATTAATAACCAAGGATTCGGTTAACCTGCTTATTAAAGAGTATAAAAAATATGACTCAGATATATTTATCGGATTGATACCATTCAAATATTTTAAGGGTTTATTGGGACTTTGTGTGAATAATTTTCAACCGGTTAGAATTGCCAATAATATTATTTATTGTGAGAAAGTTAATGGCTTAATTTTGAAACCTAAAAATATTGTAACAAACAATAAATTAATGCATACAGCACAAATAATTTATGAAAATAGGGAATTGGAAAGCTTCAGGAAACAATTTCAACACACAAAATTCTTTCCTTATATAATTAAGAATTATGGATTAACAGGAGTTCTGTATGCAATTTATTTATATATAGTATCGAGGTTTTTGGTAAATATTGGCCATAACAAAAGTTTATACTGGCTTCTCCCTGAGAAAACTGATTTTGAAAAAAAATTGAGTATGAAATATAAAGTAAATATAGGATTAGTGAATGATCCTAGCTTTAGTTTAGATATAGATACTGAATCAGATAGAAAGGGAATTGAGAAAATACTAAAATAGAATTTATCTTTTGGAACTATTGACTATTTGAAACCGAATATATATGCAATTCTTTAGAATCATACATGAAGTCAACTTCAATATTATCCCCTATCTCAGGTTCAAAGCCAAGTTGGTACCAACCGCTATCACGTCCAGCATATCGCTCATGACGATTTTCTCCAGTTCTTAGCCAAATTAAATTATTATAAAAATCTATTTGTGCTCTGGCTTCATAAGATCCTTTCCAACCCATGTCAACTTCTTCAATGTCTATTATAGTAAAGATTTCTTTTTTTCTTTTGTTTAAATCGCTTTGTGGAAACTCTTTAGGATTAATTTTTTTTCCTTCAGGGTCAACATACATGAATGAGTCGCCTTTAATGGTACTCCATGGAATCTCTGTATAGACTTCTGAGTAAACTCCAAATCTACTTATATTTTGCGTATTATTTATCCAAGGTGATTCTCCATTGTCAAAGGAAGAGTTTGTTTCATTAATCTCTGGATTTTCTGGAAAAGAATTTACTTCATTTATTTCTTTTTGAGTATTATTACAACTTGAGATTAGTAAAGTTAAAAAACATAGAATTATAACATATTTAAATTGCATAATTTTTAATTAGATCTATTATATTTAAACTTTTTTGATTTTGGCAATAAAGAATCCTTCTGTATCATTGTCTTGCGGCCATATTCTTAAAGTTTTTTTAATCTCTGAGTTATATGAATTCCCTTCGAATTCTAAAATTGATCTACTCCTATTAATATCTAATTTAATATCTTCAAGTTTTGCATTATCAAATTTATTCAAAAGGAAATTTATAACAGCTTCATTTTCTTCTGGTTCCAAAGAACATGTGGAATATACAAGTATTCCATCA
>Ga0209343_10002384_pt1 | contig 24295 bp, 27 predicted proteins | sample RifCSPlowO2_02_FD_184026 | JGI IMG/M metagenome (GOLD analysis project Ga0209343, IMG submission 184026) | Groundwater microbial communities from Rifle, Colorado - Rifle CSP2_plank lowO2_0.2 (SPAdes) (version 2) | ecosystem: Environmental > Aquatic > Deep subsurface > Groundwater | place... | reverse complement strand
CGGCCACCCAGTAAGAAGAAGGAAGCCGTTGGGAGGTAGAGCTTGCCGGGCCTCCGAAACTGTCGGCTCGTAAAAGTCGCTGAAAGCGACTAAAAGAAAAAACGCAAAAATTTTAAAGAACTCAAATGACCCATCAGGCTGGCTCGGTAAGAATTCCTCCAACCGCCCGAATGGGTCATTTTTGCTTCTTCTACTGAACTACCAACTTAGAAGAATAGTTAATCGCTCTTAAAGAATCTTTCACTGGCGATAGATCCTCAGCCATCTGTTTGACTTGCTCCAGCTTCTCTTTTGGAGCTGTGCTTTTTACATAGTGAGTAACCCGTATGTTTTGGAATCCCGATCGTACTTTACCCGGTTCCGGTAATCCAAGCATACCTTGAGGATCAAGGTCACCCTCAACTTCTATTCTTACACTTTCAAGTGGAACGCCAAGAGCGGCACCGTTGACGCCCCAGCCACCAGCAATGCAGTGACCCAAAGCAGAGAGGGTTATCTCTACTGCAGATGGTCCATTATCGGTACCGAGGAACTCTTTAGGGTGGTCACCCTCAACCTTGAATGTATTGTGCTTGAGCGTTGTCCCACCAACTTTGAATTTACCGGTTTCTGCTACGACATTGAAACCACTCTTCCAGGATGAATTTGCGTAGAATGTTGATTGGAATGCGGAAGGATTACGTTTAACGTCATCAACCAATTTCACAATATCGTTAACTTCTAGCCCATTTACTTTTGCCATGTTGTTTTTCACCCCCTTTCTCGTTAATTTTGTCTAACCTTTACTTAAAGATAATATATACAGACCGGTCTGACAATTTTTATGCTTTCGTCCACGAGCTTTTTCAACTGATATTTATTTTCGAGCATTCGTTTTGAAAGCACCGCATATTCCTTTTTAATATGCCCGTTGGGAAAATACTTGAGGCGCCTTACTTCCTTTTTTTGAAAAAGAGCACCAAGCGTGTCAGGCGGGAGTCGGAACGCAACACCAAACTTTCCACACGATATAAATATCCGATCATCAACATAACCACCGACAGCGCCAAAGACATTTTTGAATTCTAAGAGATGTTGAGTGAAAAGTCTTGGCAGAACCTGTTTGAGTAAGACTGTTATTTCGCTGAGATATTTATTTTCCATAAATTTATTTCAACAAATCCTCAATAGAAAACGCCAAAGGCTTCCGTAATTTTTGTCACCCAAACACCAAAACTTTGTCAGATTCCTCAACCATTTTTATCAAGTCCTTCATGGTAGTAGTTGGACATACCTTGCTTTCTGTTTTAGAGCGAACTTGCAAGCAAGTCTCACAAGCAAGGATTATGCCTTTGAAGTCCTTGAATTCTCTAAGTTTCGTTGAAATATCAAATTGTTCTGTATCTTTTATATCCTCAATCTCAACCCCTTCGCTAAAAAGGAATATCTGAACAGTATGGCTCGCCTTTAAAGAAGCAATAGCAATCCTTAATGTATTCCAAATATGTTCTGCGTTGTTTGATTGTAAGATAATACCAAGTTTCATGATTAAACAAGGTCTCTCTTTTTCGCTTCGAACTCTTTTTTATCGATGTCACCCTTGGCGTATCGTTCTTTCAAGATTTCAAGTGGCGTTCTATGGCCTTGCTGTTGTCCAGGCCTACCAAGATAACGGAGCAGCGCAACCACACCAAGAATAAGAATTATCCAGAAAAGTACCATTGGTATCCACCCCAATACGCCAAACCCGTTCCAGCCACCCATCATATTATTCCATCCGCCATAACCCATCATCGGATTACCACCTCCCCCCACTTGTGGTGAGCCTGCCGAACCCATCATCCACATCATAGGCATAAAACCAGCTCCATTTTGAGGAAGTTGTACTGAAGTATCACAACCACTTAGTCTTTTCCCCATCACAATATGCATCTCTCGCTCGCCTTCCTCTCCCATCATGCTTATCATCATTTGATTCATCAAGACATGTCTTTGAGTATCACCGATGGATTGACCCATGAAGTATTCACCCAAAGAGTTATAAGTTTCATCTGTAAGATTTTTACAATCAAGTTGTTTTGCTTGGAGCTTTTCCCAGATTTCTTTTCCCTCAGCTTCCTCACGGGCAGTGTGATTGTCGGAAGACTCGTTTATCTGTGGGGACTGCGCAAAATTAGGAGTAGCTGACAGAAAAAGGGTGGAGAAAATAATAGCAATGGCAACAAGTAAAGATTTGCTCATATCGTTTCACTTTAAACTAAAAATATTATATCAAAAATCTAAGCCTCAGAAGTGATAAAATTAGAGTATAGTTAAAAGGAGAATGTCCTGAGCGAGTTATAATTGTGAACGTAGTGAGCAATTTAACGAGTCGAGGGATCTTACCCAGTTACCACTTCTACATTCTTCGCTGTTCAGACAATTCCCTTTATTGTGGTATGACTTCAAACCTGAACAAAAGATTAGAAGAACACAATTCAAAGGGTTCGAAGGGCGCAAAGTATTTGAGAGCAAAGAAGCCGGTAAAAGTAGTTTATACTGAGAAACATCCTGATATTAAATCTGCAATGAATAGAGAATTACAAATCAAAAAGTGGACCAAAGCCAAGAAAGAAGCATTAGTTAGCAGTGATCTAAAGTTGCCCAAAAAACTGTAAATAGCATCCTAGTCCCGCAACTTCGATTTAGCCTCAAAATAATGCTTGACAGTTAATTAATTCTTAAAGATAATGTATGCCCCATGGACAAAAAGACATTAAAAGATTTAGAAATGGTTCTAGATAAGAAACTTGATCAAAAATTAGATCCGATTAAAAAGGTACAAGGTGAACATTCAAGTAAGCTCGATGCTTTAACTCTTGATATGATTGATGTTCAGAAAAAAACAGATATGATAGCAGATATTCATGATATGTCGAAAGATACAAAAGAAAGAGTTGATAACCACGAGCAGAGAATACAAACTATAGAATCTGCGTCATAACTTTTAACTTCAATCTAGCTCCAGAATTTTCTGATTTTCAGTTATAGGATAATAGAATTCGAACTTCGTTTAGGTATTTAGATTGGCATCCAATTACCTAATGATGTTAAAACATCAAGAGCAAGCAATATCAACATCAGCAATGAAATCATTACTGCGAACACAAAAACTTAACCGATTTCTGATAAACTAATTCCGGGTATTTGATAATTTCTAACCAGTTAGCGGTTCGGAAAATATATTCCTGAGTGTCATCGAAGGATCGTCAACTACTCCCAGCCATTCGACTCACTTCGTTCGCTCATGGCTATAGCCCTTTGAGTGAGGAGAATGTCCTGAGCGAGTTATAATTGTGAATGTAGTGAGCAATCTAACAAGTCGAGGGATCTTACCTAAGTCTTGGCTCAAAAATAATCACCTCAAGATAAAGAGAGAGAAAATTCAGGCCTTATCCTTGTAAATTGTCGAAATACCAATTCGTATTCTTCTGGTAACTTCTTTATGTAACCAAAATAAGTTTTCGATCATATATAATTAAATTTAGCACCGGATGAACTGGTACCAAAAAACGATAAAATCAGTGCTTCTAGAGTTGGAGGTAAATTTCGAAAAGGGCCTCTCAAACATCCAGGCAGAAGAGAGACTAAAAACATCTGGCCCCAATATCCTCGCCTCAAAAAAGAAAGAAACCTTATTCAGGGTTTTCTTAAAACAGTTTAGGAGTCCCTTAATCTACATCCTGATTTTCGCGGCTACGATAGTTGTCCTACTCGGCCAAAGGACTGATGCTTTGGTAATTATTGCGGTTATCATAATTAATGCTGTCATCGGCACTATTCAAGAAGGTAAAGCAAGGAATTCTTTAGAAAAACTCAGGAGCTTGGCAAAACATAAAGCCTTAGTCAGGCGCGAAGGTCAAGATATCTTAATTTTCGCAGAAGGAGTTGTGCCGGGCGATATTTTAATTCTTCACGAAGGCGACAGAGTTGCTGCCGACGCAAGAATTATCAAATCGGAGAGCCTTACAGCTGACGAATCAACTTTAACGGGAGAAGCCTATCCGGTTCCTAAAATATCTGATGTCATTATCAGAGAAAATTTAGTAGTCGGCGACCAAAGAAATATGCTGTTTTCCGGTACAAGCGTTTCTTCCGGTTACGGGGAAGCTATTGTTGTCTCAACCGGACTGAACTCGGAACTTGGCAAAATCTCAAAGGATCTTCTGGAAACATCTGGCATCCCGCTGCCACTTGAAAAGAAAGTCCAAAAACTTAGCCATCAGATTGCTATTGCGGTAGCGGCAATTGCGGGGTTGGTATTTGTATCTGGATTGTTAAGAAACATACCGACAAGAGAAATCTTTGGGGCAGTTGTTGGTCTTTCGGTCTCGATTATCCCTGAGGGGCTTCCTGTGGTAGTAACTATTGTTTTAGCTCGCGGCGTCTGGAGAATGGCTAAAGCGAAAGCGATTGTGCGACAGATGGCAGCGGTTGAGGCAATGGGTTCAGCAGATACTTTATTGGTTGATAAAACCGGCACTATCACCACAGGCAACATGCTCATAAAACAAATCTTTCTGGATACAGCCCATTTTACAGTTGGGGGAGTTGGCTATATCCCTCAAGGAGATATTAAAGGTGAAAATCCGGCAAACCCGGAAAGGCTAAAAAGCCTTTTAAAATTAACCTATCTTTCCCTAAAAGCGGATGTCGTCAACGAAAATGGTAATTGGAAACCCATTGGCGACCCCACAGAAGCAGCAATCGCTGTACTTTGCCGAAAAGCTAGTCTTTCAAAGGTGCAACTTCAAAAAGATTATAAAACTGTTGGAACAAAGCCTTTTGACTCAAAGAAAAGATACCTTGAAGCAACTTTTGCCAAGGGCAAAGAAGTCTGGGAAGTGTTTGTAGGGGCACCTGATTTTTTAAGTAAGAGCCTCAAAATCGACCATCACTTAACACAAGAATATCACAAGCTCACGAAACTTGGTTTGAGAGTTGTAGGAGTTGCCGTGTTTGGACCAAAGAATAAACAACTTTTCGGATATGCACTTTTTGCGATTGACGAGGAAATAAGGCCAAATGTTGACAAGTCTATATATGAAGCAAAAAAAGCGGGCTTCAGGGTTGCTATGATGACCGGCGATTTTCCTGCTACCGGAAAATCAATCGCTCAAGAGGTCGGTATTTTTCAGAATGGTGATAAGGTACTTACTGGTGAAGACATTGAGAAAATGTCTGAAACGGAACTGGCTGAGTTGATTGACAAAGTTTCTGTATTTGCTCGAATCACTCCCTTGCACAAACTTAAAATTGTAAATGCTTTTAAAAAGAAAGGTCATGTGGTGGCAATGACTGGTGATGGCGTCAATGACGGACCAGCGCTTCAAGCAGCAAATTTAGGAATTGGTCTAGGTTCGGGAACGCAAGTTGCTAAAGATGCATCCGACATTGTTCTTGTCGACAACAACTTTTCAACGATTACAGCCGCTATTGCGGAAGGTCGAGGGATTTATTTAACACTTAAAAAAGTGATTCTTTACTTGTTTTCTACCAGCTTTGGGGAAGTGCTGGTAATTTCTGCTGCAATTCTTTTAGGTTTACCATTACCACTGGTGGCTGTTCAGATAATTTGGCTAAATTTTGTTACCGATGGGTTTTTGGACATCTCGCTTGCCCAAGACCCCCCAGAAGATAATCTTTTGTCTCAAAAAGTAGGAATCAAAAATTTGATAGACAATCTGATGCTCGGAAGGATCTTTTTAATGGGGTTTGCGATGCTAGTTGCAACCCTACCTATATTTTATTTTTACACGACCCATTCATCATTAACTTACGCAAGAAGCATGGCTCTTTTGACTCTTTCAATAATTCAGTGGTTTAATGCTTTAAATATCCGCTCGAGAGAGCAATCTCTATTTAAGATGCCCCTCACTAATAATTGGTTTTTGATTGGAGCTTTTATAATTGTGTTTTCACTGCAACTTTTTGCAATTCATACTCCACTAGGCAATAAGTTGTTACACACTACTCCTCTGGCCTTAAATGATTGGCTTATTGCAGCTCTTGCCAGCTCGTTAATAATTATTTTTGAAGAATTAAGAAAGATTTTTGCCCGGCAGAAATCTAGTATTGCCTTAAACCTGATATAATTTTTTTAAAATTGATTTTTAATATTTAACTTATGCTTCTTATCTACATCTTAACCTTCACCTTTATAGGTAGTATTGCCTCATTGGTCGGAAGTTTCTTCCTTCTAACAAGAAGACGGTTAACCGAATCTTTTTCCGGTCAGATTATCAATTTTGCGGCCGGCGTATTACTTGCCACGGCCTTTTTGGATCTTTTACCTGAAGCCGCCAAAGAAGCGCGTGGGGGCAACATTTTTACGCCAGTCCTTTTGGGTATAGTAATTTTCTTTTTTGCCGAAAGATTTATTCAATGGTTTCACGGACATCATCAACACGGTCAAATGACAAATACTTGGCTAATACTTGCCGGCGATGGGGTACATAACTTCATTGACGGGGTGATAATCACCGCCAGTTTCTTAACCAGCATCCCATTGGGAATCGTCACATCCCTGGCAGTGGGCGCTCATGAAATTCCGCAGGAAATTGCTGACATGAGCGTGCTTTTAGCCAACGGATTATCAAAAAAAAGGGCACTTTTATACAATTTTTTATCGGCCCTTACTGCCTTCGCCGGCGCCATACTTGCCTTCTTTTTCGCAGCAACTATCCGAGAAAATCTATATATTTTCCTGTCTTTAACCGCCGGTTTTTTTATTTATATCTCAGCAAGCGACTTGATTCCATCCTTACACGAAAAATATCTTAAAAATAGGCGGTTTTCTGATTCTCTGATTTTTATCTCGGGGATTCTTGCGGTATTTATCTTTTCCCGGATTTTTAGAGGTTAGTACTTCAGCAAAACCCGGCCGATAACTTGCGAGCTTTTAACGGATTCTGGTTTTGTACTTTCTTTCTTATTATCACCAGAAACATAAAGTGCCTTGCCGACGATTTTATCGATTTTTTTCAAGTAAAATTTATGTCCCTTTTTAAAAACAATGACATTCCCAGCCTTGAACTTTATCCAATTAAACGTCAAAACATGATCACCAGGTTGAAAGATTGGAAGCATGCTTCTTTCGTGGATTATAAATCTGGATAAAGGAAAGATTTTTAGGTCCGCAATCCGGAGCTTGTCGAAAGATGAGGACCGCAAGCTTTGCTTTAGCCCCGAAGGGCGCAAGCTTTGCTTTAGCCCCGAAGGGCGCAAGCTTTGCTTTAGCCCCGAAGGGCGCAAGCTTTGCTTTAGCCCCGAAGGGCGCAAGCTTTGCTTACTTCGGAAGAACAAGCTCACCTTCTGTAGGATAACCCGATTTTACGCGGGTGGTTTCCCTTCCTTTTGTTTGCCAAAATATTTCGGCAAATTTCTGAACAGATACTAAAAGCGCCTCGGCTTCTTCTGAATTTACTTCCTGTCTTACGCGAGAAGCTTGCTTCATTATCTCAAAAACTAAATCATGGAGGTCTTTGTACTTTGCAAGATGTTCTGGCTTGAAATAATCTCCCCATATCACTCTTACTTGTTGTTTCAAAAGCTCAGCGTGTTCTTCTTTAACATTGGTAAGCCTTGATATCTGAGAAATTATCTTTTTTCTTTCATCAAATTCAGGATTAGCAGAAGACGCCTTAACTTCACTTATCATTTTAGTCATTCTAATTATTGTATGCGCAGCCATCTGCGCCTCGTGTGGATCGTAAATTCCACAAGGAACGTCACAGTGGGCAAAAACTGCATCCGGCTTAAATATTCTGTCAATAAACCTCAAAATATTCACGAAAAAATTATATATCACGCAGCAAAAATACTTCTGTAAGATCAATTACAAAAACAAGAAGAATACTCTAAAACTTTAAGATGTACTTTTTATCAAATGAAATACCGGAAGGCAAAAGCCTTTTTAAAGAAAGATGCCCCAAAATATTATTCATTAAAATATACGATGCGCTTATCCCTAAAGCAAATATTGACCGTTCCATAATTACTACCGGAATCAAAGATATCCAAACGGCAGCCGGCATGTTAAAGGCCCAAATCCAAATCGCTCCGCCAACAGCATGCGCGGTCATTGTTGCTCCTAGGGCTCTCAAAACCAAAAATCTATCTCTAAACGGCCAAACCAAAAAGGGAATTAGCCAAAACAAACTATAGAACCAGACACCTCTTCCGATAGGATGCAAGTTAAATGCAATAATCGAAATTGCCGGAACAATAAGCAACCGGCCTTCTCTTTTGGCAAAAAACCAAACACCAAACACTGTCGGAATAAAACGGAGTGTCGCCAAAAATTTTAAGCCGGACGTCCCCTCAACCCCGCTAAAACCATGAAAAATGAGGTGAGAAATCTGCATTGCCAAAACCGAAACAATCCCCAAGCCGGTCCCTAAAAATGCACCAGAAACAGGCACAAAAAGATCAAAAAGAGTAAATTTAACCCGAGAACCGGCAAGAGTATTAACCGGAATCTGCAAGGCGATAAAACCCAAAATAACAAAAATTAAGATAAAAAGTATTCTATTTCCAGCTGGCTTTACACTTTGACTTTTCACTTTGACTTACCTAGTCCCGGAATAAATCCACCGGCAACTTCAATGTTACCACCATTTATATAATATGCATCGGGAGAAATCAAGAATAAAAGAACTTTAACAACATCCTCATATGTTGCACTTCTCCCGGTCGGAAAATCAGAATCTTTAAAAATATCTGTCGAAAGTGACCCTGGCGAAACCATATTTATCCTGATGGCGTATCGTGCCTCCTCAAATGCCATTATTTTTGTCAAGAGATAAACACCGGTTTTGGCGAAAAAATAAGGGGTTGATTTTTCAAGAAGATTAACTCTTTCGGCACCCACAGCACCAATATTGATAATCTGGCCCGACTTTTGTTTTCTCATCACGGGCAAAACTGCCCGGCAGCAGTAAAAGCTGGAGTAGAGGTTTGACTCAATAATATTCCTAAACTCCTCAGCTGTTGTTTCTGAAAATTTTTTGTAAAGGAAATTTCCGACATTGTTAACCAAAAGGTCTATTCGCCTAAAACTTTTAAAAATTTCCTTAAACATTCTGCCGACCTGTGCCTCATCCTTTAAATCGGCAGGAACAGCGATTGATCGGCCCGACTTTAATTTTACTTCGTCAAGAACCTTAATCGCCTCTTGCCGACTCTTGTTATAACAAATAACCAATGTATATCCTTGTTTGCTAAGAGCAATAGCTATTGCTCTGCCAAGACCTTTTGCAGAACCTGTAACTACTGCGACTTTTTCCATCAGCTCAGATTCTAACAGAGTTTTGACTTTAGGGGCAATTTCGGCTAAATTATCTTTGTGGGCAGATACGCGACATACTTGTTAACTTTACTGGTCATTTTACTCCTTGCAGCTATCGGCTATTTTATTTTCCAAAATCAAAAACTCATTAGTCACCTAACCCGGCAGCAAAATGCAGCATCAACCTCTTTTCCAATTCAAACCCCAAGCCCAATACCGACTCAAATAGCCAGCCCTTCCGCCTCACCTTCAAAAGTATTTTCCAAATCTCAAGTTCAGAAAAACATTGAAGCAGCTATAAATTCCAAAAACTTGGCTGCGCTTGCGTCTTACATGACCATGCCAAAAGTAGATTTTTCATTAATGTCGTCAGAATGCTGTCAACCGATGACACCTGACGAAGCGGTTATTCAGATGAATTACATTGACCAAGGAATTCCCCTCGACTTCAATCAAGGCTCAGACATTATCAAAAACCTCAAAACCAAAAATCCACAGCTGGCTAATTCTTACATCGGAGTTTCTAACAATAAAGAACATCTGGCTGCTTTTACAATCAACAATCAAAATCGCATCTCGGCAATCCAGCTGGCCATCACCTGGAAACTATACAACTATTAGTTTCTGGAAGGTTTTAAAAAAGGTTAATTGTTAACTACATCCTTTATCGTCTGAGTCCAAGTTTGATCGCCCTTCTTTTCTCGATACTGCCAAAAGTGCGCTCCCCACAGGCCTACAGACTCAATCTCATACGATTTCAGGAAACTATCAGCAGCTTTGATGTCGGCAGGTTCAAAAGAAAGAAACAGGTCTTGGGCCTCTTCTAATTTCTTAATATAGGGTTCTGCCTGCATTTCTAAAATCCAAAAACGATTGCCATTTGCCTCAACCTTTTTCTTAATTTCTGAAAGATCAGGAGAGGCAAGCCCCCAGGAATATACCGGCCATACAAAATGGTCCGGCCAGAAGATATGGATTTCTCGATTAAAAATTTTTGCATTAAATAAATCAATCCCTTTTGTCTTAAAAAAGGCATTTACCGCAAAAACATCACCCGGTTTTAATATGGGAAGCAATTCTTCCCAGCTTTTATCGTAGAAGCCAACAGCTGCATGGTTAAGAATAATCGGCCGTTTTCCAGGATCAGTTTTTCTTACAACATCAACTTCGGCGGCAACAAGGGACGGGTCAATCTTCCACCTGTTAACATTACCGATTAATGGTTCATTTTCCACCTGCCAGAAAATAATATTGTCGTAAACTGATAACTCACCAACAACTTCACGATCAACCTCAATTAAGTCCTTGGCAATCGGATGATCAGCAGTAAGTCTATTCCCAAACTTAATTTTCGATCTGACTTCATTTGGTAAATGGAACTCAGGATAATATGGAGTTTTGACACCAAGAGCAATAACAACTTTGACATTTCTCTTTTTAGCTTCTTCAATCGCAAATTTGAGATCATCAATCACCAACTTACCTGATTGATCAACCATCTCGTCCCAAAAAAAGGGGAGTCTAGCCCAATCAAAATTAAACTCGTCGAGCAGTTTTACATATGCTTCTCTCGGTTCCAAACCATACCAACCGGCCTGCTCAAAACTATACGAAGTTCCGTAAACCGGCCGGAAGCCTGGGTCAAATTTCCTGATTGGGATGATGTTTGCGAAGGCTCCGGCAATGTAAATCGAAAAAAGCAAAAGGGAAACTAAAATTCCTCTTAAAACCATTGCCAAATTATACCAGTAATAATTAGAAGGATTTAAAATAGAATGTTAGGATAAAAGGACTCCACCGTCGACTACAATCTGAGCTCCTGTTATATATGAAGCCATGTCACCGGCTAAAAATAAGGCGACTTTGCCGATCTCATCCGGTTCTCCCATTCTGCGCATCGGGATCTTTGCCAAAAACGCCTCGATCATCCCTGACATATCAATACCGGCAGCCGGTGCGCCTTTTTGAATTTCTTCAACACCCGGAGTGGCGATTCCGCCGGGAGCGATGGCATTCACCCAAATTTTATGTGGCGCAAGCTCCAGGGCCACGTTTTTGGTAAAACCCCAGACGCCATGTTTTGAAGCATCATAATGCGCAAGGCCTATTGCTGATGGATGCAAAGCGTCAACCGAGGTAATATTAATGATTCTTCCTCCCTTGCCCTGCTTAATCATCTGAAGAGAAACGTGCTTCGTACACAGAAAAACGCCTGCCAAATTAACCGAAATTACCTTGTCGAAATCGGATAAAGTCATCGCGACAACACTGGTACTGGGAAATATTCCGGCATTATTAACCAGAATATCGCAGGAACCAAACGTGTCAAGCGTCTCCTTGACCATCTTTTTAACATCATCTTGAGATGCTACATCGACTCCTACGGCACGAACCTCAAAACCAAGACCTGAAAGATAAGAGGCGGTTTGATCTGCCAGCTCTTTTTTAAAATCAGCAATCATAACGGCGGCACCGGCTTCGGCAAATCGGTAGGCAACTCCTAGTCCAATTCCTCGTGCGGCCCCCGTCACAATTGCAACTTTGCCGGAAAGATTCAGAAGTTGGTTTAGTGGAGTTTTTTCTTCCATATAAAACATTATAACAATCAAAGTGATCTTCAAACAATCTGAAACTGTTGTCTGGCTGGTTTTCAGTGTGTTAAATTGAATTAAAGCCGCAAATTTTTGTCAATGGACTCAAAACTAATTAAAAAGAGCCTGCTCCCTCAAAAAATTACGCCTAACCTAGTAAACTACGAAAAGGTCTACCGGTCATTTTTATGGAAAGACGCCGCCAAAGAAATCGAGTTTAAAAACGGCAAGCTCAATGCTGCTTACAACGCTATCGAAAGAAATGCTCTAAATTGGCGCAAGAACAAAGTTGCGCTTTACTGGATTGGTGAAAACTTGGAAAAGCAAAAGTTTACCTTTGCAGAATTAAACGACTTTTCCAATCAATTTGCCAATTTATTGCACACTCTAAAGATCGAGCAGAGTGAACGGGTCTTTTTCTTTCTCTCACGCGTGCCAGCGCTCTACTTTGGTTTTCTCGGTACCTTAAAGCGTGGAGCCATAGCAGGCACTATGTTCGCCGCTTTTGGGCCGCAGGCAATTGCTGATCGCGTGGGAAACAGTTCCGCTAAAGTTTTAGTAACTGAACCGGAGCTATTTGACCGGGTCGAAAAAGCCGCCAAGACTCTACCGGAGTTAAAAACTATTTTGGTAACAGGTGATCCTAAATTTGCGAAAAATAAAAAAATCAGCGGGAAAAAAGTTTTTAGTTTTGACCAACTTCTTAATAAGGAGTCCAGGGATTACAAAACTAGACTTATGGACCCGGATGATCCCGCATTTATGCTCTATACTTCCGGAACTACGGGCAAACCGAAGGGAGTGGTTCATGCTCACCGCGCAATTATCCATGAACATATCAGTGCAAAGTACGTTCTGGATTTGCGCGATGACGATGTTTATTGGTGTACGGCCGATCCCGGATGGGTAACAGGTATCGCCTACGAAATTTTAGGTTCGTGGAGTAATGGCGCCACAACTGTGGTTTTTAACGGCCGCTTTGACCCTGAAACCTGGTACAAAATCATTGCCGACTATAAGGTTAACGTTTGGTATACGGCGCCAACGGCGATAAGAATGCTTGAGGCCGCGCCAGACAATCTTGTAAAAAGGTACGATTTATCATCACTTCGGCATTTGGCCTCAGTCGGTGAACCTTTGAACCCGGAACCAATCCGCTGGGGCTTGAAAGCCTTCGGTCTTCCCTTCCACGACAATTGGTGGCAAACGGAAACCGGCGGAATATTAATTGCCAATTATCCGGCGATGGACATAAAACCTGGGTCAATGGGACGACCGCTTCCGGGAATCTGTGCCGCAATTGTTGATGACAACGGCAAAGAACTTGGGCCGGGCAAAGAAGGTAATTTGGCAATCAAGCCCGGTTGGCCTTCTATGATGAAGACTATTTGGAAGCGTCCTGAAAAATATCAGTCTTACTTTAAAGGCGATTGGTATGTTTCCGGTGATCGTGCCTGGGTTGACCGCGACGGGTATTTTTGGTTCATCGGCAGGGCAGATGATGTTATTAAAACTTCAGGTGAGCGGGTTGGTCCATTTGAGGTCGAGTCGGCCTTGGTTGAACACCCCGCGGTTGTTGAAGCAGGGGTAATCGGCAAACCTGATCCTATGAGAGGGGAAATTATCAAAGCTTTTGTTAAGTTAAGAGACGGGGTTAAACCTTCGGAAGAACTCAAGGATGAACTCGCGCAGTTTGTCAAAAAACATTTGGCGGCTCATGCTTATCCGCGGGAAATTGAATTTATTGATAAACTTCCAAAAACACGTTCCGGAAAAATTATGCGCAGGATTCTTAAAGCCAAAGAACTAAATTTACCGGTTGGCGATACATCAACCCTTGAGGAGTTTTAAATGGACAAGGAGAGTTTTGTCTGGAAAGTAGCAGGCGCAGCCGGCGAAGGCATAATGACAACCGGTCTTCTTCTTTCAAAAACTTTTGCCCGATCCGGATGGCATGTTTTTGATTACAGCGAATACCCTTCCCTAATCCGCGGAGGCACAAACACCTACCAGGTTCATGCTTCAAAGTTTCCGGTTTACTGTCAATCATCAAGAATAGATCTTTTGGTTGCGATAAATAAAGATGGGCTTGAAAAACATCTTGGGGAAATTGATCAAGGGTCAATTGTACTTTATGACAAAGAGGACGACAAAATTGAAATCGATAAGTATCAAATCACCGGCAAGACATTTAACCTGCCGATGGTTCGTCTTGCCAAAGAATTTGGGGGTAAAGAAGTTATGGGAAATAACGTTGCTCTCGGAGCCTCCGTCTATTTGCTTGGTCTTGATATAAGCCTACTTGACGAGGTGATTAACGACGTTTTTTCAAATAAGGGGAAAAATGTAGTCGAGTTAAACCAAAAGGCGGCTCATGCTGGATATGATTACTTAAAAGCTCGAATACCACAAATACCGCCTCTGACCAAAGGACAGTCTCAGTTTTTAACAATGACTGGCAATGAGGCGATCTCCCTGGGATCTTTGGCCGGGGGTTTGCAGTTTTACGCTGCCTACCCCATGACGCCGGCAAGCTCTATCCTCCATTATCTTGCCGAAAAAGCCAAAGACGCAGGAATTGTCGTCAAACATGCTGAGGATGAAATAAGCGCTGTTAACATGGCTCTTGGCGCATCATTTGCCGGAACAAGGGCAATGGTGGCAACATCAGGCGGGGGATTTTGCTACATGGTTGAGGCTTTAGGGCTTGCCGGAATAGCCGAATTGCCTCTTGTTATTGTTGAGGCTATGCGCCCGGGACCAGCCTTAGGAATGCCCACCTGGACTGCTCAAGGCGATCTTAAATTTATTTTAAACGCCGGCAATGGGGAATTTCCGCGTTTTGTTCTTGCTCCCGGCGATGCGCTTGAGGCTTTTGATCTTGCCCGTCGTGCCCAGGAACTCGCAGAAAAATATCAGACTCCGGTAATTCTTGTCTCCGACAAACACTTATCCGAAAGCAGATATAGCCTGAAACTTGAAACGTCAATTTTTATCAATAGACGATATGGTTTTTCACAAAATCCAAAACAGGGTCAGAATGACGCTTATCCTCGCTACCTGCTAAATGATTCAAACATAAGTGATCGAACTGTCCCTGGAATCATTGGCGGAACACACATCGCCAACAGTTACACCCATAATCAATACGGACTCTCTTCGGAGGAGTCAAATGAGAGCAAATCGCAGGTCGACAAACTATTCCAAAAATTAGAAAAAATGAGACTGGAAATACCTCAGCAATTTTGGGAAGTAGAGCCAAATTCCCAAATCACGTTCATTTCTTTCGGCTCGACAAAAGGCCAAATCAAAGAAGCAAAGCCCAAGCTCAAAAAGGAAAACATTCCAATTAACATGCTTAATCTTTCCTGGCTTTGGCCATTTCCCAAAGAACAGGTTAGACAAGCTATAAAAAGTTCACAAAATGTAATTGTCGTCGAAGGCAACAGTCAGGGCCAATTGGCGGATTTAATAACCCAGGAAACAGGAATTATTATCAAAAACAGGCTTAACCGCTATGATGGCCGACCCTTTTATGTAGAAGACATTGTTGATTATGCGAAAAAGTTAACGAAAAATGCCTGATTATCCTTTCGCTCCAACTTGGTGCCCGGGCTGCGGGAATTTCGCCATTTGGGCGGCGCTAAAAAATGGAATTGCCACAACCGGTGTGCCTTCAGAAAAATTTGCCATTTTTTACGATGTGGGATGCGCCGGCGATATGGCCGACTTCAACACTTACTATGGCTTTCACACGCTACATGGCAGAGCCTTACCAACTGCAGTTGGTGCCAAACTGGCAAATCACGATCTTAAAGTTATAGTTGTTATTGGCGATGGAGGTTGCTACGGGGAAGGTGGTACTCATTTTATTAACCTCATGCGCGGCAATCACGACATCACGGTTTTAGTCCACAACAACCACCGCTACAGCCTGACAACCGGCCAAATGAGTCCGACCACCGAAAAAGGCACCAAAACCAAATCAACCCCGGAAGGCAGCATCGAGGAGGCGCAAAACCCAATAGCGCTGGCCGTCTCAAACCATGCTACGTTTGTCGCCCGGGAATTTGCCCCTGATATTGCTCGTTTAGCTTCACGTATCACCCAGGGAATTAAACACGGCGGATTTGCCTTAATTGATATCCTTCAACCGTGTCCAATTTTCAATCCGGTTCAAAGTCCCAACTGGTATCGGGAACGTCTGGTTAAATTGGAGGATGAAGGGCACTCCAGCGAGAATCTTGAAGCCGCTTGGAAACAATCAATGAGAACTGATAAACTGCCAATCGGCCTCTTTTTTCAGGAGTCAAAACCGGCATACCATGAACAAGTTACAGAACTCCAAGATTTACCTCTTGTCAAGCATCCAATCGAAACGGTCAATCTTACTAATCTTTTAAAAGAGTTTAAGTAGGTAGATTATAGCGTAAGGAGCAGAAGCTGCCGAATAAGGCTAAGAGTAGAAAGGCAAGTAGGTTAGTTTTCAATTTTTAACTGGTCATTAATTATTTTTGCGGAAATTAGCCTTATTACAACCTTAAAATGATAAAAAAGCAAAAGAATTATTAAAGAGGGGAGTATCAAATTAAAAATTGCGCCCAGCGACAAAATTAAAAGTCTAACGTCTCTTTTTATATTAACAAATTTTAGCATGTAAAAATTCAACCTTTTGCCTGTCATTACTTGAAACTTATTAGGCATATAACCGTCAAGTCCCAAGCCAAAGATAATAAATAAGGAAATAGGGATTATCCAATAATTTCCTGTTATTTTTAAGTATCCTAAAGCCATTCCACTAACAACTGCGGTATCAATATATTTGTCTAAGTTGGCATCTAGAAATCCGCCCCATTTAGACTCTTTGAATTTCAGCCTTGCCAGTTCGCCATCGCATCCGTCCAAAATAGACATAAACTGAATTAAAAGACCACCAAATATCAACCAAGGATAAATGCCGGAAGCAAGTAAAAAGAAGGTTGGAATTGCCAAAAATAAAATAATAAAAGAAATTATATTAGGAGTAATCGGCGTATTAACCAGATAGCCAGAGATAAAGGTGGAAATTTTTCTATTAAGCCCCTTGGAAATAATTCCATCCTCACTTTTAGAAAGACTTCTAACAAACTTTTTTTGGGCAAATTTAATATCTTCCCAGGTATCACAATCTGCCCAAAAACTGCCTTTATTATCCAAAGTCCTAAGATTACCTTCCGGGATTAGCATCCTCATACCGTCACTTAAAGAATTCTTACCTTGTTTGGTGGTTTTTTCCAAAACTTTAAAAATATAAGGAGAGCAAACAAACATTCCGGTATCGTAAGCGTTGAAGACTTCAAGATTTTTATTAAGGGCAATAACCTTACCATTCTGAACCATTACTTTAGTTGTGTCTTTAACGTCAAGAACCGAATCGAGATTTTTCTCAATTGCCAGGGCGCATTCATTATTTTTAAGCTTAAGTCTCTGAATCCTTATCAGAGTGTTTGGATTAAATACATGGTCACTCATTAAAAGAACAAAGTTTTTGCTAAAGTGATTGCGCGCCGCAAGAGTTGAAATTCCATTTGCTTTTTTCCATTTGTCGTTTTGAACGAAGGAAATAGAAATACCGTATTTTGTACCGTCACCAAGAAATCCTTGAAGCTTTCTGCCTTTATAACCGGTTACTATTACAAACTCGCAAATGCCTGCTTCTTTTGCGCCCAAAATTACCCGTTCTATAATCCTTAAGCCCAAAAGCGGCATAAGCGACTTGTGTTGCCCGCAAGTTACTGGTTGCATTCTTGTACCGTTTCCGGCTGCTATAATTAATGCCTTCATAAATTTCTCATTTTATATTTTTCAGATACAAAAAATCGGGTATTTTTAAATACCCAACATATCAATTCATGACAGATAATAATTTAAGATTTACTCTATGATAAAAAGAAGACTGTTTTTACTTGAGTAAAAGTGAAAGCATTATACCAGAATCATTGCCCATTATCAACTATAGGTTTTGCTTGCTATCCGAAACTTTCTAGACCTCTGAAGCTTTATGCGAAAGAGATGGCAAAGGGTAGTGTCGGCACGTCGTAGACCCTGAGCGAAGTTGATGCAGAGCTTGTACTATATACAATGATTGAATTTGCCAATTACGACAAGGCGATTATAGTTTCTGGCGATGGAGATTTTTATTGCCTTGCAGATTATCTGGTAAAGAAAAACAGGTTAAGTAAAATAATCGTTCCTAATTCAAAATATTCTTCACTTCTCAGAAGATTTGGCTCCTTTATTGTAAATGTCAATTTGTTCCGAGGAAAAGTAGAAGCCTAAAAAAAGAGAGGCATTCCCTCGGGACAAAACCCTTTGGTAGTCCTCTCATCGTGATTAACATTATACTATCAAATCTGTTTCTGTTTGTCAAAAAATTGCAGGAGAACTTTTTGGGTTTTATGTAAAGATTAGCTTACGGTTTTAACCTCAATTACATCTTCCAGCGGAATATCGACACTGGCATGAGCTTCTCTTACCTTGTCTGCGCTCTCTGCTTCGGTTATACAGTAAGCAAAGCCTTTTTCAAGACTGTAGTGGGCATGGGTTGCATCAAGGCCCATTTTGTTTGCCGCATCTTTGTATTTGTGGAATCCATCGACTGCTTTTTGATCATCCATTACGCCTATATCAGTCGTTTTATGAACTCCTAAAAACTGCGCCATTTTTGTTTCACCTCCTTAATGTGAGTAAGTATAGCATGCCGAAAATCGAAGCTAAAAATGTATTGTGTCGAGTCTAACTCGACTGACCGCGTTTGACGCGGTGCCGACACGTAGACCCTTCGATTAACTTAGGGTAAACGATGTTATTTATCCTGAAGAATGAAGGAGAACTTTTTGGGTGCAAAGCTTAAGCAGCGTTTTCTAATCTTTGAATTCGTTCATCCTGTTCTTCAGTTTTTTCTTTATTATCTTTTATTAAACTATAAAGGTCTGGCAAAATATCTGTTTTCTTTCGAACATCAATTATATCAAGTGTGAGTGAATCTAGCTTTACAGAATGTTCGGCAAGCTTTTTATTAATTGGTTTAAGTTCCTCTTGGAGAACCTCTTTTATTTGTTCTAGGGTTACGTCAGTCATCGATCTACATTATGGTTTTGTTTTTGGCCTATGTCAAGATCAAGAAATTGAGGCTAAAAATGTGCTGTGTCAAGTCTAACTCGACTGACCGCGTTTGACGCGGTGCCGGGAGTCCCGCCAGAGGCGGATAAACTCCGTCGCGACAAGCGCGACTCCACTCCAAGACAAACAAAATCTCGCATAACAAATTGCCATGCGAGATTTTGTGCCGGCACATGGACGATGTTAGAACTTTTTACGAAAATTGTTTCATCGAGAAAGAATGTACTCCAATAGAGGAATATCGCCTTGGTTTGATATAATTCTACGAATGATCACCTTCAAATTACCTAAGCTTAAACTTCCTCAAAACTTCGAGAAAATACACTCTACTCTGAAAAAACAAGGCATTTTAGGAAATTATGCACCACGTTTTAATTTTCCGGACGAGCCACAATTCTATCAATTTCTTTGTGAAAGAAAGGTTAACCAACCTCATACCAAAGAAGGCTTCGGCTATGGCTGCAGTGAAGTCAAAGAAGAAGCAGCGGTAACGGCAATAGCAGAAGCAATTGAGCATTACTGCGTTCTTTTCGAACAGGAAAAGCTTTTCATAAAAGAAAACTTCAGGAATTTGGGAAAAAGCGCCATAGACCCACTTCGCTTTAAAGTTTTTTCGAATTCTCAGTTAAAACAGAAATTTTTTAGTAAATTCAAGTTTGATGACGATACCGTTTTTAACTGGATAGAAGGCTATTCTCTAACCCGTAAACAAAAAGTACTTGTTCCAGCCCAGCTAGTATATGCTAATTACCAAACCCAAAAGCGAAATGAGCCAACAATTAGAATTCCTATAAGCACTGGCGCAGCCTGCGGACCCAACCGTGAGTTTGCGCTTTATAGAGGACTTTGCGAAACAATTGAAAGAGATGCTTATATGATCAGCTACCTAAACAAACTCAAAGCCAATGTAATTGATGTTAGTAACCACGAATATCTATCAAATTTTAAACGCAGGATCACCCGTTATAATCTTATTCCATATTTTATCGAAACAACCCTCGATTTTCCGCTAACTTCCATTACCTGTATTATTATCGATCAAACAGGTATCGGGCCAGCAGTTTGCACCGGCCTCGGAGCAAGCCTGAATCCCCAAAAGTCCATTACATCGGCTGCATTGGAGGCGGTAAGAAGACACATAGCTGCCCGTGACAGGTTTTTCAGAACCAAACCGCCGCAACTCCCCGCAAGCAGTACAACCGACGGCTTTCTGCTTAGAAAGCAACGTCTTTGGGCCGCCCCTCACATGATCAAAACAATAAAACCTTTCATTACGGGACCTAAAAAGCATATCGTTGATCTTAAAAACCAAGAGTCTGCAAACGATCAGAAAAATGTAGACTTAATTATCAATAGCCTAACAGATAAAGGCTACGAAGCAATCGCAATAGACATAACCGTTCCGCAAGTACGCAACTTGGACCTTAACGTCATAAAAGTTCTGGTTCCGGAATTGCTCCCCCTCTATCATGACGAGCGTTTTCCATATAAAGAAAACTGGAGGCTTTATAATACACCAAGGCTACGAGGCCTCAAATCAGACATCCAAAAGGAGGAAGACATCGATTCACAACACCCATTTTAATATGAAGTTCAAAAACTACACTAGATTAAACAGCGATGAGATGAAAAGACCAAAAATTTCCCCAGGAACCTTTCAGAGGCTACTTTCTGAGCGCTCATCATTCAGAGGATTCTCTAAGAAACCGGTCAGTCTCGATCAGCTTTCCAAAATCCTTTATTTCTCCGCAGGAACTGTAAGGTTTCTCAGACAAGATCTTGATTCTTCAAGAAGACCATACCCATCTGCAGGTGCCAAATACCCACTTGAAATTTATCCGCTATTGCTCGTAGGCTCCGACATTAAAAAAGGTCTTTATCATTACAACGTAATTGAGCACTCATTAGAAACCCTACTTCGACCAATTAATAGTGCCGACCTGAAAGATATTTGGATGAGCCAAAAATGGTTCCGTAAGGCCTCAATTATCTTAATAATCACAGCCACTTTTGAAAGAACAACCGAAAAATACGGCCAAAAAGGCATAGGTTATTCTCTCATTGAAGCCGGTCATCTTGGCCAAAATATTTATCTTGTTGCCCAAAAAATCGGTATTGGATGTTCTGCAATTGGTGAATTTAGAGAAGACGCAATTGTGAAACTACTTGACATCAATCCCGACGAAGAATTACCAATCTATTATCTTGCTTTAGGTAATTAGCATAAATCTGATATAATTCAGTCATGGTTTGGGAAAGAATTGAACAAAAAGCTCAAGAGAGAAAAGCGGTTCAAATAAGCCAAGAGCAGGAAGACGCACAAAGAGAATTAACTAGAAAACAAGAAAATCTGCGCGTTCAAAGAGAAGCAGAGCAAGAAAGAAATGATAGACGCGAACACGTTAAGAGGTTAATGGAAGAAAGCCGCATCGTTTCCCATTTGGAAGTCATCAAAAATAAAGTTATAGGAGCCAGAAAGGATCTAATAATTGATCTAGATAAAGCTAAAGTAACATTAGCGTGGGGAAGATACCACTTAACTTTCAGAGGGGAGATTGTCTATTCAAGCTTCACAAAAGTCCAAGATTATTCGTATATCGAAGTAGAATTCCGGTTATATGATGAGACTATGAAAATAAACGGAGATGGATTATCAAGTGAACAATGGCGAAACCAAAACGAGACTGTCATTGATGCTATAGCCGATGCGTATCTTAGTCCGAAGCGCGTTAATACATCAGAAAAGAGTGACTCTTCATATTCAGGAGGATCATCCTCTTCAGGTGAATGCTGCCATAGTTGATCAACGTTATCTGGAAAGTCCCAACTCTAACTAAATTAAGTCCGGAAATTATCACAAAAACTTTTCCTCCTTGATTATCACAATTTTCAACCGTAATTTTGTGCTGTATTCTTAAAATAGTTCGAACGCATTTCGCCGCCGCAGGGGGCGAGGAAAGCCCCCCGCAAAATTCTGAAAATGCGGCGGAGCCGCACCGATGACAATTTCAAGTTTTTCGGTTCGCGGAGTGAACTGCTGGAATTCTAACGAATTCCAGCTTTGGCAGCCAAATTCTTTTAATTCTTAAGAATTTCTTGAACAGTCGCCTCAGCAAAGATTTTCATAGTGTCGTAGATTTTCAATCTAGGATGATGAGGTATCAACAATTGCAAATCTGTGCAAGCCAAAATAACATGATCAATTCCTTTCGTTTCAAAATCATTAATAACTTTTATCAATTCTTCTCGGTCTTTATTATCGTGTCTGTTGGACACCAAATTGTGAATCATTTTTCCTATTTTGGCTTGCTGAAAATCGTCCGGTGTAATTTGTTTAATTCCATTTGCCATGAATGAATTTTCATACAACTTCTTATTGAGAGTTATTGAAGTAGAAATAATTCCGACTTCGGAAATGTTTTCTTTTTTTAAAAATTTTGTTGTTTCTTCGACAATACTAAGCACCGGAATTTTTACAACACTTCGTATGTCCTCGATAAAAGCATGGAGAGAATTACAGGGCATTACTAAAAAATCAGCACCGGCTTTTTCTAATTTTTTCGCTGCTTCTGAAATAAAAGGAACACAACGTTCCTCTCCCTTGCCCCTTGCAATAGCGTCTTCCTCGATATCATACGGCAGAGGAACGCTGTATATCAAAATTGGTGGCCTATTAACTCTATTGAGTTTTTGACATGAAAAAATTAACTCCAAATAAAATTCAGAAGTTGTTTCAGGTCCTAAACCACCAATTATTCCTACAGTTTTCATATACGGAATTGATTAAAAATTTTTCTTTTTCCCAACGAAACCGCCAATTCGTTTTTACCCCCAAAATCCAATACGAATTAGTCGCCGAGCGAAGCGAGGCGAACCAAAACCACTTGAAATTTCCTACGTGGTGCCGGGAGTCACTTCGCGACGCTCAGTATAAACTCCGTTGCGCTTCGCACAACTCCTCACATCAGAAACAAAATTTGAAAATGACGTGTGTCATTCCAAATTTTGTGCCGGGAGTCCCGACTACGTTAAAACTTCGTCGGATAAACTCCGTCGTCATTCGGACGACTCGGCACTAAGGCACAAATTTGAGTGACTAAAGTCACCAAATTTTGTGCCGGGAGTCGGAGTTACTTCGTCATTTCATTCCTCAGCATAAACTTCTCCTCCGACCAAGTATCACAAATCCCAATTGCAAAATTGCAATGGGAATTTGTGGTGCCGGGAGTCGGAGTCGAACCGACATAACTCGTTTTTCAGACGAGCGCGTTGACCACCTCTGCCATCCCGGCGAAAAGTGCTCCTTGAATTATACAATTTTGAAAAATTTCAGACTACTGGGCGAGAAGATTAATCTAACGCCACTCCGAAGCAGATATATTTCAATTCAACGTCTCCGATATTTCTAATCTGATGAACGCCTTTTGCCGGACAAATTATTCTGTCTCCGGCTCCTACTTCAACTGCCTTATTATCAATTTTCATCTCTCCATGTCCCTCCATAAAATAAAAATATTCCTCCATAGTTTGGTGGGCATGAGCTTTGTGAGCTTTCCCAACGGGAACCCTGCAAACATTCACCATCATTAACTTGGAAAGGGGATCTACTTCGTCACGGCGGACAATAACCTTTTTCCAGACTCCGGGATCTTTAGGATCCTCATGAGCCGCAGGCTCCCATTTTCTGTCTTTTTGATTTATTTTCTTCATTTTTTTAAAGTTCCAACGTAGTGGGCACTGAGGGATTCGAACCCCCGGCCTTCGCAGTGTAAATGCGACGCTCTAACCAGCTGAGCTAAGTGCCCCCTCGCTATGCTCCCTTCGATAAATCTCAGGGTTCACCCTGAAGGGCAAACGGGGTAAACCCTTCTAAACTTCGTTTCTCAGAATAAACCCTTTATAAGAGTGTTTACACTGAGATCTGTTTTACAGATCGAAGTGCCGAGGACAGGAGTTGAATCCTTCGATTAACTCAGGACTTTAGCCTGCACGTGCACAATTCTAAAAATTTTGTGGGCCGGAGAGGACTCGAACCTCCAACCCTTGCGGGATACGCACCTCAAGCGTACGCGTATACCAAATTCCGCCACCGGCCCAAAATTTTCCCTGCGTGTATATCACTTTCTGTCAATTAATTGACAGAAACGAGACTTTTCACCACCTCGGCTCGTCGAAATGGATTTCGCTGTAGCGTTTTGTTAACACAAACTTTAACTCGCTTCATCATTTCTCCTCT
>Ga0209343_10002378_pt1 | contig 24332 bp, 20 predicted proteins | sample RifCSPlowO2_02_FD_184026 | JGI IMG/M metagenome (GOLD analysis project Ga0209343, IMG submission 184026) | Groundwater microbial communities from Rifle, Colorado - Rifle CSP2_plank lowO2_0.2 (SPAdes) (version 2) | ecosystem: Environmental > Aquatic > Deep subsurface > Groundwater | place... | reverse complement strand
GGAGCCACTTGTCCTACGGCGCGTGACAACGCGCACCCCAGCAGATTGCCGGGTAACTCACCCCGCTACTTAATCCCCAGACGCTTGGCCAGGCGGTGCAGGTTGCCGCTGTCGATCTGCAGATGGCGGGCGGTGGCCGACCAGTTACCGGCAAAATTCTCCAGGGTCTGACGAATCAGTTGGCCCTGAAACTCATCGGTAGCATCACGCAGGCCGACGCCAAGCGCGGCGCTGGTCGCCGTGGCCGACGCCTGCGGGGCCTGACTGGCGAGCTGGGCCGAGCCTTCCAGGTTGAAATAGTTCGGCGTCAACAGCACCTCGCCAAGGCCTTGTTCGGCCCGCGCCAACACCGCGGCGCGATGAATGGCGTGTTCCAGCTCGCGCACGTTGCCCGGCCAGGGGTAGCGCTGCAACAACGCCAACGCGGCCTTGTTCAGGGCCAGGCTGCCCAGCCCCAACTGACCGCGACAACGTTCGCAGAAGAAGCCGCTGAGCAGGGCAATATCCTCCTGCCGCTCGCGCAGCGCCGGTACCGTGATCGGGAACACGCTGAGGCGATGGTACAGATCGGCGCGGAACTGCCCGGCCAGCACCGCGGCCTTCAGGTCGCGGTTGGTCGCGGCGAGAATGCGCACGTTGACCTTGAGGCTGCGGTCATCGCCGATGCGCTGCAGATCGCCATACTGCAGCACGCGCAACAGCTTGGCCTGCAGGGTCAGCGACAGCTCGCCGATCTCGTCGAGGAACAGGGTGCCCTGGTCGGCCATCTCGAACTTGCCGGCACGATGGTGGATGGCGCCGGTGAAGGCGCCCTTGACGTGACCAAACAGCTCGCTCTCGGCCACCGATTCGGGCAGCGCCGCGCAGTTGAGGTACACCAGCGGATGCTCGGCGCGCAGCGAGGCCAAGTGGATGGCCTTGGCCACCAGCTCCTTGCCGACGCCGGTCTCGCCCATGATCAGCACGTTGAGATCGGAGCCGGCGACCACGCCGATTTCCTTCTTCAGTTGCAACATGCCGCTCGACAGGCCGACGATTTCGTCTGCGCCCAGCGTGTTCGTCTGTGGGCTGGCGATTGGCGCCATCGTCTGCTGTTCCAGGCGTTCAACCAGCAACGCATTGCTCAGGGCCGCCGAGGCCAGCGCTCCGATCAGGCGCAGCTCCTCGTCGTTGAAATGATCAAACTGGGCCGGGTCGTAGCCGTCGATGGTCAGGGCGCCAATCAGGGCCTGGTTGGCGAACAGCGGCAGACCGATGCAGGCATGCACCTTGAGCTGCTCGCGGCTGGGCAAAATCAAGTTGTCGTAAGGATCGGGCAACTGACTGTCAGCGGGGAAACGCACCACATCACCGGCGCGGGCGATGGCCTCCAGACGCGGATGCTCGCCGAGGCGGAAGCGCCGACCGAGCACGTCCGGAGTCAGGCCATCGATCGCCAGCGGGCGGAACAACTGGCCCTCGTAGCGCAGCAGGGCCAGGGCATCGCACAGCAGCAGTTGGCGCAAGCTGTTGATCAGTTGCTGGAAACGATCCTGGTTGGAGATGCCCCACTGCAGGTCGAGGGCGATGCGCGCCAGGTTGTCCATCGAAAGTGACATGCGTTGTCCTTTTGACCAATGTATGTCGAAGCGACACTACACGGGCACTGTGTATTTGACAAACACACATTATAAAAACCATATAAATCAATGAGTTAAATACTGGCACGAGCCCTGCAATAGAAACTGGCAGGTTTATCTGTCCACCTCAGCAAGGCACGTATCCGTATGACAATTTTGCTCAAAGAAAACATCCACTGGGTCGGTCAGCGCGATTGGGAGGTTCGTGACTTTCACGGCACCGAATACAAGACCCTCAAGGGCACCAGCTACAACAGCTACCTGATCCGCGAGGAGAAGACCGTACTGATCGACACCGTCGACCATCGCTTCAGCCGCGAGTTCATCCTCAACCTGGCCAGCCAGATCGACCTGGCGAGCATCGACTACATCGTCATCAACCATGCCGAAGAGGACCACGCCGGCGCGCTGTCCGAACTGATGGCGCACATCCCCGGCACGCCGATCTACTGCACCGCCAACGCCATCGACTCGATCACCGGCCATCACCACCAGCCGCACTGGAATTTCATCCCGGTGAAGACCGGCGACAGCCTGGACATCGGCAATGGCAAGCAGCTGGTGTTTATCGAAACGCCGATGCTGCACTGGCCCGACAGCATGATGACCTATCTCAGCGGCGACGCCGTGCTGTTCAGCAACGACGCCTTCGGTCAGCACTATTGCGACGAACACCTGTTCAACGACGAGGTCGATCAGCAGGAGTTGCTGGAACAGTGCCTGCGCTACTACGCCAACATCCTCACCCCCTTCAGCCCGCTGGTCACCGCCAAGATCAATGAGGTGCTCGGCTTCAATCTGCCGCTGTCGATGATCGCCACCGCCCACGGCGTGGTCTGGCGTACCGATCCGGCACAGATCATCGGCAAGTACCTGGAGTGGGCCGATCACTACCAGGAGAACCGCATCACCCTGTTCTACGACAGCATGTCGAACAACACCCGGATGATGGCCGACGCGCTGGCCCAGGGCATCCACGAGGCCGACCCGAGCGTGGCGGTGAAAATTTTCAACGTCGCCCGCCACGACAAGAACGAGATCCTCACCCAGGTGTTCCGCTCCAAGGCGATCCTGGTCGGCTCCTCGACCATGAACAACGTGATGATGCCGAAGATCGCCGGCATGCTGGAGGAGATCACCGGCCTGCGTTTTCGCAACAAGCAGGCTGCCGCCTTCGGCAGCTACGGCTGGAACGGCGGCGCGGTGGACCGCATCCAGACTCGCCTGATGGACGCCGGCTTCAGCACCTCGCTGTCGCTCAAGAGCAAATGGCGCCCCGACGGCAGCGCCCTGCAAGCCTGTCGTGCCCATGGCCGCCAACTGGCCCGCGAGTGGGCACTGACTGCGCTACCGGGCGCCAGCCAAGTCGCGGCCCCGGCCCCGGCAGCGGCAGAGGCCAAACCCACCACGCAGGCGCCCGTCGCCCCGTCAGGCGATCTCGGCCCGGCCATGCAGTGCAGCGTCTGCCACTGGGTTTACCAACCTGAACTCGGCGAAGCGATCCAAGGCGTCGCGGCCGGCACCCCCTGGAGCGAGGTGCCAGATAACTTCCTCTGCCCCGAATGCAGCCTGGGCAAGGATGTCTTTGAAGTCCTTCAGGAGAAAGCGGCATGAACAACGAAATCCTCATCATCGGCTCGGGGTTCGCCGCCTACCAACTGGTCAAGAGCCTGCGCAAACTGGACGCGCAAGTGCCCATCCGCCTGCTCACTGCCGACAGCGGCGACGAGTACAACAAGCCGGACATCAGCCATGTATTCAGTCAGGGCCGCAGCAGTGCCGAGCTGACTCGCCTGAGCGCCGCGCGCTTCGCCGAGCAGTACCAGGTCGCCATCCAGCCCTTCACCAGGGTCGAGTCAATCGACCCGCAAGCGCGGCGCCTGTACACCGCCGACGGCAGCCATGCTTACGCGCAATTGGTCCTGGCCACCGGGGCCAGTGCCCTGGTGCCGCCAGTGCCGGGCCACGAGTTGTTGCTGACCCTCAACAGCCAGGCTGAATACCAGGCAGCCGAGGCGCAGTTACGCGATGCACGCCGGGTGCTGGTGCTGGGCGCCGGGCTGATCGGTAGCGAGCTGGCGATGGACCTGCTCAGCAGCGGCAAGCAGGTGGTGCTGGTCGATCAGGCCAGCAGCGTGCTGGCCTCCCTAATGCCGGCAACGGTCAGCGCCAGCTTGCAGGCCTGCCTGGTCGGCAGTGGCGCGCAACTGCGCCTGGGCAGTGGCCTGCAGCGTCTGGAACGCAGCAGCGACGGCATTCGTGCCTACCTGAGCGATGGTCAGGCGGTTGATTGCGACAGCGCGATTGCCGCCATCGGCCTGCGCCCGAACATCGAACTGGCACGCCAGACCGGGCTTGCCATAGGCCGTGGCATCCAGGTCAACCGCCATCTGCAGACCAGCGCCGAACACATCTACGCCCTGGGCGATTGCGCCGAGATCGACGGCCGCGTGTTGCCGTTCCTGCAGCCGACTCAGTTGGCGGCCAGCGCCCTGGCCAAGACCCTGCTCGGCCAGCCCCAGGCGCTGCAGCTGCCGCCCATGCTGATCCGGGTGAAGACCCCGCGCCTGCCCTTGCAACTGGCCGGCGAGACCCACGGCGAGCACCTCGACTGGCAACTCAGCGTCAACGACCAGGGCATGCTGGCCCAGGCCTTCGACGCGCAGGCGCAGTTGCGCGGCTTCGTGGTCAGCGAGGGGCGCCTGCAAAACGCCTTCGCCCTGCTGCGCCAGTTGCCCGGCTGAACCCCGGAGAACAACCCTTGCCTGCTACGAGCGCACGGTTACCGGCTTACCCGCAGGGTTCAGACGGGGGCCAGGGCGTGGCAGGCAAGCAGATTTCCACGCTGCAGGGCGCTGCCGTTAAACGCTACGGCCGGCTCAGCGGGTACAAGACCAACGCCGCCAGCACCAGGTAGCGAGCGCTCTTGGCCAGCAGCACCAGCAACAAGAAGCGCGCAAAGGGTTCGCGCATCACCCCCGCCACCAGGGTCAGCGGATCACCAACCAGCGGCAACCAACTGAACAGCAGGCTCCAACGCCCGTAGCGCTGATACCAGCCCTGTGCCCGCAGCAACTGCGCCGGGCTGACCGGAAACCAGCGCCGCGATTGAAAACGCACCAGCTCGCGGCCCAACCACCAATTAAGACTCGAACCCAGAGTGTTGCCGGCGATAGCCGCCAGCAACAAGGCGGCCACCTTGTACTCGTCGGTCAGCAGCAAGGCCACCAGCCCGGCTTCCGACTGCAACGGCAACAGGGTCGCAGCCCCCAGGGCCAGCAAAAACAGGCCGACATAGGCCATCAGCGCTGCCGGCTCATGCGCTCTTCCAGGCGCTGACGATAATGGCCATGCCCACTAGGGTGACGCCCGCGCCCAGCCAATCCAACGGGCTCAGTCTGACTCCATCGACAAAACGTAACCAAAGCAACGCGCTGACCACATACACCCCACCATAGGCGGCATACACCCGACCGCTAGCCGCCGGGTGCAGGCTCAACAGCCAGACAAACAGCACCAGGCTTAACGCGGCCGGCAATAGCAGCCACACCGACCCGTCTTTGCGCAGCCACAGGTACGGCAAAAAGCAACCAAGGATTTCCGCCACGGCCGTGGCAAAAAACAGCAGCATGATCTTCAACACAGGGCATTACTCAGGACAAATGACAGACCTGGCCAGCGGGTGGCACAGTCAGGCCGGCCATGATGCCGGCAAGGGACGGCAGGGCCAAGGCCGATCACCCGGAAGCACACCTCGAGCGGGTAAAAGGCATCAGCAAGCGTGCAGAATTCGCCACAAAATCAGCGAGACACGTTCAATATATAAAGCAATCTGTGCATACTCGTGCTCTGACCCTGCCCGCCCCTGCGGGTCAATCAACCCCGTGCATATCAAGAAGCCTCGCCCTCGGCCGATAGCCCGTCCGTCCAGAGCACCATAAAAAAGGATCAGCCCATGCCGTTCAGTCGCCTCACCATCCAGTGGAAGATCACCCTGCTGGCCGGGCTTTGCTTGCTGGTCATCGTCACCCTGCTGGTCGGCACCTCGCTGTACCAGGCCCGTGACAGCGCGGCCATGGTCAAGCATTCGAGCAGCGAGATGCTCGAACAAGCGGCGCAATTGCGCATGCAGGCCCGCGCCGAGGCTCAGGCCCTGGAGATCCAGCGCTACTTTATGGACGCCTACCAATACGGCAAAGGCTTCTCGCGCCAGGTGCTGTTCCTGCGCGCCCAAGCGGAAAAACGCTTTCTTGATGCCTTCGATCTGCGCGAGGACATGACCCGCCAGGTGCGCACCGCGCTGGAAGGCAACCCCGACTTACTGGGCCTGTATGTGGTGTTCGAGGCCAACGCCCTGGACGGCAAGGACGAGTTGTTCACCGGCCAGGAGGCCCTGGGCAGCAATGAACAGGGGCGCTTCTCGCTGTACTGGAGCCAGGCCAAGGTCGGCGAACTGGAAGCCGCCACCCTCAAGGAAGAAGAGCTGGCCGACACCACGGCCGGCGCCAGCGGCACGCCCTACAACGCCTGGTACACCTGCCCGCGCGACAGCAAGGCGGCCTGTGTGTTGGACCCCTACTTCGATGATGTGGGCGGCAAGCAGGTGCTGATGACCAGCATCGCCTTTCCCCTGCTGCTCGATGGCAAGGTGATCGGCGTGATGGGCGTCGATATTAGCCTCGACAGCCTGCAACAACTCAGCCTGCAAGCGCACAAGACCCTCTACGATGGCGCCGGCCACGTCAGCATCATCAGCCCGGCGGGCCTTCTGGCCGGCCACAGCAATGACAGCAAACTGCTTGGCGAGCCACTGCACAAGGCCTTTGTCGAACAAGGCCGCGAGCTGCTCGAACGGGTCAGCGGCGGCCAGCCTGCCATGCTCAAGCACGCGCAGATGCAACGCCTGCTCAGCCCGTGGCAGCCGATCCCCGGCGCCAAGCCCTGGAGCGTATTGCTCGAAGTGCCCAATGCCGTGCTGCTCAAGCCGGCCTTGCAACTGGAGCAGCAACTCGACCAGCAAAGCACCGCCGACAGCGCCAAAGCCCTGGGCCTGGGCCTGCTTGCGGTGCTCCTCGGCCTGTTGTTGATGTGGCTGACCGCCCGCGGGGTGACCCGACCGATCCTCGGCGTGGCGGCCATGCTCAAGGACATCGCCTCCGGTGAAGGCGACCTGACCCGCCGCCTGGCTTATGCCAGGCAGGATGAGCTGGGCGAGCTAAGCGGCTGGTTCAACCGCTTCCTCGACAAGCTGCAGCCGATCATCAGCGACGTGAAAAACTCCGTGCAGGATGCCCGCAGCACCGCCGATCAGTCCTCGGCGATTGCCAACCAGACCAGCGCCGGCATGCAGCAGCAATACCGCGAAGTCGACCAGGTGGCGACCGCCTTCCATGAAATGAGCGCCACCGCCCAGGACGTGGCCCGCAGCGCCGCTCAGGCCGCCGAAGCCGCCCGTGGCGCCGACCAGGCCACCCGCGAAGGGCTGGGCGTGATCGACACCACCACCCTGAGCATCGAACAGTTGGCCAGCGCCATGACCACCGCCATGGGCGAGGTCGAAGGCCTGGCCAGCAGCAGCGATAAAATTGGTTCGGTGCTGGAGGTGATCCGCTCGATCGCCGAGCAAACCAACCTGTTGGCCCTCAATGCCGCCATCGAAGCCGCCCGCGCCGGCGAAGCCGGCCGTGGGTTTGCCGTGGTGGCCGACGAAGTGCGCAACCTGGCCAAACGCACCCAGGACTCCGTGGAAGAAATCCGCCAGGTGATCGAAGGCCTGCAAAGCGGCACCCGCGAAGTGGTCAGCAGCATGCACAGCAGCCATCGCCAGGCCCAGGGCAGCGTGGCCCAGGTGGAAATGGCGGTGACCGCCTTGCAGCGCATTGGTGAAGCCGTCGGCGTGATCACCGACATGAACCTGCAAATCGCCAGCGCCGCCGAGGAGCAAAGCTCGGTGGCGGACGAAATCAACCGCAATATCTCCTCGATCCGCGATGTCACCGAAGCCATTTCCAGCCAGGCGGCCGAATCGGCTCAGGTCAGTCAGGCCCTCAACAGCCTGGCTAACCATCAGCAGAAATTGATGGACCAGTTCCGCGTATAAAGGTGTTTAGGCTCAGGCTGGGGTCATTTGCGCGCGGGCCTGGCGCTCGGACTACAAGGAGAAATACCGATGCTCAATTTTGTCCTCGTCGCCGGCTCCAGCCGCGCCAACAGCCAGTCGGCCAAGGTGGCCGAGTTTCTCCGTCAGCGCCTGATCGCACAGGGTCACAGCAGTGCCGCACACTGCAGCCTGATCAACCTGGGCGCAGGCCCGTTGCCGCTCTGGCCCAGTGATGACAGCGGCCCCTGGCCACAATATGCCGAGCAGTTGAAGAATGCCGACGCCCTGGTCATCGTCGCCCCGGAGTGGAACGGCATGGCCTGCCCGGCGATCAAAAACTTCTTTATCTATGCCAGCAAAGCCGAGCTGGCGCACAAGCCTGGGTTGTTGGTCGGCGTTTCGTCCGGCCTTGGCGGCGCTTACCCGATCAGCGAACTGCGCGCCTCCAGCTACAAGAACTGCCGCCTGTGCTACATCCCCGAACACCTGATCGTGCGCCATGCCGAGCAGGTGCTGAACGACGGCTCCGCCAGCCATGACGACGATCAGCGCCTGCGCCCACGCATCGACTACGCCCTGGATATTCTCAACAAATACGCCCAGGCCCTGCAGCCGGTCCGCGCCAGCATCGACCTCAGCCACCCGGCGTTCGCCAACGGCATGTAATAGCCAGCGACATAAACAAGCCCGGCACATGGCCAGGCTTGTTTGGCATCTGGGCGGGCGCCGATCAGGTGCGCCACATGCGTGCCAGGGTGCCGTCACGCTCGATAAACTGACGCTTGAGAGCGCCGGCCATGTGCAGGCCGATCAAGGCAATCGCCAACCACGGCAGGTTCTCGTGCAGCGCTTCGGCAATCTCCCGCAGATCGCCATTCGGGCTGAACCTGGGCAGTGGGAACAGGCCGTAGAACTCGAAGGGTTTAGTGCTGGTGCCCAGAGCCACCAGCAGATAGCCCGACAGCGGCAGACCAATCATCAACAGGTACAAACCGATGTGTACGCCCCTGGCCAGCAGATTGGCCGGGCCATTGTCACCAATGGCGTGGGGTTTGGGGTTGACCAGGGTCCACAGCAGGCGCAGGCCGATCAGCAGCAACAGCAAGCTGCCGGTGGATTTGTGCAGGCTGTAGAGCAGCGGCCGCAGCGGATCATCACGGCCAAACTCACCCATCAGAAACCCGCCAGCCAGCATGCCGATGATCAGCAGCGCCATCAGCCAGTGCAAGGCGCGACTGACGCTGCCATAGGTGTCTTCGGTATTGCCTAACATGCCGTTCTCCTTGTGCGCCGGCCCCGCGCCGGTCATGCCAGCAATCATCCCTGCCCAGGCTTAACCCAAGCTTAAGCGCTTAAGGTCGGCGGCCATGGGGCGATCATTCACGCGCTGAAGTCACTTGGTCTGCGCCCCTGGGTCTTTATAATTGCGCCCACTGACAAGGGAGAGCGGCATGCACGGCATCCAGATCAAATCCCCGGCCCTGACCCTCAAGGCCGGCCCCCGTGCCCTGGCGCGGATCCAGGCCAATGGCCTGGCGCCTGCCGATGTCGGGATTTTGCCCGGCGCCGCCGGCGGGCCGAAGGCCCTGGGTATTCAAGGCCTGGACCTGGCGCTGTTTGGCGACTGGCTGCCACGCGCGCGCCGTGAACGCGCCCTGATCGGCGCCTCGATTGGCGCCTGGCGCTTTGCCAGTGCCTGCCTGGCCGATGCCACCGCCGGCATTCGGCGCCTGGGCGAGCTGTACAACGAGCAGCACTTCAGCAAAACCAGCGACCGGGCCCAGGTCAGCGCCAGTTGCCGACAGATGCTCGCCGACCTGCTCGACGGCCAGGACGCCCACCTGCTGAGCAACCCCGACTATCGCCTGAACATCGTGGTGGTCAAAAGCCATGGCCTGCTCGCCGAGGATCAGCCCCAACGCCTGGGGCTCGGGCTGTCGGCCGTGATCGGCAACAACCTGGTAAGCCGCGCCCGGCTGGGCAAACACTTCGAGCGCCTGATTGCCCATGACAGTCGCCAGGCCCCGCCATTGCAGGCCCTGGATGATTTCACCACGCGCTACCTGAGCCTGACCCCGGAAAACCTGCGCCACAGCCTGCTGGCCTCGGGCTCCATCCCGATGGTCATGGAGGCGGTGCGCGACATTCCCGGCGCAGCCAAGGGCACCTACCGCGATGGCGGCCTGCTCGACTATCACCTCGACCTGCCCTACAGCGGCACAGACGTGGTGCTCTACCCGCACTTCACCGACCGGGTAATCCCCGGCTGGTTCGACAAGAGCCTGCCCTGGCGCCGCGCCGACAGCACCCGTCTGCAGGATGTGTTGCTGCTCGCCCCCTCGCCCGATTACCTGGCCCGCCTGCCCCACGGCAAGCTGCCGGACCGCAACGACTTCAAACGCTACCTGGGCGATCCGGCCGGCCGCCGCCGTTACTGGCGTCAGGCCATGGCCGAGAGCCAGCGCCTGGGGGATGAATTTCTCGAGCTGGCCGATAATGGCCGCCTCGCCGAGCGCCTGCAGGCGCTCTAACGCCAACCCTGCTGGCTGCCCGCTGATGGCAGCCCCACCCCGAGAGCTGATCATGGCCCGCCTGTCCCTGCACTTTCCCGAAGACCAATACTGCTACCAGACCCAACTGACGGTGCGGGTCACCGACATCAATGGGGCCAATCACCTGGGCAACGACTCGATGATCTCGATGATTTCCGAGGCACGGGCGCGTTTTCTCTTCGAGTTCGGGATTACCGAAGCGGCCAGTGACGGCGTCGGCATCATCGTCACCGACCTGGCCACCACCTATAAGGCCGAAGCCCACGCCCGCGACCAGTTGCTGTTCGAGGTCGGGGTGATGGACTTCAACACCTACGGCGGCGACATCACCTTCCGCATCAGCCGCCCGGCCGACGGCACCCTGGTGGCCATGGCCAAGTCCGGCTTTGTGTTTTTCAACTACCCCAACAGCCAGGTCACCCCCATGCCCGCGGCCTTCCGCAACAAGTTCCCCCAGGTCAACTGGCTCAACTGACCCACTCAAGACAGCCGCCCCAGAGCCTTGCCCCAACTCGGCGCAACGGCCAGCGGGCGCGCCCCTTTTCAGCTCGGGCGGCATCCCCAATAGGCCTTCAGCGCCCGATTTCAGGGGCCTGCACAGACCTGGCTCAGCTCTTGCAAATACCTCCACAGCGGTAGCCCGAGAGGGTTGCCCCAACACGCCACAGAGCGTCGCCCATGGCTGCAGCAATGCCGCCCATGCCAGCCGCTCCTTGGCGTTTGGCCCCGGTATTTGGGGCGGTGGAGGCGCCGTGATCCGGAACCTTTGCTAGCAACGCTCTCAACCTGACTGTGGTTTCGACCGCAGGGTTGTCCGCCACAAGCAGACGACCTCCCCGGCCGGCTCAAGGCGCGCGTGTCCACGACCACGCAACCCCCTGATCCGGTCGGGCTCCCTTGAGCCAATGAGGTGTTCGATGAATACAAGTTTCTGGAAAGCCGGCCACGCCCCCACGCTGTTTGCAGCCTTTCTCTATTTCGACCTGAGTTTCATGGTCTGGTACGTGCTCGGCCCACTGGGCGTGCAAATTGCCAGCGACCTGCAACTGAGCACCCAACAGCGCGGCATGATGGTCGCCACACCGATTCTCGCCGGCGCCGTGCTGCGCTTTTTGATGGGCATTCTGGCGGATCGCACCTCACCGAAAAGCGCCGGCCTGATCGGCCAGGTGATCGTTATCGGCGCCCTGTTCTGCGCCTGGCAGTTGGGCATCCACAGCTATGCGCAGGCCCTGTTGCTGGGTGTGTTCCTCGGCTTTGCCGGTGCCTCCTTTGCTGTCTCCCTGCCGCTGGCCTCGCAGTGGTATCCGCCCGAGCACCAGGGCAAGGCCATGGGTATCGCCGGCGCCGGCAACTCCGGCACGGTGCTGGCGGCACTGTTCGCCCCGGCGCTGGCCGCGGCCTTCGGCTGGGGCAATGTGTTCGGACTGGCGCTGATCCCGCTGGTGCTGGTGCTGGTGATTTTCGCCAGCGTGGCCAAGAACGCACCCAACCGTCCGGCCCCCAAGGCCCTGGGTGACTACCTGAAAGCCCTGGGGGACCGCGACAGCTGGTGGTTCATGTTCTTCTACAGCGTGACCTTCGGCGGCTTCCTTGGCCTGGCCAGCACCCTGCCCGGCTACTTCCATGACCAGTACGCCTTCGACCCGGTCAAGGCCGGCTACTACACCGCCGCCTGCGTGTTCGCCGGCAGCCTGATGCGGCCCCTGGGCGGCGCCCTGGCTGACCGCATCGGCGGCATCCGCAGCCTACTGGTGGTCTACACCGTGGCCTCGCTGAGCATCTGTGCGGTGGGCTTCAACCTGCCCAGCGCCAGCGCCGCCCTGGCCCTGTTCGTGCTTGCCATGCTCAGCCTGGGCGCCGGCAATGGCGCCGTGTTCCAACTGGTGCCGCAGCGCTTTCGCAAGGAAATCGGCGTGATGACCGGCCTGATCGGCATGGCCGGCGGCATCGGCGGCTTTCTTCTGGCGGCCGGTCTGGGCGCGGTCAAGCAAGCCACTGGCGACTACCAGTTTGGTCTGTGGCTGTTTGCCAGCCTGGGCATCCTTGCCTGGTTCGGCCTGTACGGGGTTAAGCTGCGCTGGAGAACCACCTGGGGTTCGGCGGCCATGACGGCAGCCAGGGTTTAAGCACTAGCCTTACCATGGCCCGCGCCGGTTTTTGCCGCCGCGGGCCTTGTCGTCAGTCACCCGGAGAGAGGTGTGCATGAGCCTGCAACTGAGCATTGGTGAGGCCACGGCCATCGGCCCGCGCAGCGAGAATCAGGACGCCCTGCGCGTGGTCACGCCGCCCCCGGCCCTGGCTGCCAGCAAGGGCAACCTGCTGGCCCTCGCCGATGGCGTCAGCCAGTGCGCCGACGGTGGCCTGGCCGCCCGCGCCACCCTGCAGGCCCTGGCCCTGGACTACTACGCCACGCCGGAAACCTGGGCCGTGGCGCAATCGCTCGATCGCCTGTTGCTGGCCCACAATCGCTGGCTGCAGGCCAATGGCGGCGGCCAGCCACTGCTCACCACCCTCACCGCCCTGGTGCTGCGCGGGCGGCGCTTTACCCTGGCCCACGTCGGTGACTGCCGCGCCTACCGCTGGCACGCCGATAGCCTGGAGTTGCTGACCGAGGACCATGTCTGGGAACAGCCCGGCATGCAGCATGTGCTCAAGCGCGCCCTGGGTCTGGACCAACATCTGGTGGTGGATTATCTGGAGGGCGAGCTGCGCGAGGGCGAGAGCTTTCTGCTGGTCTGTGACGGCATCTGGGCGGTGCTCGGCGAGCAGGGCATGCGCAGCATCCTGCAGGCCGAAAACGAACCCAGCGCTGCCTGCCAGGCCCTGGTCAGCGCCGCCCACCTGGCCGGCAGCCAGGACAACGCCAGCGCCCTGCTGGTGCGCATCGAGCAATTACCGCAACGCGCCCTGGCCGACACCCTGGCCCAGCTCGACCAGTGGCCGCTGCCGGCCAAGCTGCGCGCCGGGCAGCATTTCGAGGGCTGGCAGGTGGACAGCCTGTTGGGCGAGTCACGCCAGTCGCTGCTCTATCGGGTGCGCGACAACCAACAGCGGGCCTGGCTGCTCAAGACCCTGCCGCTGAGTCGTCACCAGGACCCACTGGCCGGCCCGGCGTTGCTCCAGGAGGAATGGTTTCTCAAGCGCGTGGCCGGCCGCCACTTTGCCGAGGCCCACCCCCTGCCCCTACGTCAGCACCTGTATTACGTCCAGCGTGAGTACCCAGGTCTGACCCTGGCCGAACAATTTCGCCAGCACGGCCCCTTGCCCCTGCCGCAGTGGCTGGACCTGGCGACACGTCTGCTGCGTGCCCTGGGCATGCTGCACCGGCGCAATATCCTGCACCGTGACATCAAGCCGGAAAACCTGCTGTGGGGCGAGGATGGCGAACTGCGCGTGCTCGACTTTGGCCTGGCCTATTGCCCTGGCCTGTCGCGCGATGAACCCAACGCACTGCCCGGCACGCCCAGCTACATTGCCCCGGAAGCCTTTGCCGGCGAGCCTCCCGCCGCCCAGCAGGACCTCTACGCGGCCGGCGTCAGCCTTTATTACCTGCTCACCGGGCATTATCCCTACGGCGAGATCGAAGCCTTTCAGCACCCACGCTTTACCCAGCCAACCGCCGCCAGCCGCTACCGCCCGGACCTGCCAAGCTGGCTCGATGACTGCCTGAGCCAGGCCGTGGCGGTCAATCCTGCGCAGCGCTTTGAGACGGCCGAGCAATGGCTGCTGCAGCTCGAACGTGGCGAGCGCGAAACCATCAGCCGCCCGCGACCGCTGCTCGAACGCGAGCCGCTAAGGGTCTGGCGCGGCCTGGCGCTGCTGTCGCTGCTGGCCAATCTGCTGTTGCTGATGGTGCTGCTGCACGGCTAAGGCGCCTGCTGGCGCTCCTCGCCCACCCGGCGGGCAGCGCGGCACCAGGGCGGTGCAACTTCGCCTTAAAGCAGTGCGCCAGCCCCTCAATCTCGCCCCTGCCAGGCCTGGCAAGCGCCCAAATACGGTGCCCTGACAAAGTTGGCACAGCCCCTGCAATAGCCACTGCGACCGTGTAAATAAACAGCCCTGGGCAACTGGCTGGGTATTTTTTCGGACTCTTTGGCCGTGATGGGTTGTTGCTGCGAGGGGCGTGCTGAACGCGCACCGGCCAGCCACTTGGGCAGCACAAGCCCTGACGAGCTGAGGGTCTTTTTATCCCCAGAATTGCGCTTGCAGATGTGTGGAGTAACGCCATGAACAAACAAAAGCTGGTAATGATCGGTAACGGCATGGCCGGGGTTCGCACCCTGGAAGAGCTGCTCAAACTGGCCCCCGATCTCTACGACATCACCGTGTTCGGCGCCGAACCACACCCCAACTACAACCGCATTCTGCTCTCCCCGGTACTGGCCGGTGAGCAGACCTTCGAAGAGATCGTGCTCAACGACCTCAGTTGGTACGCCGAGCACAACATCCGCCTGCTGCTCAATCGCAAGGTGGTGCAGATCGACCGCAAGAAACGCCTGGTGGTCGCCGATGACGGCAGCAGCGCCCACTACGATCGCCTGCTCATTGCCACCGGCTCCGTCCCGTTTATCCTGCCGGTGCCGGGCAACAAGCTGCACGGGGTAATCGGCTACCGCGACATCGCCGACACCCAGATGATGATCGACACCGCCAAGACCCACAGCCATGCGGTGGTCATCGGCGGCGGCCTGCTCGGCCTGGAAGCGGCCAACGGCCTGAAACTGCGCGGCATGGACGTGACCGTGGTACACCTGGCCGACTGGCTGCTGGAGCGCCAACTCGACCGCACCGCCGGCAAGCTGCTGCAGAGCGCCCTGGAAACTCGCGGCATCCACTTCCGCCTCAATGAGCAAACCGAAGAGCTGATGGACAACGGCGAAGGCCGGGTCTGCGCGGTGCAGTTCAAGAGCGGCGACGTGATCCCGGCCGACCTGGTGGTGATGGCCGCCGGTATCCGTCCCAACACCGAACTGGCCGAGAAGGCCGGGATTCCGTGCAACCGCGGCATCCTGGTCAACGACACCATGCAGACCTACGACCCGCGGGTGTATTCGATCGGCGAATGCGCCAACCACCGCGGCACCGCCTACGGCCTGGTCGCCCCGCTGTTCGACCAGGCCAAGGTCTGCGCCAACCACCTGGCCCAGCTCGGCTTTGCCCGCTACCAGGGCTCGGTCACCTCGACCAAGTTGAAAGTCACCGGCATCGACCTGTTCTCCGCCGGCGAATTCATGGGCAGCGATGGCACCGAGACCATCACCCTCTCCGACCCGATCGGCGGGGTGTACAAGAAACTGGTGATCAAGGACGACATCCTGGTCGGCGCCTGCCTGTATGGCGACACCGCCGACGGCGGCTGGTATTTCCGCCAGGTCAAGGAAAACGCCAACATCAGCCAGATCCGCGATCAGTTGATGTTCGGTGAGAATGTCATCGGCGACGGCGGCCACCAGGGTCAGAACAGCGCCGCAAGCATGCCCGACAGCGCCGAAGTGTGCGGCTGTAACGGCGTGTGCAAGGGCACCATCGTCAAGGCCATCCAGGAAAACGGCCTGTTCAGCGTCGACGAGATCAAAAAGCACACCAAGGCCGCCAGCTCCTGCGGCTCCTGTGCCGGCCTGGTCGAGCAGATCCTGATCAGCACCGTCGGCGGCGCCGCCGACGTCAAGCCCAAGAGCGAGAAGGCCATCTGCGGCTGCAGCGAGCTGAACCACGGGCAGATTCGCAAGGCGATCCGCGAAGAGCACCTGACCCGCATGGCGCAGACCATGGATTACCTGAACTGGAGCACGCCCAACGGCTGCGCCACCTGCCGCCCGGCGCTCAACTATTACCTGCTCTCGACCTGGCCGGGCGAAGCCAAGGACGATCCGCAATCGCGCCTGATCAACGAGCGCGCCCACGCCAACATCCAGAAGGACGGCACCTACTCGGTGGTGCCACGCATGTGGGGCGGCGTCACCAATCCGTCCGAGCTACGGCGGATTGCCGATGTCGCCGACAAGTACAACGTGCCCATGGTCAAGGTTACCGGCGGCCAGCGCATCGACCTGCTGGGGATCAAGAAGGATGACCTGCCGGGCGTCTGGAAAGACCTCGACATGCCTTCCGGGCATGCCTACGGCAAATCCATCCGCACCGTAAAAACCTGCGTGGGCAGCGAATTCTGCCGTTTCGGCACGCAGAACTCGACCCAACTGGGCATCGACCTGGAACACGACCTGTTCAATATGTGGTCGCCGCACAAGGTCAAGCTGGCCGTCTCCGGCTGCCCGCGCAACTGCGCCGAGGCCGGCATCAAGGACGTCGGCATCATCGGCGTGGATTCGGGCTGGGAGATGTACATCGGCGGCAACGGCGGGATCAAGACCGAAGTGGCGGAGTTCTTCGTCAAGCTCAAGACCGCCGAGGAAGTGCGCGAATACAACGGCGCCTTCCTGCAGTTGTACCGCGAGGAGGCCTTCTACCTGGAGCGCACCGTGCATTACATGCAGCGCGTCGGCATGGAGCACATCAAGAAAGCCGTGCTGGAAGATGCCGACAACCGCCAAGCGCTGAATGCCCGCCTGCAGTTCGCCCTGTCGTTTGAGCAGGATCCGTGGCAGGAGCGTCTCGAGCAGCCGCAACTGAAGAAAGAATTCGACCGCATCGCAATCACCGAGCTGGCCTGAGCGCCCGCGCCTGGCGGGGCCGCAACCGGCCCCGGCAGACCTACCCCCTGTTTGAGGACTGGATGATGAATTGGCTGGATATTTGTGCCCTGGAAGAGATCAATGTGCTGGGTTCGCGCGTCGTCGCCAGCGCCAAGGGCGACATCGCGATCTTCCGTACCGCCGGCGACGAGGTGTTTGCCCTCGATGACCGCTGCCCACACAAAGGCGGCCCGCTGTCCCAGGGCCTGGTCTACGGCAAGCGCGTGGCCTGCCCGCTGCACAACTGGCAAATCGAGCTGGAGTCCGGCGCCGCCGTGGCCCCGGATGTGGGCTGCGCCCATCGTCATCAGGCCAGGGTGGAAAATGGTCGGGTGTTGCTCTCGATCAACCAGGCCGAGAAGTGCGCCTAAGCGGCAGTTAAGCCCCGCAAAAAATCCAGGCGGCCTGCTAAGGGCCGGCCTGTGAAGGGTCAGAGTCGAGCAATCGGGAGTCGAACACCATGCCTAGCGCCCACCAGGTCACGGCCTCCACCTGCTGTTATTGCGGCGTCGGCTGCGGCGTACTGATCGAGCATGACGGCGAGCAGATTCTCGGCGTCAAGGGCGATCCGCAGCATCCGGCCAACTTCGGCAAGCTGTGCAGCAAGGGCTCGACCCTGCACCTCACCGGCGACCTCACCGCCCGTGCGCTGTACCCCGAACTGCGCCTGGGCAAGGGCCTGGCGCGTTCGCGCACGGACTGGGACAGCGCCCTCGACCACGCCGCCAATCTGTTCGCCGCGACCATCCGCGAGCACGGCCCGGACAGCGTGGCGTTCTATGTCTCCGGGCAACTGCTCAGCGAGGACTACTACGCCTTCAACAAGCTGGCCCGCGCCGTGGTCGGCACCAACAATATCGACAGTAACTCGCGGCTATGCATGTCCTCGGCAGCCACGGGTTACAAACGCAGCCTGGGCGCCGATGCGCCACCGTGCAATTACCAGGACATCGAGCAAACCGACTGCCTGCTGATTGCCGGCTCGAACCTGGCCTATGCCCATCCGGTGCTGTTTCGCCGCCTGGAAGAAGCCAAGGCCCAGCGTCCGGACATGCGCATCATCGTCATCGATCCACGCCGCACCGACACCTGCAGCCTGGCCGACCTGCACCTGGCCCTGCAACCCGGCACCGATGTGGCGCTGTTCCACGGCCTGCTGCATATCCTCATGTGGGAAGGCTGGATCGACCGGGACTTTATCGACCAGCACACCGAGGGTTTTGCGGCCCTGAAAAACCTGGTGCGCGACTACAGCCCGCAAATGGTCAGCGAACTGTGCGGCATCCCGGTGGCCGACCTGCAAACCTGCGCCCGCCTGATCGGCAGCGCGCCGAGCTTCCTGTCCCTGTGGTGCATGGGCCTCAACCAGTCGAGCAGCGGCAGCGCGAAAAACAGCGCCCTGATCAACCTGCACCTGGCCACCGGGCAAATCGGCCGGGTCGGCGCCGGACCCTTCTCCCTCAGCGGCCAACCCAATGCCATGGGCGGGCGGGAAACCGGCAGCCTGGCCAATCTGCTGCCTGGTCACCGCGATGCCGACAACCCGCAGCACCGCGCCGAAGTGGCGCACTACTGGGGCGTCGAGCAATTGCCGAGCAACCCTGGCCTGAGCGCGATTGAGCTGTTCGACGCGGTCCACGCCGGGCGCATCAAGGCGCTGTGGATTGCCTGCAGCAACCCGGCACAGTCGCTGCCCAACCAGACCCTGATTCACCAGGCGCTGGCCAACTGCCCGTTCGTGGTGGTGCAGGAAGCCTTCGCCAATACCGAGACCTGCGCCTACGCCGACCTGTTGCTGCCCGCCGCCAGTTGGGGCGAGAAAGAAGGCACGCTGAGCAACTCCGAACGACGCATCAGCCATGTGCGCCGCGCCGTGCCACCGCCCGCCGAGGCGCGCCCCGACTGGGCCATCACCAGCGACTTTGCCCAGCGCCTGGAAGCCCGGCTGCGCCCCGGTCAAGCCAGCCTGTTTGCCTTCGCTGGCCCGCAAGAGGTGTTTGAGGAATACAAATACCTGACCGAACAGCGTGACCTCGACCTCTGCGGCATCAGCTATGCCCTGCTGGATGCCCAAGGCCCGCAACAATGGCCCCTGCCCCGCGGCGCCAGCAGCGGCACCCCGCGGCTGTATGGCGATGGCCAGTTCCCAACCCCCAGCGGCCGCGCGCAGTTCATCGCCGACGCCTATCGCGCGCCCCAGGAAAAACGCGACGCGCGCTTCTCCCTGAGCCTCAACACCGGACGCCTGCGCGACCAGTGGCACGGCATGAGCCGCACCGGCACCGCCCCGCGCCTGTTTGCCCACGCCGAACAAGCGATGGTCAGCCTGCACCCGGACGAGCTGCGCCGCCGGCGCCTGCAGGACGGCCAGTTGGTAACCCTCAAGAGTCGTCGCGGCAGCCTGGTGTTGCCGGTTCACAGCGACACCAGCGTGCGCTCTGGCCATGCCTACCTGCCGATGCACTGGGGTGATCGCTTCCTCAAGGGCCTGGGCACCAACGTATTGACCTCGCCGGCCTGCGATCCGCTATCCAAACAGCCGGAACTCAAGCATGCGGCGGTGGAAATCAGCGCAGTCGAGCTGCCTTGGCAATTGTTCGCCCTGGTCGAGGGCGAGGTACAAATGCGTCTCGCCGCCCTGCGCCCGCTGCTGGAAGGCTTTGCCTATGCCAGCCTGGTGCCCTGCGGCCGCGAACAGCCGGCCCTGGTGCTGCACGCCGCCGCGGCCACCCCGCCAGACAGCGCCCTGCTGGCGCAAATCGATCAGTTGCTGAACCTCAATGACGGCCCGGTGCTGGCCTATGACGACCCGCGCAAAGCCGTAGGCAAGCGTGTACGGATCAAGGACGGGCGAATTACTGCCCTGCGCCTGGCCGGTGAAACCCTCGCCCGCGACTGGCTGAAAAGCCTCTGGCAGGAACAACGCGCCGATGCCGCCCTGCGCCGCTGGGTGCTCGCCCCCCTGGGCACCCCACCCGGCGACAGCGCAGTGACAACACGACGCGAGAAAACCTTGTGCAATTGCCTGAACGTCAGCAACACGGCAATTTGCGCCGGCATCGGCCGCGGCCTGGACCTGGCCGGCCTGCAGCAGGAACTCGGTTGCGGCAGCCAATGCGGCTCCTGCATCCCGGAAATCAAACAACTGCTGGCGCAGCCAATGCTCGCCACAGCGAACGCCTGAGGAGAAACCCATGAGCGCAAAAGTCTGGCTGGTCGGCGCAGGCCCTGGCGACCCCGAGTTACTCACCCTCAAGGCCGTGCGCGCCCTGCAACAGGCGCAAATCGTCATGCTCGACGATCTGGTCAACCCGGCCGTGCTGGAGCACTGCTCCGGCGCGCGAGTGATCCGCGTTGGCAAGCGCGGCGGCTGCCGCTCCACACCGCAAACCTTTATCCATCGCCTGATGCTGCGTTATGCCCGCCAGGGCAAGTGCGTGGTGCGCCTGAAAGGCGGCGACCCGTGCATCTTCGGCCGTGGCAGCGAAGAAGCCGACTGGCTTGAGCAGTTCGGCATCGAGGTGGAAATGGTCAATGGCATCACCGCCGGCCTGGCCGGCGCGACCAATTGCGGCATCCCCCTGACCTTGCGCGGCGTCAGCCGTGGCGTGACCCTGGTCACCGCCCACACCCAGGACGACAGCAGTCTGAATTGGGCCGCCCTGGCCCAAGGTGGCACGACCCTGGTGGTGTATATGGGCGTGGCCAAATTGACGGAGATTCGCGACAGCCTGCTGGCTGGCGGCATGCGCGCCGACATGCCGGTGGCGATGATCGAAAACGCCTCACTACCACAGCAACGCGAATGCCGCAGCACCCTTGCGGCCATGCAGGCCGCCGCCACTGAATTCAAACTGAAAAGCCCGGCCATCCTGGTGCTCGGCGAAGTCGCCGCCAGCCGCCAGGCCCTGGCCCTGCTGCACAGCGCCTAAGCGCTTGACTCCTGCGCCTGTGCGCACTGCCCGGTCCGATCCGGGCTTTTTTATGCGAATAAAAAAACCCGGCCGTAGCCGGGTTTTTTGGGGTGTCACGCTCAGGCTAGCCGAGCATGACGGTGCAGCACTTACTTGCCTGCTTCAACAGCCGCTTCTACGCGACGGTTTACCGCACGACCAGCTTCGCTGGCGTTGTCAGCAACCGGAGCTGCTTCGCCGTTGCCGACTGCGTTTACGCGCTCAGCTTCAACGCCGTACTGGTTAACCAGCACTGCACGCACGGCGTTGGCACGACGCTCGGACAGCTTCTGGTTGTAGGCATCAGAACCAACGGAGTCGGTGTGACCTTCCACGGTGGTGCTGGTTTGTGGGTACTGCTTCATGAAGTCAGCCAGGTTCTTGATGTCGCCGTAGCTGTCTTGCTTGACTTCAGCCTTGTCGAAGTCGAATTTCACGTCCAGTTCAACGCGTACGGCTTCAGCAACCACTACACAGCCATCGGCATCAACGGTGGCGTTGGCTTCGGTGCCTGGGCACTTATCCAGGTTGTCGCACACGCCGTCGCTGTCTTCGTCGTTGCACACTTCAGCAACCACTGGAGCCGGCTCGGCTTTCTTGGTGCCGCCACCGAAGTTGGCGCCGATACCCAGGCCAGCGGCCATTTCGGTTTCGTTGGCGTCGATGTTGTACATCGCGTCAACGCTCGCCTTGGCGAAAACGTTCTCGGTGAAGTAGTACTTCACGCCGGTGCCCACGTTGGCGAAGGTGCTGTGGTCACGGCCGGTACGATCCGGAACGTTGCTGATGTTCTGGTGGGCGAAGCCAGCAGATACGAAAGGACGCAGGCCTACGCCTGGGGTGCCGAAGTTGTACACGGCGTCAAGGGCAGCCAGGTTGCCTTTGATGTTTTTGTTGCCGGTGTCGTTCTCCGAACGCATGTCGTGGTATTCGCCATACGACAGGGCCAGTTGCACGTCATCGGTCAGGAAGTAGCCCACCGAGCCACCGAGCAGGTTGCCGTTGCTCAGATCGCGGGAGCTGTCGGTGATATAACGCTTACCGAAAGCATCCACCTCGACTGCGCCTTGGCCCTGAGCCAGTGCGCCGATGGAAGTGGCAGCAACGAGAGCGCCAATGACTACGCCTAAGGTGTTTTTCAGTTTCATCCGTAAATCCCCATTATTCATGAATTACAAGTTGTTCGAGAGTTTGGGAACAACTCAGTTGCCGATTTTAGCATGGGCGACCGGCCAACTAACAAAATTTTCACATGGCTATTTCGTCGGCCATCCCGGCAAATTTCTCGCGCAGACGATCCAGCGCACGTTTGTAGCGCATCTTGGTTGCGCTCAGGCCCATGTGCATGATGTCGGCGATCTCCTGGAACTCCAGTTCAGCAACAAAGCGCAACACTAAAATCTCGCGATCGATGGGATTGACATGCACCAGCCAGCGATCCAGGCCGCCGCGATCTTCGGCTTTCGGGGCGCTCTCTTCCACCGCCTCTTCCAGCGGATCGAGGCTCAGGGCATCGAGCAGGCGGCGCTTGCGTCGTTCTTTGCGATATTGGGTAATGCACTCGTTATAGGTGATGCTATATAGCCATGTTTTGAACTTGGATTTACCTTCGAAGTTCTTTAGACCATAAAGAACCTTGAGCATGACCTCTTGGCAAACATCATCCGCATCGCGGTCATTACCCAGATAACGCGCACAAACATTGAACAGCGTGCGCTGGTAGCGGCGCATCAGTTCTTCGTAGGCACGGGTAATGTGAAATAACTCGACACGGGCACGATCCACCAGCTCTTCATCCGAGAGTTCGCGGGGATCGTAACGCGAAGATAGCGCTTGAACTGTATTCAAAACGAATTGGGCCGGCAGTCAGGTCGAGACAGCCGCCACCCAAAACCTCGAATGGGATGGGTTAGCGGCATACAGTAGCAGGGATTGGAGGGTTAGTGACTGCTCACTCGCTGCTCCAAAAGCACCCGATTGGCCACCGAAACCAGCTCGCCTGACTCGGTCAGCAAGGTGGTTTTAACCGTACCGATCTCCTCGATCTGCCCGGCAATTTCACCGACGCGAATGTCCTGGCCAACCGCATACAGTTCGCGCACATAAATGCCTGCCAGGATTTGCCCGGCAATCTCCCGGCTGCCCAGCCCCAGCGCCAGCGCCACCGCAGCGCCCACCGAGATCAGGACAATGGCGATCACGTTGTTGAGCAGATCGGTCTTCACCTCAAGCTGACCAATGGCCACCGACAGGCTGATGATGATGATCAGACCCTGGGCAATCCGCCCCAGACCGTTGGCATATTCCAGGCCAACGCCTTCCGCCGCGCCGCGCACCACGCCATTAAGCAGTTGCGCCAGCAGCACGCCCGCCAGCAACACCAGGGCCGCGCCGAACACTTTCGGGACATACAGGGCCAGCACATCGAGGGTCGCGGAGACCCGCTCAAGGCCCAGCAACTCGGCAGCCGAAACCAGAAACACCAGGAGGATGAACCAGTAGACGATCTTGCCGATCAGGGTCGAAACCGATACCTGAATGCCGACCCGACCAATCATCTTGGTCAGTCCGGTGCCCGCCATCAGGCGATCCAGTCCAATCTTGGCAAGCACCTTGGACAACAGGGTGTCCAGCAGTTTGGCCACCACAAACCCCAGCAGCACCAGCACCATGGCACCGATCAGGTTGGGGATAAAAACCGCGACACGGGCCCAGAGCGCGCCCATGGCGCCGACCAGACCTTGGGTTACAGGATCAAATTCCATGTTCAATCAGCCTTATCAACAGGACGGATGGCGGGAGTACGACGGGAAACCGGGGCCACATGGGCCGAGCCCTTGTTCAGGGCGAGCATCAATGCGCCCAGCCAATGCCCCAGCAGACTAAACAGATCACCGGCACCGACCTGGCGGTTGGCGGTTTTTAGCACGCGCCCCAGGCAGGCATCGTCGTCATGGCTGGACGGCGCGGTATTCAACAGGTCGCGTAGAGATTGTTCAAACGGATCGTGCATACGCACCTCGGGGTATATGGGGGCTAGACGCCCAACAACAGCGGCAGGTCACGTTAGAGCCAGCGCAAACGGCGAAACAACCACCACTGCCCCGTGCTCAGAACAACCATCAACAGGCACACCAGGGCAAAGCTGTAGCTTTGCTCCGCGCCCGGAATACCGCCGACATTGATCCCCAACAAGCCGGTGAGAAAACTCAAGGGCAGGAAGAAGCCGGTGATGATGCCAAAGCGATACATGGTCCGGTTCATTTGCTCGGACATGCGCCGATGCTCGGACTCAAGAATCAGCGCCACTCGCTCGCGGATCAGCTCCAGCTCTTCCAGGTAGCGGGTCAGGTGGTTGTGCAACTCGTTCCAATATCCGGGGGCCGCCCCACCGAACCAGGGACGCCGATGGC